>WNFC01003585.1_pt1 | contig 16977 bp, 23 predicted proteins | sample 5400541 | NCBI WGS metagenome assembly WNFC01 (sample SAMN13153342, study PRJNA577476) | soil metagenome | isolation source: 120 cm saprolite under Douglas fir tree site 2 hole 2 replicate 1 | place: USA:California | collected 2015-04-18
TTCTTCTCGCGTTTTGCTTTCGCAAAGGCCTCTTCGCCCCATGGGTACCAATCCACGGGATTGTGGGCGTGCAACAGGAGGTAGGGGCTCTTCTCGTGAATCAGCCGGTTGGTGTAGCGCTGCTGACTCTTACCGTCCAGGCGTGGGCTGGTCGTTTTTCTTGGTCTTGCTGAATTCTCGGGGGAGATGATTTGCGTCCGACCCGGAATCGAGATACCCACAATCGCTCCGGACAGCAGAACCCGTACGAGGATTCTGCGGAGAGAAAGGCCGCGAAAAGAGCAGAGCTTTCCTTCACAGCCTTGCTTGCGATCCTTGTTACAGTACCTCGTAGCTGTCCACCTCGATCGAACTGGCTCTCCGGAAGCAGCGGCCGTGAATGCGCACGATTCGCCCAAGAAGGGCCGAGTTGTGAATGAGATCTTCGGAGGCATGACCACCGACCTGGAGTCGTCCAGATGGAAAGCCGTGGCTTCCAGGGTGTTTGCCGCTACACCGCGAAGCTGGGGCACGGATGCCGCCAAGGCGACAACCAGAAGTGCCACCGCGACCATGGCGAGCGTCCATGCTGGTCGACGGTGCCAGGGCGACAGCGTTGACCTCCGCACGCTGTGTACCAGCTCTGGCGCCGGTTCATATTGGCTTACTGTAGCCTTAACGGCTTGTCGCAATCCCTGCAAGCGGTCGGCCGCCCGTCGGCATGCCTGGCACTCCGCCAAATGAGTCTCCGCCTTTACGGTAGCCTCCGGCGACAACTCACCGTCGACGAACAGGTCCAGAACTTCTCTAAGGTCTTTGCAGTCCATCATGGTTTTCTCCGGACGAATACCTGCGGCTGATTCCCAGAAGTATGCGCGTCGCCATAGGCCTGAATCAGCCGAGCCAACATGCGCCTCCCCCGATTAAGACGTGACATGACCGTGCCGATCGGACACTCCATGATTCTTGCGATTTCCTCATAGGTGCAATCTTCGACATCGGCCAGCAGGATCGCTAACCGATAGTCCGAGGGCACCTCCGACAGAGCATGCTCCACATCCGCCGACAGCTCTTCACGAAGAAACTCGCCTTCCCAGTCGTAGTAGGGCTCAATCTGCTCCTCTCCCGTGTCGACCAGCGGCAGCTCCAAACGGCTCTTCCGCCAGCGACTGATCCAGACGTTACGCAATATCCGGAACAGCCACGCGCGACAGTTCGTCGTTGGGTCGAAAGTCTCGAAATACTTCCAGGCTCGAAGAAACGTCTCCTGCACCAGGTCGTCCGCCGACTCGGCACCCACAAGCTGCCGCGCCATCCGGTAAACCGCCGGCAGATGAGGCAAAGCGTCGCGTTCGAAGTGCTTCCTTCGCAGTGTCTGTCCGAGGAACAAAGAATTCCGCCTCACTTGTAACAACTTAGACGTGGCCCCAAATTATTCCCTCTTTGATGCAGACCAGGGAATAAATCGGCGGCCCGCCGTGGTTACCTATAATGAAGCCCTGCGAACCATGAATCAATGTAGCGGGGCTGGAGGACTAGCAATGAGAAAGCGCGCAATTGGAACACTTGCCGTCGCCTTACTCTTCTCGATCGCCGCCTTGGCGGGAGAGAAAGGAAAGGCGGTTACCGTCAAAGGCTGGGTGTCGGACACCGAATGTGCGGCGCATGGCGACAAGAAGTGCGCCAACAAAGACCACATCAAGATGGGCTCCAAGCTGGCCTTGGTGACTGATGGCGACAACAAGATCTGGACTGTCGAGAATCCAGACAAGCTCGCGGACCATCAGGGACACTACGTCCAAGTGAAAGGAGTTGCCAACGCGGAGGCCGCAACGATCAGGGTTGAAACGGCATCTTTGCTTCCTGAACCGAAGCAGTGACTCTATTTCGAGGCGGCGACTCCGAGTCGCCGCTTTTTCGTTCGGTTTGGTTGTAGCCGCAGATCAGCCCATGAGTCCTGTTAACTAGGGGTCCGAAAGGAGTTCATTTGTGAAACGTAGTCCCCTCGTCATTCTGATGATTGCCGTCGTGGGCACTGCGCTGCTGCTTGCTAGATTCCACGTCGCGCGGCGCCCTCGTGCGTCCCTGGCATCCGCCGTACGGACGTCATTGAGCTTTAACGGGCAAATGGCACCCGACTTCGCGTTGGAGTCGCTCGACGGCAAAACTGTTCGCCTCTCGGACTTCCACGGCAAGGCCGTGCTTCTGAATTTCTGGGCGACCTGGTGTGGGCCCTGCAAGATCGAAATGCCCTTGTTCGAGCAACTGCAAAGGCAGTACGGACCCCAGGGGCTACAGGTGATTGGCATCGCTATGGACGGCGCCGGCAAGGACGAGATCGCCAAGTTTGCTAACAATCTGGGTGTCGCCTATCTCATCCTCCTTGGGAAGGAGGACGTCGGGGACGCCTACGGTGGCGTCCAGTTCCTACCTGCCACGTTTTATATTAGCCGTGACGCTAAGGTCGTGGACAAGGTATTTGGACTGAAAGGCCGCGCCGAAATTGAGGATAACGTCAAGAAGGCCCTGGGCCAGGGTCGTTAACACGCCGCAGCTGGCGAGGCGTCTTCACTTCTCTTTTCTTTCCGATCTGGCAACTTGTAAAGCCACACTTGCATTGCTGAGCGCGCGTCAATGGTGGAAGCAGCATTCTCACTGGCAAGTTTCAGCTCTTGGGCGTGACCGCGTAGCGCTTCAGATGCATCAGGGCTTCTCGAACGGCAACCTGGACCGGTTGGCTATTCGTTTCTATTTTGCCCATCAGCATGGCACCTTGTATTGTGGCAATGCAAAAGGCTGCCAGATGGTCCTCGTTGGCATCCTTCGAGAGCCGTCCTTTCGCTTTCTCCTTTACAAAAAATGTCGCCAACTTATTCTTCATGATCTCAAAGAGAAGGTTGAGGTCTTGGCGGATGAGTCCGTCATTTTCAGTCAATTCGTTGCCCACCGTTCCAAATGGACAACCCCGAGTCATGTCGAACCTCTTCTGCAGCTCGATGTGCGCCTGGAACCACTGTTCTAGATCTTGCCAGGAATTAATTTCGTAGTTGACTGGAGCAGCGCCGGTCTTGATCGCCTCGAGATGACTCTGAAGTACCTCGTGTACGAGGCCTTCTTTGCTCTTGAAATAGTGGTAGAACTGGCCCTTCCCGGTGCTGGAAGCTTCAATGATTTCGTCCGGGCTGGTAGCGCGCACTCCCTGTTTGTGAAACAGGTCTGCCGCAACCTCAATGATGCGGAGTCTTGTCTCGGCGCCTCTAACGAATCGCGCTTTCATAGTTCTCTCCAATTGTACCAACACGTCCACTCCGACAGTCAGCCAACGACAAATAAGCGAATTGCGAATATTTTGGCTTGTACTTGATTTCTGTCACGCGTTGCTCTACAAATGCCGCACATTTAAGGGGGATATTGCGCCGGTTCCCCAGGGCAATACGTTTCTCATGGGAACTGTAACCGCACACAATTGTACCAGAACGTCTAGTACATATCTGAGTTAAGAGAGGTCTGGATCGAGAACCATCACGAAAAATTGAAAGGAGACACAGTATGCCTGTTGTGTCTATCGAAGCACCTCCTGGAATTAAAACGCAAGCCAAGAAGCAGTTGGTCGAGCAGATCACCACTGCGATCGACGAGGCTTACCACATTGGTGACACTCTGATCTTTCTTCACGAATACCTTGCCGAAAATGTGGCCATGGACGGCCGGCTCCAGTCAGAGAACCCACAAATCCTGGAGGCGCTGAAGAGAATCAGCGCTTGAAAGGCACGTTTCCTGTGGCGTATGGCTTCGACGAACCAGCTTGCGCAGCGCAAGCTGGTTTGCCGGGGTGTCTGCGACTTGTGTACGGACAGGGAGTGTCAGCCTTGAGTCGGCAGAAATGAAATGAAAGGAAACGAGGTGGACTAACGATGGTGAATTCCGACAAAACGGTGCTCATCACTGGTGCGACCGGGCGGCAGGGCGGAGCGGTCATCCGCCATATGCTTCCGAAAGGCTGGAAGCTGCGCGCGTTGACGTTCAAGGCCGACAGCGCAGCGGTCCAAAGACTGACCGACCAAGGGATCGAGGTGCTGAGGGGAGACTTAGAAGATCCGGCTTCTCTGGAGAGAGCGGCGCGGGGTGTGTACGGGGTTTACAGCGTGCAGGATTTCTGGGCGGTCGGCGCCAAACGCGAAGTGCAGCAGGGCAAGAACATAGCCGATGCCGCCATGAAAGCCGGAGTGGAGCACTTCGTCTACAGCTCGGTGGGAGGCGTGGACCGGAAGTCTGGCATCGATCACTGGGAGAGCAAATGGCAAGTCGAGAACTACATTCGTAAGCTCGGGTTGCCCGCCACCATGATCCGGCCCGCGGCGTTCATGGAGAACTATTACATCGACCAGGTTGAAATCGGGATTCTGAAGGGCAAGCTGATGGATCCCATTCGCGCTGACAAACCTTATCAAACCATCGCCAGCAACGACATCGGAGCGTTTGTAGCACTGGCTTTCGAGCGCCCCAAGGAGTTCATCGGACTGGAGCCGGAAATTGCCGGCAGCGAGTTGACCAATCCCGAAGCGGCGCAGGTGTTCAGCCGCGTGCTGGGCAAGCAGGTGAAGTTCCAGAGGCTTCCCATGCCGATGGTGCGGTTCGTCCTGGGCAAAGAGTTCTACCAGATGTTCCGCTGGTTCAACCAAGCCGGCTTCAAGGCTGACATTCCGCGGCTTCGCCGGCAGTATCCGGAGGTTCATCTGCAGACGCTCGAAGAGTGGCTGAGGAATGAGGGATGGCACAAACGAGCCCGCCGGGTGAAGCCGCCGAAGGTCTAGCGCAAGAGAGGGGAACGAGGAGACCAATGTCAGCGATACAAAGACACGACGCCAAGTTTCTGACGATTCTGTGGGACGAGAAGACTCGCGTTATCGGCATCGACTGGAAAGAAACAACTGCCAATCGCTTTCCGACGAGAAGGCAACCATTAGCTTCTCTTTCCTGATGCTTTACAGCTCCCGCGGCTGACGAACCAATTCAGCAGGGGAGAAATGGCTCTTCTTTCGTGGCTCGACTGTCATGATCGATCAAAAAGCATATCGGTCCACTAATTGCGAAGTCACTCCTCGCTCTTTCGGACGAACGGCAAACGGAAACGGCCTACAGTAGCAATAGAGAAACTGTTGGATTGTCCCAAACGGTGTGCGGTGTAACTCCTTGGAGCTCCCCAGCAGGCGGAAATGTATGCCAAACTCCCGGTGCAACGACTCGGCATCATAGCGGACAACATCAAGACCGCTGCATTTCATTGGGCTCTCTGGTCCGAAGGTGCTGACGATCACATGGCCTCCGGGCTTGACCGCGTGGGCGACTTGGCGAACCTAGGAGACACGGTCGCTCGTCGCTGTAAGAAAATGAAAGACAGCGCGGTCGTGCCACACATCGCAAGCAGAGGGCCCCAGTTCAGCTTTAGTGATGTCGGCGACGAGCCAATGAACATGCTCCGACGCTTTCCCTAATCGCTTCCGGTTCGCATCGATGGCAGTTTGTGAGATATCGAGGACGGTTATGTTCTCGTATTCGGGCGAGAAGGTCATCGACCAGCCGCCGCCTGTTCTATAAGCGCAAGCGAGGTCTCAAGGTGCGGGCGGTACCAACTGACTGCGTCCGCAGCTTTCGGTGTAGATCCTTTCCCAATGAATTTGTGGATTCATACGCATCGACGCCCCGGTTGATAGATCCTTTGCTAATCATAAGCCAGTCGCAGGAGCGGTGGCGGTGAAGTCCGCTTCGCCAATGTCACGGAACCGGTGCAACAGGAGCCGGCCGCATAGGTCATTGATCGGTCGCCTACGGTTGGCAACGGAACATTTGACAAATAGAACAACCGTACTATATAGTACGACCGTTCTATGAAACCGGCCGTCCTCTACCACACCGATCAAGCCACTGCGACCCGCCGCGAGATCTTGCGGGTCGCAGTTGACATCGCATCTGCAGAAGGGCTGGTGGGCCTTTCCATCGGCCGCCTCGCCGCTGAACTAAAGATGAGCAAGACCGGAATCTTCGCCCACTTTGGCTCCAAAGAACATCTTCAGCTCGCGACCGTCGAGACCGCCCAGCAAATCTTCCTAGAGAAGGTGGTGCAGCCAGCCCTGAAGAGTCCGCGGGGTCTGCTACGCCTCAAAGCCATGCTGGAGCATTGGCTCGGGTACGTGGAAAGAATCGTATTTCGCGGGGGCTGTTTCTTTGCGGCGGCATCTGCCGAGTTTGACAGCCGGCCAGGCGCGGTCCGCGATCAAATCGCCGACCTTACCAAGGCCTGGATGGTTGGGTTGCAAGAAGAGATTGCGTTCGCGCAATCAAAGAAAGAAATACTGACATCTCTAAAACCTGCGCAGTTGGCTTTCGAGCTTCACGCCTACGTGCAGGACGCCAACTGGGCCTTCAAGTTATTCAACGACAAGTCCGCATTCTTGCTTGCCCGGCGCGCGATTGCCGATCACCTCGCAGCCGCGTCGAGTGAGCGCGTCCTCAACAATTCCAAACGATAGGAGAAAACGTATGAACCAGTCCGTCGACGAACGTCAAGGCCTATTGAAAAAGGCGCTGACCGGCAACGCAGTATTCTCTGTAGTCTCCGGCTTGGCGATTCTGTTCGCCAACCGCTGGCTGGTAAAGTTTCTGGGGCTTCCTGACAAGGTTAGTTTGGCTATCCTCGGGGTCAGCTTGATTGTGTACGCCGCGATCTTGTGGCTCAATGCCCGGCGTCCAACAATAAAAATCACGGACGCCTGGATTGCGGTCATCATGGATGCTGTCTGGGTCATGGGTAGTTACGTACTGATTTTTGTTGTACCGTTCAGTGTTGGCGGCAAGTGGGTCGTCGCACTGGTTGCCGAACTAGTGCTGGCCTTTGCTATTGTGCAGTGGTTGGGCATTCGGAAGATCCGAAAGAGCGGGCAGTATGCCTAGGTTCTTTGGGTAGGCGCGTACCATGAAACTCATCACGGGCGGCGCCACCGAATTTGCACGATAACCAATAGTCTGGAGGCACATCGATGAACCAGCGTCGCTGGAACTGGCACCTGTGGGTAGGATTTCTGGTCTGCCTCGTCGGGTTTGCCAGCTTCCCTTTCTTTGCCAGGTTTCCCTTCACACGCGATGTCCCATGGGCAAACTTCCTGCTCTTTGCCGTGGGTGGGGTGGTCTCTTTCTTAGGCTTGAAGCGTGCCTTTGGGCAACCACAGCAATATCGCGGAAAAATTGCCGGACCAATTCTGGGTACTCTCAGCCTGCTTGCGCTGGGATTTTTCTGTTTCATCGTCTTCTACATGACGAAGCAATTGCCGGTGTCCTCCGGGGCACCGCGCGTCGGCCAGAAGGCTCCTGAGTTTGTTCTCCCCGATACGAATAGCAATCCAGTTTCACTGGCCAGCCTGCTTTCGGGACCACGCTCGAACTCACAAGCTCCTCCAAAGGGGGTGCTGCTGGTCTTCTATCGGGGGTACTGGTGACCATTTTGCAACTCCGAGTTACGGAGTATTGAGAAACACCTGACAGAGATTGAACAGTTGGGCGTCCGCCCGGTGGCGATCAGTGTAGACACGCCTGAAATGTCTCGTGATCTGTGTCGCAAGGCGGGCTATACATACACCTTTCTCTCCGACCCGAAGGCCGAGGTCATTCGCCGCTATGATCTCCTGCATCCGGGTGCTGGAGCCAGTGGACAAGACATTGCCCGGCCAGCGGAATTCCTGCTGGATTCATCCGGCGTGATCCGCTGGGTGAACCTCACGGAGGACTACCGCGTGCGCGCGCGGCCCGAACAAATCATCGAGGCTGCGAAGGCGCTGAAATAGCAGTGCATGACAGCCGTTGCCAACGACCGCTGCTCCAACGAAGTGTGCCCCGTTCGCCTCAATTTATTTCAGGGGGAATGTTAGCTGTCCGGCGACTAAGACCTTAAGGACCTCGGGTGAACCATCTGGGACAGCAAGAGGCGCGCCAACCGCAAATGATCAGTTCACCGCCCGAGGAAGATTCCGCGCTTGTTGCGGCCGTCTTGCGCAAGGATCGAAAAGCAACAGCGGAATTTGTCGCCCTCTACGCTGACGATCTCTACCGGTACCTCCGTTCCCGCCTGGCCCCGATGTACGACCAAGTGGAAGATTTGGTCCACGAAGTCTTCTTGGCTGCGTGGGAAAGCCTTCCCGGCTATCAAGGGTCCGGACCTCTGCGGGCTTGGGTCATGGGAATTGCACGGCACAAGGTGGAAGACTACTATCGCGCACGATTGCGCGCGCCCGAATCCATTGAAGATGGGGATCAAGAACCAATTGCGCCAGCGTCCGCCTCTGATTTTCATCAACTCTTGGAGCAGGATGAATTACGGAAGAACACATGGCGGGTAATGGGAGGTCTGCCCGAGCAGTACCGCATGGCATTGATATGGCGCTATTGGGAAAAGGCCTCAGCTCGCGAAATGGCACTCAAAACGGGCAAAACGGAAAAAGCAATCGAACGACTATTGGCGCGTGCCCGAGCGGAGTTCCGAGAAAGGTGGAATCATGCCCAATCTTCCTGACGAGGAATTCCTGGAGCGGATCGCCGACGGGGTGGAGCTTACGGAACTAGAGCTAGCGCCTGCGCGTCTCAAGGCGAAAGTGTATTCCGCTCTGATGCTGCAGCAGGCAGAAACCGGCCCCCTCCTGAGCCTCACCGAAACCAGCGCGTGCGGCCACAAGCTTTGCGTCTTTGAAGAGCTCGTCCGGATCGCTCCAGTGGGCGAGGCGGCGAAGTCCCTTAACATCTGTCGAGTCTGTCATGCGCGTGTGCTAGCGGAACACATGGGAAATGCGCCGATCTACTGGAGTGGCTGTCCGTATGTTGAATTGAAGAACTCCTAAAGAGGCTGTTTGGACTGATGAACTTCAAAATCGCCGGATAATCCCGAACAGGTTCTGAAAATTCTTCAAGCTGTGCTGTCCCGGCGGCGACAGGCGATCGCTGACCGGATTCTTGCTGAGAGTTTCGCTGAATGTGTAGCGAAATGCCCAGCCCTTTCCCAGATTCACATCCATTCCCACAGGAACATGAAGGGCAATCATGTTGGAGCTGAACCGTTGCGGTGGCAGAGCCGGCGCCCCAAGGACTTGCTCAAGTTCATCCTGGGAACTGGCAAAGTGTACGAAGCCGGTCCCGACCGACAGGTAAGGCCGCAGTCGGCTATCCCGCTTACGGAAATAGACGAGGACGTCTGCGATCACACTCTGCTGTGTACTGATTCTTGTTTCCTGATAGCCCTCTTGGATTCCTCCGTTGAAGGCTGCGGAGGTCAGCATCAACGCGTTGCGGTTCCAGATGTAGTCCGCTTGTAAGGCGAAGTAGTCCGAAAAATGTCTTCCGGCCACGACCTGCACCGCACCCCCGTTCTTCGGATCATAGGAAGAGAATGCCGTAGAGCTGGGGCTGAGCAGAGAGCGTGCGTCTCCGGAAAGGGTTGAGACTCCTCCCAACACGCCCGCGTAAGACTGCGCTTGGGCCGTTGCTGCACAGTGACAGCTGAAGAAAACGACCACAGCGATCCGAAGCATCCTGAGTTGCATGGTCCTCCCAAACAAAAAGCCTGCAATCTGCATAGCTTGACCACAAAGTCGTGAGGGGGATTTCCCGTACAGGTTCGACATACCTATCAGCAGCAGGCAATGGTGTCTGGGCGGTCAGCGCTCACACATCGCAAGGCAGCGCTTGCTCAATCTCCGATCTGAACGTAACACATCATTGAAAGGATCAACGTGATGAAGTTGAAGCTCAGTTTTGCACTCCTGTTAACCGCCGTGGTCGCACTCGGTGGCCTCCCGTCGTTCGCCGCGGCTGGAGCGGTCTATACACTCAACAATTCGAGCAGCGGAAATGCGGTTCTGGTATTCAGTCGCTCGGCGGATGGCCACATCGTTCCAGCCGGAATGTTTGCCACCCACGGTACTGGCACAGGAAAGGGACTTGGGAATCAGGGCGCACTGACCATTGATGCTGCTAACGGTTTTCTGTTTGCTGTCAACGCCGGCAGTGACAACATCTCGGTCTTTAGGATTGGGAAGGATGGTCTTCGTCTTGTGGATCTGGTTCCTTCGGGAGGCCACCAACCCATCAGTCTCACCGTCAGCCGTAAGGTTCTGTATGTCCTGAACAACGGCGGAGCAGTGGGAGGTAGCGACACGATTGCGGGTTTTGCCGTGGGCGCAAACGGCCACCTGAAGCCGATCGTCAGCGGGCTGCCCCTGAGCGCCGCATCCGTGGGACCGGCACAGATCGGGTTCAACGTTGACGGCGATCTTCTGCTTGTCGCCGAGAAGGCCACCAACAACATCGACGTATTCTCCGTGGATGACGACGGGGTCGCTGTCGGACCGACTGTCGTTCCTTCGGCAGGACAAACTCCCTTTGGCTTTGCTTTCGGCAAGCGCAATCAGGTGTTTGTTTCCGACGCCTTTGGCGGAGCTGCGAACGCCGGTGCGGTGTCTTCGTACGAAGCCTCGGATGACCGCTCGTTACGAACCATTACCGAGCTGGCGGTCGATAAGCAAACTGCGCCGTGCTGGGTCGTACTCACGAACGACGGTCGATTCGCATACACAACCAACACCGGCAGCGGCAACATCTCTGGATACCGAGTGGAGTTTAATGGGATGCTGCGACTGTTGAATGCCGATGGTCAAACGGCAAATACCGGCACTGGAAGCACTCCCCTCGACGCAGCGATCAGCACTGACGCTCGATTTCTATACGTTCTCACGCCCGGAACCAGCAACATTCAAGCATTTGTGATCTCCTTGGATGGCTCTCTGACCCCGTTGTCGCAGGCGACGGGTGTCCCATCGTCCGCGAGCGGCTTGATAGCCCGTTGAGCGCAAAAGAGACTTCCATCGATGACTGTGGGCCGGACGATTTCTTTCCGGCCCTCTCCAACTAGACCGGACAGTGTCAGCATTCGTGGAGGGCGAATCCATGCAAGGTAGGAAATCCCTGATTGTGGACTATACCCCGACACCTGCAAATCCGCGGGCTGCGCTTGGGTAACGGGACGGGTCCGGAACCCATCAACTTCCAGAAGCCGAACGAGAGCCAAGCTTCGGTGAAACTCCTGGGTGAAAATCGATCTCTCGAAGGTTCCGCATGGCTTTGGACCACAGTTCCTGGAATCCTTCCGCGAGCTTCTGAGCAAGTTCTTGATCTCGAACCAGAAGCGAAGCAAAACGTCCCTCTCGAATAAAAGGATGATCCAGCGACAGGATGACCAGGTCGTCGTCGATCACGTGGAACGGATGGCCAAGTTCTCCGGAGTACCGCACTCCGGTCACCTGTTCCATGTGCGCCCTGTGCTTGCGAAGGAAACTCACCAGTTGCGGTGCCGTCTGGTACGTAAAGCCAAAAACGACGCGATGGTCAATCTTGTGCTCAGTCGTGTTTCGAGCAATCCGCCTAAGAATCGGGAATCCACCTGTAGTCAGGCTATCAATCGCTGTCAGATCGCCATGCTCAAGATACGACCAGATTCGTTTTCTAGCAGTCGTCAGGTGAGTCATGTGTCGCTTCACGTGACTCTCGACTCCGAGTGCCAGGTCAACAAACGCCTTGCGTCCTCGAACCCGTTCTGGGTGCGCGCCCAAAGTCACCTTTAGTTTTTCTGCCTGTTTGGAAAACTGCTCTGCACGGTGGCGCGAGATTTCGACGATCCGGTTGACAACCTCGTCGCCGGGAAGGGCGGAGTAGAGTTTGGGGCGGGTCGGCTGGATTTCCGCCAAGCCAAGTGCGGCAAGTTTCTCCATCGCTTGGTAGATCTTGGAAGAGGGTACCTCGCCCTCCCGACAGAGCGTCTCGGCGTCTGCCATGCCCTGAACCATCAGCGTTGCAAGGGCTTTCCGCTCATACAGCGTCAGCCCGATCTCTTCCAACAGCTCTAAATCCTGCCAGCGCATGACTTAGTTTTCTACTCCATAGAGTAGTTGAAAGCAAATGGGCGTTTTCGTACTCTGCAACAAGTGGTTCCATGCAACCAGGAGGGAACGGAAATGAAGCAGAACGCTCAAGTGATGCCAATGATTTCGGTCGACTCTGTTGACCAGGCACGTGCCTTCTATGTCGAGAAACTTGGCTTCGGCCACATGATGGGAATGCTGGGCAAGGACGGTCAGCTTGATTTTTGTACTGTGATGCTCGGTGGCGCCAAAGTGATGCTAATGCGACCACAGGAACGGACGGAAGGGACGAATGCTACGTCCTCGAAACGTCCGGTTGAAATCTATCTCGAAGTGCCCGACGTCGATGCCTACCATGACCAACTGAAGAAGAAGGCAATCAAAATAACTTCTCCTCTTACCGACCAGTGGTGGGGAGACCGCACATTCACAGTGATGGATCCATTCGGATACCAGATTTGGTTTTACCAGACCGTGGGTGAACCGAAACCGCCGAAAGGCGCCAAGATTATCTAGCGAAGTGAGGAGACAAGGAAATGATCCAGATGCTTGAACCGATGTTGAGCGAAATCCGTGAGGAAACGTTCACCACCAAACGAGTCCTTGAACGAGTCCCAGCGGACAAACTGTCGTGGAGACCCCATCCGAAGTCAATGTCACTCGGGCAACTGGCCCTTCATGTCGCGACCATTCCCGGCAGCTTGGCCAAGCTTGCGCAACTCGAAGAGTTCGACGCCTCTCAGGCTAGTTTCGAGCCGCCAGTTCCCGTCGATCTGAACGAGATTCACACCGCTTTCGACCAAAGTGTCCGGTCCGCAGAGAAGTGTCTTAGCGGCATGAGTGAGACGGCGGCGCTGGGAACCTGGCGTCTGACGCTGCGAGGAAAAGAACTCTTCACCAAACCGCGGGTCGGATTGCTTCGCTCAGTCATGCTGAACCACTGGTACCATCATCGGGGCCAACTGTCGGTTTACCTTCGGCTGCTTGACGTTCCGGTCCCGGTGATTTACGGCCGCACCGCTGATGAGAACCCGTTTGCTTGAATCTTCGACCTAAGCCGTGCGAATCATGCTGGTGACTCATGCCGTTTGACGAAGCTTTGGCAGATCGAGTTCGCCCACTCGTGCTCGGGACCCATTCGCTAAAGGAGAAGCGGATGTTCGGCGGACTCGCGTTTATGGTGAACGGTCACATGTGCTGTGGGATCGTTGATAAGAACTTTGTCGTGCGCACGGGGCCAAAGCGATACGAAGCGGCACTCTCTAAGCCACATGCACGGCCCATGGACTTCACCGGCCGCCCGATGCGAGGTTTCGTCTATGTAGGCCCTGAGGGGTACCGGTCCACTCGGGACCTGAAGGCATGGATTCAACGAGGCCTGCATTTCGTCCGAACTCTTCCGCCAAAGTGAGCGTGCATAATCCCGGGCCTGATCAGGTGCGGCTCACGCCATATGCATTCAGCACGTCGCGCAGCGTCACGATGCCTTCCAACTTGTGCACATCCGCGCGATTTACAACCGGCAGGATTTCGATCTGATTCGCCCCCATGCGTTCGAGGGCTAAATCCAAACCCTGGTCGGGATGGACGTGGGGAAAAACCAACGCATCCACAAACTCGCCAAGCTTCTTCTCCGCACCTTCGGCCAGCTCCCGCTCCAGTGTCGCAAAGTTAATCACGCCAATTACACCCCGTCGATCCTCCACCAGCCACGTCCGGACTTCGTTCGATCGAACGCGTTCCAGCGCCTCCCTAACCGTGATCTCGAAGGGCAGCAACAGGCTCGGGGCTCGCATGACTCTAACGACCTGACGCTGACCAGACCGTTGGCGCGTCTCCCCCTTCGGCAGGTGAATGCCATCCTGCACTGCCAGCGCTTCGTAGATGGGCTCATGCTGCAATCGTGAGGCGATGAAGAGACTCACTAGATTCGCAATCATCAGCGGGACGATGACCGCATAGTCCTGCGTCATCTCGAAGATCATCAGCACCGAAGTCATCGGCGCGCGCACAATCCCTGCGAAGACGGCGCCCATCCCGACCAGCGCGTAGGCGCCAGGCGTCGCAGTGTAGGCGGGCAACAAATGATGTGCCAGCGTTCCCACGCTGCCCCCTAACATCGCACCGATAAAGAGCGATGGACCGAAGATACCGCCCGCGTTACCCGAAGCATAACTGGTAGTAACGGCGATAAGTTTCAGCACCACCAGCAGCAACATCATTTTGAACGCCATATTTCCGTTCAACGCGTCGCCGACGAACCCATAACCTACCCCCAGAACCTGCGGTACAAACCAACCCATCAGACCAACCAACAACCCGCCCGCCACAGGGTGGAACCAAAGAGTCTTTTGCGGCAACCGCAGGAATCGCGCCCGCAAGCCCAGCAGGAGCTTCGTGAAGACCACAGAAACCACACCGCCGGCTACGCCGAGCACCGCATAGGCCGCGAACTCTGCGGGATGGACGAGTTGGTATTGCGGAACCTTGAAGAGTGGATGATTGCCGAGGAACACGCGCAGAACCATCCACGCAGTCGCCGAGGCCAGAACCACCGCGCCCAGCACGGGTGCATGGAGATCGCCCACAATCTCTTCGAGCGCAAACAGAACTGCCGCCAAAGGTGTATTAAACGCGGCTGCAATGGCCGCCGCCGCCCCCACCGGGATGAGCTTCTTGACCTGCTCGGTGCGCAGACCGAGGAGCCGTCCCAGCACGGAAGCAATGCCCGCACCAACTTGGACGGAAGGCCCTTCGCGTCCCAGCGGAATTCCGCTGGCGAGTGTTGCCGATGTGCAGAAAAACTTGCCAAGCACGGTGCGTAGCGTGATGCGGCCTTCCCGCGCGAACAGCGCTGCCTTGGTTTGCGGAACGCCGCTGCCTCGTGCATTGGGAAAATAGCGATACAGCGAGTAACCGATGCCGAGCGAGCCCACGACCGGGAACAGCAGTCGTCGCCACGGAGCACCGCCCACCGGGTACAGCCGCATCCCCATTCGTTCCGTCAACAAGATGAAAGCCACAACCGCCAACCCAGTCAATGCGCCGATCACTAGCGCCAAAACCAGAAAGATCTGGCCCTCGCGTTGGCGCAGGTCGGCCACCCGATCAAACAGCGAGGTTCTCCACCAACTTTCGCTCGTCGTCTGGACGCTTTCGCTCATCTCTACGGGATGTCCCACGAAGAGCATACCTCACCGGACTACTGTCGGCAGACGGAACGGATACTTGAAGAGCACCAGTTTCCAGCTGTCCTCATCCTTCCCCTCCGTGCCCCAAGCGGGCATCCCGGTGAGCCGGATGCCGTTGTGAATGGTGTAGTACAGCTCCGCATCGGTCAGGCTCTGCGTCTGCGGCAACCGCATGTCCGGAGCCTTCGGATAGAGGTTCTGTCCGATCTCGGTATTCCCGCTGCCGTTATTGGCGTGGCAAATCGCACAGTGGTCGGCGAAGTGGGCCCTCGCTTCCGCCATCACCTCGGGCGACGGTGCGAAAGGATTTTTCTCACTTTGGCCTTCGACGGAACCGCCAGCTTCCGCGCGGTGCGGGCCAACCAGCTCTCCAGCTTCGAAGGCTGGTCACGGGCGCTGAAACCGCGGCGTACCGCAGCTACCGCCCCCGCAAACATCAGCATCACAGCGACAAGCACCAGCAGCCACACCGTCGATTTCTTCGCATCGCTCCCCCTCTCATATTTATTGCGGCTGCATGGAAGGCGTGGACGAGGGCACGTTGAGTTCGCGCACCGGCTGGTCCATTTCCCCCGGACGGCTGGGCGCCTCCAGACCATCGGTCAAAAGAAAACCCTTCAATGCGATCGAATTGCCCCAGAGGGTTTCCAGGGCGGCTATGTAGTCGGTCTGAAGCTGGAACAAAGTCCGCTGCGAGATCAGCACCTGCGGGTAAGCAGCCGCCATTCCGCCATAACTCATCACATAAAGGTCGTAGGCTTTCTGAGCACGCGGGATCATGCGGCTTCGGTATTTCTCCACCATCGCGCGCGAAGTCAGGTAGTTCTGCACCAGCGCTGCCGCACGTTCCCGCAGAACCAGCTGGACACGTTGTACTTCGCGCTGGGCGCGTTCGATGTCGGCGCGGGAGGCCTGCACATTCCCCTGGTTGCGGTTAAAGATCGGAATTTGTACGCCGACCTCGGCGAACCCCTGCAAACCGATCGGCCGGTTTGTGGTCGCATCCAGTTCGCGGTTTTGCTGGAGCCCGCCCCGAAGCTGCAAATCGGGGATCGGTTCACGCTTCGCCCGAGCCAGAGATGCCTGCGCCCGGAGCACCCCCGACTCCGCGATCTTGACGGCTGGACTGTCCTGCAAGATCGCCTGCAACCACTGGTCAGGATTGTCTTCGGGCAGATCCTCGAGATGGCCAGCGAGTTTTGCCAGCGGCATCTCCGGCTTACCGACGGTTGCCGCCAGGGAATGCCAGACCCGCAGCTGCTTCTGCTCCGCCGCCACTACCGCTAGTTCCGCTTGCTCCCCTTCGACTTCGGCTTGCAGTACGTCGGGCTGGTCCGCCTGTCCCACGTTGCCAAGCTGGTGGGAAGCAAGGAACTCGCTCTCACCACTCGCATGCCGTCTCCACATAGGTGTTCGAATTGTATGCCGTTTCCCGATGTCAATGGATCATGGCGTTTGGTGAATGAGAGGGTTCTCTACAACGCGGTGAGCTCGACGGGTCCCTCGTTACTTCCGTTGCGGCTGACGAGTTTCGGGAACGGCCGCACGGCCCCACGATGACCAGCTCACGAGAGTGACAACCCACGTACCGGCCCGTTTTTGCAGTATCCACAGATGGCTTCCGAGGACTTGTCTAGGGGTGGAATCTTCCGGCAAGGAAAACGTGGTTTTATAGCTTGCTGTCAAGTAAGCAATTTCGTCTGAACCTCTAATGCGACGATTGCTGATCTCTATGCCGTGGATTCTCGTGTTTCCTTGCGCCAACTGCGCTGAAACCGCCGCGCGTCCAAGCACAGGCTGCGCGTCAGGCGGCAACAGCTCGATATCGTCAGCGCACAACGTCATCAAGC
>WNFC01003509.1_pt1 | contig 16976 bp, 13 predicted proteins | sample 5400541 | NCBI WGS metagenome assembly WNFC01 (sample SAMN13153342, study PRJNA577476) | soil metagenome | isolation source: 120 cm saprolite under Douglas fir tree site 2 hole 2 replicate 1 | place: USA:California | collected 2015-04-18
TTGGGCCGTATAGGCATTGCGGACGGAGAAGATCGCGTCGGGAATCACGGGATACGACCAGGCAAATCGGCCCAGTTCCCAATAGGCGTAGAAGTACCGCAGCTGCAGGCTGGGCATGTGTTCGAGTCCCCGTTCAATCGCGATGCGCATGTCCACCACGCCCATATGGTGCGCCATGTCCTTGGGCAGGTCTTTTTTGAGTTCCACATTCCAGCCTTGTTGCTGCAACTGGCGCTGTCCTTCTCTCGTAAGGATCACGAGGTTATCCGAACAGACTTTCGTCTCGATGGCCTCCAGGTATCCCGCCTCGGCCAGTTTGCGGAGGCGTTTTTGCGCCATGTTCAGGCTCACGTTCCCGAAGTGCCAGCGATGCACCTGGGACGTGGCCAAGAACTGGCAGGCGGCGACCGCGCGGAGGATCTTCCTGTCCCGGTTAGTTAGTTTGGTCATAGTAAGGCTCCGGGAGTTTGGTGGTCAGTCCGCAGGCGTAACACCGGCATATTTTTGGTATCTTCCCGCACAGGGGACATATCTGGAGCAGATGCCCGCGGTACGTGAACGTACAGGAGCACCGCCAAAGTCCTACAAGGGAAATGGGGGTGCCGCATTCACAGAAGATCCGGGTAGCGGTCGCAAGTCGCAGGAACTCGATATGGTTCCGAAGACGGAGAAAATTCCCGAGTAGCTTGAACGGGAGCGACAGGGCCCAGCGGGTGAAGAGCAACGCGTCCGTCCCGTTCATACGTTTGCTCCCTGCTCGCGCGCGAACGCATGCGCCATAGGCACATCCAGATCCTGCGTTTCGGCGGGCGGTGCCTCCGTCCAGACCCGGTCACGCTCCCGGATCCGGTCCAGATACTCGCTCCGGGTGATGCGGTTCCCGATGGTGGTGTCTTGGAGGATGGAATCGACAATAGTGCGGAAATGTTCGCCGGTTCCCAGGTCGATGAAGGGGGTGCGAATGCGAATGGCTTTGTCCGACAGCGTCTTGAGCCACAGGTATCCCTCCCGGTCGGGTAAGGTGGCGATGCCGTTCAATGCGATGTTGCGTTCCTCTTCCGGCGTGTAGGTGCCGGCTTGTCGGAACGGGTTCAGTTCCGGTTTTTGCAGGCGTCCGGTGACGGGCAGGGCGTTTCTGAGAAATCCGGCGTCATGCTGCGTTGACCTGAGGGTAAGCGACCAGCGGATATTTGTGTAAAGCGTCTCCAGTATCCGCGCATCCGGTACGGCTGTAGAGAGGTTCTGGCACAGGAAGTAGAAGAAGGTGCCGAAGGATCTGGCCATGGTCAGGATATCGGTCAGGTTCTCTTGCATCTGGCGCGTCAAGAAAAAGTTTTGCGCCTCATCCGCGCACCACCAGTACGTGATAGGAGGGTTGTTGGGACGGGCGAAGATCGCCTGCCGGATGTCCGAGAGTACGAGGCCCTGCAGCAAGAGGCGCACACCCCGGGCGATGGTGGGCCCCGCGCAATTGATCAGGACTATCTTGCCCTCGTTCTGGAGCCTGAGAAAGTCCGGCGCGGAGGAGCCCGCTAAGGCGAGTCGCACACCCTCGGAGGCGAATAACGAGTCCATGCGGGCCCGGAGGGCCGCGATCGTCTGCTTCCCTTCCGCGCCAAAATGCGTCCGGAAATAGAAGACCAGTTCCTCGTTGCGGCTTGATGCAAGGAGCCGTTTCCGAAATGGTTCGTCGCCAAGGACCCGGTCGAGGTAGGTGAGGGGGAGATTGGACTCGGATAGCAACGTCAGGATGTGCTTTAAGACGCTCGCGCCCCGCAGCGAGAGTTTCTCGCCCGAGGGCAGGAGTTCCCGCAAGGTCTCCAGGCGGCTGGTGATGAAGAAGTCCGGTTCCGCGTAACTCCAGCGCGCCAGGATGTTGTAGGGGGAAAGTGAAACGCGGTTTGCAAAGTCTACGATCACGATGCGTTCCAGGAGTTCCTGGCGCTCCCTGCCGTGCAGCTCGGCCAGGCGTGCGGCAAGGAGATATACCGCGCGATCGAACAGTTCGCCTTTGGCGTCGAGCACTCCGAAGCCGACGGTTTTGAGCCCCGGCAGACGTCGCACGATCGCCTCTAAGGGTAGTAGTGCTGCCATGGTCTTGCCGGCACCCGTACCTCCCGTGGTGATACAGCAGGCGCGGATCAGGAATGCCAAAGGTACCCGGACTTTGAGGCCGGAGGGGGTCTCACCCAAATACACGTGGGGACCGGGGGCCTCGAGAAGGCGCGCGAGGAGGCCCTTGGTGTGTGCCTCGGTCGCCTGGAAAGGCGCCGTCTGGAGCGTATGCAAATAGGTGTCCGTCGCTTCTTTAAGGCGCCGCGCGTTTAGGCGCTGTACGAGTTGCAAGCTTTTCATTGACGGGCCTCACCGGGCAGCACCGGGGTGCGCTCCGCTCCTGCGGTGTTGCGTTGACGGGACCTCGCGGTGCGTTCCGGGCGCACGGTCCATACGCGGTAGGCGACGTACGCGAAGGCGCCAAGGAACAGTAACGGGCCGAACGGCGCGTGCACGGCCAACGAAACGAAAAGCAGGATGCCGAGGATCACAACGAAATTCCGGAATGCGCGTTTGATCCACCAGTCGGCGTTCAGCATGTCAGACGTGTTCATGCGATGATCCTTTCGAGTGTGAATGAGTGATGCCGTAAAGGGCGAACCTTCGCTCGACCCTCTATGGTTATTTGACGCAGGGATGTGAGGCTGTCCGACGGTCCTTTTCCTAAAAACACCGTGGCGTCAATTACGTCGGCGATCTCGCGGTACCGGGCATGGAGCCTCATGCCTACTTGGCGGGCGCACATGCCCCGGGCAAGGATTCTGCGATACGCCTTTTCCAGCTGGGTATAGGTCCTGAATCGATGGTCTGCGGCCATGAGGTCGTGTCCTCTCCGGAAGCACTGGCTTCCTGAGAGTTTGAACGGGGCGGTTTGTCCGCTTCTGACGCGGAAAGAAAGCAAAATTGTTGTTGGAAAAAATATGCTGAGGAGCGGGCACGTGCCTAGCCTGTGCGACAATGGAAGGCGGGCACGTCCTGCCGCATATCGAGCCGACGCGGCTCGTCCGTCGGCCCGCTCCCTTTTCCCATCCGGATTGGCTCTTTGAGCTGAAGTACGACGGTTTTCGCGCTCTTGCGTATGTCGACCGCGATTCCGTACGGCTCTTGTCCCGGAATGGCAATACGTTCACGACGTTTTCCGATTTGTGTGAGAACCTGCGGCGAGCAGTTCCTCACTCTGCGATTTTGGACGGAGAGATCGCCTGTCTAGATGGCCAAGGCCGATCGCAAATTCAACCAGCTATTCTTCCGGCGTGGCGTTCCGCGCTTCTGCGCCTTCGATCTCCTGTGGCTCGATGGACGTGACCTCCGACAATTCCCCCTGATCGAGCGCAAGCGGCTATTGCGGAGCGTTATTCCGCAACTTTCACCCCACGTTCTCTATGTGGATCACATCGAAAGTGAAGGCGAACGTCTTTTTAGACTCACCTGCGAAGAGGATCTTGAAGGCGTGGTCGCTAAGCATCGGCAGAGCAAGTATCGGCTCGATACCGACCGTTGGATTAAAATTAAAAACCGGCACTACACCCAAGCCATTGGTCGCAGCGAATTTTTCAACGAGGATAAACGTGGCAACTCCAAGCCACCCGGGAGAGTCGGTTGGGCTGTATGTACTCGGGTCTCGGCCGAACTGCGTTGATGTCGCGAGCATTGGAAGGTTCTGTGACTTTTGGCAAGTTCAGCAGAGGAGAATCGCGAGGTTCAACAGGCCGTCAGCTTACTTCTTCCTTTTTCTCGGGAACGTCACCATACCCGCCCCGAATTTCCTCCTCGGCATCCCGTAGTCCATCGCTCAGTGCGCTGGCCCAGTTATACGTACCGTCGGCGACGAAACTCTCGAAGAATTTCTGTGCCTTCCGGTAGTGCAACTTGGTCAAATTCTTGATCCCGATGGTCTCGGCAATATCCTCCACATCGGTTTTAGTAAGGATGTAGATGACATCTTCCTCGTTGATGGCCATAAGAAGGACGGACCGTCTCCCACGGATTCTCCTCTACTCAACTGATTCGTGACGCATGCCAGACGCACGTCCGGTAGCTTCGTTGCTTCCATTGGAAGTTGCGTTTCGCGACAATGGGAAGGATACAGCTGGTTCCAGAAACTCGCGGTTAGTTCTTCTGACCTTCTTGCGAACAGATCTCGTACGTCGCGGCGACGTCCCGGCACGTGCCACGAAACTTTGGAACCCTGCCGAAAGGCTAGAGCGTTCCCGCTCGAGCCTCCGAGAAGCGCTCGCAGATCGTCCGCGATTGTGGCCGAGCATCGTGACGACCGGAATTGTCGTCGTGGTGCTTATAATAAGCGCGTTCTTCTACTTCCGCCGCAGTCCGAAGCTGACTGAAAAGGACACGGTAGTTTTGGCCGACTTCAATAACCGCACAGGCGATGCGATCTTTGACGAGACGCTCAAACAGGCGTTGGCGATTCAACTGGGTCAATCCCCGTTCCTGAACATTTTCCCTGAAGACAGCGTGCGGGAAACCCTGAGCTACATGGGTCGCTCGCCGAACGAGCAGGTCACAACCGCGATCGCGCGTGAGATTTGTGAGCGGCGCGGCATCAGAGCAATGCTGACAGGTTCGATCTCAAGCCTGGGTCGCAACTACGCAATAGCCCTGGAAGCCCGGAATTGTCGAACCGGCGAGTCGCTGGCGCAACAGCAGGTAGAAGTGCAGGGTAAAGAGCAAGTGCTTCGCGGGCTCGATAAGGCGGCTTCAAAGTTGCGCTCGCAGTTGGGAGAGTCTCTCAGTTCCATACAAAAGTTTGATGCACCGATTGAGCAGGCTACGACGAGTTCGCTTGAAGCATTGCAGGCTTACAGTTTGGCACGGCAACAGCGAGAGCATGGAGCAGACGAAGATGAGGTGATCCCATTTCTAAAGCGCGCGATTGACTTGGACCCGAACTTCGCAATGGCTTACGCCACTCTGGGTACCGTCTACGGCCAGACTATTGGTCCTCCCAACGTTGACCTCTCAATTGAGTATCTCAAGAAGGCATTTGAATTGCGCGATCGCGTAAGCGAGCGGGAAAAGCTCTATCTTTCGGCGCACTATTACGAAGGGGTAACTCACGAGCTGGATAAGGTGACCGAAACTTATGAGCTGTGGAAACGGATCTATCCGCGAGACCCGATACCTTACAACGGCTTGGGCGCATGGTACGCAGCTATCGGGAAATATGAAGAAGCTGCTGAGAATGCTCGCGAAGCAATACGTTTAAGACCAGACTACATCTTCGCGTATGATCACCTGGCCGAGGCATACGCTGGCCTCAACCGGTGGCGGGAAGCTAAAGCAATATGTGACAAAGCAATTGCGGAGAAGCTGGATGGGCAAGAGATGCGCTGGCTCATGTACAAGATTGCTTTCATCGAAAATGACACGGCTGCCATGCAGCGGCAACTGGAGTGGGCAAAGAGCAAGGGGGAAGGAACGCGAGTTCCTTTTTTTCAAGCTCTGGTTGCGGCCTACTGGGGAACACTGCAACAGTCTCGCGAGTTGTTTAGCCAGGTCATTGAAGGCGAGCGCGCTGTGCACGACGAGGATGGCGCTTCGTCGGTGACGATGCAACAGGCACGGATTGATGCACAGTTCGGGTTCCTCAGGCGCGCAAAAGATCAAACCGTTGCGACAGCGGGGGCGATCCCGCAAAGCGACAAAGACCTCGCGGCCGTTACTCTGGCCCTCGTCGGGGAAGCTGACCGCGCACAAACACTGGTAAACGAATTGGAGAAGCGTTTCCCCCAGGATACGCTTTTGAACAACGTCCTTGCGCCAAGTGTCCGCGCCACCATCGAAATAAATCGAAACAATGCAAACCGTGCCATTGAGCTGTTGCGGTCCACGGTCCCTTACGGACTGGGTATGGGCCCCTTGTCGGGTTTGTTGCCTATCTACCTCAGGGGGCAAGCCTACCTGCGGATGCGAGCCGGGAAAGAGGCGGCTACCGAGTTCAACAAGATCCTTGACCACCCGGGAGTCGCTCCGCTTTCTGTCCTCCACGTGCTGGCGAGACTTGGTCTGGCCCGCGCATACGCGCTCTCGGGGGACACCGCCAAAGCGAAAACAGCCTACCAGGACTTCCTCACGCTCTGGAAAGCCGCCGACCCCGACATCCCCATCCTGAAAGAAGCCAAGGCGGAGTACGCGACGCTGCAATGAATCTGGCTCAGAAGACACGCCACTGTAGCAGAGGTCTCCTTATTCTTAGGCACCGGAATCACCGACAGCGGCTGTCCGTCTCTCTCATTGTGTTTTGCTGAGCGCGAAGCTTGCCCTTTCCGGGTCAGTGATGCGCCGCCATTCATGCCGAAATCAGTCGAAACATCTTCCGGCGTCTCCGTGCTTCCCATTCCTCACGGGTGAGTTCAACTAGGTTGGAATTGTCGGCGGGACTTGGTGGAAGGTATCGGGCACGGTTACTCACAGTCCAGAATGGGCTATCTTTGGACAAGATGCCAGCAGCTTTTCGATTCTCCAATTCTTCCCAGAACTCGCGTGTACACTCCGGCCGGTGATGAAGGAACAGCCACCATAGGTCTTCATCGCTCATGACTCTCAGCTTCCGACGCAGACGGTAGGTGCCAAGTCCTAGGATATTCATTGCTGACGCCCCGAAAGGCGGACAGTTTACCATTCTCTGAGGGGCAGAATCGAATCGGCGAAACTCGCCTTGGACGTGATCAAAGGTGAGTGTGGGGCTTTCCGTTGACTTTGCCTCCGAAGCACTCCGAACATGGTACCCTGAGTCGCTGCGCCACTCATGATCGGCCAAACCAGATAAAAAAGGCACCTGTACAGTGTTTTCAATACCGTGGCACTGCATCATGCCGTCCTAAGTTGTTGAGTGCTGCCACAGTCCGCAGATTTATGCAACAAGCTAAGCAACGACTCGCGCCTCCACGGCTGCGTACCGTGTTGCTGATGCATGTGCCGAGGCTCGTGCGCGAGGATGTAAACCAGGGCCTCAGTTACGCGGACACAGAACGAGATCCATCTTCGACCGCTACAACATCGTGGTGAGCGCGACAAACAGGACGCTTTTACGGCGCACTCACAACTACTGGGGTTCTGCTTCCAAGAAGCGTGGAGTGCCCGTAATGCGAAAGGCGGCAGCCAATGAATTTTCTGACACTTGTCGGACACTGCGCTTTGTGGCCAGAGATAATAGGCTTGTTCTATGAAGGGTTGGTTGCGGGGGGTGGATTTGAACTACCGACTTTTGGGTTATGAGCCCAACAGGACAGCGCTAAAGCGTTGTGATCCCGTTACACTTACCAACTTCAATCCCTCCAAAAGAGCCCTCTGACATCGAGTTTTGGTGCCAAGTTGGTGCCAATTTCAATCTGCCTGCCGGTGGTTGCTTCAACTAACCGAAGGCAAAGTCAAGGTTGTAGACCCAGCTTTAGAAAACGATGCAGTTCAAGCAAGGGGACGGCCCAAAAAAGCCGTCCCTAATTTTTTGCAGCCGAAGGGAGTCGTAAACCATGAAAACAATCATTCGTCTGATAGCGCTCCTGGCGCTTAGCGCAAGTGTGTGCTTCAGCTAAGGTACAGGTACACGGAGAACCCTTGGCGGCTCTACCACAGTTGCGCTGGATACCATTGCCAACCCGGCAGCTAATGTCAGTTTCACCGCACCAGCGACTAATACTTACAGCCTTCTTGGGACAGCTCCCGCAAGTGCATCAACCGGTACAGCGGCAGGTACTACATTTACGCTCACTTCTCCGACTGGCGGTGCCTGCACGGGAGCAGCTTGCACGGGTGGCTCTGGTGGCGACTGGAGTTTTAACACCGGCGCAGGAGGTTCGGTTGCGGGAGCTAGCGGCAATTCAAACGGCGGACGCGGCGGCAATTTTACGCTCCAACTTGGGGCAGGTGTTGCGCGCGTGACAACCACGATTACCACAGCGACAGATTGGAAACTCGGGGATGCAACCATAGCGGGGAGATTTACCGCCGCAGATTCTACTATGACGGTCAATGAGACACAGGTGGGAACTGTGCAAGCGGATCAGACCGGAACATCAGGACCAAGGCAGGCTTCAGCGGCGAAGCTCAGGATTACGACTACCGGGACGCCGGGTGCGGGCGCGATTCGCGTGACGGTGTTTTATCGGCAGTTTGTGCCGCCAACAAGCTAATTATCGCAGAAGAGAAACCCTTCAAAAATCACATCGCTTCGTATAACCAGAGGCGCTCTGGATGGCGCCGAAGCACGCATTGCTGAGCTGAAAGAGGACTCCACGTTCTGATGGGCGCATCTTGCACGAAAGGTATTGAGAATGACGCAAAGCAGCCATGAATCGCAGCTGGAAACACCACAGCTCCCTCCGGGCCACGGCACGGCGCATGTCGATGACATCGTGGAACCCGAACGGGAAGAAACGATCCCAAAGCCTGATCCGACAGAGGGCTGGACCGTCATCGCTGAGGAAGATGTTGTTCAGCCGGATCCCCACTTGGCAGCGGAAATAGTGCTGCTGGTTTCCGTGATTGCTGACAATTCCCTCTGCGATCTCCTCACTAATTTTGTACCTGACTGTTTTTGTTTTCGGACTCACCAGAGCATCTTCAGGGCGATGCTCTCGCTGCGGTCGCGGGGGATTGCGATTTCTTCCTCAACAATTGAGAACGAATGTTTCGGATCGGGTCAGGTTGGAATCAGCGAGGACCTGTCGGCGCTGGTCTTTCTTCTCCCGCTATTAGCCGTGGACCAAGCGACGTTTTATCGCTACATGGGCACCGTCAAGTATCAATGGCTGACGCGAAGGCTGCAGTGGTGTTTGCAAATGACCATGGAGTCCAGTGTTGGCGGCTGTTCACCGGTCCATCTCATCGACACCTTGCAACAGGCGCTTACGAGGCTTAAAGCTGATCACGATCTTGTCAATCAGCCGGCGCCGAGTGCGCAGCAACTAGACAATTACCGCGAAGCGGAAGTCACAGCCTCAAACAGGTGCTTTTCAGGAAGCTTCGATGCCTAGAGTGGTCGACACAATTCTTCGGTTGCGGTAGCTCGGGGCCGAAGTTCGACGAATCGCAGTTGAATTGTTGGAGGAGAATTTCTAATGGCGTGGACAGTCCCACCGATGCCGGATGAACTAAAGGCGCAACTAATGAGGCGCCAGAACCCCATGGCCCAGACTGCACCGGTGCCGCCCGCGACTGGCGCGACACCGATGGTGCCTTACGGCCCTCAACCAACCCCAGAAACACTTGCAGTGAACAGGGCTATAGAGGGAGGACAACCAGCACGCACTGACGTGAGGCCACCTCCGGGGGTACCAATCTTTACGAGGCCTTCGCCGTCCGTGCAAACGGGGATGCAGGGATCCAATGCGCAAGACGGCGCGCAACTTCAGGCGGGACAGCCCAGCCAGCCCCCCACGCCGCCGTCGGACGATCCTTCTATAAGTCCAGTACAACCACCACCTGACGTTTCAAGCTACCTAAACCCGGCACTCTCGCGGATGAACGACCTGATGGCGAAACGTGCCGCAGTTCCGGCCGTGGATCCGAATCAGGTGAAGCCGCGGTGGTGGGAGCGGGCACTAGCCGTAGCTTTGGGGGCAACTCAACTTAGGAACCCAGAAAACGCTGCGAATGTTGCCGATATGGTCGTGCATAGAAGACTGTACGGCGCGGAGCGAGCCAGGAACTTGGCGCTACAGCCCATTGATGAACAGATCAAATCCGAGCGTGAAGCATTCCCGCTGTACACGGCAGCAGGGGAAGCAGCGTATCGACAAGCGGAACTCGGATCGCGAGCGAATACTGAGAACCGGGAACGCTACACCGCTAGGACCAACAACGAGTACAAGACCAAATGGAATGACATCCGGGAACAGCGAAACAATGAAACAGCCGCAGAGAACGAGGCGAAAAATAAGCAGCAGGAAGGTGTCCTCGCAGAAAGGGAACGTCACGACCAGGAAACAGAAGGTCTACGCGGGCAGCTAAATGATGTGCGCGACCGTCTGGCGACCGTGCAGGAAAACAAGCCCGGACCTGGCGAGAAGCGCGGCACGCCCGGGCAGTTCGCGGGCGCCGAGGTGAAGAAAAACCAGGCTATTCAGAAGGCGCACGCCGCGTTCGTCAAGGCAACCTCTGACCTCGACCCTAACGACCGCAAGGACACTACACGACGGGCGTTCCAGGAGGCCCATGATGACTACGAAGAGGCAACCCAAGATGCGCAGAATGCCTACGAGCAAGAACTCACCTCGCTCGGCGGGGTAGCGCAGCATTCTGATACTTCACAGTGGAGGGGCAACTCTAAAGCCCAACCTTCACCCGGGACTCAAGCGGGAGCAGAGAAGGTCAACGAACTCGGAGGCCGAAAAGTGGGCGACGTCGGTGTCGTGCGCGGCCAAAGGGTGAGGATTACGAACATCTACAAAAACGGGAAGTTTGACTACGAACCAGTGACGGCGCAGTAGGGTCTCAACCATGCCACAAACATCAACGGCAAATCTCACCGACTTCGAGCCGGGCAATGCACCTACCACAGCCTCGCTTGATGAGTTTCAGCCGGAACTTCTCCCTGAAGTAAAGCAGGCAATCGCCGCAGTTCCCCGCCCCAAGTTCGCCCCACCACAACCAGACCTAGCAACTAAGGCCATCGACCAACTTGCTCCACGGCCCGTGGTGTCTGGTCTGCCCACTGGCGAGATGCCGGGCTCATTCGAGGGACACCCTGAGAACGTTGGCGAGCTAGGCGGCCAGTATCTCGAGCATGGACCGGTCAAACTGGCGCAAGGCGTTGCTCGAGCGGCAAAGGCTGCTGCAAAATTCCCCGCACCCTCGCCCGGATACGAAGCCCGCGGCATTACTCACGGCAGCGGCACGCCAGAGATTCCAGACGAAGCCAAGCCAGAGTTCTACAAGGGGCTGTCTGAGGCGGTTAGCGGGGGCGGTACGACACTTCTACCCCTGGTGCCTGGCGAAGCCCTTGCTAAGCCTCTAGCGACCGGCGTGGACCTGTTGGCTGGCTACGGACTGAGCAAGGCCGCGGGAGCGATCGCACACAAGGCTGGCGCTTCGCCTGAAGCTGAGGACCTGTGGCGCACGGCTGGATTCTGGTTTCCTGCTACCCGGGGACTGCTAGCTGATGCGATTGGCCTGAAAACGGCTGGCGTTTCTGGCGAAGGCGTCAAGGGTGGGGCTGTTTCTGCCTTCGGCGGCAAGGCTGGAGTGGTAGGCGGCGTCACTCCAGACGAGTTTGCTGCCGGCGTAAAGGTTGGGCCATACTCTGCTGGCGTCCGGATTCCGCGCACCCGCACCGATGCCCCGCTTCCAAGTCAACCGGCCTTGCAGGGCGAAGTTGCTCCCCCGCCAACTGACATCCCACAACCTACCGTTCCTCACCCTGGCGCTCCTGTAGACCAAATAGCGGAAGGTGCTAACAGGGCAGTCGGGATGGCCAATGAGGAAGCACAGGCCATGCGCGCAGTCAGCGGCTTACCTCCTACTCCTCCACCGCTACCTGTACCACCGCCGCCTGCTCCCCCAATTCCTCCCGAGATAGCCAACGGGCACATCTCGCCTGAAGTAGTCCAGAAGTTAGGTTCTGTCATTGCCCAAGTGCCGCCAGAGTTTCGCGCGCAAGCCACACTCGAAGCCCATCAGACGCTCAGCCAGTCCATTCTCCAGCAGGGAAAAATAGTAACGCCGGACGGCAGTATTGAGATCGTCACCAAACCCGAGCAGGCCGACAAGGTAGCGCAGCGGATCATCAACGACGAGGTTGCAAGGCAGGAAAAGATTCTGGCTGAGAGTCAGAAAGCTGCTGAGACCGTACCTGCCCCAGTCGCCGCCCCGGTGTCCAAATTTGAGCAGGGTTTACGCTCTCGGAGAGCGGTGAAGGATGTTTCCATGCGGAGCAACGTGGAACATGCCGCACCGGTTATGCCAGCGCCAGCAGTTGCGGGCGAAGAACAGGCTGAGGCGCCGCAAAATAGCGGCACAGCATCGCTCGACGACTTTACTCCGCAGAGCAGCGGACCTGCAGCTTCTCCAGTAGTTCCTTCTAAGACAGGAACCGCAGCGCTTGCTGATCTCGCTCCCACCAATTTCCTAAAAGGCGATCAGGTGGTGTTGCCCGATGGAGCGAAGGCCAAAGTCGCTTGGGTCAGCCAGAAGATGGGCATCGTTCGCGTGAAAACGGACGATGGTCAAGTCCTATCCATTGGCGCAAGAAAGTTAAAGTCTGTACAGCCAGAGCCGGTTACTTCCGCTGGATGGATGGCAGAAAAAGAAAATGTTCCTGCACGGCCGATTTCTCAACCAGGAAAATTCCCGGGCCCCGTAGTTGCCGCCGAAGCAAAGCCCGCGCAGCCACCCCGCAAGAACAATTCGACCCAGATCAATCTGCCCGAAGATCTCGCCACGAAGATCAAGGCAGCAGGAAACAGCATCATTTCCGACAAAGACTTGGCACCAGCAGCGAAGGGCCGCGAAGGCCAGCCGCATATTACTGTTAAGTACGGCGTGAATGACGAAGCCGCCGCCGTCCTGCGCGAGAAGCTGGCGGAGCATCCACCATTCGAGGCCACGCTGGGCAAGATACGATCCTTCCCGCCAACCGAAAACAGCGACGGCGCCGCAGTAGTCCATGCTGAGGTGAACTCTCCTGAACTGCAGAAGCTGCACGCCGAAGTAGATAAGCACGTAGGCAGCAAGAAGGACGACTTCGAGTACAAACCTCACGTGACGTTGGCGTATATCCGGCCTGAGGTCGCGCACAAGTACGAAGGCCGTTCCGATCTCGAAGGAACGAAGATCCCGGTAAACGCCATCACCGTGAGCCAGAAGGATGGGAAGCAGGTAGAAGTGCCCCTGGGCGGGAAGACGGGCAAGCCAGGGGAAGCGCCAGCCAGGCTAGAAAAAACAGTTGCTCCATCGCTCGAAACCGAATCTAAAATAGAGGCTGAACATGAGCACATCGAATCAACTCGCGCCATTCGGTCTGCCGCAGGAGGACGCCCGCTTCGCGCCACTGAAGGCAATGGCCGAGGAGAACTGGCGGGAGAACAACCCCAAGCTGGTGAAGGAGCTCGAGAAGTCGGGAAGCCTGGAGAAGATACTGGAGTCGAAAGTGTCGCAGGCAATCATCATCCTCCAGCAGTGCGAAGTGAAGGGGATACCGGACAACCAGGCCCGGGAGCTCGCCTACGAGGACCTTCTGAGTCCGAGCGTGCAGTCGAGCTAAAATCTTCCCCTAAGACCACACCCAAAAACACAGACTGGTTCCAGCATCCCGAGGATTTCTCCGTCGATGCCACGGAAGGCAAGCGCCTCGAGTGGAACATGAACGCGCTGAAAGTGCTCAAGCGCGTGGAAGCCGGCGAGAAACTCACCGACGCTGACCGCGACGCCTTGGCTCACTACGTCGGCTGGGGCGCCCTGCAAAACGCCTTCGACCCCTACAAAGCTCCGTGGGACCAGCAGCGCAAATGGAACGAAGCGTTCAAGCAGTTGCAAGAGTACATGACGCCGGAAGAGATTGACGCCGCGCGCCGATCCACCCAGAACGCGCACTACACTTCCCCGCAAATGGTTCGCTTTACCTGGAACCTCCTACCCCGCATGGGATTCAGGGGCGGGGTGATTCTTGAGCCCTCCATGGGCACCGGCAACTTCTTTGGCATGATGCCGAAAGGGATGCGCACGTCCTCGCAGGCGATTGGCAACGAACTCGACCCCAGCACCTACAAGATTGCGCAACTGCTTTACCCGGGCGCCATGATGTTCAACAAGGATTTCGTTGAACTGATGCTGCCCAACGACTCCATCGACTTGGCCATCTCCAACGTTCCGTTCGGAGTGAAGATCTACGACAAGAACTATCCCAAGCTGAAAGCCTCAATCCACGACTACTTCTTCGTGAAGTCGTTGGATAAGGTTCGCCCTGGTGGCGTCGTTTCGTTCATCACGTCCACGTTCACCATGGACAAACAGCGTTCCGACATTCGGGAATTGCTGGCCGATAAAGGCGACCTGATGTACGCCCTGCGCTTTCCGCAGGAGACGTTCGGCAAGAGCGCGGGCACCTCGGTTGCAACCGACCTGCTGATTATCCGCAAGCGTATCCCTGGCGAGGAACCGCAGGGCGAGCCGTTCATTGCACTGCGCGACGTCACCGCGCCTTATGCGAAGTACCACGACAAAGCCGGATCGAACGGCGTCAAACAGATCAACGAGTATTTCGCGGTACACCCGGAGAACGTCATTGGGGACCTGGAGATAGGGCGCGGGCGCACAACGCAGGATCCTGACGCCCTGGTTGTCATGAGGCCTGATGATTTTGACGAACGGCTGGAGAAGGCACAGATGGCGGCACCGCGCAACGTGTACCTGTCGAAGCGCGCAGCCTCTCCAATATTCACGCCGGGCACCGAGGAAGCGTTTGCGCCCGACACGCTCGAAGAGGGCAACTACACCGTAGACGACAAGGGAGAAATCAAGCAGCGAGTCAACGGCAAGCTGGTTGATACCCCGGTAGTGCGCGACAAAGACGGTCGGAGCAGTTTCACCCTCAAAGAACGCATGCGTAGGCTGATCGCCATTCGTAACGGCACCCGCGAACTTATGCGGATCATGAACACGGTGCCCGATGACAAAGACGGTACCGGCCTGGTCGAGCACCAGCAGGCGAAACTGCGCAAGTTGGTTGAGGAATACCAGCAGAAGCATGGCTATTTCGCCCAGCGTAAGACGAAAGACGTATTCGAGGAAGACCCGCACTACCCGCTGATTCTTTCTCTCGAGGACTACGACAAATTCCAGAAAGCTGGCACCTCGGCGCCAATCCTCACCCGGCGCACCATCTACCCACCGCAGCGGCTTACCTCGCTTTCGTCGGATCCCAAAGAGGCGTTGTCTCAGGTTCTCGGTGAGCGCGGCTTTCCTGACATGGAATTTATGTCTGGCTTGTCCGGGAAGAGTGTGGATGAGATCACCAAGCCCCTGATCGAGCAAGGGCTGATCTACCGAGAGCCAGTGAGCGGGATCTACCAGACGCGGGACAAATACCTCTCTGGCTACGTCCGGGAGAAGCTGGCAGACGCGAAACTGGCCGTAGAGCAAGGCAACAAGCAGTACGAGGTCAACGTTCGCGAACTGGAGAAGGTTCAACCGCCTACCGTGCCAATCAATTCAGGCAATCCCAACAAGGACATGCAGATCAAGCTCGGCGGCACGTGGATTGCCCCGAGAGTCATCAGGCAGTTCGGAATCGAGGTTCTAAAGGCTGGAGGCTACGCCGAGGTTAAGTATGCGGACGGGGCCTGGCGCACCGACAATTTCGGTTCTTCCGCAGAGAACACCAGCGAGTTCGCCGGTGGCGGAATGTCGGGCGAGAAGCTATTGGAGTTGGCGCTTAATCAAAAGCAGGCTCTTGTAACCGAGACCTACAAGGACGCCGATGGGCATGAGCGCACAGTGGTCAATCAGGACAAGACCATCGCCGCGCGCCGCGCACAACAGAAAGTAAAAGAAGAGTTCGCGAAGTGGGCCCGGAGCCACAAGACTATCGGCCCGCTGCTCGAACAGGCCTACAACGAAAAGTACAACAACATCGTTACGCCGGCGCACAACGGCTCACATCTCACATTCCCTGGAATGAACAAATCCATTCTGCGGGATGGCAAGCTGGCGCCGCACCAGGTAGATGCCATCTGGCGGATCGTGCAGGACGGGCGCGCACTACTAGCCCACGTAGTCGGCGCTGGCAAAACGTTCGAGATGATCGGCTCGGCCATGGAACTCAAGCGCCTGGGGATGATTCGCAAGCCTATGTTCGCAGTACCGAACCACCTGGTGGGCCAGTGGGCCCAAGACTTCCTCCGGCTGTACCCGGGCGCAAAGGTTCTGGTTCCGCTGAAGAATGACTTTACCCCGACCCGGCGCAACAAGATCATGTCGCGTATCGCAACCGGCGATTGGGATGCGGTCATCCTTCCACACTCCCAGTTCGACATGATGGACATTTCCCCGGAGCGCCAGCAGGTAACGCTCAACAAAGAACTCGACGAACTGGAAGAGGCGTACTCGAACGCCAAGGCCACGGAGGGAAAGAAGGGCTACACCGTCAAGCGGTTGGAGAAGGCCAGGGACCGACTGCGCGCGAAGATTGCGGAACTCTCCGACCTGAAGGCAGACAAGACGGTGCGCTTCGATGATCTCGGCGTTGACCACATGGTTGTTGACGAAGCCCACGCTTACAAGAATCTAGCGTTCTACACCAAGATGGAGCGAGTTGCTGGACTGGCGCAGGGAAACTCTAAGCGCGCCACTCGCGTGAAGATGAAGACCGACTACCTGCTAGAGAAGCATGGTAACCGCGGTGTGGTGTTTGCCACAGGAACGCCGATTCAGAACACCATAGCTGAGATGTACAACATGACAAAGTACCTCGCGCCAGACGTTCTTGAAAAAGCAGGCATCAAGTATTTCGATGAGTGGGCCGCCAACTTTGGCGACATCATCACCGCGATGGAATTGAGCACCGATGGGCGAACCTATAAGGCTCGGTCCAAGTTTGCACAGTTCACAAACGTTCCTGAACTGCAAATGATGTTCCGTTCGTTTGCGGACGTGAAGACGAAGGAGGACCTGAACCTACCAGTTCCCTCTATCGAGGGTGGTTCGCCGCAGCCGCTTACCGCGCATCCTTCGCCGGAACTGGAGATGTACGTCAGAGACCTCATTGCCCGGGCAAGGGCGTGCCGCGGAGAAGCCACAGAAGTCCTTGATGAGCGCGGCAAGCCTGTGACATGGTCTCGGCCATGAGACGAGAGTTAATCAGCGGCTCCTACATCCAGGCCGATGAAACCCCGGTGGACGTGCAGATGCACGAGGGCCGAGGGAAGAATCATCAAGCCTACCTATGGCAGTACAGTCGACCCGGAGGA
>WNFC01003510.1_pt1 | contig 16976 bp, 11 predicted proteins | sample 5400541 | NCBI WGS metagenome assembly WNFC01 (sample SAMN13153342, study PRJNA577476) | soil metagenome | isolation source: 120 cm saprolite under Douglas fir tree site 2 hole 2 replicate 1 | place: USA:California | collected 2015-04-18
AGCTTGAGGCCGGCCTCGCGGATGACCTCCGCCCACTTCAAGCCCTCCGCTTTCAGCGCGGCGGCGAATTCAGCCGGCGTGTCGCCGACAGGGGAGAACCCAAGGGTCGCGAGCCGCTGCTTGACGTCGGCGAGCGCGATGATCGCAACGACCTTGCGGTGGATCACATCGATAATCTGCGGAGGCGTGCCGGTCGGCGCCAGGATGCCGATCGGCGTCTCGCCGACCTGGCCGGGATAGCCGGCCTCCGCCATGGTCGGCACATCCGGCAGGCTCTCGACGCGCTTTTCGGCCGTGACGGCCAAGGCACGCAGATTGCCGGCCTGGATCTGCTGCGACGCCGGGGGCAGCGAGGAGAACGCGATCGGCGTGTGGGCGGCCACCACCGACTGGATCATGGGACCGCCGCCGCCGAACGGGATTGAGCCGAGGTTGAGCTTCTGCGACAGCCGTAACAGCTCGCCCGAAAGGTGAGACGGCGTCCCGAGCCCGGGCTGCGCGTAGCTGTGATACTTGTCGTCGCTGCCGCGGATCAGATCGACCAGTTCCTTGACGGTCTTCGCGGGTACCGAAGTATGCACGACCAGCACGTTGGGTGTGGTCGCGATCCGCGTAATCGGGGCGAAGTCCTTTTCCGGATCGTAAGGCAGTGACTTGTAGAGGCTGGCATTGATGACGAATGCCTGACTGTTGACCATGAGCGAATAGCCGTCGGCGGGGGCGCGTGCGGCAATCCCGGTGCCGATATTGCCGCCGGCGCCGGAATGGTTCTCGACATAGAATTGCCGGCCGAAATCTTCCGAGAGCTTCTGTCCAATGATGCGCGCGACCAGGTCGGCCGGTCCACCGGCCGGGAAGGGGACGATAAGCCTCACCGGCCGGTCGGGATAGACCTGCGCAAGGGTCCCGCTCGCCAGGGCCAGTGCGGCGAGCAACACAAGACCTCGGACGACGGGGGCCATGATGCCCTCCCTTGATCTTTCGTTGGTGCTATCATCGCCCGTGCGCACGGCGCCGTAAACCGAAACGCGGTGCTGCGCGCTCTTGCCCCAAGTCCGCCCCAAGCAGAGGAATCCCCATGCCGTCCAAGAAGATCACACGCCAGGACCTCCGCGCCGCGGCGGAGAAATACAAGAACTGGGGCAAGTGGGGCCCGAGCGACGAGATCGGCACGCTCAACTACACGACGCCCGAGGACATCATCGCCGCCGCGCAACTGGTGCGCAAAGGCAAGGTCATCTCGCTCGCGCTCAACTTCGACCATACCGGGCCGCAAGGCGCGAAAAGCAGCTACCCGGCGATGGGGCGCACCAATCCGATCCACACCATGATCCGCACCGGCACCGACGCCTATGCCGGCGTGCTCGACAAGCGCGGCATCCGCGCCGCCGACGACATGGTGACCATGCCGCTGCAATGCGGCACCCAGTGGGACGGGCTCGGCCACGTCTTCTATGAGCAGTCGATGTGGAACGGCTACGACTGCCGCGAGGTCACCTCGGCCGGCGCGCAGAAGTGCGGCATCGAGAAGACCAAGGACAAGATGGTCGGCCGCGGCGTCTTCCTCGACGTGGCGCGCGTGCTCGGCAAGGAATCGCTCGAGGACGGCTACGGCATCACCTGCGAGGATCTCAATAATACCGCCGAGGCGCAGGGGGTGACGGTCAAGCGCGGCGACTACGTCGTCGTGCGCACCGGCCAGATGGAGCGCTGCCTCAAGGCCGGCAGCTGGGACGGCTACCCCGGCGGCGACGCGCCCGGCTTCGCCTTCGAGACCCTGGAATGGGTCGCCCGCACCGAGCTCGCCGCGCTCGCCAGCGACACCTGGGGCTGCGAGGTGCGGCCGAACAATACCGAAGGCGGCATCAACCAGCCCTGGCATTGGATCACCATTCCGATCATGGGCATGACCATGGGCGAGATTTTCTATCTCAAGGACCTCGGCGAGGACTGCGCCGCCGACAAGGTCTACGAGTTCATGTTCGTGGCGCCGGCGATCCCGATCACCGGCGCGGTCGGCTCGCCGACCAATCCGCTGGCAATCAAGTGAATAGGGCATCAGCAACTATCGTTGTCATGCCCGCGAAAGCGGGCATCCAGTAAACACCGGTCGCACGATGAGGTAGCTCGTGCCACATCTCACATGTGGTGATTACTGGATCATCCGCTCCCCGCCTTCGCGGGGACATATTTCGCGGATGATGACAGCCGGAAACTGGGACAAAGCAATGCTCGGACACAATCGAAGAATGAGCGGGGCGGAATGCCTCGCGGACATGCTCAAGGGCTACGGCGTCACCCACGTGTTCCACGTGCCGGCGGTGCTGCGCAAGACCTTCGCCGTGATGGAGACGCGCACCGACATCAAGCGGCTGCACGTGCACGGCGAGAAGGCGGCGGCCTACATGGCCGACGGCTATGCGCGCGCGTCCGGCAAGCCCGGCATCTGCGCGGCGCAGGTGATCGGGGCGCTGAACCTCGCGGCCGGACTGCGCGACGCCTGGCTCGCCCATTCGCCGGTGATCGCGATGACCGGCGGGCGCGAGCCGAAGACCAAGTTCCGCAAGGTCTACCAGGAGATCGACGACGTGCCGGCGTTCGAGCCGGTGACCAAGTTCAACGCCACGGTCGACGACGTCGCGCGCTTTCCCGACATGGTGCGGCAGGCGTTCCGCGTCGCCACCTCCGGCACGCCCGGACCGGTGCACCTGCAATTCCGTGGCAACGAGGGACAGGTCGACGCCGAGGAGGCGGAGATGGAGCCGTTGTGCGAGCCGCAGTTCGCGCGGGTGCCGCCGTTCCGTCCGGCGCCGGACGACGCGAGCATCACGGCGGCGCTCGAGCACCTGCAGGCGGCGCAGCGCCCGGTGATCGTCGCCGGCGGCGGCGTGCGCGCCTCGGGCGCGTCCGCCGAGCTCGTCGCGCTCGCCGAGGCGCTGCAGATTCCGGTCGCCACCTCGCTCAACGGCAAGGACGCCATCCCCGGCAACCACCCGCTCGCGGTCGGCGTCGCCGGTACCTATTCGCGCGAGAGCGCGAACCGGGTGGTCAACGGCGCCGATCTCGTGTGCTTCGTCGGCACCGAGACCGGCGGCATGACCACGCATTTCTGGGCGGTGCCGAAGATCGGCACCCCGGCGATCCAGATCGACATCGCTCCCGAATCGCTGGGCCGCAATTACCCGCTGCTGGCTGCCGTCAACGGCGACGCCAAGGTCGTGCTGGCGCGCATGCTCGCCGCCGCCGATCGCGCCGGCGCCGGCCGGCGCAAGGCCTGGGTCGAGGAAGCGCAGAAAATCTGCAGGGAATGGTCGGCGAAGTACCAGGCGGTGCTGAGCTCCGATGCCGTGCCGATCAGGCCCGAGCGCATGTGCGCCGAGCTCACCCGCCACGTGCCCGACGACGGCATCGTCGTGGTCGATACCGGTCACGCCGGCATGTGGATGGGCGGCATGTTCGATGTCACCAGCGCCAGGCAAAGCTATATGCGCAGCGCCGGCCATCTCGGCTGGGCGTTCCCGGCCGGGCTCGGCGCCAAATGCGCCTGCCCCGACCGGCCGGTGGTCACCTTCACCGGCGACGCCGGGCTCTGGTACCATATCGCCGAGATCGAGACCGCGGCGCGCTGGCGCATCAACGCGGTCACCGTGGTCAACAACAATTCGAGCGGCAATCAATCCAAGCGCGGGTTCGATCGCGTCTATGGCGGCACCCAGACCGACCAGGCGCGCGAGCTGTGGACCTTCAGCCGGGTCGATTTCGCGCGCATTGCCGAGGAAATGGGCGCGCTCGGCCTCCGGGTCGAGAAGCCCGCCGAGCTCGGCCCGGCGATCGAGCAGGCGCTCGCGGCGAACCGGCCGGTCGTCATCGACGTCGTCACCGACATCGATGCGCTCGCGCCGCTGGCCGTGAGCTGACGGCCTCACGCTGAGGAGCATCGCAGCGCGCGACGGAACACCCGCATTGCCCACGCACACTGGCGCGCTGCGATGCGTCTCGAAGCGTGAGGCCGCCGCGGACTCGGTGCGCTCCCTCTCCCCGCTCTTCGCAACCGAACTCGGGTTTACCCGAGTTCGGTCACTTAATGATTGGCCGAAGTCGGATAAATCCGACTTCGGCTGAGAGGGGTGGGGTGAGGGGCCCTTCTATCGATAGTCGAATATGCAGTTACAATAAGCGCCGTGGTCGTTTCTCGACGCTGCGACACGCAACGCCGTTGGCATCACTCCGCCTTGATTCCGGCTTTCGCAACGACGCCGCGCCACTTCTCGATGTCGCCGCGGATGCGCTCGGTGACCGCGTCCGGCGCTCCCGGCTCCGGCTGCGTGCCTTGCGCGACCAGCGCGTCCCCGACCTCGGCCGAATCGAGGACTGCGTTCACCTCGCGATTGAGCCGCGCGACGATCGCCGATGGCGTCGCCGCCGGCATGACGAGCGAAACCCACAGGCTCGCCTCGTAGCCGGCAATCCCGGCCTCGGCCGCCGTCGGCACCTCGGGCAAGGCGGCGGCGCGGGTTTTGCCGCTCGTCACCAGCGCCCGCAATTGCCCGGCGCGAATGTTGGGCAGCGACGGCGCGATGGTCGCGAACTGCATGTCGAGTCGGCCGGTGATGATGTCGGTCATCGATTGCGCCGAGCTCTTGTAGGGAACGTGGGTGATGGTCACGCCGGCCATGCTGGCGAAAAGGGCGGTCGCGAGATGCGCGAGGCTGGTCACTCCAGCGGAGCCGTAATTGAGCGCGCCGGGCTTCGCCTTGGCGAGCGTGACGAGCTCCGACAGGCTCTTCGCCGGCAGGCCGGGATAGAGCACCAGGACGTAGGGCTGGCTGCCGAGCATGGCCACCGGCGCGAAGTCCTTGATCGGGTCGTAGGGCAGGCCGACGCCCAGGGCGACCGCAACGGCGTGCGTGCTCGCGGTCGCGATGCCAAGCGTGTAGCCGTCGGGCGCGGCCTTGGCGACGGCGTCGACGCCGATATTGCCGCTGGCACCGGCGCGGTTCTCGACCACGATCTGCTGCCCGAGACGGGCGGACAGCTTCTGCCCGACGATACGCGCGATCACGTCGGTGCTGCTGCCGGCCGGGAAAGGCACCACCAGGTGGATCGGCCGCTCCGGCCACGCGGCGTCGCCGGATTGCGCGGCGGCGTCGCCGGCCGCGAGCAGCAGGACCAATCCGAGCAATGGAAGCCTGACCATCCCCATCTCCCTGCGTTCGTTCCCTTGGCCCGACTTGGGGCCTGTTCCGGTCACATCGAACCACATTTCCGGCGCCATGGCCGGGAACGTCCTGGATTGTCCCGGCCATCCACCTCTTTGGTGCGCCGTCAGGCGGGGAAGACGTCGATGCCATCAGAACTCGGGCTTGCCTGGGCTTGCCGGGTTCCGCCTTTGCCGCTCGCGCGGCGAGTGCGACGACGCCCATCGTCTTCACCAGCGCCGACGATCCGGTCAAGTTGGGGACTCGTCGCCAGCCTCAATCGGTCGGGTGGCAGCGCCACCGGCGTGAGTTTCTTCACCGGCATTTTGGGCGCAAAGCGGCTGGAGCTGCTGCACGACCTGGTTCCCAACGCCACCGTCATCTGGTGAACCCGAATAATCCGAGCGCCGAGTCACATAGGAAGGATTCAGGCGGCGCCCGCGCACTCGGTCAGCCTCAGCTTTGCGATCAATGCTGAGGTGGATCGGCTGGTTTGGATCGCGAAATAATCCGGAAGGTGGCGCGATTTGCTTTGGGACCAGTGGAGGGGATCCGCGGGGGCAAGCTCGACCGATCCGTGCTATGCTCGAACAGCGTGGGAGGACACGATGATCCCAGCGGGAATTTTCTTCTTCGGTGCCGCGGTCGTCGCGCTCTCAAGCTTGGTTGGCACGGGCGCGCACGCGCAGGACTATCCGTCACGTCCGATTACGATCGTCGTGCCGTACCCGCCGGGCGGGCCGACCGACACACTCGCGCGCATTGTGACTGAACGCATGAGGACAGCGCTCGGCCAGTCCATCATCATCGAGAACGTATCTGGGGCGGGCGGCAACATCGGCGTCGGCCGCGTCGCGCGTGCCGCGCCCGATGGCTACACCTTCGGCATCGGCCAGGTGAGCTCGCACGTCTTCAGCGGCGCTGTTTATACGCTCCAATACGACCTTCTGAAGGATTTGGAGCCGGTGGCCATGCTCACCACGGCCCCGATGTGGATCATTGCAAAAAATGCGTTGCCGGCAAACTTGAAGGGACTGCTGGATTGGCTGTGGGCAAATCCGGATAAGGCTTCGTTTGCAACAGTGGGCATCGGTGGTCCGGCGCATCTCTGCGGGGTCTACTTCCAAAACAAGACCGGCACACGCTTTCAATTCGTGCCGTATCGCGGAGCAGCACCGGCCATGCAGGATTTGCTGGCCGGGCAAATCGATCTGACGTGCCTTGAGGCATCGAACTCCCTGCCTCAGGTGCGCAGCGCCAAATCAAGGCCTACGCCGTTTTGGCCAGAACCCGCTGGGCGCCGGCGCCCAACATTCCCACCATCGACGAGGCGGGAGTGCCGGGACTTTATATTCCGTTCTGGCATGGATTTTGGGCGCCGAGAGGCACGCCGAAACACGCCATCGCCAAGCTCAATAAAGCGACCGTCGAGACGTTGGCCGACCCTGCAGTGCATCAGCGGCTCGTCGACATGGGCCAGGAAATTCCACCGCGCGAGCAGCAGACGCCCGAGGCGCTCGGCGTCTTTCAGAAGGCCGAGATCGAGAAGTGGTGGCCGATCATCAAAGCAGCGAACATTAAGGGCGAATAAGCTGCCTCATTGCCAGCATTTGAAATGAGCGCGAGCGCAATGAAACTCCCCGCGTCGAAAGCAGGCCGAGGCGTTGTCGCTGATGAGCGAGCGAGCCCGCTTCATGGCGCGACGGCCCGGGTTTGTCTCGATCAGCCTGCATCGCAGCCTGGACGGACGAGGCATCTCAGCTCCGACATAAGCTGGCGAATTTGAGCCATGGCGGCCACGAACGAGCGCACCGTCACCGTGTTCGGCGGAACCGGGTTTCTCGGCCGCCGCGTCGTTCGACATCTCCGCAAGCATGGGTTTTGCGTACGGATTGCATCAAGGCATCCGGATCGGGGGCACAGGCTGTTCGCTCTTGATGATCCGCAACTTCAATCCGTCAAGGCCGACATTCACGACGAGCGATCAATCGCCGACGCCCTTGCCCGCGCTTACGGTGTGGTGAATGCGGTCAGTCTTTACGTCGAGCACGGACAGGAGACGTTTCATTCCGTGCATGTCGAATCTGCCCAACGGGTAGCCGCTCAAGCACGCCGAGCCGGAGTGGAGCGGCTCGCGCACGTTTCAGGTATCGGCTCTGACGCTGCCTCGCCCTCGCTCTATATTCGCAAGCGTGGCGAAGGCGAACTGGCGGTACGGGCCGCGTTTGCCGACGCCACACTCATCCGCCCCGCGGTGATGTTCGGACCGGACGACGTGTTTCTCACCACCATCCTCAAGCTCCTCGGCCGGCTTCCAATCTATCCGATGTTCGGCCGCGGCCTCACGAAATTACAGCCGGCCTACGTAGAAGATGTGGCGGAGGCGATCGCAAGGGCGCTGCAACGGACGGATATGCATGCGATCACATTCGAGTGCGGCGGCCCTCGCGTCTACTCTTACGAGGAATTGCTCAGAGCCGTTGCACACGAAGCCAGCCTAAAGCCCAGATTGATTCCAATCCCATTTGCCGCTTGGCACGCGCTGGCTTGGTTCGCGGAAATGCTCCCGAGCCCGCTCGTCACTCGGAATCAAGTGGAACTGATGCAGGTCGACAATGTGTCATCGCCGGGGATGCCCGGATTTGGAGAACTTGGAATTTCACCGCTCGCGGTCGAGGAAATACTCCAGGAGATATTATGGGATCACTGATCAAAAGAGCTTCTTCGGCTGGACCGCTCTAAAATGGCGCCGGCCGAGGAACGCTAATACCGAACGCAAGAAGCCCGGCCGGTGATCAATGCGCCGAGCCTCCGTCGTCCATCGGCCGGTTGCTCTCTGAGGTACCGCCGCCACCTCGTGCAAGAGCGGCTTCTACAGTGCGTCAGTGTAGTGACGATAAGTGTGACCTCGACGCACCAGCGCCGTCCAGGGATGTCGCCAAGCGGCACGGCGAGCTCGAGGCCGCCGGCCCCGCCTCCCCCTACCCTTGCTTTCAAACGTGGAACGACCCACGATATTGCATATCGAGCTCGGGCGAACGATGGTGCTCCGCTTTCCACAACCCATAGGATCAGCACACGTGGGTGCGCTGGATTTTTGATTGAGGTCACGATGCCGTGCCTCTAGTTCGAAGTTGGACCTAAGGACCCCAAAGGCTTATGGGCCTGAACGTCACTCAGAAGCTAATTCAATCACACCTCGTCGATGGCGGCATGCATCCGGGGGAAGAGATCGCTCTTGGGATCGACCAGACGCTAACTCAAGACGCGACCGGCACCCTCGTCATGTTGACGCTCGAGGCAATGGAACTCGACCGCGTCCAATGCGAATTGTCGGCGCAGTACGTCGATCACAACCTGCTGCAGATCGACAACAAGAATGCGGAAGATCATCTATTCTTGTACAGCGCTTGTCAGCGTTTCGGTGTCTGGTTCAGCCCACCAGGAAACGGCGTCAGTCATCCCATCCACATGCAGCGCTTCGGCAAGCCCGGTAAGACTCTGGCAGGCTCGGACAGCCACACCTGCGCGGCGGGCTCCCTCGGTATGCTGGCGATCGGCTCCGGGGGGCTCGATGTTGCCATGGCGATGGCAGGCGAACCCCTCAGAATCAAGATGCCCCAAGTGTGGGGCGTTCGCCTCGATGGCACATTGCCGGACTGGGTCAGCGCCAAGGACGTGATCTTGGAGATGCTGCGCCGACACGACGTCCACGGCGGTGTAGACCGAGTCGTTGAATACTTCGGCCCGGGCTTGATGTGCCTCACCGCCATGGATCGCCACGTGATTGCCAATATGGGAGCCGAGCTGGGCGCCACAACCACCGTCTTCCCGTCAGACGGTGAGACGCGCCGCTTTTTGGAAAGCGAGGGCCGTGGCGACGACTGGGTCGCCTTACTGCCCGATGAAGATGCCGCTTACGACATAGAGGAGGTGATCGACCTGAGCCGGCTCGAGCCGCTTATCGCGAAGCCGACCAGCCCAGGCAATGTGGTCCCCGTGCGCGAGGTCGCGGGAGAGCCGGTGTATCAGTCCTATATTGGTTCGTCCGCGAACCCGGGCTACCGCGATTTCGCGGTCGCAGCCCGAATGGTCGAAGGCCGGCGGGCTCACCCTCAGGTGTCCTTCGATATCAATCCGACGTCTCGCCCGTTGCTCGAAGCGTTGGTGCGCGACGGTCATCTCGCGGCGCTCATAAAGGCAGGAGCGCGAATCCATCAAGCGGGCTGTAACGGTTGCATCGGTATGGGACAGGCGCCGGCGATAGGTCGAAACAGTCTCCGTACCGTGCCACGCAACTTTCCGGGACGCTCTGGGACGCGCGAAGACAGCGTGTTCCTGTGCAGTCCCGAAACGGCGACCGCGGCCGCACTGACTGGCAGGATCACCGATCCGCGTGATCTGAAAATGGCATGCCCGCGGATTAGCCCATCAGACTCGCCCGTCATTAACGCTGAAATGCTCATCCCGCCTCTTCCGGAGGGGCAAGCACGACAGGTCGAGTTGACCAAGGGTCCGAACATTGCCCCGCTACCGAAACTCGATCCGTTACCCGACTCAATGACGCTGCCGGTGCTCCTCAAAGTCGGCGACGACGTTTCCACTGACGAAATCTTGCCTGCTGGCGCGCGCGTACTCCCTTTCCGGAGCAACATCCCAAAGATCTCAGAGTTCTGCTTTGAGATCATAGACGACACGTATCCGAGACGCGCCGAGGAGATGCGGGATACCGGCGGCCACGTCGTTGTCGGCGGACACAACTACGGACAGGGGTCGAGTCGTGAGCATGCCGCCCTGGCACCGCGGTATCTTGGACTGCGCCTGGTCTTGGCGAAAACGTTTGCTCGGATCCATTGGCAGAACCTCATCAACTACGGCGTCCTGCCACTGACTTTCGCCCATACGGCAGACTATGATCGGATTGCACAGGGCGACGTGATCCGCCTCGGGGGACTGCACGCGGCACTACGGCGGGGCGCCCAGATTCAAGCAGGTACCGGCGGCGACGAATGGCGTGTCACGCTCATGCATGCGCTGTCGCCGCGGCAGATTGAGGTCCTGCTTGCCGGCGGCCTCATCAACTTCGTCCGAGGCAAGCGGAGTTAGAGGTCGCTCGCGCTCAAAGGCCAGACTTCGGGCGTGGAAACTCCGACGAACACGAAGACCACTGTATAATGCACGGGTGCAAGGCCCTGTTTATATTGTAACACCGCCGTAGGGGAGGGCGGCGGGCGAATTTGGCCCGCCGCGGGAATGCGGTTGCGACGATCGAGCCTTTGACAAGGCTCGGAAAATTCAGTTCCTTGAGCGCCAGAACGAGAAAGCCGGAGGAAACCCAATGCGAAAATCTGCCGCCATTTTGGCCGCGGCCAGCGCGCTTTGCATGGTCTCGGCCGCGAGCCATGCCCAAACCGTGCTCAAGGCGTCGCATCAATTCCCCGGCGGCAAGGGCGATCCGCGCGACGAGATGGTCCAGATCATCGCCAAGGAAGCCAAGGCCGCCAATGTCGGCCTCGACGTCCAGGTCTACCCCGGTGCCTCGCTGTTCAAGCCGAACGAGCAGTGGAACGCGCTGGTGAACGGTCAACTCGACATCGCCTCGTTTCCGCTCGATTACGCGAGCGGCAAGGTGCGGGCCTTCGGCGCCACCCTGATGCCGGGCCTGGTGCGCAATCACGAGCGGGCGCAGAAGTTGAACGACGGCCAGTTCATGAAGGACATCAAGGAAAAGATCAACAAGGCCGGCGTCAACGTTCTGTCCGATGCCTGGCTCGCGGGCGCGGTCGGCTCGAAGAAGGCCTGCGTGCGCAAGCCCGACGACATCAAGGGACTGAAGGTTCGCTCGGCCGGACCGACCTTCGCGGCCATGTGGCAGGCCGCCGGCGCCTCGATCGTCTCGGTCCCGAGCAACGAGGTCTACAACGCGCTGCAGACCGGCGTCGCCGACGGTACCGACACCAGCTCCGGCAGCTTCGTTTCGTTCCGCCTTTACGAGCAGCTCAAGTGCCTCACGGCGCCGGGCGACAATGCGCTGTGGTTCATGTACGAGCCGGTGCTGCTGTCGAAGCGGAGCTTCGAGCGCCTCAACAAGCAGCAGCAGGACGCGCTGATCACCGCCGGCAAAAAGGCGCAAGATTATTTCGTCAAGGAAAGCAAGGGGTTGGACGACCAGATGGTCAAGACCTTCAAGGACCACAAGGTCGAGGTCGTCACCATGACGCCGGAGGAGTACGAGGCTTGGCTCGACGTCGCCCGCAAGAGCTCCTACGCGGAGTTCTCCGCGGAAGTGCCGGACGGAAAGAAGCTGATCGACGAGGCGCTGGCCGTCAAATAGATTGCCGCCCGACTCGCCGGCGCGTGAGGCGCGCCGGCGAGATTCCGTCCGATAGAGCCCCCAGATGGATCGCTACATTCGGGTCGTTACGCGCATTTCGCAGCTGTTCGGCATCGTTTCTGCGAGCCTGATCGGTCTCGCGGTGCTGGTCGTCTGCCACATGGTGTTCGTGCGCTACGCGCTCAATCACAACACCATCTGGCAGACCGACTTCACCATTTACAGCCTGGTCGCGGCGACGTTCATCGGCAGTCCTTACGTGCTGCTCACCCGCGGGCACGTCAACGTCGACGTCCTGCCGCACTTTCTCGGCTACCGCGCCCGCTACTGGCTCGCGCTGGTGTCGGCGAGCGTGTCGCTCGCCTTTTGCCTGGTGATGACCGTGCTGACCTTCCAATTCTGGCTCGAAGCATGGAGCGAGGGCTGGGTGTCCGACACCATTTGGCGGGCGCGCCTGTGGATTCCCTACAGCTCGATGCCGATCGGCCTCGGCATCCTCTGTCTGCAATACGTCGCCGATCTCATCAATCTCGTCTCCGGCCGCGAGCCGCCCTTCGGCATCGCGCTGAAGGAGGGGGCATGAGCCCGACCACCCAGGGCGCGATCGTTCTCGTCGTCACGCTGATCGTGCTGATGTCGGGGGCGCCGGTCGCGTTCGGGCTCGGTGCGATCGCCATCGCGTTCCTGGTGATCTTCCAGGGGGTCGATTCGCTGCACGTGGCGGCCGAGACGTTCTATGCCGGTCTCAACGACTTCACGCTGGTTTCGATTCCGATGTTCGTCATGATGGGCGCCGCGATCGGCTCCTCGCCGGCCGGCAAGGATCTCTACGAGGCGCTCGACCGCTGGCTCTACCGGATCCCGGGCGGCCTCGTGATCTCCAATCTCGGCGCCTGCGCGATCTTCGCGGCGTTGACCGGCTCCTCGCCCGCCTGCTGCGCCGCCATCGGCAAGATGGGCATTCCGGAGATGCGCCAGCGCGGCTATCCGGACGACGTCGCCACCGGATCGATCTGCGCCGGCGGCACGCTCGGCATCCTGATCCCGCCGTCGATCACTTTCATCCTCTACGGGATCGCGACCGAGACCTCGATCGGACGGCTGTTTCTCGCCGGCGTCATGCCCGGCTTGATGCTCACCGGGCTTTTCATGCTCTGGACCCTGTTCATCATATGGAAGCGCGGTTTTCGCGCCCACGCGCCGGATTTCCGCTACAGCTGGGCGCAAAAGTTCCAGGCGATCCCGAAGATCACGCCCTTCATCTTGATCATCGTGGGGGTGATGTATGCGCTCTACGGCGGCGTCGCGACGCCGTCGGAAGCGGCCGGCGTCGGTGCCGCGCTCTGCGTCCTGTTCGCGGTTCTCATCTACGGGATGTGGACGCCGGAAAGCTGGTGGCGAATCCTGCGCGATACCACGCGCGAGTCCGTGATGATCCTGATGATCATCGCGGCCGCCGTTCTGTTCGGCTACATGCTCACCTCGCTCTATCTCACCCAGACGCTGGCGCAGGCGATCGCGGACGCGCAGGTGAACAGATGGACGTTGATGTTGATGATCAACTTCTTTCTGCTGGTGTGCGGATTCTTCATCCCCCCGGCGGCGATCATCCTGATGACGGCGCCGATCCTGCTGCCGATCATCACCACCGCCGGCTTCGATCCGGTATGGTTCGGCGTCATTCTCACCATCAACATGGAGATCGGCCTGATCCACCCGCCGGTCGGGCTCAATCTCTATATCGTCAACGCCATCGCGCCCGACGTGCCGATCACCCGCGTGATGTGGGGGACGATCCCTTACGTGCTCTGCATGATGCTGGCGATCGTCATCCTTTGCGTCTTTCCGGAGATCGCCACTTGGCTGCCGGACGAGGTGATGGGACCGGTGTTGCCGCGCGCGCGGTAATGGTCGGGTGCGCCGTCATGCTAGCAGTACAATCTCCGATCTGTCATGCCCGCGAAACATGTCCCCGCGAAGGCGGGGAGCGGGCATCCAGTAACCGCAAACATCGAATTCATGTCGATAGGCCGACGATTACTGGATCGTCCGCTTTCGCGGACGATGACAGTGAAGAGTCATAACCTCACCCCTCGCCGATCTCGCGCAGGATTTCCGCGGTGTGCTCGCCGAGCCGCGGGGAAGGGCGCTCCGCCGCCATCGGCTTGCCGTCGATCATGATCGGCGTGCGCACGCCTGGAATCGTGCCGGATTTGGCCTTGTCGCTCGGCCGCTCGATCCGCATGCCGCGGTGGACGACCTGCGGGTCGGCAAAAACCTGGTCGAGCGCGTTGATCGGCCCGGCCGGAACCTTCACCGCCTCGAGCTTCGCCAACAGCTCGGCGCGCGGCCACCGCTTGGTCAGGGCGGAGAGGTGCGCGATCAGCTCCTCGCGGTTCTGCAGCCGGTCGGAATTGGCGCGGTATTCCGGCTGCTCCGCGATCTCCGGCGCGCCCAATAGCGCGCACAGCTTGGCGAACTGGTTGTCGTTGCCGGTGGCGATGATGATGTGGCCGTCGGCGACCGGAAAGACCTGGTAGGGCACGATGTTGGGGTGGGCGTTGCCGATGCGCGTGGGGACCTTGCCGGAGACGAGATAATTGAGCGCCTGGTTGGCGAGGACGCCGACCTGGCTGTCGACCAGGGCGGTGTCGACCTGGCAGCCGCGGCCGGTGCGCTCGCGCTCGGCGAGCGCGGCAAGCACGCCCACGACCGAATAGACGCCGGTGAAGATGTCGGCGACCGGGACCCCGGCACGTTGCGGCTCGCCCTCCGGCGTTCCGGTGAGGTCCATGATGCCGCCCATGCCCTGGGCCATGAGATCATAGCCCGCGCGCGCGGCGTAGGGCCCGGTCTGGCCGAAGCCGGTCACGGAGCAATAGATCAGGCGGGGGTTCTCCCCGCTCAGGCTCGCGTAATCGAGGCCGAACTTGGCGAGCGAGCCGACCTTGAAATTCTCGATCAGCACGTCCGAGCGCGCGGCGAGCTTTCTCACGATGCGCCGCCCATCCCCGCTCTCGAAATCGACCTCGATCGAGCGTTTGCCGCGGTTGGCGGCGTGGAAATAGGCGGCGCCGAGGTGGCCGCCGTCGACCGCCTCGACGAACGGCGGTCCCCAGCCGCGGGTATCGTCGCCGCTGCCCTTGCGCTCGACCTTGACCACGTCGGCGCCCAGGTCGGCGAGAATCTGCCCGGCCCAGGGTCCCGCCAGGATGCGGGCGAGCTCGAGCACGCGAAGTCCGGCCAAAGGCCCCGGCATTAACCAATCCTCCCCTTAAGTGGCCATTCCGGGCGAGAAATCGCTTGCCTCTGTGGCCTGCCCGGACCCCTGTTGTCCATAGCCGCCCCGGCGCGCGATTTGGCACGATTTGTGAATTTGTCATGGGCCACCTATTTAATGTTCCGACGCGGCGGGAGATTCTGGCCAAAGTGGATACCTCCTTCTTCGGCGACATGCTGCAGCAGATAGCAGAGCGCGGCCGGGCGTTGATCGACCGCGCGCGCGACCGGCGCGAGGTCGCCGAGCAGCGCTCGGCGAGCCTCGTCCAGCTCTGCGAGGACCTGCTCTCGGGCCGCGGCGAGGCATCGGGGGTCGCCCTGGCGCGCGAAATCCTCGCCCGCTACGGCGACCTCACGACCGGACCGCGCATCGCCTTCTTCGAGTCGCTGGCCCGCCGGTTCGGCCCCGACCGCGCCCGCTTGACCGCCGCCGCCACGGCGTGGCTGGCGGCGCCCACGGACGCGGCCGCCTCCAACATCCAACGCGCGTCCGAGCCGCGCCGGCTCGAGCTGTTCCGGCGCCTCAATCTGGCGCCGAACGGCACCGCGGCACTGGTGCGCATGCGCGAGCAACTGACGGACGCCCTCGACCATCGCGACGATCTCGCGGTCGTCGACGACGACTTCCTCCACCTGTTCTCCTCCTGGTTCAACCGCGGCTTTCTGGTGCTCAGAAAGATCGACTGGTCGACGCCGGCGAGAATTCTCGAGAAAATCATCCGCTACGAGGCGGTGCACGCCATCCGCGACTGGAACGACCTGCGGGCGCGCATCGATTCGTCCGACCGGCGCTGCTACGCCTTCTTCCACCCGGCGCTGGTCGACGAGCCGCTGATCTTCGTCGAGGTCGCGCTCACCCGCGGCATCCCGGCGGCGATCGAACCGATCCTGTCGGAGAAGCGCGCGCCGGTCGAGCTCGAGCGGGCGACGACCGCGGTGTTCTACTCGATCTCCAATTGCCAGCGCGGGCTCGCCGGCGTGTCGTTCGGCCATTTCCTCATCAAGCAGGTGGTCGAGGAGGTCTGCCGCGAAATGCCTCGGCTTTCGACCTTCGTCACGCTGTCGCCGGCGCCGAACTTCGCCGAATGGCTCGAGCGCGAGCGCGCGACGCAGGCGTCGGTCGCGCTCGACGAGGACGACCGTGCCGCGCTCGCGGCGCTCGATCGGCCGGATTGGTGGCGGGACGAGGCGACGGTCGAGGCCGTGCGCGAGCCGATCCTGCGGGCGGCGGCCTGGTATTACCTGCGCGGGCGCACCCCGCGCGGCACCCCGCTCGACTCGGTGGCGCGCTTCCATCTCGGCAACGGCGCGCGCCTCGAGCGGCTCAATCTCCTCGGCGACACGTCGGAACGCGCGCTCAGGCAGTCGCACGGATTGATGGTGAATTACCTTTACGATCTGGAGGATATAGAGCGGAACCATGAGGCCTATGCCCAGCAGCATGCGGTGGTTGCGGCGGGCGCCGTCACGCGGCTGGTCAAGACGGCGGCGCGCGACGTCGTGCCGGCCGGCGATTGAGCTAGGGCTCAAGCCGACGACGGGTCCTACGCCTTCCCGTAGACCGGCACCACGGCGCCGCGGGTGACGCGGTTCTCCAGCGAGGCCAGGAACAGGATCGCCGTCGCCACCTCCTCGACCTTCGGCCAGGCGGCGTGGTCGGCCTTGGGCATGGCTCGCCGGTTCGCCGGGGTGTCCATGGTCGAGGGCGCGACCGCATTGACCAGGATGCCCGCCTTCACGACCTCCTCGGCGAGCGCGACCGTGAGCGCCGCAACCGCTGCCTTGCTGGCGGCATAGGCGACCATGCCGGCGCCGGTGCGCCATTCGAGCGCCGGGCGGCTCGCGACATTGACGATGCGCCCCCCGCCGGCGCCGCCGCGGATGATGGTATTGACCGCGGCCCGGCAGCAGAGAAAGGCGGTCAGGAAATTCATGTCGATCTGCTTCATCAAGCCGGCTTTCGTCGTCTCGCCGAGCGGCGCCATCGCGAAGCCGCCGGCGAGCTGGATCGAGGCCCACAGCCTCGGCGCGCGGGCATAGAGCGCGGCGACGGCCGTCTCGTCGGTGAGCTCGATGTCGGCGACGAGCTCGACCTGCGCGTGGTTGCGGAACGCAAAGCGATCGGCTTCGGCGCGGTCGATATAGGGCACGTGGCAGATCGCCCC
>WNFC01010163.1_pt1 | contig 16973 bp, 12 predicted proteins | sample 5400541 | NCBI WGS metagenome assembly WNFC01 (sample SAMN13153342, study PRJNA577476) | soil metagenome | isolation source: 120 cm saprolite under Douglas fir tree site 2 hole 2 replicate 1 | place: USA:California | collected 2015-04-18
GTGGTGCGCCAGTCGCTCCACGTGTTCGACGAGGCCATCGGCGTGCAGGCGCTCGAGGGCCGCCACCACCGCGGCGTGAAGATCGCGCCGGCGCTCCCCCAGCAGGCCCGCGTAGGCCACGCCGTGGGTGAGCGCGTGCTTGAAGGTGAATTCCAGATCCGGGAACAGCCGCGTCTCGTAGAGGAACTCTGCCTCCTGGAGATGCGCGAGCCCGCGCCGCAGGGCCTCCTCCGGCTGCTCCGCGATCGCCGCCAGCAGCGCGTAGAGCACGTCCTTGCCGATCACCGAGGCCGCCTGCAGGAGCCGCTTCTCCTCTGGCGGCAGCCGGTCGATCCGCGCCGCCAGGATCGTCTGCACCGTCGCCGGCACCTGCAGCGCCTCCACCGGCCGCGTCAGCCGGTAGGCCTCTCGTTCCCCTGCCAGCGCCCCCGTCTCCACCAGCGTCCGCACCGTCTCCTCCAGAAAGAACGGGTTGCCCCGCTTCACCAGCATCCGCGTCAGCGGCGCCAGCCCCGGGTCCGGCCCGAGCAGCGCCGCGAGCAGCTCCGCTGCACTCTCGACGGGGAGGCTGTCGAGCCGGAGCTGGGAGTACGCCGTCTTGCTCCCCCACCGGTGCTCGTACTCGGGGCGGTAGTTGACCAGGAGCAGGAGGCGGGCGGACCCCAGGCTCTCCACGAGGCTGTCGAGCAGGGCCTGGGTCTCGCCGTCGACCCAGTGCAGGTCTTCGAAGACCACGAGCAGCGGTTGCACCTGGCTCTCGCGCAGCAGCAGGCGCTTGACCGCGGCCAGCGTGCGCTGGCGGCGCTCGGGCGGGTCCAGATTCTGCCAGGCCGGGTCCTCGACCGGCACGTCGAGCAGCGCGAGCAGCGGGGGCAGCAGGGGCTCGAGCGCCCGGTCCTGGCCCAGCACGCGTCCCAGAACCTTGTCGCGCATCTCGCGGTGATTGTCCCTGTCACTGATCTTGAAATACCCCTTGAGGAGGTCGATCACGGGCAGGTAACTGGTGGACTTGCCGTAGGAGACGGAGGGGGCCTCCAGGATCAACCAGTTCTGAACGCGATGGGTGTGGGTGAACTCGTAGGTGAGCCGCGACTTGCCCACGCCGGCCTCGCCCACGATGGCGACCACCTGCCCCCGGGCGGCGCCGGCCTGGCCGAGGACGCGGCGCAGGTGCTCGACCTCGGCGTCGCGGCCGACGAAGCGCGTGAGGCCGCGGAGCGCGGCGGCCTGCAGGCGCGTCCGCGCCGTCCCCGCTCCCGTCAGTTCGAAGATCTCGATCGGGTCCGCGAGGCCCTTCACCGGGACCGGCCCGAGCGATCGCACCTCGACGTAGCCCTCGGCGAGCCGCAGGGTCTCTGCGGTCAGGCGCACGGTCCCGGGCGGCGCGAGCTGTTCCATCCGGGCCGCGAGGTGCGTGCTCTGGCCCACGGCGGTGTAGTCCATGCGCAGATCGCTGCCAACCGCGCGGACGACCACCTCCCCCGAGTTGAGGCCGACCCGTATCTGCACCTCCAACCCGTGCGAGCGGCGCGTGTCGTCCGCGTAGCGCTTGAGCGACTCCTGCATCCGCAACGCTGCGTAGCACGCGCGGACCGCGTGATCCTCGTGGGCCAGCGGCGCGCCAAAGAGCGCCATGATCCCGTCGCCCATGACCTGGTTCACCGTGCCCTCGTAGCGATGGACGGCGTCCATCATCCGCTCGAGGACGGGGTCGAGGAGTTTGCGCGCTTCCTCGGGATCGCGGTCGGCGAGCAGCTCCATCGAACCCTTGAGGTCGGCGAAGAGCACTGTCACCTGTTTGCGCTCACCTTCCAGTGCGCTCTTGGAGGTCAGGATCTTCTCGGCGAGGTGTTTGGGGGTGTAGGACTCGGGCGAGGCGAAGCGCGACTGGCCGACGGTAGCCCCGCTGACGGGGCGCGCGCACTCAGGGCAGAACTTCGCGCCCGCGGGAAGTTGGGTGTCACAGTTCGCGCAACGGACTGCCAGCGGAGCCGCGCATCCCACGCAGAATTTCGCCTGCTGAGGGTTCTCGGTCTGGCATCGAGGGCAAGTCATTACGGTTGGGGCGAGGCTACCCTTGGAGCGAGGCTCCGTCAAGAAGCCGACGTCGGCTTCCGCGAGATCAACGTCTCCGGCAAGATCGGCAGCGACGTTACCCGTACGCCGAGCGGCTTGACAGCGTCGGCGACGGCGTTGGCGATCGCGGCGGGGGCGCCGATGGTGCCGCCTTCGCCCATGCCCTTGTAGCCGCCCGGCGTCAGCGGCGAAGGCGTCTCGAGGTGGCCGAGGGTGAATGACGGAAGGTCGGCCGCGGTGGGCAAGGCATAGTCCATGAGGCTCCCGGTCAGGAGCTGGGCCGATTCGTCGTAGACAACACGCTCGCCGAGCGCCTCGCCGATACCCTGCGCGACGGCGCCGTGAACCTGGCCCTCCACGATCATCGGGTTGATGACCGGACCGCAGTCCTCCATGACGGTATAACTGCGCACGGTCACGCGACCGGTGAGCGCATCCACCTCGACCGAGGCGATGTGCACGGCGCCGGAGAAGGTCGGCCCCGGCGGATCGAACTGCTCGGTCACCTCGAGGCGCGCCGACCCGGCCGCCCGCGCCGCTTCGGCGAGCGTGACCCCGCGATCCGGCATGCCGCGCACGGTGACGCGCCCGCCATGGACCACCAGATCGACGGGGCTCGCCTCGAGGAGACCGGCGGCGACGTCGAGGACCTTCCGCTTCAGCATGGCTGCGGCCGCGCCCGCGGCGCCCCGCTGGGCGACCGCGCCGCGACTGGCGAAGGTGCCGCTGCCCTGAGGTGTCTCGTCCGTGTCCGGCTGCGACACCGTGACCTGCTCGAGCGGAACGGCCAGGTGGTCGGCGACGATCTGGGCCGCAGTCGTCGCATGTCCCTGCCCCTGGGAGGGGAAAGACAGCAGGCATCGCACCGTGCCGTCGGGCTCGATGGAGACACGCGCGGCCTCGGGCCCCAGCACTTCCACCATGCCGCGGCGGCGGAAGGTGGCAGAGCCCATGCCTGTGTACTCCGTGTAGCAGGAGATGCCGACGCCGAGGAGCCGGCCGCGCTCCCTCCCCGCGTCGCGCTCTCGCTTCAGCGCGTCGTAGCCCGCGAGTCCGAGCGCCATCTCGAGAGCCTTCGGGTAGTCGCCGCTGTCATAGACGAAGCCCGACGCCGAAGTGAAGGGGTAGGCGTCGCGCGAAATGAGGTTGCGGCGGCGGATCTCCGCCGGACCGAGGCCCAGGCGGTCCGCGAGAAGATCGAGCGTGCGCTCCATGACGAAGGCGCCCATGGTCATGCCGACACCGCGATAGGCGCCCAGCGGCGGCTTGTTGGTGGCGACGGCGAGGGCCTCCCACGCATACGCCGGGGTCCGGTAGGGGCCAGGGATTATGGAAGCCGTACCGGACGGCTCGAGGGCCGCAGTAAACGGATAGATGTGATACGCGCCGTTGTCCGATACGACGCGCGCTCGGAGCGCCTGCAGGACGCCCGCCCCGTCCGCCGCGGCTTCGATCTCCACCCGCCCCTCGCGAGCGTGAGATGCCGCGGCCAGATTCTCGCGCCGCGTCTCGATCCACTTGACCGGGCGGCCGGCGACCTTGGCCAGGGCCGCCACGGCCAGATCCTCCGGGAGCACGTACATCTTCTGGCCGAAGCCGCCGCCCGTGTCGGGCACGATGACCCGAACGTGATCCTCGGAGAGGTCGAGAGCGCGGGCGAGCCCTGACCGGACCATGTGGGGAACCTGGGTGCCGGTCCACACCGTAAGCCGTCTTCCTTCCCACGAGGCGACGAGGCCCCGGGGCTCGAGCGGCGAGGCGGAGCAGCGGCCATGACGGAACGTCTCGCGCAGGACCACGGCCGCGCGGGCGAACGCGCCGTCCACGTCACCATGGGAGCTGCCGCGGCGGAACAGCACGTTGCCGGGGACGCCATCGTGAAGGAGCGGAGCGCCTTGGATGAGCGCAGCGTCGGCATCGGCTAGAGCCGCCAGGGGCTCGTAGTCCACCTCGACGAGATCGCAGGCGTCGGCGGCCTTGGCCGGGCTCTCGGCGCACAGCGCGGCGACGGGTTCGCCGACGAAGCGCGCGCGCTCCGGAGCTAGGGCCGGCCACTGCGTGGGCCAGAAGCCCCCGCCTTCCAATCGCGGCGAGAGCGGCTTTACCCACTCGGACAGGTCCCGTCCGGACAGCGCCGCGGCGACGCCGGGCGCCCGGCACGCGCTCTCGAGGCTGACGCGGCGCACGCTGGCATGCGCATGGACGCTGCGCACGAAGGCCGCGTGGAGCAGCCCGGGCAGCCGGAGATCGTCGAGATAGGCGCCGCGCCCTGCGAGGAGCCGTGGGTCCTCGACGCGCTTGACGCTGACGCCCGTCAGACGCGGCGCGATGCTCAGCGGCGCACCTCTGACGGCTTCAGGGCTTGGCGACCCGAGGCAGCACCTCGCCCGCAAGCAATTCGAGCTGCTCCATGCCCCAGTTGAGCGGGTTGAGCACGATGTGCTCGCAGCCGCCGAGGGCCTGTGCCTTGGCGCGGATCTTCTCCGCCACTTCCTCGGCCTCGCCCAGCAGGTAGAACTCCTTCCAGTACGGCAGGTCCATGCCGGAGTAGACCTTGAAGTGCGGCGCGGCGACCTCGGGCTTCTCGCCCTTTTTCAGCACGTAGACGAAATTCGAATAGACCTTGGTCATCTCCCCGGGCTTCCGGCCGAAATTACCCATGAAGCGCTGAATCTTGTCCCAGTCGCCCGTGACCATGTCGGCGGTGGCCGAGGAATGCGGTACCCAGGTCTTCGCGTACTTCGCGATGCGCTTGAGCACGGGATCGATGTTGGTCACTGTCTGGCCATAGACCTTTTCGAAGGGCTGGCTGCCGCCGCCTATCCAGATGGGCGGGTGCGGCTTCTGCGTGGGCTTCGGGTCGATCGTCAGATTCTTGACCTGATAGTACTTGCCCGCATACGTGACGTTGTCGCCGGCCCAGAGCGCGGTGACGAGCTCGAGCATCTCATCCATGCGGCGGCCGCGCTCCTTGTGCGGGATGCCCATGAGCGCGAATTCCTCCTCGTGCCAGCCGACGCCAACGCCGAGAATGCTGCGCCCGCCCGAAAGGAGATCGAGGGTCGCCCACTCCTTGGCGAAGTAGGCGGGGTTGCGGAGCGGCAGCACCAGCACCATGGTGCCCAACTTGATGGTGCGCGTGACGCCGGCCAGCGCCGACAGCAGGGCCACGGGCTCGAGCCAGGTGCAGGCGTACGCGGGCGGCGTCATCAGGAGGTGGTCGATACTGACGGCAGAGTCGAAGCCCAGGTCCTCGGCGCGCCGGAGATAGGCGCCCATCTCGGCGAGCGTCGCGGTCTTGGGGCCGAGGGCGAAGCTCGGGATGCGGAGTCCGAACTTCATGGGGTTCGCGCCGCGTCGAAGCGATGTGCCCGCCGTCGTGGCCTCTTCGAGCCTTTGGCTCTCATCGTAAGCCGTCCTCTTTCTTCGCCTCGTCGACGGTGAGGCCGCCGACGCGGGCATGCGGCCGGCCCCCGTCGGTGACGACAAGGACCACCAAGATCTCGTCGGCGCGGGGGGCGTCGGCAAGCCGCACCTCCATCGCGTCGAAGTGGGTGCGCACGAAGGCCGCGTCCTTGTAGTGAAGCGGCACGTCGATCGTGGCGCCGGGACCGCCGAGCTTCTTCGCCGACGGGATGATGGCCTTGCCGCCTCCCACCGCCACCCGGAACGGCGCGCCGAGAGTCGGATGGAGGATGGCGGCGGCGTGCTCGTACTCTCCACGCTCGCCGACGATCGCGGCTTTTCCATAGGAGTGCACCGGGGCGCCCAGTGCCGCCACGGCGCGGCGGCCGAGGAGGTCGCCCAGCTCCTCTCCCGTTTTGACCAGCTCCTGGAGATCCTCGACATAGCGTCCGGCGAAGGGGTTCTCGATCACCGCGATGGCCGCGACCTTCTTGATGGGCCTGGCGGCTTTCTTGCCGCCGTCTTCGTAGATCTCTTCGACGACCGTCAGCATTTTCCGGATTTTCATGGTTAGTGGCCTCCTCCAGCGGGTCCGTATCCCTTGACCACCTCCGCCGCGCGAGCCGCGGGAGGCGTGTTCCGGCTCCGTCCTATCTTGATCTGCCCGTCGATCAGCACCATGGAGATACCGAAGAGATCGCCGGCTCTCAACGCCTCGAGCGCCGTCTTGCCGACCGAGCCGATCGGCGCATCCACGATGCACATGTCCGCTTCCCGGCCGGGCTCGATCACTCCCACCGGCAGCTTGTAGACGCGCGCGGTATTGCCCGTCGCCATGCAGATGGCCGCCTCGGGGCTCACGCCGCCGAGAGAGGCCAGATGCGCGATGACTCTCAATATGCCGAGTGGCACCACGCCGGTGCCGGACGGCGCGTCGTTGCCGATGATGATGCGGTGCAGGGCCTCCGCTTCCTTGGCCCGCTCGAGGGTGTGGAGCGCGGTCTTGCCGTTGCCGCAGTGGACGATCTCGAGCGCCAGCTCCGTGGCGACGAGCGAGTCGATCTCCCGCTCGCTCATGGAGGTCGTCCCGCCGTTGATGTGGCCGACCACGTGTGGGTCGGCCTCGAGCACCACCTCGGCGCTGATCGGGCTCGAGCCCGCGATCGAGGGACCGCCCGTGTGTATGGTCACGGTCATGCCGTGCTTCTTGGCCCAGCGGACCATGGGCGCCGCGTCCTTGCCGGTCCGGACAGGAAGTCCTCCTCGACCATACCGAGCTCGAGGATCGGCGCACCGCCGTGAACCTTGACACCGGCCGGGCGGAGATTCGCGTAGGCCTTGGCCGCGACGACGGCGAGCGCCTTGAGTCCCACGATGTCCTTGGGCCGTCCGGGCAGGTGGACCTCGCCCGCCGAGATCATGGTGGTGAGTCCTCCGTTGAGCCCGGACTCGATGAAGTCCACCGTCCGCTGGCGCGGCGTGAAGTCGCCGAAGACGGGATGGCAGTGGGAATCGAACAAGCCGGGGATGACGGTGCTGCCCTTGACGTCTATGACCGTGTCGGCATCGCCGTCGAGGCCCTTCCCTACCGCCGCGATTTTGCCGTCAACGACCACGATGCTGTCGCCGTCGAGCAGGGGTTTGGCGATGTCCCCTGAGACGATCAGCCCGATATTGCTGATCAGCGTCTTCATGTCCTCTCCCTAGACGGTCAGGTAGGCACGGCGGACGGCGTCGTCCTCGAGCAGCCTGCCCATGGCGCCTTCCCAGTGGATCTCGCCTTTCTCGATGATGTAGGCCCGGTCCGCCAGCCGCGCCGCGAACTTGAGATTCTGCTCCGAGAGGAGAATGGTCAAGCCCTCCCCCCGGAGCGCGGCGATCTGCTGGCCGAGAACCTGGACGATGACGGGCGCCAGCCCCTCGGAAGGCTCGTCGAGGAGCAGGATGCGCGGATTACCCATCAATGTGCGCGCCACGGTCAGCATCTGCTGCTCCCCGCCTGAGAGGCTGCCGCCACGACGGCCCGCCATCTGGGCCAGCTTCGGAAAGTACTCGTAGACGCGCGAGGCGCTCCAGCGGCCTCCTCCCTTGGATCCGACGAGGAGGTTCTCCTCCACCGTCAAATCGCTGAAGATGCGTCGGTCCTCCGGCACCCAGCCGATGCCGAGTGTGCTGATCTCGTGAGTCGGCAGCGCCGTGATGTCCCGCCCATCGAGGCTGACCGAGCCCGCGGTCACATCGACGAGCCCCACGATCGCCTTGAGCGTGGTGGACTTGCCCGCGCCGTTGCGCCCGAGCAGCGAGACGACCTCGCCCTCGCGCGCCTCCAGCGTCACACCGTGGAGCACCCGGGAGAGGCCGTAGGCCGCCTCGACGCCGTCAAGGCGCAGCATGGGCATGTCCTTGTGGCGGCGCTGGGGCGAGAGAGGGGCGGGCGGGAAGCCTAGGCGGAGTCTGTGCCGCCAATGACGCGGACTTCTGACTTGAGGCGAGGCATGCTTGATCCTCCCGCACGCTTCCCGACGCCGTCAATGGTATCCGGCCGGACACGCGCGGTATCACTCCGCCTCTCCCAGGTAGACCTTCTGGACCTGCGAATCCGCGCGGACCGCATCGGGGCGACCCTCGGCGATGACGCGCCCCTGGTGGAGCACCATGATGCGGTCGGCGACCGAGAAGACCACGTCCATATCGTGCTCTGTGAAGAGCACCGTCAGGCCTCGCGCGCGCGCGATGCGCTCGGTCAGCGCCATCAGCGCACCGCGCTCCGCGGGCGCCATGCCGGCGGTCGGCTCGTCCAGCAGGAGCAGCTCCGGCTCGTTTGCCAGCGCCACGGCCAGCTCGAGCTTCTTGAGGTCGCCGTAGGCCAGCACTCCCGCCACCCGGCCGGCCTGTGCGGCGAGCCCGACCTGGTCCAGGAGCGCGACCGCCGCGTCCTCGTCCAGTCCCTTGGCGTGACGGAGCAGCGAATACGTGCGCCGCCCGTGAGAGAAGAGCGCCACCTGCACATTCTCGAGCACGGTCAGGGTGACGAACGTAGCCGTGATCTGGAAGGTACGGCTCACGCCGCGGCGCCACACCGCGTGCGGCGGCAGTCCCGAGAGGCGCTCGCCCTTGAAGCGCACCTCGCCCGAGTCGGCGAGGAGCTGGCCCGTCAGCATGTTGAAAAAGGTTGTCTTGCCCGCCCCGTTGGGTCCGATCAGCGCGCGAATCTCGCCGCGCGGCATGGCAAGGTCCACGCCCGCCACGGCCTGCACGCCACCGAAGGACTTCGCGAGCCTTCGGGTCTCGAGAACGGGAGCGCTCACGAGCGCTTCCAATCGAGCATGCCGATCATGCCGCGCGGGAAGACCAGCACCAACGCGATCAGGATGCCGCCCAGCCCCGCCTGCCAGTAGTCGGTGTAGCGCGTGATCAAGGTGTCGAGGAGCTTGTAGGCGGCGGCGCCGAGCAGCGGGCCGGAGGGCGCGCCAACTCCACCGAGCAGCACCATGACGAGCGGCTGCACGGACATCGGGGCCTCGGCGTAGACGGGGAAGGCGCTGCCCTTGAGGAAGACGAAGAGGGCACCCGCGAGACCGGCGAAGAAGCCCGCGACCACGAAGGCCGTCCATTGCAGCGCGCGAATGTCAATGCCAACGGCTTCCGCCCGCCTGGCGTGATCCCGGGCGGCCCGGAGCGCCAGGCCGAAGGGCGAGGCAGCGACGAGCCGAAGCAGGGCGACGCCGGCCCCCGCAAAGGCGAGCGCCCAGTAGTAGTAGCGGGTCGGCGACTTGAGCCACGGCGGCGGCCAGACGGAGAGGACGCCGTTGTCGCCGCCGGTCACTGCGTCCCACTGGTGGACCACGGCGAATACGATCTGGGCGAAGGCGAGGGTCAGCATGGCGAAGTAGATGCTGGTCAATCTCACACTGAAATATCCGAAGAGGCCGGCGGCCGCTGCGGCCACGACCGGCGCCCCAAGAAAGGCCAGCGGCATCGGCCAGCCGGCCAGCTTCAGCAACAGCGCCGCGCCGTACGCACCGAGGCCGAAATAGGCGGCGTGCCCGAACGACACCATGCCGCCCGGGCCCATCAGCAGGTGCAGGCTCGCCGCGAAAAGGCCGAAGGCGAAGATCTCGATCGCCATCCACACCCAGAAGGTCGGTAGCAGGAGCGGCAGCGCCAGCAAGACCACGCCGGCCGCGCCGAGCCAAGCCGGGTGCCACCGGACTCCACGCTCCTCGGCGACGGCGCCGCCCGCCATGCGAAGCTGGATCTCGGGCCGGCCGAGGAGCCCCCACGGCCGCACGATAAGCACCACGGCCATCACGACGAACATGAGGACGATGGAGGCCTTGGGCAGCACCAGGACACCGTAGGCGTTGAGCACGCCGATCAGGAGAGAGGCGAGGAGAGCGCCCCACACCGAGCCCATGCCTCCGATCACGACCACGACGAATGCCTCGACGATAACCGTGGTGTCCATGACCGTCGTCAGCGCGAGCCGTGGCACCTGGAGCGCACCCCCAAGCCCCGCGAGGAAGGAGCCCAGGACGAAGACATCCGTGAAGAGGCGCCGCTGGTCCACGCCGAGCGCGGCGACCATCTCGCGGTCCTGGGTCGCCGCACGAATCAGGACGCCCCAGCGCGTCCGGTGGAAGAGGAGCCAGAGCCCGAGCGCTACCAGCGGGCCGAAGACGATCACCGCGAGGTCATAGCTCGGGAAGAGCTGGCCCGCGATCGGCACCGAGCCCGCCAGTCCCGGCGCGGCGGGCCCCGTCTTGTTGTCCGCGCCCCAGAAGAAGCGCACGGCGTCGGCGACGACCAGGACCAGGGCGAAGGTGAGGAGCAGCTGGTAGAGCTCGGGCGCTCGGTAAACGCGGCGGAGCAGAAGCACCTCGACGAGCCCGCCGAGCGTGGCGACCAGCAGCGCCGCGAGGAAGGCCGCCGCGTAGAAGGCGCCCGGGCCGAGGGGGAGCGCGGCGGTCAGCGAGTACGTGAAATACGCCGCCAGCATGTAGAAGGATCCGTGGGCGAAGTTGACGATGCGCGTGACCCCGAAGATGAGCGAGAGCCCCGACGCGATGAGGAAGAGGAACATCGCGTTGGCGAGGCCGCTCAGCAGCTGGACGAGGAGGAGGGACATGAAAGACGGGCGTCGCCTCCTCCTCTCACGAGAAGGAGCCGACGCCCGCGCCTAGTTCCCCGAGCGCATCTTCTTCACTTCGTCGTCGGAGGGCAGGACTTTCTCGCCGGGGACGTACTCGTGGTTGACCATGATCCCGACGCCCCGCGCCGTATCGATCTTCGTGGTGCCCACCCACGCGCCCATGGTGGACTGGCCGTCCACCGCGCGGAAGGTGATGGGCCCGATGGGCGTCTCGACCTTGAGCCCCTTGAAGGCGGCGACGAGCTTGGCCGTGTCGGTGCTGCCCGCCTTCCGGATGCCCTCGGCGATGGCCTGGTAGGTGACGTACCCGATCAGCGAGCCGAGCGTGGGCGGCTTGTCGCCGCGCTTCGTATAGCGGGCGACCCAGTCCTGATGCGCGGGGCTCTTGATGTCGTACCAGGGATAGCCCGTCACGAGCATGCCCTCGGGCGCCTCGAGCTTGAGCGGGTCGATGTACTCGGGCTCGCCGAGGAGGATGCCCACCACGAACATCTTCTGAAAGAGCCCGCGCTTCTGCGCTTCCCGCACGAAGGCGAGCCAGTCGCTGCCGAAGAGCGAGACGTAGAGCGCGTCGGGATTCTGGCTCAGGATGGCCGTGACGAGCGGGCCCGGCTCGATCTTCCCGAGGGTCGGCCAGTGCTCGCCCACGACCTGGACGTCGGGCTTCATCTCCTTCAGCCGGTCGCGGAAGGTCTCCCACGCGCGCTTGCCGTATTCGTAGTTGGGCCCGATCGTCGCCCACTTGACGGACTTCATCTTTCCGGCTTTCTCGGCGAGCATGCGCCCCTGCTCGTAGGTGTTAGGCCGGAGGCGCACGGCGTGGTCGTGCCCCTTGGACCAGGTCAGCGCCTCCGTCAGCGCCTCGGCGACGACGAACATCACCTTGTTCTGCTTCGCCCAGTCGGACACCGCGAGCCCGACGTTCGAGAGGAAGGTGCCCGCGATGAGCGCGACCTTCTCCGACTCGACCAGCTCCTGGGCGTGCTTCACGGCTTCGGCGGGCTGGCCCTTGTCGTCCCGGAACAGAACCTCGAGCTTGCGCCCGAGGACGCCGCCCTTGGCGTTGATCTCCTCGACGGCCATCTCGACGCCGGTCTTGTACGGTCCCGTAAAGGCCGCGCCGATCCCGCTATAGGAATTGATCTCACCGATCTTGATGGGCTGAGCCGCCGCCGGGGCCGACCACGAAAGCGCCAAGCCGGCGGTGATGAGGAACAGGAGTCGTCGTGAGCGCATCGAAGGCCTCCCCTGGGTTCGCGTTGCGCTTGAGTAAAGCGACAAGCCCGTCGAGTGTCAAGCCGAATCCCCGCGCGGCGACCTGAGGGGCGCTCCGGTTTGATCGCTCCCGCGCCCTCTGGCAGGATCGGCGCACGATGAGCGGACCCGGCTCATCTGGGCACGCTCGGTTTGGCGGCCCGGTGCGGTAGTGTAGACTCTCAGTCTGCCGGGAAGGGAAGGTCGGTCAGTCCAGCCGACGTGGTGCTGGACGAGCTGCTCATGCTGGCGAAGGCGGCCGCCGAGTCCGCTGCCTGAGGTGCGCCGATGAGACGAGGTCCCGCCGCTCTCGCTTTCCTCTCGACGCTCGCATGGATGGCCGAAGCGGAGCCTGTTCTCGCCCAGAGGCCGAGCGCCGAGCGCCCAACCTACGAGGTGGGCATGCGCTGGCTCCTCAATGATGGCGCCTACGACCTGATACGCGCGACGAGCGACGTCTACTTCTTTGCCGCCGGCCCCAACCGCCAGATCCAGCTGACCCGCGACCTCGGGCTCTATCGGGTGCTCAAGGACGGCCGCGTGGATTGGCAGATCGACCCGCCGCCTCCGATCAAATGGCCGCTCGAGGTCGGGAAGTTTGGCACGCTCTTCAATGCCGTCCTGCACAGTCGTGAATACCCCAGCGGCCTGCCGGTACAGTTAACCTGGCAGGTCAAGGCCTACGAGAGCGTGCAGGTACCCGCCGGCGCCTACCAGGCCTTCCGGATCCTCTACCTGGCCGAGTACATCGGGGATCCGCTGAAACGTTCAGGCGCCATCGCGGGCCGGCAGTCGTGGAGCGTGGAAATGTGGTACGCCCCCGAGGCCAGGCAGATCGTGAAAGCGGAAGGCGCGGGGCTTCGTGGCCTGGACTTCCAGCTGGTCGCCGCGGATCAATCCGCACCGGCGGCTCTTCAGGTGATCCTCGACGACCCGAAAGACCAGGTCCACACGAGCAGTGCTGAGACCATGGTGGGAGGCAAGGCCACGGCAGGCGCGGGCGTGGCGCGCGTGTTGGCCACGCTCAACGGCGCCGAGATTCTCGCCCGCGCCGAGCGCTCACCGCCCCAGGAAGTCGCCCTGAGCTTCTCGGTGCCCCTCCGGGAGGGCAAGAATGTCCTGCTGGTCACCGTCACGGACACGAAGGGCCAGACCAAGCAGGAAGCCCGCGTCATCTTCCGCGACCGCCCGACGGGGCCGCCCGTCGCGACCGGGCCGCGGCCGACCTCGCCAGCGCCGGCCCCGGTCACTCCCGCGCCGCCACCGGTCGCGCCCGCGCCGAAGCCCGCGCCTGCTTCTCCGCTCCAGGTTGCCATCTCCTCGCCGAGGGACCAGGCCCGCGTGGACCAGGAGAGCATAGCCCTGGCCGGCCTCGCCTCGAGCGGCAAGGGTGTGAGGCGCGTGCTCGTAACGCTCAATGGCGTGGAGGTGTCGCGGCTGGAGGAGCGGGCGCCTCTGCAGACGATGCCCGTGAATCTTCCCCTCAAGCTCCAGGACGGCCAGAACACCATCGTCGTCACCGCCACCGACGCCGACGGAGCGACCCAGCAGGACGTTCGCGCCGTCTTCTTCGATCGCGCCGTTCCCTTTACGGTGCAGTTCCGTCATCCGGAGAACGGAGCGCGGTTGAGCGATCAGTCGAGCCTGGTGGCGGCGGAGGTGAGCTCGGGCAAAGGGGTGGCGGCGGTCAACGTCCTCCTGAACGGCGCCGAAGTGTTCAAGGAGGTCGAGCGCCCCCCCAAGCGGTCATTGGCAGTCGCGGCGCCCGTCAAGCTCCGGGAAGGCACCAACACCATCGTAGTGCGTGCCACCGAGCCCGACGGCACCGTCCGCCAGGAGATCCGTACGGTAATCTACGAGCGGTCGTCCCCGGTTCAGCCAACTGTGGCCGCGGCGGCGGTACCCAAACCCAGCCGCGAGCAGTGGGCGGTGGTGATCGGCGTGGGCCACTATAGCAACGCCGCGATCCCCCAGCTCCACTACACGGTGGCGGACGCCGAGCTGGTTCAACAGGTGCTGGTGGGCCAGGGCGGCTTCAAGAAGGACAACGTGCTGCTGATCACCGACAAGACCGAGCGCAAACCCACGCTGCGCGACCTCAAGTGGGCTCTCGGCACCTTTCTGGCGCGCTCGGCCAAGAAGGACGACCTCATCGTGATCTTCTTCGCGGGGCACGGCGCCCCCGAGGTGGATCCGCGCGGCGCCGAGTCCGACGGCCTCGCCAAGTACCTCGTCCCGAGTGACGCCGATCCCAATGACCTCTACTCGACCGCCCTGCCCATGGACGAGTTCCAGACCATCTTCGACCGCATCGAAGCGGAGCGTGTCGTGGTCTTCGTGGACGCCTGCTACAGCGGCGCGGCCGGCGGTCGCACTTTCGCCTCCAAGCGGACGCGTGCTGCCCGGGTCGACGAGGTCTTCCTGGACCGGCTCACCCGCTCCAAGGGGCGCGCCATCCTCACGGCGTCGCGGGGCTCGGAAGTCTCGCTCGAGGTGCCGGAGCTGGGCCACGGCCTGTTCACGCACTATCTCGTGCAAGGCCTCAGGGGCGCTGCGGATCTCGACCGCGACGGCATCGTGTCGCTCCAGGAGCTGTACCAGTACCTGGAGCAGCAGGTCTCCCAGAAGTCGCGGTCAATCGGCGGCAACCAGCACCCGGTGATGAAAGGAGAGCTGGAGGGACTCATGCCTCTGATCAAGGTGGGAGGAAAATGAAGGCCTCCGTCGGCACGCTTGTCGCCATTGGCGCCCTGTCGCTCGTGGTGTGGACCGTGGTCTACATCTTCAACCCGTCGACCCCTCTGACCCAGGCGGAGACCGTGATCGTGGTGGGTGCCTGTGGCGCGCTGGTGCTCGGCCTCAGGTGGATCGTGTCCGCTCTCAGCAAGACTCGGGGAGGCGATGAGCCTCACGCCTAGAACCGTGCTGGCGGCGATGCTGCTCGCCATTCTGCCGGCCGTCGTTTGGAGTGTGACCGGTGGGCAGGCGGCGGAGCCTCTCGCGCTCACCTGCAGTGCCGACACCCCCACGGTACCCCTCGGGGGCAATGTGACCCTGAAGGCGTGGGCCCGGTCACCCTCGGGGCGGGCGCTCCGCTATACCTGGGGGGCCACCGCAGGGCGAATCGAGGGGCGCGGCGCGGAGGCGCGCTGGAGCCTGGCCGAGTTGAGGCCCGGCACCTTTGCCGCGACCGTCACCGCCGGCGACGGCGAGAGCACATCGAGCGAGTGCCTGATGCGGGTCACCGTCAGGCGGGATGCCGGCGGGCGGGGCTTCTCGCGCGAGACGGGTCAGTCATTCCTGCCGCCTGGCCAGTCCGAGGCAGCCGGCTACGGACTCTACAGCTATCTCCTGCTGGGCGCCCCGCCGAGCGAGTCGAGCCGTGACCGCTATCTCAAAGCGATCGACGCCTACCTGACCCTAGTCCCGGATGTCGCCGATCTCGAGCAGTACGTGCCCCGCCGCGAGCTCAACATTTTCTACATGCCCGTGCGGAGCGTGCCGCCTCCGCCCGTCACGGCCCAGTGGGTGCTCGACAACTACGACTATGCACGCGCGCGCAGCTTGCTCAGGGCCCTGCCCGGTCCCAACCGCGATGGGCCGTACATTCTGGCCGCGTTCAAGCCGCCGGGCGGCGCGAACGGGAGCGCCGGCGGCCAATATCTTTTCCAGGACCTCTCCAGTGTCCCGCCCCACCTGGCCGCCTCGTGGGTCAGGGAGTTCCTCAACCAGGCGGCACAGGAGCGTTTCTGGGAGGAGAAGACGGCGGTGCAGGTGGCGCAACGGCTGCGCGTGACGGTCGGCATCATGGGCGCCGGCCTCCCGGAGGTTCGGAAGTCCCTGGACAGCTGGATCACCTGGGTCAAATGACAATCGTGACGAGACCCGACACCTCGGGCGAGGACCATTGACGGGGCAGGCCCGGGCGTGCCACGATTACTGTATGCGCAGGTCCGCGCGTTTCAGCTTCCAGGAGAACTGGTGGTGGCCGCCGAACTAGGCGGCTCCACGTGAACTAGTCCCGGCGTTATCCATTCACGAGCCGCCTCCCCCGGGCGGCTTTGTCGTCTCACGAGACCGCCGCCCGCCGGAGGCTGGAGGAATCATGAGACGGACCATCCTGACGGGCGACAGACCCACCGGACCTCTCCACCTCGGGCACTATGCGGGATCACTGGTCACCCGCGTCGAGCTCCAGCACTCGCACGACACCTACGTCCTGATTGCCGATCTCCAGGCTTTGACGGACCACGCCGACCGGCCCGAAGAGATCCGGCACAACGTCATCGAAGTCGCGCTGGACTATCTCGCCGTGGGTATCGATCCGGCCGTCAGCGCCATCGTTGTCCAGTCAGGAGTGCCCGAGCTGGCGGAGCTGACCGGCTATTTCCTGAACCTCGTGACGGTCGCGCGGCTCGAGCGGAATCCCACCGTCAAGGAGGAGATCAGGCAAAAGGGCTTCGGCGGCGACATCCCGGCGGGGTTCCTGGTCTACCCCGTGAGCCAGGCCGCCGACATCACGGCCTTCAGGGCGCACCTCGTGCCCGTCGGCGCGGACCAACTGCCGATGATCGAGCAGACGGTCGAGATCGTGCGTCGCTTCAACCGCCTCTACGGCTCGATCCTCGTCGAGCCAGAGGCGGTGGTGCCGAGGATCTCGCGCCTGCCCGGCACTGACGGTCGCGCGAAGATGAGCAAGTCTCTCGGCAACGCCATCTATCTCTCCGACCTTCCCGACGTCGTGACCGAGAAGGTCATGCGCATGTACACGGACCCCCGACACGCGCGGGTCGAGGATCCGGGGCAGGTCGAAGGCAACGTCGTCTTCACCTACCTGGACGCGTTCGAGACGGACCGGCCCGCGCTCGAGTCTCTCAAGGAGAGATACAGAGCCGGCGGCCTGGGCGACGTGGCGCTCAAGCACTACTTGATCGACGTCCTGCATCGCCTGCTCGCCCCGATCCGGGCTCGGCGCCAGGACTTCGCGCGCGATCCCGAGCACGTCATGCGGATCCTGGCAGAGGGAACACGCCGGGGCCGGGCCGTCGCGGGGGAGACGCTTGCCTGGGCGCGACGCGCCATGCAT
>WNFC01003828.1_pt1 | contig 16970 bp, 17 predicted proteins | sample 5400541 | NCBI WGS metagenome assembly WNFC01 (sample SAMN13153342, study PRJNA577476) | soil metagenome | isolation source: 120 cm saprolite under Douglas fir tree site 2 hole 2 replicate 1 | place: USA:California | collected 2015-04-18
TGCTCCGGCCAATTCGAACATCTCACCGGCGAGGAAGCCTTCTGGCAATTGTTCCTGAGCGATACCCTAAGCGGAACTTTCGCCTTTTCCGCGCAGGAGGAATCACTCAACGACTGCGTTCAAGCGACCGAAATTGTGCGAAATCGACAGGACATGTTAATCGCCGCTCTCCAGTTTCGTGATGAATTCCAGGCGTTGAAAGGGAAGCTGCCGGACAAATCGACGAAATTGCACCGTCGCAAATTAAATTTTACCTGGCCTGCTGAGGCGGCCCCGGAACTGCAGCCTATCGCGGAAGAAGTCTGGCAATTGGCCTACAGCACACCGCTATCGCTTTCGAATTTGTATCAGAAGTGCTCCGTTTGTGAGCTCAAGATTTATCAGGTTGTGGATGAGCTCGTTCGGGCGAAACTGCTTGCATTCGAGCAGCCAGAGACGAACGGAGCGACCGTGCAAGCAATGGTCGAGTCAGTTGGAACATGAGATGGCGCTTCATCCCTTTCCTTCTGCTTTTTAGCCTAACGAGTTGCTGGGTGCTGACGAAGAGCGGACGCCAACAGCACGCCTACGAGAGTTATATCTGTAAATCAAGCGTAATGCGTGAACGCCAGCGGGTGAAATTCAAAACCGGGACGTCGACCCTACCGTTACGCTCGAGCGAACCGTCGCTGGTCAGGGAAACGGAGCGCCCGGAATCGCCTGAATCGGTGACCGCTGCGCCGACTGAGTCGCCGCCACGGTAAATGTATTAGCCTAACGAGTCGACAAATCGCGCTGCACCGGAATCGGTCGGCCGTCCTGATCGACCGCCACATAGGTGAAAACGCCGTGCGTGACGCGAATGCGTTCGCCCTGCATGTAGCGATGCACCCAGACCTCGACCGGAATGACCATCGAAGTGCGCCCGATTCGTTCCACCCACGCATAACAATCGACCGTGTCCCCAACCCTTACCGGATGCAGAAAAGACATTCCCTCCATCGCCACAGTGACCACGCGTGTCTTGGCCGTTTTCCCGGCGAGAATCCCGCTCCCGAGATCCATCTGCGACATCAGCCAACCTCCAAAAATGTCGCCGTTTGGGTTGGTGTCCGCAGGCATCGCGATCGTGCGGATGACCAATTCGCCTTTCGGCTCCTCGTTCATTCGCGCGGAGAATAACACATTCGACCCGCCGCGCGAACGCGCTCAAATGATCAGCATGCAATCGCCGTAGCTGTAAAAGCGATATTTCTCACGAATCGCTTCCGCATACGCGGCCAGAATGAAATCGCGTCCGGCGAACGCGCTTACCAGCATGAGTAAGGTGGAGCGCGGCAGATGAAAATTTGTCAGTAAAAGATCGACTGCGCGAAAATCGTAGGACGGATAAATGAAGAGATCCGTCTCGCCATCTTGCGCGACGATTTTTCCGGCCTCGCGCTTGGCCGATTCCAGAACGCGCACCGTCGTGGTGCCGATCGCGAGAATCCGTTTAGCTTGATTGATAGCCTCTGCGCTCGCGGGCGAAATCGAGAAGCGCTCGGCGTGCATGCGATGATCGGACAGATTTTCTGCATGCACTGGACGAAATGTGGCGGCGCCGACGTGGAGTGTAACAAAGGCGTGCGGCAGCGCGTTCAGAACGTTCTCGGTAAAATGCAAACCCGCGGTCGGCGCAGCGAGCGCGCCAGGGACTTCGGCAAAGACGGTTTGGTAACGCGTCTCGTCTTCAGCGTCGCTTTGCCGCTCCATGTACGGCGGCAGCGGCAAAAGGCCGTCCTCATAAACGTTTAACTCTTTTTCAAATCTCAGAACGCGCTCGCCTTCCGGCAGAACTTCGTCGACGTGACCGGCCGTTCCGCCAACGCATACGGTTGCCCCGACGCGCATTTTCTTTCCTGGCCGGACGAGACATTGCCAGCGCGTCGGTCCAAGGCGTTGCAAAAAAAGAAATTCGACCGCGCCATTATCGGAAAATCGGCGGGCCGGCAGGACACGTGTGTTGTTGAGCACGACAAGATCGCCCGGTAACAAGAATTCTTTGAGCTCGACAAAAGAGCGATGTTCGATGCGTTGTTCCTGCCGATCCAAAACCAACATCCGCGCGTCCTCGCGCCGCGCGGCCGGTCGCCTCGCAATCAGGTCTGCCGGTAATGCATAATCATAATCGGCCAGCCGAGAACTCATTTCCGACCATCAAAGGAATTGCGGCATTGCGCAAAATTTGGAAGAAAAGCGCATGCAAGAATTTCGTCCTGCGCTCGAGAGGACGCTGACCGCACTCGAACGCTTGCGCGACAGAACGGATCATCCACCGCGGGCGACATACAGCGCGTTAAGTCGATTGCGACAGCGCCTGCCGAGCAAGGAGGAACTTCTTGCCCCGTTGCGCGAACAGGTTCGCGTTTGCAGGAAATGTCCGCATCTTGCCAGCACCAGGACACAAACTGTCTTCGGAGTTGGCAATCCTGATGCCGATCTCATGTTCATTGGCGAAGCGCCGGGCGTGGATGAAGATGCCCGCGGCGAACCATTCGTCGGTCGCGCCGGGCAATTGCTCACCCGAATCATCGAAACAATGGGCTTTACGCGGGCGGAGGTTTACATCGCTAATGTTTTGAAGTGCCGGCCGGATATGCCAAGCGGCAGCGCTGGCAATCGTGCACCGACACCGCAAGAAATGCAGACCTGTTTGCCATATCTGGCGAAGCAGATTGAAATCATTGCGCCCAAAGTGCTGGTCGCGCTTGGGGCGACGGCCGTGGAAGGATTGCTCGGCACGCGCGGCACGATGCGGGAGCTACGCGGCCGATGGCACGTCTACGAAAATACTCCGCTCATGATCACGTATCATCCCTCTTACCTGCTCCGCAATCAGGCGCCCTCGGAAAAACGAAAAGTTTGGGAAGACATGCTGCAAGTGCTCGACCGCCTCGGGCGACCGATCACAGAAAAGCAACGCCGATATTTTTCGTAACGTTTTCTTCTCGCGAAAGCTGCGCGAATATTTTTCGCAGCGAGCGAGGGGATGCGAGGGTGATTGCCACTCTCGACACGATCGCGCGAACTTCATTACGCGGAATTTTTACGTTGCGCTGCAACGCCTGCGGGCCGGCTTCGCGCAAGAGCGCGAGCGTCCGCACACCGATGAGGGCTGGTAGGGCCGTGGCAAAACGGACGCGCGACAAATTAATGACGCACGCATATTCCAATCCCGCCACCATCGCGTTTTCCGCTTTGCGTCGCCATTTTTCAAAGACGGGTTGGGCACGCGCTGGCTCGTTTAAGATCTCGTTAGGCGCAACACCGCCAGCAATCAGTTCTTCTTCGGGAAGATAACAACGGCCGCTGCGCAAATCCGAACCGGCGTCGCGCAAAATATTGATCAGTTGCAATCCTTTTCCGTACTCGCGACCAAGATTGCGCATCTGCTCGGCGCCTCGAGCGGCGAAATTCCGTAAATGTCTCGCGCAAACCTGCGTCCAGAACTCACCAACGCAGCCCGCGACAAGATAGGTGTATTCATCGAGTTCGGCAGCGGTCGCCAGTGCGCGAACCTCCGTCGCGTCGCCGAAACGCTGCACGTCGAGCAATTGTCCCCGGTTAATTTTTGCCAGAACATTCCGGACCTCATGACGATCCTGCTCCTCGAGCCGATCGAGCCAATCCAAACAAGCAGGCAGCACTTCGAGCAGCGTGCGTTCCGACTCATTCGTCTGCAGGGGAGTAAAAGAATCCCGCAAACTGCATAACTCGTTAGGCTGGGAGCGGCTTTGAATCGCGTCGGCCAAAGTCCGCAATTTTTTGATGCGAAGCTGTACAGGTACTTGAGCGGTGTCGGCGATCGTATCGGTCGCGCGTGCCAGGAGATAAGCGAGGCCAATGGGATCACGCAATCGCGCCGGCAGGAAACGGATCGAGAGATAGAGCGAACGCGAAACGGAGCGGAGCAAATCGATCGAGTTCCCAGGCACGCTCTTCAACGACCCACTGCTTTGACTTCGATTCGGCCTGGATCGGCGTTTCCCAAACCAAGTTGCGCCGCCATCTGCACGTAGGCGGCGGCTTCGCCGATCGCTGGAAGGCGCGCATTCGCGCGCCATTCTTCAATTTGTTTCAGCGCGAGGGAATCGATCGCGACCGGATCTTTGCTCGCCATCAAGGTTGCATAATGCAGCGCGTAATTGGGTTCGGACTGCGGCCCCGCTGCGTACTGTGCGATCAAGCCATCCATCAAATTAAGCACCACTTTCTTTTGGATGAGCGGATTCCGGTAAATTTCTGTGATGCTCGAATTACCCCAAGGGCCGCGTTCCGCAAAGCGTCGCCAGTTATCCACGTTCGGGATCGTAACGTTGTAGAGACAGCCGGCCAGTCCGTTTCTCTCGCTATTGCTCATTACTGGCACGTTGATGATCTTTGTGACTTCGCCGGAAACAATCCGACAAAAGTGACTGACCTCGCTCGTGTTCTTGGTATCGGAAAGCGGCGGCATTCCTTTCTCGCTGCGATACTCAAGGTCGCCCCAAATCAAATTTCCTAGCTGCGGTGCCGAAAAAAAAGCTTTAGGATCATAGCCGTCGGCCGGCGTGATCGACATGAGACGATAACCTTCCGCCGTTGGCCGATATCCGGCGTCTTTGATTCCGCCAAGTTCGCGATCCCAGACGATGATGCTCGCGCGCGGATGTCCGGCGGCAGCGAGGCCGTCGACAATCGCATTGACGACATCGCGATGCGTGGTGAAAAGTTCGCCGCCGGCTGCGCAGATTTTAATTCCGATTTTATCTGTCGGAGCAACAAGCGACGACCAGGCTTTTGCGACATCCGATTGGTGCGTGACCGCAAGCAGCAGGCGATCGACCATGGCGCGGGCCAACACCGGATCAGTCCGATAATGATTAATCGCAGCCGGATCGTGCGCTGTGTAGACAATGGAGGGGGTGGCAGTCGGTCGCGGCGTCTGCGCGAGTGCGGAGGCGATGCTCCCCAAGAAAAAGAAGACTATAATTCGAATCGGCAAGATATTGAGCGGTGGCAACGGAAGGTATGAATAAGGACGCGCTGCACAACTGCGGCGGGCTGACGACGACGAGCGACGCGATCAGACACGTCTACGCGCACATTCCGTTTTGTGCGCGGATTTGTCCGTATTGCGCTTTTTACAAAGAGCGCGCCGACAGCTCGCAGACGCAACGCTTTTGCGAAGCGATCTTGCGCGAATTGGAAGAGCAGTGTGGGCACTATTCGATTGCGCCGCAAACCATTTTCTTTGGCGGCGGAACGCCGACCGCGCTAACGAGCAAACAGCTCGAGTTTCTGCTCAATGGTTTTGGCGCGCGGCTGGATTTCTCTTCGATGACGGAGTGGACGGTGGAAGCGAATCCGGGCAGCGTTTCGTTAGGCAAAGCGGAGCTGCTCCGTCGGTTGAGCGTTAACCGGATCAGCTTGGGCGTCCAATCATGGAACGATCAATTGCTGCAGGTTTTGGGGCGCGAGCACAACGCGGCGCAAGCGGAAACCTCGTTTCAAATTTTGCGCGAGGCCGGTTTCGCCAATCTAAACATTGACTTGATGTTTGGAATCCCGGGGCAAACCCCGGCTGACTGGAAAAGAACGCTCACCAAAACGATCGCGCTCGAGCCAGAGCATATCGCGACCTATTGCCTGACCTACGAGGAAGACACTGAGTTTTTTCTCCGGCAGACGCGCGGCGAACTCCGCAGCGATGCGGACGCTGACGCCGAATTTTTTGAAAGCGCGATGCAGATGCTCGAGAGCGCCGGCTACGAACATTACGAAATCTCAAATTACGCGCGCGCCGGGTACGCGTCCACCCACAACCGCGGTTACTGGGCGGGCGAAGATTATCTTGGTATCGGCCCAAGCGCATACTCGACGATTGGTTTGCGACGATGGCAAAATGTGCCCGATTACCGTGCGTATTTGGATCGATTGTTCGCCGGAAAATCTGTTGTCAGCTCGACCGAAAAACTGACTCTCGAAATAAAGCGCGCAGAAAAAATTGCGCTCTCACTTCGGACGCAAGCTGGAGTTTCACGCACGTTACTCGACACGCGGCCTAACGAACGAAACGAATTTCTCGCGCTTGGACTGCTGACGGAATCGGACGGCAATCTCATCCTCACGCGAAAGGGCAAACTGCTGGCGGACTCTGTCGCGGAAGTTTTTGTTTAGATTAGACCGCCCCGTAGCGCCGCTGGCGACGGCTGAAATCTTCGACCGCTGCGAAGAGATCTTTTTTTGTGAAGTCCGGCCAGAGCTTGGGTGTGACGTACATTTCGGTATAGGAAAGCTGCCAGAGAAGAAAATTCGAAAGACGCATCTCGCCGGAAGTGCGGATGAGCAGGTCCGGGTCGGGATAGTAGCGCGTGTAAAGATGTTTGCTGAACATCTCGACGTCGATCATTGCCTTATCGATGTGGCCGGACTCGATCTGCCGCAGCAGGCTTTTGATGCCGTCGATGATTTCGAGCCGGCCTCCATAACTGAGCGCGAGAATAAGCGTCAACCCGTTGTTGCCCGAAGTGCGCTCGATCGCATCGTGCAGCTGGCGCTGGCATGCTGCCGGAAGGTCGGTCAAACGGCCGATCGCCTGGAGACGAACATTTTTTTCGATCAACTCCGGCGTCTTTTCTTTCAGGAAACGTTCGAGCAGCCGCATGAGGGCGAACACTTCGCTTTTCGGCCGCTGCCAATTTTCCGCCGAAAAAGCATAGAGTGTAAGATATTCGATCTTCAGTTCGCCACATCCTTCGACACATTCGCGCACAGCCTGCGCGCCCTGTTCGTGACCCTTAATTCGAGGGAGCCCGCGTGTTTTTGCCCACCGGCCGTTGCCATCCATGATGATAGCGACGTGACGCGGAATCGTTTTCGCAGTGGGAGGCATAAGCCCGCCTAAAAGACAATGGTCTGGCCGCGCGCCGGACCGACGCTCACCATTTTCAATCGAGCTCCGGTCAGCTTAGAAATGAAATTCACATAATCCCTCGCCGCTCTTGGAAGATCCGAAAGTTTTCTGGCCGATTGCGTGGAGCTCTTCCATCCCGGCACTTCTTCGTAAATAGGGTCGCAGGTTTGCAGCTGCGCGGCGTCACACGGCGGCACTTTAAGACGCTTGCCGTTTAACCGGTAGGCCACACAAACTCTAATTGGATCCACGCTGTCGAGCCCATCCAGGTTTGTAATCGCCAGCTCATCGATCCCGTTGATCATCGTCGCGTAGCGCGTCGCGACGGCATCGAACCATCCACAGCGGCGAGCGCGGCCCGTCGTAGCGCCGAACTCGCGTCCCATTTTGTGAAGCATTGCAGCGAGAGAAGCGTCTTCAGTCGGCAATGCTCCTTCCCCCACACGCGTCGTGTAAGCTTTCATCACGCCCATAACCAAATCCATCCGGTGTGGCGGCACGCCGGAACCGGTGCAGGCGCCGCCCGCCGTCGTGTTTGATGACGTGACGTACGGATATGTGCCGTGATCGAGATCAAGAAAAGTCCCTTGCGCGCCCTCGAAAAGAATTTCTTTTCCGCGCTGCAACGCCTCATGCAAGTAAACGACGGTGTTTGCGACAAAGGGGCGGAGAGTTTCACCCGCCGCCAGATAGCTTTCGTTGACTTTGCGAAAATTGATCGGCTTTGCGCCGAGTGCTTGCAGGATGCTGTTGTTCTCTCGCACTTTCGCCTGAAGTTTTTTTGAAAAAACGCGTGGCTGGATCAGATCGGAGATGCGCAATCCGGTCCGCGCCGCTTTGTCGCCGTAGGCTGGACCGATGCCGCGTTTGGTCGTGCCGATCCTGGCAACGCCTTTACGCAGCTCGCGCTGTTCATCAAGCACGCGGTGATACGGCAAAACGAGATGCGCACAATTGCTGATCAGCAAATTTTTCCCGACAGTGATGCCGAGTTTTCGCAGGCCTTCGATTTCCGCATTCAACGCAATCGGGTCGATCACAACGCCGTTCCCAATCACGCAAATTTTTCCGCGTCGCAAAATGCCCGAGGGAATGAGATGCAAAATGTATTTCGTTCCACGATGGATGACTGTGTGGCCGGCGTTGTTTCCGCCCTGGCTGCGCACGACAATATTCGCCTCGGCGGTGAGGACATCGATGATTTTACCTTTCCCTTCATCGCCCCATTGCGCGCCGACCAAAATTGTGTTCGCCATGAAATCGAGACAAACAATTGTCCCGAGGCATCCGAGAGGCGGACACATTCGGGACTGCGGCGAAAGAATAGAATGCCCTCCTCGTCGCGCAAGAAATTTTCAGCCCCAGTTGCGAGCTATCCTCGTTCAACCGGAACGCGAACCGTCACTGCTGTGACGAACAGAAAAGTTATTGCCAGCGATCTATCGCGGTCGCTACTCTCGGTTTATGCGCACAATCCTTCTCGTTATCTTAATCCTTCTTCTCATCGGCGCTTTTCCTGGCTGGGGCTACAGCTCTGGCTGGGGCTACTATCCATTTGGCGGCATCGGCCTCATTCTGCTCATCGTGATTATTCTCGCGCTGACAGGGCGGATCTGATTCGCGACGATTTCGCGATGTAGCCGCTTTGCTGCGCGAAGCGCAAACGTGCGGCAGAAATCCAAGCTGCACCGCACGCACCATTCCGTCGCGAAACGTGGCATTGGGGGCCTGCTGTATCAGCCGCCAGACCTCAGGGCTGGCGCTTGGCACAAGCGCCCTACAATTGCGCCGTCACATTCGGATTTCTTTTTGCAAGCGCGAGGGCGGCGGCTACAGCGCTAATGTTCCGCGGTAAGAACCGCCCGCCTCAGCGCGCTGGCTGATTGCGCGGTAATTTGGGAGCGCCGTGAAAAATTTCGTGCGGTGGCAAAGTTATACGCTGCTGCATCGTGCGTGAAGGTGTTCATCGCCACCGCGTATTTCGTGCGCGCCGATGATAAATGCCGATGCGACAGAATGAATTTGCTCGGGTCGTAATAATTGCTGAAGTCGCGCTGAAACGCGGCCCGGCTCATTCCGATTGCGATATTTTTGCGAATCTCGAAATGCAGATGGGCGTCGTAAACTCCGTGCGCGGTTCCCATCGCCGCAATCTGTTGTCCTCGGGAAACAGTTTGGCCCTGCTGCACAAAAATCCGATCGAGATGACCGTAAAGCGCATCGATGTTTTTTATTGTGCCCGCTTCGCGAAACGCATGCCGCACAATCACAACATTGCCCCAGCCAAGATGCACATCGCGAGCAAAAACAACGATGCCATCGCCAATGCTGAAAATCGGATCGCGCAGATCAGTATCGCCACCCCCGAGTCCGTCCCAATCCTCGCCGAGATGGCCTTTTGGACGGAACCCGCGCGCTTTATAGTAACCTTGCCCATCCGGTTTCCCGACTGGAAAATCGAACCCATCTGCTAACCGGGTGAAAGCCGTTTCTGATTGCGCGCGAGCGGTGAAGCTGATTGCGCAAAACATTGCAGCCAGAACCAATGTTTTGCGCATGAGCAGCTCCCGTTGTAGCCGCCCGAGGAGTTATTGACAAGCAATAATTACAGAATTTGTAAAGTCGCGCTTCAACTCTGCCCAACTCGGATGACAGGCAGCGGGAACCGAAGTCGTAATTCGTCTTCGAGATAAATCTCCACGTGATGCATCCCAAACTGCTGGAACTGCACACCGCCGAAATAATGGACGTTGGTCGCGTGTCCCTCCATTTCCTTCAATTCAAATTCGACTTCGGCTTGCGCGATAACCTGTTGTTCGTCAACCCCGACGATCCGCGATTTCTGACGAAACTTTCCGGCCCCGCTGCACCAACGCGACCAAATGCAGAGCCGCATGTAATTGATCGGTAATGTCGGCGTCGGGATTACATTAAGCACGCCGACGAGCGTCTGCATTCCATTGAACTCGCAGCGCACATCTTCGCAAAGCACGGAACTTTGCAGGTCGGGCAGAATGAGTTCGTTTTCCATTGCACGCAGAGTATCACAACAGACCGCGCGCGATCATCACGAGCAAGAGAATTCCAAGGACGATGCGATAGATGGCAAAGGGCGCGAAACCCCGCGCGCGCACCCATCGCATAAACCACGCGACAACAACCAGCGCGACGAAGAATGACACGACGAGACCGATCGCCAACACAATCCATTCATGAATGTTCATGGTCAGCGGAGCGAGGTCGGTGTCCGCGGCGGTGGCACGATGCGGCGAGACCGCTTTAAAAAAATCGTAGCCGGTCGCGGCCAGCATGGTTGGCATCGACAGGAAAAAGGAAAACTCGAGCGCGGCGGAGCGCGACAATCCGGCAACTTGTCCGGCCGCGATTGTGCACATCGAGCGCGAAGTTCCCGGAAAAATCGCAGACAGAATTTGCACAGCGCCAATCCAAGCTGCTTGCGGCAACGTCATCTCTTCCATCTGCGTCACCGCTGCGCGATTGAAAAAAGCGTCTACGATCCACATGATTACACCGCCGAGAAGGAGTGCCCACGCGATCATCCAAAGGTTTTCCAGATTTTGGCTGATTTCTTTTTTCAATGCCCATGCAGGTAACGCGGTGATAACAAAAGCAATCAGCGTCAAACTGAGTGGATGCGTCAAAACCGTTCGCTCCCCGCGTTCACCCGCGGGAAATGTGCTGACAAATTTCACGATCTGTTGCCGGAAATAAACCGGCAAGGCCAGGATCGCCCCGAGCTGGATGACGATCGTATACATTTTCCAAAAGCTGCTGTGCAGATCGAGGTGAAAAAGCGCCTCGACGATCCGAAGATGCGCGGTCGAACTGACGGGCAGGAACTCGGTGAGGCCTTCGATGATGCCGAGAACGACGGACAGCAGGTGATCGTTCATCAATTAGGGTGTGGCCCTGCTTCTTCCGCGATCCACGCGCGGATCACACCGCCTCGGCGCCTAATTCTCCGGTGCGGATGCGAATGGCTTGCTCAACTTCCGTAACGAAAACTTTGCCATCGCCAATTTTTCCCGTTTTCGCCGCGCGCAGAATCGCATCTACAGCACGTTGCGCGCGATCGTCGGCGATCACGATTTCGAACTTCACTTTCGGCAAGAAATCAACGGTATATTCGTTGCCGCGATAAATTTCGCTGTGACCTTTTTGTCGTCCGAAACCTTTCACATCGCTCAGAGTCATTCCTTCCACTCCGATTTCGGCGAGCGCTTCCTTCACCTCCTCGACTTTGAACGGTTTAACGATCGCTTCGATTTTTTTCACCGGGTGGAAGGTAGAACTCGCTGTTTAAAGCGCAAGCCAACGGCGTTAGCGCAGCTTGTCGTCGATTGCCGCGAGTTCTGCTGCCACCATTTCGTGCACGAGTTGGTGAAAATCTCCCGACGGTTTCCACCCAAGTGTGCGCCTGATCTTGTTTGAAGAACCGACGAGCGTCTTAGGATCCGCTGGTCGCTCAAAGGAGCTGTCGCGCTTCACAAATTTTTCCCAGGGCAAATTCACGACCGCGAAAGCTGACTCGACAAAATCGCGGACGGAATGTGTTTCCCCGGTCGCGACAACGTAATCATCCGGCGCCGCATGCTGCAGCATGAGCCACATCGCAACGACGTAATCTTGTGCCCGACCCCAATCGCGCCGGCCGTGCAAATTTCCCAGCACCAATTCCTCGTCGAGCCCGCGCGCAATTCGCGCCGCCCCGCGCGCAATCTTGCGCGTAACAAAGTTTTCGCCGCGGCGCGGCGACTCGTGGTTGTAGAGAATGCCATTGCAAACGAATAAATCGTAGGATTGCCGGTAGACTCGGGCGAGCTGTGTCGCAAATGCCTTGCCGCAACCATAGGGACTCGCCGGCTGAAGCGGCGTTTCTTCCGTTTGCGGCGACTCGGCAGCGTTCCCGAAAATTTCCGAGCTGGAAGCGTGATAAAACTTCAGCGGTTGCGGCTGATCACGCGCAATCTCGAGAAGGCGCAGCGTCGCCATACCCGCTTCTTCACAAGTAGATTCCGGGATTTCGAAACTGAGCCCAACATGGCTCTGACCGGCAAGGTGATAGATTTCCGTCGGACGTACCTCCGCGAAGATGCGGCGCAATGTCGTCCCGTCCGAAAGATCGCCGTAATGCAAAAATAAACGCCGCTCGTAAATCGTCTCGTCACGCCGCAGATGCTCGATGCGCGAACGGAGCAGATTGCTTGTCCGCCTAACGACCCCGTGCACAGCGTAACCTTTCTCCAGCAACAGCTCAGTGAGATAAGAACCGTCCTGGCCGGTAATGCCGGTGATTAAGGCTACGTTTCGCTGCTCTTCGTCATCCATCAATTCGCCACGATGCAACGGAGTCGCTCGCTCACACAAGGCGAATGATGATGATGTTTCGCGCGCTGCGCCGTGCTCCGTGCCTTCCGAAGCTTACACTTTACGTCCGAACTTCTTTTCCAATTCGCCCAACGAAATTTGGATCATGGTCGGACGTCCGTGCGGACAGCAATAAGGCAGGTCGCACTCGAGCAGATCGCGAATCAGTTTTTCAATCTCAAGATAACGCAGCGGATCGTTGGCCTTTACGGCATGGCGACACACGGTCTTGGCGATCATGTCCTCGCCAAGCCGCAAGGCAGAGCTGCTGTTGCTCGCGCTTTTGAGACCATCGATCACTTCACGCATGAAACGAATCGGATCAGAGACGCTGAGAAAAGTCGGGAGACTGTCAATCTTAAAAGTATTCGGTCCGAACGCTTCGATCCCGATGCCCATCTTTTGCAGCGTGGCGAGGTTGCGCTCCACCCATTCTGCATCGCGCGGCGCCAAATCAAACGTCTGCGGCAAAAGCAGGCGCTGTGATGGAACGCCCTGCTCTTCCATACGCCGACGCAGTTGTTCAAAGAGAATTCGTTCGTGCGCCGCGTGCTGATCGACGAGAACGAGACCGTCGGCGTTTTCCATCAAAACGTAAAGCTTGTTCAACACGCCGATGATCTCGAAATGCTGATGGTTCGCCTTCGCGCCATCCGCAGGGCGTACATTCGTTTGCTTATGAGACTCCTCCCGGCCTCGTGAGACGATGGGCCGAGCGATCGAGCTGTGGCCGAGGTCGTCGACCCCGGCTATAACATGCGGAAGATTGCGGTCTGGAAAAGCGCTGACAGACGGAGGATTTGTCACCGGCAAAGGGGGCGCGCGAAATTGTTGCTGCCATTCGCGCCGTCCGCCTGCCAACGTCCGGCCAATCGATTCAACAACCATTTCGCGCACAGCTACGGGATCGCGAAACCGCACTTCGCGTTTTGCGGGATGAACGTTCACATCCACCGCCGCCGGATCGAGCGTGAGGAAGAGGAATGTCACCGGAAATTGTCCTTTCATGAGGGCGGTGTGATATCCTTCGCGCAGCGCCGATGTCAGAAGGGGACTCTCGATCGCGCGACCGTTCACAAAAGTGAGCTGTTGCGCGCGCGTCTGGCGGCTTACTCCCGCCTGGCCAATCAGCCCGCTGATCTGAATTTTCGCATTCTCGTTAGGCGATTCGACTTCGAGCAAACGCTCGACCAATTCGTTTCCGTGCAGGTCGCGAATGCGATCGCGCAAATTCGAGGCAGCTGGAAGTTGAAAAACAACGCGCTCATCGCGGACGAAGACAAACGCGATTTCCGGGTGTCCGGTCGCTTGCAAATGCAGCTGATGTTCGGTGTTCCTGCTCTCCGTGTTTTCGGAACGAAGAAATTTGCGGCGCGCCGGCAGATTGTAAAAAAGTGAACGCACCTCGACCTGCGTGCCGGACGCCTCGCCAACATCACGCACCGTTTCAATCCTGCCGCCAGCGACCAGAATTTCCGTGCCCGCGGATGCGCCCGCTTCGCGCGTCGTTAACCGAAAGCGCGATACGCTCGCGATACTTGGGAGCGCTTCTCCGCGAAATCCGAGAGTTGCGATTGCGGCGAGATCGGCCGCGGTGCGAATTTTACTGGTGGCATGTCGCTCGAGAGAGAGCAGCGCATCGTCGCGCTCCATTCCACAACCGTTATCGATCACGCGCACAAGCGAGATGCCGCCACGACAAATCATGACTTCAATTTGGCGCGCGCCCGCATCGATGCTGTTTTCAACTAACTCTTTCACGACCGAAGCGGGGCGCTCGACTACCTCGCCAGCGGCGACCTGGCTGGCAAGTATTTCTGGGAGCAGGTGAATCCGGCTCATTCCATTTTAGATTTTAGATTTTAGATTTTCGATTGCGAAGAAAATCGGCGCGTTGCGATCGAAATCGGAGGGACATGCTTTTGCATGTCCTTTAACCGCAAACAGGGACGTGCAGAAGCACGTCCCTCCGAGGGAAAGTGCGCGAAGCGCGTCGGTAGTCACTATTGACTTGGCAAAGCGCCACGGTAATTTCGTTTGTCGATGATTAACGTCACCGAAAACGCTGTGCGGCATCTCCGTTCGCTGCTGGAATCGCAGACTGCGGCCGAGGGCAAAGGTTTGCGTGTGCAAATCGCGAAGGGCGGTTGCTCTGGTTTGCAGTATGAAATGCTCCTCGATGAGAGGAAGCTGGACGATGCGGTGGTCGAGCGCGATGGCATACAGTTTTTCGTCGATCGCGAGAGCGCTTCGTATTTACAGGGCGCCACCTTGGATTTTCATGATGGATTAACGGCGGCTGGGTTTCGCATCGTGAATCCAAACGCCGCTCGCACCTGCGGCTGTGGCACCTCCTTCGAAGCCGCGCCCGCCGCTTAAAATTGCTGTGAGACAGCGGCGGCGCTGAGATGGATCGCGACCTTTTTCGTTTCGACGAGCGTTATTATCGTCCGCGACGCAAGACGAATTACTTCGCGTGGACAATCGCGCTTTTGCTGCTCACCGCCGTGGCGCTCGCCGCGTGGCTGGGGAGTTTCTACATTTTTGGTCAACCGGAGCGGCCGGACAGCTATCGCATTTTAAAAAAACTGCACAAGATTGAACCGCCGCGCAGGTTCGAATTGACAGCTGCGCCGAAGGGCGAATTCCTCAATGCGAAACAGATTTACGATCGCTACAGCGGAATGCGCCCGGCTGAGTTAGAGGAGGTCAATGCCGAGCTGGTACGTAATTACATCCGCAATTACCAGCAGGTGCGCGGCCTTGTTCCCTACGTCATCGGCCGCTACGACATCGTGGAAGCGCGCGAACTCACGCCTAACGACCTTTTCACAAGCGGAATGGTGGCGCTAACTCGCGCCGCGGATCGCGGTGAACTATTGATGGAACACTTGTATCCGGGTGATTCGCGCGACGTGCCTTTGATGAAACAGACGCTTGTGATGGGATTGGAAATAAAGCTGGAACGAACTCACGATCTTTCTGCCATCATCCATGCCGACCGATTGTCCGATGGGCGTGTGCTCATCACGGCAATTCCTTTGCTTTACGGAAGTTACACCGTCACTCGCGGCACAGCGACCTTCAGTCTCGAGCCGCCTAACGACTTGAATTTTGCGGCTGGTTGGCCGTTGTTCAAGGATCCGATTCGCCGCAAAGCGGAAGTTCATTACACCACGTACCGCGCACGGCTCGCGCCAGGGCTGAGTGGAAACATTCCGATCGCCGGCGTTGCTCCGACCGGGCCATCCGCCCCTGCGGAAAATGAATTGATTCGGGTTGAACCGGCCGTGGCGGTTGATGGCCAAAAAACCGTAGCGGCACACACGGATCAAAAACCGCCAATGTCGGAATCAAACACACGTCCGCTTGGAAAGAAACTTGCCAAGAATTACAAGCCGGCCGCTTCGCCGACTCCGGCGGAGCGAGCGTCGCCTCAATCAACCGTGCTGGCCAAAGCTACGACTCCCTCACCAATTCCGTCATTCCCCGCGGTACCAACTACAGCGCCGGCGAATGCGCCCACGACCCCGCTCCCAGCTGCATCGCCAAGTGCCACCGCCAGGCAGCCTACCGTGTTGCCGGCTCTGCCCGTAACGGAGGCTGACGAAAACGCACTCGCATCGACTGCCGGCGGCGGCACCTGGAAAATCTTCGAACCAGGAAAAATGCCGGCTGGCCGGCTGATCACCGTTTCCGATCTGAAGGATGTTGCCGACCGTGGAACAGCGGGTGAGCGCTATTACTTGAAAGGCCAATTCGTCGTAAATTTTGCTGAAGCAAACCGCGCTGTGCTCCGGCCGCGGACGCGATTAAGCGACAAGGTTTTGCATTTTCCGACAGCAAAATCGACGCGCATTATTGTGGAATTTCCTGCCGGTTACTCGCCGCCGGCACAGGGCGCGATCGTCAATCGGGACGAAGCGCGCCCGTACGAAATCACGGATGTGCGCGAACAATCCGACGGGCAACTCAACGTTTTCGTCCGCGAAATCATGCAGCCTTGATCAGCGCGCCGGGGCCGCTTCCAGCAGTCGCCGTATTCCGTGCCATAGGTGTTGATGTAGCCATCGAGGTAGCCGCGCAATGTTCGAAATCCGAGCAACGCGTTCAAGACTCTTTCGGGAACTTGTACGCCGCGCAGAGAAGTCGTCGTAATCTCAACCTTGCGCGGATCGCCATCGGGCGATGAACGCACATCGAAATCCGCATTCAGATGGCGCCCGGCAAAGCCAACGCCCGAAAGCGGAATGCTGACCTGCACGTGACCAACATTGTTCGCGATTGAAACAAAAGCTTTGCCGCGCGAGCGCCGATTGGCTGCGATCAATTGATTGATATCGTTGGCCGTAAATTCAATCCGCGGTTTTTCCGGTGGGGCAGCGACGTTTTGCGGCTGGCCTGGGGGGTTGGTCGCGGAAGTATCAGGCGGCGCCGCGGTGGGATTGTGAACGGCATTTTGAAAATCATCCCAGCGCTGCAAGACGGCCTGCTGTTCACTTTCGGAGACAGGCACCTGCGGAAGTTGGCGCGGCTTGGTTCCGGTAAATGTGTGACGAACGCCGAGGTAGCCTCCGACCGCAAACGCGAAGACGAGCAGGAAAAACAAGATAACGAGAATCAAACAGCCTTTGCCGAGGCAACATCCCAATCCTCTTTTCGGCTG
>WNFC01003885.1_pt1 | contig 16968 bp, 13 predicted proteins | sample 5400541 | NCBI WGS metagenome assembly WNFC01 (sample SAMN13153342, study PRJNA577476) | soil metagenome | isolation source: 120 cm saprolite under Douglas fir tree site 2 hole 2 replicate 1 | place: USA:California | collected 2015-04-18
GTCCTTCAACGGCTGCAGCGAGGGCTTCTGCGGGACGCGGGGCCGGAACGCTCGGGCAGTGATTCAGCCCGGCGCCAAGGTGGGCGACCACACATATTGCCTGGTGAGTGGCGCGGTCTTTCAGATCAAGGAGTCGCACTTCCACGCCGAGTTGAACGGCAAGACCGCGTACTTCTGCTGCGAAGGCTGTTCGCGCTACTTCGCGGCGAATCGCGCGCAGGTGCTCGTATCGAGGGGGCTGCCGCTGTGAAGGGGAAGCTTGCTCTTACGCTCGCTGCGATCGTCTGCGTCGTGGCGCTGCACGCGCCCGCGGCGCGGGCGGGCGAGAGCGCCAAGACGACGCTCACCATCACGGGCATGACCTGTGGCGGCTGTGCCGCTGGAGTCAAGATCCAGCTCAAACGGATGGAAGGCGTCACAAGCTACGACGTGAGCTGGGAGAAGGGGGAGGCGGAGGTGGTCTACGACCCCGCAAAGACGACACCGGAGAAGATCGCCGAGTCCGTGGCCGCGAAGACCGGGTACACGGTGGCCGTCAAGGGAAGCAAGAAGACGACGTCCGCTGGGCAAGGCTCGATCGCGCCTCTCGACCTTAAGGCCATGAAGGATTGGTTCAATGGGGCGACTGATTCCGTGCGCTTGGTTTCGATCCTGTCTCCCACGTGTGGCCTGTGTCAGAGCGGCCACGGCGTATTGAAAAACGTCTTCTCTTCGACGGAAGCGAAGGATCTTCGGGGTTTCATCGCGTGGGTGCCGATGAAACCAGCCGACGACCCCGGCTCGGCGGCCGTACAGGCGGCGGGCCTCAGGGACGCGCGGCTGACGGAGGCGTGGGATGGTGAGCGTGCAGCCGGCGCGCTCTTCGCGAGCATGCTGAAGCTCAAGGGCACGGCCTGGGATGTTTACCTCCTCTATCCCCGCGGTGCCCGGTGGGAGGGCAACGCGCCGCCTGCGCCCATCTTCTGGATGCATCAGCTCCAAGCCGAGGATGGGGCAGACCAGAATCTCTGCCTGAATCCCGCCCGCCTGCGCCGCCAGACGATCGCGCTGCTCGAGAAGAGAGGGTAACGGATGACCTCCTGCTGTTCGGTCGACGACGGAGAGGGGGCCACGGCGACTGCGACCTGCCCGCGCTGCGCGCAGCCAGGCCGAAGGGTCGAGCGGATCACGCTAAAGGCCCTGCTCAAGCCGGACGCCTTGGAACGGCTGTCTCCAGTTCCGCATCGTTTCTGCCCGGCACCGGCGTGCGAAGTCGTCTACTTTGGTCCGGAGTGCATCTTCATCCGTGAGGACGTGAACGTCGCGGTGTTCCAGAAGGAGCGACCGGGCGAGCGGACGGTCTGCTACTGCTTCGACGTCACCGAGTCGGACCTCCGTCGCGAGCTCGTGGAGGGGGGGCGCCCAACCGCTTCGGAACGCATCACCGATTTGATCAAGGCCGATCGTTGTGCGTGCGAGGTCCGGAATCCCCAAGGCTCCTGTTGCCTTGGAAATGTGACCTCGGTCGTAGAAGACCTACACAGCGAGGTGGCCTCGGCCCGCTGATTGGTCGAAGACGTCCACACGGGCCGGCCCCGGCGCGGAACTCATCGATCTTGACAGCCTCGCCGCCGAGGGCGACGGTTCGCTCATGGGCACCCCCCCTCCCTGCGGATGTGAACGACCGGGTCGGTGGATCCCGCGACTTGCTACTGCCGCGTCGAGGACCTGCTTCAGATCATCCGCCGACGATATTCGCTGTCCGTCCTTCGCACCCTGCATGCGCATCCGCGAGTGCGATATCACGAAATCGCGGAGGGAGTCACCGAGGCCAGCAGCTCTACCCTGGCGGAGACCTGCGCGCGCTCGAGGCGGCGCGGCTCTTGCGTCGCGAGCTCGATGCCGACGGACGACCCGCCTACAGCCTCGCGCCCTCTGGAGAGAAGCTCATCAAACGACTCCGTCGTCTCCTTGAGGATGTCCGGACGGCTTGATGAACGCTTCGGCCTGCCTCGGGAATGCCGCCACGATGCGTGCGGATCTTCGCGGCGGCGTGGCTTGGGCGCGCGGGACCGGCTCGAGCGCGAGGTCTCCGGCCATCGTCGGGGCGCCCTCGACTTCGGGTTGATCGACCGCTTCCTTCGACCTGGAGCGGCGGTGGGCCGGCGAGCCGGGCCGAACGCGGCGGCGGACGTTTGACGAGGACATCGCGGTCCCCACTGAGCCGGCCAGCGCCGTCCGCTGAGACGTCGCGCGGTATGCTCCGGGAGTGAGGATTTCGCGAGGCGCAGGGCTCGCTCTCGCCTCCGCCACTCTCTTCGGAGCCAGCACGCCGCTCGCCAAGCGGCTGGCGGGAGAGGTGCATCCCGTTTTCCTGGCCGGACTCCTCTACCTGGGTTCGGGAGCGGGACTCGGCCTATTTCGGGTCCTCCGGCACGGCGAGGGGCGGACGCTCTCGCGGCGCGAGATCCCCTGGCTCGCGGGGGCTGTCGTTTTCGGTGGCGTCGTGGCCCCCGTGCTGCTGATGACCGGGCTGCGTTCGACGCCGGCCGCCGCCGCCTCGCTGCTGCTGAACCTCGAGGGCGTGTTCACGGCCGTCCTCGCCTGGTTCGTATTCCACGAGAACTTCGATCGGCGGATTGCCCTTGGCATGGGTCTCATAGTGGCCGGTGGACTGGTTCTGAGCTGGCAGCCCGGCGGGTCCTTGGGCGTTTCGGTAGGTGCGCTCGCCATCATCGCCGCCTGCCTGTGCTGGGCCATCGACAACAACCTGACGCAGAAAGTGGCGAGCGCGGACCCCGTCACCATCGCGGCAACGAAAGGGCTCGCCGCCGGCCTGGTCAACGTCGCCATCGCCGTCGCCATCGGAGTGGCGGTGCGGCCTTCACTCTCCGCCGTTCTGGCCGCCCTGCTCGTAGGCTTCGTCGGCTATGGCCTCAGCCTCGCGCTGTTCGTCCTGGCCTTGCGTGACCTCGGCACCGCCCGTACGGGCGCCTATTTCTCCGTCGCGCCTTTCGTGGGCGTGGCCGTGTCCCTAGTGCTCCTGCGCGAGCCGGTGGGAGCAAGCCTGATTGTTGCGGGAGTCCTGATGGTCGCAGGTGTCTGGCTGCACCTCACGGAACGGCACCAGCATCAGCATAGTCACGAGGCATTGGCGCATGAGCATCCACACGTCCACGACGAGCATCACCGGCACGAACACGCGGCTGGAGTGGACACGCGGCAGCCTCACACGCATCCGCACGTGCACGAGCGCGTGACGCACAGCCACCCGCACTATCCCGATATCCACCATCGTCACCGGCATTGACGAGCTGCGAGAGACGTAGAGTTGAGAGCGCAGCCCTGCCGGGCGTAGCTGAGGTGCCTCCTTCGGCATGCGTTGGATCCGCTTTGCCGCACTGGCGTTTATTGTTCATCTCACATGGGAGATGGGGCAGATGCCCCTCTACCGGGGAATGCAGGATCGGCCAGGATGGTCGACGGTCGTACCCTGCTCCCGCGCCGCGCTTTTCGATGTCGCCCTGACGCTCGCGGTCGCTATGCCGTTCGTGATTGTGGGACGGCGGCGGCGACCGATCACAGCCACACCGTCACTTTCAACTGACGCGACAGCCTTCCTTCCGCGCCACGTCATACGATGCGCTCGCCTTCCCTGGACCGCAATGGCGGAAGCAGTCCTTCTGGAGACGCGGATCGACGGCCGCGCCCGAGGCGAACGTTTGCGTGCAAGAATGTAAAAGGTAGGGCAATGGGAATGGACTTCCTGCCGTCTCCGTTGTAGCGTACGAATGAACATGTTGCGTCGCGCCTTGACGGCGATCTGGCTCGTGACCGGGATCCTCGCGAATCCTGTTGCGCCGCTGGTCTGCGGCGGCGCCGATCCGGCTGAGACGGCCGCCTGCTGTCGTGAAAAGGCGAACGAATGCAACCGCCCCGGCATGGCCGACGACTGCTGCCGGACGATACCGGGCAGCGACGACGGAGCCCCCACCGTCGCCAAGGCGCAGCGGGCAACGCATCTCGATCGCGCGCCTGTGTTCAGACCGGCCGTTCTCGTGACGGCGCCCAGTAGCTCGGTCGGCTTCGCCTCCCGCGGCGTCCACGCGACGGCGAGGAATCTCATCGTCGACACGTCGCCCCCGCCGTTCTCCGTACTCCGCGTCTAGCCCTTCATCCTCCTCGCTGACCGCTGCCGGAAGGCTCATGCCTTTCGGAGACCGCGCCGTGCGCGGCTGAAGCGGTCGTGTTCCCCTGAGGTCAACGGATGCCCTCGAGCCTAGCTCGTGGGTGTATTCGCGGAGAACGGTGCCGGCGCTATGAAAGAAAGACTCAAGAACATCTCGATCGCAATCGCGGCGGTGGTTCCGCTCCTCGCCGTGCCCGCGTCCGCTCAGGACGCGACGGCCGACGAAGCATCGCTTGCCACTCTCGTCAAGGAAGCCCTGGACCGCAGTGCCGAGATCCAGGTGATGGGCCACCGCGTGGCGGCCAAACGTGCCCGTGTTCCCCAGGCGGGGGCGCTGCCTGACCCGATGGCGATGTACGGCGTCATCAACGAAGGCAGCCCGGCGCCGTTCCAGAGCCTCGGCAAGAAGGACTTCAGCGAGGTCTACCTCGGCATCTCCCAGGACATCCCCTATCCCGGGAAGCGCCGCCTTCGCCAACAGGTGGCCCGAGAGGAAGTCACGGTGGAGGAGCTGGGGCTACAGGCCGCACGCCGCCGTATCGCGTCGGATGTGGCACAGGCCTTCTACGACCTCTACGCCGTCCAAGCCGCGGCCGAGATCGTCGATCAGCACCGTGCGCTCCTGGAGGAGCTGACGAAGGTGGCGTCCACACGCTTCAGTGTCGGGGAGGGCACTGAGTACGACGTCCTGAACGCGCAGGTCGAGCTTTCCCAGGTCCTCGAACGCTCCAGCATGCTCGCTCAACGGAAGCTGACGCAGGGAGCACTGCTCGCGGCTCTCGTGTACCGGCCGGACGCTGTGCCGCCGGAGGCGCGCACGGTCCTGCGCTCGACGCCGCTCCCGCCGCTGGAGGATCTGCTTTCCCGAGCGCTGGAGACATCTCCGACCGTTCGCCAGAAGTCCGCGCTCGTGGGCCAGGCCGAACAGAAGCTCGCGCTAGCCCGCCGCGAAAAGCTCCCCGACCTCGGTTTCAACTTCACGTACCACAACCGCGGCGGGCTGGCCTCGTACTACAGCTACGGCGGGACCCTGACGCTCCCGATCTACGCCGGCCGCAAGCAGGGCAAGGCCATCGAGGAGACAGCGGCGGAGCTGGAGGGCGCGCAGCGCGAACTGGAGGCCGCGCGCAACCAGGTCCGTTACGAGGTCACCGAGTCCTATCGGATGGCGGAGATCGCGGACCGCCTGGTGCTGCTTTACCGCGAGGGGATCCTGAAGCAGGCGCGTCTCGCCCTCGATTCCGCCGTGGCCCAGTACCGCGTAGGGAAGGTCGACTTCCTGACCCTGGTTACGAGCTGGCGGCGCCTGCTCGACTCCGAGATCACATATCAAGAGCAGTTGGCAGCTCACGAAAAGGCCGTGGCGCGCATCGCCATGAACGTAGATGGCCTCGTGCCGTACCAGCCTGAGGTCTCTCATGAGTGATCGACCTCCTCGCCGCAGCGCATTGGTCGTGATCGCCACCTTGCTGATGGTCGGCGCCGGCGGCATGACATGGCATTGGCGGACACATCGCTCGAGGGCGACCAGCTCGTCCGCGACGATCTACTACTGTCCGATGCACACGAGCTATCACTCCGACAAGCCGGGAAACTGCCCCATCTGCTCGATGAAGCTCGTGCCCCTCACGGCAGGGTCACCGTCTTCAATGGCGCCGTCGGCGCCGCCCGCTTCCGCGAGCGGCAATTCCGGTATGGCGGACATGCCGGGGATGCCAGCCTCGCCGGCGCCAAGCTCGTCTGCCCGCGCAACGGCGGGGATGTCGGGGATGGCGAATATGCCAGGGATGGCGGCCTCGGCCGGCCCGCCTTCGGCCGCCGCGCCCCCCACGGCCCCGGGAGGTGAGCCGCCCACGATCCAGATCCCGCCTGAGCGGCAGCAGCAGATCGGGGTGAAGTTCGCGGCCGCGCAACTCGTGCCGGCGCACGTCGAGATCCGCGCCGCGGGCAAGGTCGCCCCCGACGAGACTCGCATCGCCCACATCCATACCAAGGTGAACGGCTGGATCGACGAAGTGTTCGTCAACTTCGTCGGGCAGCCCGTGCGCAAGGGACAGCCCCTCTTCACCCTCTACAGCCCCGATCTCGTCGCCAGCCAGGAGGAGTACCTCCTCGCTATGCGGGGCCGCCGCGAGTTGAAGGACAGCCCCTTCTCACAGGTGTCGGAGGGCTCGTCGGAGCTTCTGCGCGCGGCCCGTCGCCGGCTGGAGCTGTGGGACATGACGCCGGCGCAGATCCAAGCGCTCGAAGCATCGGGCAAGGTCTCCCGGACCATCACCGTCTTCTCCCCAGTGAGCGGCGTCGTCACCGAGCGCGCCGCCTATCACCACGGGCGGACCGTCACCCCCGAACTCGACCTCTACACGATCGTCGATCTCAGCCGGGTGTGGGTCCTGGCCGAGGTCTACGAGGCCGAGATGGAGCACGTCAAGGTCGGCCAGACGGCCTTCGTGGAGCTGCCCTACGAAGACAAGCCGCGCACCCTCGCCGGCCGCGTGGCCTTCGTGGCGCCCTTCCTCGACCCGAAGAATCGGACCGTGCAGGTAAGGACGGAGTTTCCCAATCCCAGCCTCCTCCTCAAGCCCGACGCCTTCGTCAACGTGCGCCTCTCGCGCGACCTGGGAGCCCGCCTGGTCGTACCCAAGGACGCGGTCATGGACACGGGTAAGGGGCAGTACGTTTTTGTCGACAAGGGCGAGGGCTATCTCGAGCCACGCCCGGTCAAGGCAAGCCTGGAAGTCGACCGCGGCCGCGTGATCACCCAGGGCCTCCGCGAGGGCGAGCGGGTCGCGACCGCGGCGAACTTCATCCTCGACTCCGAGAGCCGCCTCAAGGGCGCCTTCGAGGCCATGGGCCGCCCCCAACCGAACGCGATGGCGGCGGCGACCGCCGGGCCGAAGCTTCGTGTCGACCTGGTCACGAGCCCCTCTCCCGCCAAGGTGGGCAAGAACACCGTGCGCGTGAAGGTCGCCGATCCCGCCGGGCAACCCGTCGAAGGAGCCGAAGTAGAGCTCCGCGTCTTCATGCCGCAGATGGGCTCGATGGCCCCCATGGAAGCCAAGGCCATGTTGCAGCCGGAGAGCGCCGGGCAATACGCGGGCGAGATCGACATCCCCATGGCCTGGACGTGGGAGACGACGGTCACCGTACGGAAGAGCGGCCAGGTGATCGGAACCGCCCGCAGCAGCATCACGGCGAGGTAAGCACGTGATCAATCGCATCATCGAGTGGTCGGCGCACAACAAGTTCCTGGTGCTCCTGATGACCGCCTTCGCGATCGCGGGCGGCATCTATTCGATGCGCAGCGTGCCGCTGGACGCCATCCCGGATCTGTCCGATCCGCAGGTGATCATCTACACCGAGTGGGAGGGGCGGAGCCCTGACCTGGTCGAGGACCAGATCACGTACCCGATCGTCTCCGCCATGCTGGCGGCGCCGCACGTCAGCGTGGTGCGCGGCATCTCGGACTACGGCTACTCGTATGTGTACGTCGTCTTCGACGAGGGGACGGACATCTACTGGGGACGCACCCGCGTCCTCGAATACATGGACAAGATCCGGGGGAAGCTGCCGGAAGGCGTCTCCCCGAGCCTGGGCCCCGACGCGACCGGCGTGGGTTGGGCCTTCGAATACGCGCTCGTCGACAAGACCGGACAGCACAACCTGGCGGAGCTGCGCTCCTTCAACGACTGGTACGTCCGCTACTGGCTGGCGTCCGTACCCGGGGTGGCCGAGGTGGCGACCCTGGGTGGCTTCGTCAAGCAGTACCAGGTGACGGTGGATCCGAACCGGCTGGCTTCCTACAACATCCCTCTGATGCAAGTGATGGACGTCATCAAGTCGAGCAACCGTGACGTGGGCGGCCGCGTGGTGGAGTTCTCCGGGAAGGAGTACGTCGTCCGCGGCCGCGGCTACATCAAATCCGTCGAGGACATCCAGAACCTCCCGTTGGGCACGGACGCGAGGGGGACGCCGATCCTGGTGCGCAACGTCGCCGACGTCGCGCTCGGCCCCGAGATGCGCCGCGGCGTCGCGGAGCTCAACGGCCAGGGCGAGGTCACCGGCGGCATCGTCATCGTCCGTCACCACCAGAACGCGTTGGAGGTGATCGACAAGGTCAAGGCCAAGCTCGAGGAAATCAAGCCCGCTTTCCCGGCCGGGGTCGAGGTCGTGACGACCTACGACCGCTCGGACCTCATCCATCGCTCCATCCGGACGCTCGTCCGCACCCTGGCCGAAGAGCTGTTCATCGTCAGCCTCGTCATCCTCCTGTTCCTCCGCCATCTGCCCAGCGCGGCCATACCGATCGTGACGATCCCGGTGGCGGTGATCATCTCCTTCATCCCGATGTATGCGAGCGGGCTGACCTCCAACATCATGTCGCTCTCCGGGATCGCCATCGCCATCGGCGCGCTCGTCGACGCCGCCATTGTGGTCGTCGAGCAGACCCACAAGAAGCTCGAGCACTGGGAAGCCGATGGCCGCAAGGGCGACTACCGCCGCGTGATCATCGACGCCGTCAAGGAGGTCGGCGGCCCCTCGTTCTTCTCGCTGCTCGTCATCGCGGTGGCGTTCGTTCCCATCTTCGCCCTCCAAGCGCAGGAAGGGCGACTCTTCAAACCGCTGGCCTTCACCAAGAACACGGCCATGGCGGTGGCGGCCGTCCTGGCCATCACCCTCGACCCCGTGATGCGCCTTCTCCTCACCCGCATGGAGCCGTTCCGGTTCCGCCCTCGCTGGCTGTCCGGCGCCGTGACGAAGGTCGTCGTCGGCAAGATGGAGCCGGAGGAGAAGACCTGGCTCAGCCGCAAGCTGATGGGCGTCTACCACCCTGCGCTGCTCGCCGCGCTCCGCCACCGATACGTGGTCATCGTCCTCGCCCTCGTCGTGATGGGGCTGACGGTGCCGGTCTTCCTGAGCCTCGGCTCGGAGTTCATGCCGCCCCTCAACGAGGGCACGATCCTCTACATGCCGATCACGCTCCCGGGGATCTCGGTCACCGAAGCCACGAAGTACCTCCAGATCCAGGACCGCATGCTCAAGGCGTTCCCGGAGGTCCTCACCGTTTTCGGCAAGATCGGCAAGGCCGACACCTCGACCGATCCCGCCCCCATGAGCATGGTGGAGACGACGGTCGTCCTGAAGCCGGAGAACGAGTGGCGGAAGAAGAAGATCGACCGCTGGTACTCGCACTGGATGCCGGGATTCTTGAAGCCTCCTTTCCGCCTGATCTGGCCGGAGGAGCGGAGCATGGGCTGGGAAGATCTGATCGACGAGATGGACCGCGCCGTCCAGATACCCTCCTTCGCGAATGCCTGGCTCTTTCCGGTGCGGACCCGGATCGACATGATCACGACCGGCGTACGGACGCCCGTCGGCGTGAAGGTGCTGGGTCCCGACCTGGCCACCATCGAGAAGATCGGCCTCGAACTGGAGAGCGTGGTTCGACCGGTGCCGGGGACCCGGAGCGCGTTCTTCGAGCGCGTCACCGGCGGCTATTACCTCGACTTCGTGGTGAACCGCGAAGAGGCTGGCCGCTACGGCCTGACCCCGGGGAACGTCAACGACATCGTCGAGAGCGCGATCGGCGGCATGTCGATCACGACCACGGTCGAGGGCCGCGAGCGCTATCCGGTGAACGTCCGCTACGCGCGCGAGCTGCGCGACGACCTCGGGTCGCTGCGCCGGGTGCTGGTGCCCACGCCTTCAGGGGCGCAGGTGCCTCTGGGCCAGCTCGCGACGATCAGCCTCGAGACGGGCCCTCCGATGATTAAGAACGAGGAGGGGTTCAAGGCTGGATTCCTCTATGTGGACGTCGCGGACCGCGACCTGGGCAGCTACGTCGAGGACGCCAAGAAAGCGGTCGAGGCGCAGGTGAAGCTGCCGCCAGGGTACCAGCTCTCCTGGAGCGGGCAGTACGAGTACATGCTGCGCGTCCGTCAGCGCCTGATGGTGGTGGTGCCCATCACGCTGGTCATCATCTTCCTCCTCCTCTTCTTCAACACCGGCTCGACGGTGAAGACGATGATCATCCTTCTGGCCGTGCCCTTCTCCGCGGTGGGCGCGATCCTCTTCATCTGGATGCTCGGCTACAACATGTCGATCGCGGTCTGGGTGGGACTGATCGCGCTCCTCGGCGTGGACGCCGAGACTGGCGTCTTCATGCTCCTCTACCTCGACCTCGCCTACGAGCAGGCCGTCCGCGAGGGGCGGATGAAGAACATGGACGACCTGAAGGAGGCCATCGTCGACGGCGCGGTGAAACGACTGCGGCCCAAAGTGATGACGGTCGCGGTGATGTTCATGGGCCTGGTGCCGATCATGTGGTCGCACGGCACGGGTTCGGACGTCATGCGACGGATCGCGGCACCCATGATCGGTGGGATCTTCACCTCATTCCTGATGGAACTGCTCGTCTATCCCGTCATCTACGAGATCTGGAAGACGCGCGAGATTCGCCGGGAGGCCGTCACGACGACGGCCTGAATTGGAGAAAGAGAGGATGTCAATGACGAAGAGACTGTCGGCAGTGGTGGCATTGTCGGTGATCGTGGCCGCATCACCTCAGGCGTATGCGGCAAGCACGAAGACAATCGTGGGCAGGGTGACAGACATCAGCCCGGTGTCCCTGGCTTCGAACGCGAAGGGCGACGAGCAGTCGGAGACCCTCGTCGTCTCGACGAACCACGGAGGGGAGATCGAGGTCAGGACGACGAGCCAGACCCTGTATCAGAAGTGGGTCACGAGGCAACCCTGGCAACAGTCCACCCGGGCGGACGCGTCGCTTCTTCGCGTCGGACGGCGTGTCGCGATCCACTTCAGCGGAGACGGCGACAGCCGCGTGGCGACTCTCATCCGGATCGCCACGGAGTAGGGCAGTAGCTCACCAATGGCGAAACGGCACGGAGAGGCGACGAGGTGGCGGCGCATGCCAGGACCAATGCGCTTCGCATTCTTCACCGCCGCCGTCGTGATGACGGGATTTGTTGGTGCGCTGGTGTGGACCGAGTGGCGCCACCCGCCGGACATCATCCAGCGCTCGCCGACCTCGTCTCGCCTCCTGGCAATCGGATTGCCCGCGCTCCCCGAAGGCCGACTCGTCCGCGCCCGAGAGGTGGTCGAAGCCGTCTATGAATTCGCGGCCCGACATCCAGACGTACTGCGGGACGTACCGTGCTTCTGTGGTTGCGCGCGACTGGGCCATCGCTCGAATCTGGACTGCTTCGTGGATCCGCGGGGGCAGGCCCAGCCGGTCACCTGGAACGCACATGGCATGGGCTGAACGATGTGCGTGGACATCGCGCGTGACGCGATGCGGATGCATCAGGCCGGAGCGAGAGCCGCTGAGACACGGACGGCCATCGAGACGCGCTACGGAGCCGCCAGGACCAGGAAAGCCGTCGGCGCGGGCGGCGCTCAATGACAACCGATTGGCCACCGTCCTTCCCAAATAGATAGGGCCTCGCCCATGAATTGGCTGAAGTGCGCGGCCCTTGCCTTCGTCCTCCATCTGAGCTGGGAAATGGCCCATATGCCCCTCTATCGGGGTACGTCCGCACGGCCGTGGTGGGAGGCGCTCCTGCCCTGCGCTCGTGCCGCCCTGTTCGACGTCGTACTGACGCTTGCGACGAGCCCGCCGGCCCCTCTAGAGTATTCTGGAGGCTAGTTGCCAAAGCGCAAGCCCAGGAAGACTGTGGACGCCGTCCGTCAATCGGTTCGGGAGCGCGCCGCGCCCGCGTCTGGCCACAGCGGCGCTCCTGCCCACGCCCAGCCGGGAGCGACCGAAAGCGCGCCCGGCGAGCCGCGCGTGAATCCCTCGACCCCGGTCGTGGTGGGGATAGGAGCTTCGGCCGGAGGACTGGACGCGTTTACCCAAGTGCTCAAGCATTTGCCGGCGAAGCCGGGGGTGGCCTTGGTGCTCGTTCAGCATCTGGACCCCCGACACGAGAGCATCTTGCCCTCGCTGCTGGCCAAGGCCACGTCCCTGCCCGTTCGGGAGGCCGCGGACGGCGTGCGCCTACGAGCGGACGAGGTCCACGTCATTCCGCCGGATATGGACATCGCCATCACGGACGGGCACCTGAGACTCATGCCACGGCCCCCGGGTCGGGGGCCCCATCTGCCTCTCGACCTGTTCCTCACCACACTCGCGGGGGCCCAGGGTAGCCGGGCCATAGCGGTCATCCTCTCGGGAACCGGATCGGATGGCACTCTGGGGTGCAAGGCGGTCAAGGCCGCGGGTGGAATCGCCATCGCACAAGAACCGGCTTCGGCGAAGTTCGATGGCATGCCCAAGAGCGCCATCGCAGGCGGCTGCGTGGACCTCGTCCTGTCCCCGGCGGAGATCGCCCGTGAGATCTCGCGTCTGGCGCACGAGCCCTACATCCAAGAGGTTCAGAGGGAAGACGTTTCCGGAGCGATGCCCACCGACCAGGGCCCTCTCCAGCGAATCTTCGCGCTGCTAAGGGCCGCCACCCGAGCCGACTTCTCCGGCTACAAGAAGACGACCTTGATGCGCCGCATCCGCCGTCGCATGGTCCTGCAGAACGTGGAGACCGTGGCGGACTACGCGCGGCGGCTCGCGGGCGACCCCGCCGAGGTCCAAGCGCTGCACAACGACCTCCTCATCAACGTCACGTCGTTCTTCCGGGACTCCGACACCTTTGACGCATTGAGCAGGGAAGTCCTGCCTTCCATCTTGCGCGCGCGCTCCGAAACAACGCCGGTCAGGGTGTGGGTGCCGGGGTGTGCGACGGGGGAAGAAGCCTACTCGATCGCCATGTGCCTGCTCGAGACCCTCAGCGACCTGCCCCGCAACCTTCCCGTTCAGTTGTTCGCCACGGACCTGAGCGAGAAGGCGATCGAGAAGGCGCGCGCGGGTGTCTATCCGGAGAACATCACCGCCGACGTGTCACCCGAGCGGCTGTCGCGCTTCTTCGTGAAGGTGGATGGGCGCTATCGGGTCAGCAAGGCGGTGCGCGACCTGATCGTCTTTGCCCGCCATGACCTGGCTCAGGACGCTCCTTTCTCGAGACTCGATCTCGTCTCCTGCCGCAATGTGCTCATCTACCTGGAGCCGGGCCTTCAGAAGAAGGTGCTGGAGACCTTCCACTACGCGCTCGTGTCCTCCGGCCTCCTGGTGTTGGGAAAAGCCGAGACGGTGGGCGCTTCGTCCGACCTGTTCGCGCTCGAGGACAAGCAGCACAAGGTCTACTCGAAGCGCGTCGGCGCCAACCCGCCCTTCATCGACCTGTCCGCCACCTACGCTGAAGCCCGAATACAGGAAGCGCGTCCGAGCCAGGTGTTGCCCAAGGCGGGGCGGCGGACGGACGTCAAGAGTGAGGCGGAGCGGATCCTGTTCGACCGCTATGTACCCGCCAGCGTGTTGATCGATGAGGGCGGAAGGGTCTTGCAGTTTCACGGCGACACCCAGAGATTTCTCAGCCACCAACCCGGCGCGGCGACCCTGGACCTGATCACGATGGCGCGAAGGGGCTTGGCCGCCGAGCTGCGTCGACTCATCAAGGAGGCAGGAGCCGACGGCCGCCCACGACGCAAGGAGGGGTTGCGTCTCGCTCCGGGCCCGCGGTCGCCACGCATCAGCCTCGAAGTGATCCCCGTGACGGGCCCGGCGTCGAGCGATCGCTGCTTCATCGTACTCTTCGAGGAGAGTGACCAACGGGCGAGAACGAAGACCGCCCCCGCTGTCCCTCGGGGAGAGAAGGCGAAGGACAGGCACATCGCCCAGCTGGAAGGGGAGCTGCAGGCTCTGAGGCACTATCAACACGTGATGCAGGAAGAGCAGGCCGCGAGCTACGAGGAGTTGCAGTCGGCCAACGAGGAAGCTCTTTCCGGCAACGAGGAGCTACAGAGCATCAACGAGGAGCTGGAGACGGCGCAGGAGGAGCTTCAATCGACCAACGAGGAGCTCGAGACGCTCAACGAGGAGCTCCAAAACCGTAACTCCGAGCAGAAGCTCCTCAATGACGACCTGGACAACTTCCTCAGCAGTACCACTCTCCCGATGCTCATGCTCGGCGAGAACCTGGTGGTGCGCCGGTTTACGCCGACGGCGGCGACGCTCCTGAGTCTCATCCCTGCGGACGTGGGGCGGCCCCTGGGGAATCTGAGGATCGGCATCGAGGTCAAGGACCTGGAAAGGCTGGCGCTCGAGGCGATCCAGACCGTGACTCCCGCCGAGAGCGAGGTTCGAGACCGTGACGGACGGTGGTGGCGCCTCCACGTTCGGCCGTATCGAACGAGCGAGAACAAGGTCGAAGGGGCGGTCCTGGTGCTGCTGGACATCGATGTCCTGAGGCGCGGACGGGACCAGGAGAGAGACGCGCGCGATCTGGCGGAAGCGATCCTGGACACGGCCAGGGAGCCGCTGCTGATATTGAGCGCCGACCTGCGCGTTCGGCGGGCCAACCGCGCCTTCCTCGAGTCGTTCGGTTTGTCTCCGCAAGAGACGGAAGGAAGAGCCATCTACGAGCTCGGCGACAGGCAGTGGGACATCCCGGTGCTGCGGACGATGCTCGAGGGCGTCCTTCGCGAAGGAAGACCCTTCGAAGATTACTTCGTGGAGCATGAGTTCCCGTTGCAGGGTGTGCGGAGCATGGTGGTCAACGCCCGCCGGCTGCGTCAGGCCACCGGTCACGACGAGATGATCCTCGTGGCCATCGAAGACCGTACGGAGGCGTTGCGGGCGGAGGGGGAACGCGCGGAGCGGGTGCGGTTCGAGGAAGTGGCTCGCGCCGCCGAAGCGGCGAACCAGCTCAAGGACGAGTTCGTGGCGACGGCCTCCCACGAGTTGCGCGGACCGCTCAATGCCATGGTCGGATGGGTCCATCTCCTGTCTAGTGGCAGGCTCGACGAAGCGACGACCGTTCGCGCAGTGGCGGCAATCGGACGAAGCGTCAAGACACAAGCGCGGCTCGTCGACGAGCTCCTGGATGTGACGCGAATCATGACCGGGAAACTGCGGCTCTCCATGAGCCTCGTCGAGTTACTCCCGATCGTCGAGGCGGCGCTGGAGGCCGCGCGGCCCGGCGCCGTGGCCAAGGGCATCACACTCACGCTCAGCGGGTCGGAGACCTCCGAGACCGTGTTGGGTGATTTCGATCGCCTGCAGCAGGTGGTCTGGAACCTCCTCTCGAATGCCGTCAAGTTCACGCCCAAGGGAGGAAGGGTCGACGTTTGGATGGGTCGCCGCGGCACCCACATCGAGGTGAAGGTCAGCGACACCGGTCAGGGCATCCCCCCCAGCTTTCTTCCTCACGTCTTCGAGAGGTTTCGACAGGCCGACAGCAGCCCGTCGAGAAGCCAGCCGGGTCTCGGCCTCGGCCTGGCGATCGTCCGGCATCTCGTGGAACTGCACGGGGGCGCGGTGACGGCGGACAGTCCCGGGGAAGGGCAAGGATCGGCTTTCATCGTCTCCTTACCGATTCCCGCGCTCCGTACTCTCCCTGGCCAGCCGGCCGAAGAGCAGCGAGCGGCAATTCCACCGATGCCGAAACCGGCCCTTCTCGATGGCCTTCGCGTGCTGGTGGTGGACGACGACCCCGACGGACGCGAGGCGCTCCAAGCCGTGCTCGAGCGGTGTGGGGCACACGTGACGTCCGCGGCATCGGCCGCGGAGGCGCTCGCGGCGCTCGAGCAAGCGGCGCCCGAAGTCTTGGTGAGTGACATCGGGATGCCGGGACAGGACGGCTACCACCTCATTCGAGAGATCAGGAAGCGTTCGCCGGACCGAGGCGGCCGGATACCCGCGATAGCTCTCACCGCTTACGCGGCCGCAGAGGACCGGGAGAAGACGTTGAACGCGGGCTTCCAGGCGCACCTGGCCAAGCCGGCCGAACCGGTCGAGCTCGTCGCCAAAGTGGCGATCCTGGCGGGACGCGGCGGCCCGGCCGGGAACACCAGGTAACCAACTACCCTGGCCGGGTGATTACCCGCGAAATTAGGTAGGGGGGGGTGTCCCCTGGCGCGCCAACGGATGGCTCCGCGGGCGGCGCCAGAAGCCATCGAATTTCGGGACGAACACGCGGACCAGACGCAGCCGGCTTCGAGTGGGGGTTCGGACCCAAGCCGGATGATTACCCGCGAAATTGCGGAGGGGGGGTGTCCCGTGTCATCGTCTCCAAGCCGGACCTTGAATGGTGCTCGCTCCGCGAACGCGTCTCATTCTTTGTGGGCGCGTTCGGTGAACACCTGATCACCTGCGAGGGCTGCGCCGCCTGGCCATCGCAGACCTTGGTCCGCCATCTCACACGACGGTTACAGCGAAGGAAAGCGGTGTCCGGCCGCGGCCTCGAGCAGCTTCTGGTGCTTCAGGCAGTACGGCACCCACGGCGACGCCTCCAGCCGTTTCGGCTCTATCGGCCGACCGTCCACGCCGCACTTGCCGAACGTGCCGGCGTCGATCCGTCTCAAGGCGTCGCGCACCTGGGTCAAGACGGTCGAATCGAGCTCCGCTTCGGAGAAGCTCTCGCTCGCGTCTTCATCGGCGACGCTCGCATCCCCCGCATCCGCGACGCCAGGTCCGCTCTGCGCGCGGCCCCGTTCTCCTTCCTGCGCCGTCCGGGCCACGAGATGCCGTTCGAGCTGGAGGAGTCTCTGTTTGTATTGAGGGTGGTTCACGAGCATCTCCTTTGAAGAACGCGATTCTCACTCAGTATCACAGGTGACCCGATAGGGGGCACCGGCGGCGACAGCAGGGGGCGGAAGGAAAGCAGTCCTTCCGCAGTCGCCCGCGAGGCGCGTGGCAACAGCGGTGACGTTGGCAAGCGATTGCGGAAGGA
>WNFC01007915.1_pt1 | contig 16968 bp, 15 predicted proteins | sample 5400541 | NCBI WGS metagenome assembly WNFC01 (sample SAMN13153342, study PRJNA577476) | soil metagenome | isolation source: 120 cm saprolite under Douglas fir tree site 2 hole 2 replicate 1 | place: USA:California | collected 2015-04-18
GCTACGATGGCCGGTGGATTCCGGTCGCGGAGGATATGGTGAAGCACTTCGATCTCAAGCCCGGTGATCGCGTGCTCGACGTCGGTTGCGGCAAGGGCTTCTTGGTCAAGGACCTGCTCAAGGTCTGTCCGGGCCTCGAGGCCTTCGGCCTCGACATTTCGGAATATGGATTGATGCATTGCGAGCCGGAGGTGATCGGCCGGCTCCATCTCGGCAATGCCGTCAAGCTGCCGTTTCCGGACAAGAGCTTCAAGGCGGTGATATCGCTCAATACGGTGCACAATCTCGACCGCGGCGAGTGCATCACCGCGCTTCGTGAGATCGAACGGCTTGCGCCCGGGCGCGCCTTCGTGCAGGTCGACTCCTATCGCACCCCCGAGCAGAAGGCGCTGTTCGAGGAATGGGTGCTGACCGCCAAGTTCCACGATTATCCGGACGGCTGGGTCGCCCTGTTCGACGAAGCCGGCTACACCGGGGATTATTACTGGACCATCATCGAATGACCCTCAACGGGCCCGGCGCGGCCGCCTCCCTGCGGGCGCGGCAATGTAGGTCCGGATTTGGTGCGGCCGGGTCGACGAACACGATCCGGCGTCCTCTTTAGTTTAATTTCCGCCGTGAAACACGCACGACATGAAACTGAAATTGAACTATAGTAATCGGAACAACCAACGAGGAGGGTCAACTCCCCGACCAAGAGTCCAAGCCGGTCCAGCTCGGTGCTCGCCGGTCACGACTTCCCGGTGCGATTGCATATCCGATGGAGAAAATAAATGGAGGAGACCATCAAGGACTCGATTTATCTACCGAATTCGCGGAGATCGCACGGAAGCGTCGTTCTCTCGAAATCGATGTCAACTACATCGCGGAAGCCTCGCTCCCCTTTTCCTACTACGATGTGGTCTGCAATTTCGGCGGTATCGCGTGCTGGCGGGACCCACTTCGCGCGCTCGCGAATGTCCACCAGTCATTGAAGAGCGATGGCATCTTTGTCATGAATTATTTCGATGTCGATAGTCTGCCCGGACGGATTTTGGGAGAGCGTCATTTTGAATACAATCACGCCTCGCTCATTATTTTCGCCAAGAAGACCATGCGGCAATGTTTGGATCAGGCCGGATTTGAAGTGGTCTACTCCCAGAGCGAGCGACAATACGCGTCTCTCGGCAGGATTATCGGCTATCTAAAGCAGAATTTGGCGTTGAAGGCTTTGCGGGCTCTCCGGATCGATGATCATTCCGCTCATTGTGCCCGGCACCGTGTTCTCCATTTGTCGAAAGAGGGCCCAGTGATCAGGAGCCCATGGACGATCCTCAAGTGGCGGCCATTGCGCGTGCAGGCCGTCATTTACATGCTGCTGGTCGGCATCATCGCTGGCCTCGTCGGCTGGATCAATCAGTCGTATATCAAGGAGCTGGGGCGCTGGTATTTGACCGAGCGGCCCTACATGCTCAAGAGCGTTCGGCCCTATGCGCTCACCGCGGCGGCCGAGCAGGCGCTCAAGCCCAAGGATAGCTTCAGGGAATGCGCAAGCGAGCAGGGGAAGGATTATTGCCCGGAGATGGTCGTGATCCCTGCTGGATCGTTCGTGATGGGATCGCCGCCGACCGAGAAGGGTCGCTACATCACTGAAGGCCCGCAGCGGCGCATCACGATCGCGCAACCCTTTGCCGTGTCCAAGTTCGAGCTGACATTCGACGAATGGGACACCTGCGTCGCCTACGGCGATTGCCCCCAGGCCTGGGACTTCGGCTGGGGGCGTGGACAGCGGCCGGTGATCCACGTCAACTGGGATGACGCTCAGCACTACATAGCGTGGCTCTCCAGAATGACGAGCAAGCCCTATCGCCTGCTCACGGAGGCCGAATACGAATATGCAACGCGCGGGGATGCACAGTCGGCCTATCCTTGGGGTGACGACATCGGCAAGAACAATGCCAATTGCAACGGCTGCGGCAGCCAATGGGACAACAGCCAAACGGCGCCGGTTGGTTCATTTGCCCCGAACGGGTTTGGTCTTTATGACATGGTCGGCAACATCTGGGAGTGGGTCGAGGATTGCGCCCACAACAATAACGACGGAGCGCCGACGAATGGCTCGGCGTGGACCGAAGGCGGCAACTGCAATTTCCATGTCGTCCGCGGCGGTTCCTGGGACGTCACTCCAGTGAACGTCCGCTCCGCGGTCCGCTACTGGCTCCCCGAGGTCCGGGGCCGTGGCCTTGGTTTCCGGGTTGGCCGGACTACACCTTGAATCTTTGCGTCTTTACCTCCTGGGGTCCAGGGGCGAAGCCCTTGGTCGAATTTTTTGAAAGCAGGGCTGCGGTGACGAACAATGCGAAGCGCATGGGCGAGGCGATCGAGGCACACTAGACCATCGATTCCATAAAACCGATCCGTTGGAGAGTTAGACCTTTACCCCACGGATTGCTGCTTTCTCGAAGGCCGCATATGATTCGAATTTTGGAAGCGCCCGACTAGCTAGGCGTGGTTTCCACCGATCCGGAAAAGCGCGCCGAGTTCGAGCGCCGCACGGCGCGCCAGCCTACCGGGACAGCATTGCCATTGCAGATCGGCTGGTTGCCGGCGACCGCAGCAACACGCAATGACAGCGCGATCTGTCAGTGTCCGATAATAGGTCGGCTGCGGCTCCGGGAGAGAACCGTTGACATTCGGCTGATCGGCCTCAGGTAGTTCGCTTTGAACGGGTCAAAACTGAAAGTAAATGAATTGCGTCCCCTCGCGCTTTCCGAGGATGGTAATCCCGAGATAACAGGCAACGACGAACAGCGCCCCCCAATAGGGGTTTAATTTTTTCAGCAGATCGCCGAACTCGGAACTCTTCCGGTATCCGATATAATCGGCGAGCAAGGTGACGATACCCAAAAATGCGACGCCTTGCCCGAACAGCTTGAACAGGACGAGGTTCGTTGCGCTGAACAGCGCCGGGATCGTGGACAGGATCGGCCCAAGCGTCGCCGGCTGCGCGCGGAATAGGATCCAGCCGAAACAAACGAGGTGAAAGGTGATCAGGATCGAGAGCCACTTGCCCGCGGTCCCAAGCCGACGCACCAGCAGGGCATCGAGCGGAAGCACGCGATGGAGTACCAGCAGGGCGCCATGCCAGAAGCCCCAGGCGATCATCAATGTCGAGGCGCCGTGCCATAGGCCACCGAGCACCATCGTAATCATCAGGTTGCGGAATTCCATCAGCCTGCCAAAGCGATTTCCGCCAAGCGGGATGTAGAGGTAGTCGCGCAGCCAGGTCGACAATGAGATGTGCCAACGGTGCCAGAAATCGCTCGGCGAGACCGCGAAATAGGGCGTATGGAAATTGCGGATGAGATCGACCCCGATCAGCTTAGCCGAGCCGCGCGCAATATCCGTATAAGCCGAGAAGTCGCAATAGATCTGCCCGGCAAACGCATAGGCAAACAGCAATCCCTGGCCCGGCCACAACACGCCCAGACCAACTTGCCAGTCGAGGGTATCGACGATATGACCGAAATTGTCGGCCAGCACGATCTTTTTGAACAGGCCCCACGAGATGAGGAGCAGACTATAGCAGGCGTCCTCCTTGCTGATGACCGGACGAATGGTCTCGAGTTGCGCCAGCAGATTGCGCGCGCGCATGATCGGCCCGGCCACCAGATGCGGCCAGAACGTCACGAACGCCATGTAGCTGACTAGATCGCGCGTCGGCTTCATCTGTCGCTGATAGATCTCGATCGTGTAGCTCATGGTCTGGAACGTGTAGAAGGAAATGCCCGGCGGCAGCGTCACCGCGAGCACGGGCAGGGCCGCCGACAGACCGGCCGCGACCAAACCCTCGTTGATGCTGGAGGTGAGCCAGGGTGTGTATTTGAAGAACGCGAGCAGTCCGAGATTGGCGGTGAGGCTCGCGGCGAGCAGCGTTTTCCGCCATTTCACCGCATAGACGAGGTTCAGCCCGACGTAGAAATCGATCAGTGACGTGATCATCAGCGGGATCAGGAACCACAGCCCGCTCGCGCCGTAGAACAGGTAGCTCGCTGCCAGGATCACGAAGTTGGCGAGGATCGAGGTCCGGAACAGGTAGTAAAGACCGACGACGATCGGCAGGAACAGAAAGAGATAGGAAAACGAGACGAAGGTCACGATGCGGGCGGACTGGTGCTCACGTATGGGTCGAGTTACGAGCGAGGCGCCATCGAATCGGCGAGCGAAGGCTCCGGACAATAGCCGTCGAATTTCCGAATCCCGTCCTCGACGATCGTGGGAATGAAGATGTGCGAGCTTTCGGCCCAGCTGATCGGCGCCTTCAGCTCCCCCGCTGCCGGCGATCGGTAGCCGAAATTCATGGTGCCGTGCACGTGTACCCACTGTACGGCGGAATCCCGGTTGCAGTGGTCCATTCCGCTCACCCGACTCGGGGTGCCCGTAAGCTGCGACGGATCATAGAACAGCTCGGCATTCTTTTCGGCAAGAAGCGCGATCTTTTGCTGCGCGTCATCCATCATGTACCCGAATGCCGCGTCTCGCGCCAACAAGTCCAAGACACGCTTGGAAATACGAGTTTTGTAGGCTTCGTTGGCAGTTTGCGTGTACATGAACAAGGCCATTGCGGCATCGAGCGCGTCTCGGTCCGGCGCGCCGGCAGCAGACCAGGTGATGTCCGGCAGTGGCGCCGTTTGCTTGAATTGGGCTGTGTACTTCGGCACGGAGCCCGGGTTGGAGATCAGGTTGCCGAGCGCGATTCCAAGCCGGCGAGAAGTCAGGAACGAATATTCCCGAGAAATGTGATTGACGAAGCCGTATTTCTCGTCGCCGAAGGTCGTGACGAGCGGAAACAAGAACACGACTTCCGGATTCTCCGCCTGAAAGCGCTGCAAGTTCAGATCGCGGGCCATGGCATTGGGATCGCCCGGCATGACCGCCCGCTCGGGCAGCGGATTGAACGCAACCACGAAGGTCGCACCGTAGCTGCGTACCATCTTGTTGAAGTCGTACAGCACGGAGTTGAAATACGACTGCTCCATGAAAGGCAGCCGCTTATACCAGAGGCGTCGATCGGGGCCGTCTTGATGCTTGTGTCCGGCGCGGTCGTGCCGGACGTCGTGCTCCGGAAGCCATCCCAATGTCTGATTCACGGTGTCCCTCAACTCAAAGAAGGCCTTGTGCGCGAATGAAGGACCCTGATAGTCCCGGTTCTCGAAGAGCAGATATTTTACGTAGGGCGAGAGCGTCGCACTCGGCGGCGTAACATACGCTTTCATCGATACCAGGATGTCATAGAGCGTGCGTCCGTTGGCCGTGATCGTGATGGCTTGGTCTTCCGGGACCCAAAACGGAAACATATAAAGGATGACGTATTTGATGCTTTTGGCACGCTGCAACATGTACTCGGCAGTCGCCATGTGGCCGTCGAAGGCCTGGTTGGAGCCGATGTTGAGGTCGACATATTTCAATCCATTGAGGTAGCGGTTGACGATGGTCGGCTGGACCGAGTGGAACCCTGAACTATCGCCCACCGAGATGATGTCGGGCTGGCTGTCCGCCAGCCGATCGAGCTTCAGGTAGGTGAACAGGCGGTCGAGCGTTTCGGTCCGGTAGGGGTCGTGTAGGAGCCAGGTGCTCTTCTGCCAGAACGTCGGCTTGAAAACGAGTGCGATGCCGCCCTCGATCGCCGCGATCAGGACGACTACGCTCAACGCCATCTTAACGACTTTGTTGTCGGCAAGCTGACATAGCACTCTCAGGCCTTGCACCAAACTCATCCCCCAAAACGATACCTTCGAGGCAACGATCATGTAGCACCCTGGACACTCGGACTCGGAACCCCGGAGCCGCACCATGTTGGTGCTGACCGCCGTCTCAGCGATAAACACCAGCCGGGCGGGATCAGCATGCCTTGCTCCGCCTCGAGAATCGCGGTGGCAGTAGCAACGAAGCTCATCGGCGTGGTGATCACCTCGTCGCCTGATCCGATTCCGAGCGCGAGGAGGGCCATGTGCAGCGCGCCCGTGCAGCTCGTCACGCCCAGGACATGGCGTACACCCAAACAGGTGGCGAACTTCGCCTCAAATTCCGAAACGGCGTCACCAGTCGTAAGAATCTCGCCTTCAAGCACGATCGCGACGCATGCAAGCTCAGCCTCGCCGAGGTCGTGGCGGAAATAAGGAATTCGCCAGGTCACTGGCGGCGAGCTCGCTGGGTTCGCGAATGATGGCATCTTACTCAAACGTTCGAATCTGATTCTCCATCAACCCTGCGTTGCGCCATTGACGGCAGCCGCCAGTTCTCTCAACCGACTACCACGTACCTGCGATGTGAGACAAGCTCCGGACAGCGCTGGATCAATCTGCGGTGCATTCTTTTCTGAGTTTTTTGCCATCCTCATTGGAAAATACTCCTCGGATCTAATCAATCCAGCGCTGGGGGATGGGAGCCGCTGCGTGACATGAAGCTGAAATTGAACTATGAATAATGTCCGAAAAACCGACGAGGGGCCACTTTCCCCCTGCCAAGAATCAAGTCGGTCCAGCCCGGAGCTCTCTCCGTCACGAGCTGCCAGCACGATTGCGCATCCAGATGGAGAATGGAGGAGGCTATCATGGGTAAATCAGCGCTGCTGGCTGCTCTCGGCCTGATCTGCGTGCCGATGCTCGGCGCCAATCCGGCACACGCCCAGGCGACTCGGACCTGGGTGTCCGGGGTCGGCGATGACGTCAATCCATGCAGCCGCACGGCGCCGTGCAAGACGTTCGCCGGTGCCATTTCCAAGACGGCCCCCGGCGGCGAGATCGATTGCCTCGACCCGGGCGGGTTCGGCGCTGTCACGATCACGAAGTCGTTGACGATCGATTGCAGCGCCACCTTCGGCTCGGTTCTGGCCGCGGGCACCAACGGAATCAATGTCAACGGCTCAGGTATTGTCGTGAACCTGCGAGGGCTCTCGATCAACGGAGTAACTACCGGTCTCATCGGCATCAATTTCATAAGCGGTGCCTCGCTCAATATCGACAACGTGAACGTCATGAATTTCAATTCCGGGTCGGCGACCGGAATTCTGTTTGCTCCGAACGCTGCCAACACGGTTCTCCAGGTGAACAACAGCTACATTACCGGCAATGGCATCGCGCCCTCGACGGGCGGTGGCATCGTGGTGCAGCCGGCCGTGGGGGGGAGCGCGGTGGCTACCATCAGCAACAGCAGGATCAACGACAATTCCGATGCCGTGAAGGCGAACAGCATAAACGGCCTGGTCGTGATGTCGGTGCGAGACAGCACGCTCGCCAATAACCGCGGCAGCGGGATCAACTCCTCGGCCGGCACCACGATCGCGCTGATGGTAGATCGTGATACGATCAGCAGCAATTTCCAGAACGGCGTCCTCTCCAGTGGCGGGAATTCGCTCGTTCGCATCTTCAACTCATCGGTCTTCGGCAACGCGACCGGGGTGGCTTCGGCCGCCGGCGGCGTCGTGCATTCGTACAAGAACAACGCCATCAACGGCAACGGCGCCGATGGAACGCCGATCACGCAGGAGTTCTTGAACTGACGGCGGCGCGACGGCCGCCGCATATCGGCTTCCGCAAGAGCCTGTCGATCGATCCAGCCGCGTCTGGAGCTTGTGTCACGTCGCGAGTACGTGGTAGTCAAACACGAGAAGTTACGGATGCCGTCATTCGCGGAATCCATGATTGACGGGGAATCAGATTTCGAGCGTCTGAGTAAGATGTCATCAATTACGAAGCCAGGGAGCTCGCCACCAGTGAATTGGCGAATTCCCTATTTCCGCCACGACCTCGGCGAGGCTGAGCTCGCATGCGTGGCGAACGTGCTTGAAGGCGAGATTCTCACGACTGGCGGCGCCGTCTCGGAATTCGAAGCAAAGTTCGCCGCCTGTTTGGGTGTGCGCCATGCCCTGGGTGTGACGAGCTGCACGGGCGCGCTGCACATGGCGCTCCTCGCGCTCGACGTCGGGTCGGGCGACGAGGTGATCACCACGCCGATGAGCTTCGTCGCCACCGCCACCGCGATCCTCGAGGCGGGCGCGACACCCGTTTTCGTCGACGTCGAACCCGATACGGGCAATCTCGATGCCGCCAAGGTGGAAGCCGCAATCACGCCACGGACGAAGGCGATTCTGCCGGTCCATCTCTATGGCCTGATGTGCGACATGCGCGCGCTTACAGCGATCGCAGACAGACACGGATTGCATTTGATCGAGGACGCGGCCCATTGCATTGAAGGGGTGCGCAACGGAGCGCGGCCGGGCGAACTGTCCGACGCGGCCTGCTTCAGCTTCTACGCCACCAAGAACCTGACCTGCGGGGAGGGCGGCGCCATCGTTGCCAATGATGACGCCCTCATGGAGCGGCTCAAGCTGCTGCGTCTGCACGGCATGACGCGCATGGCCCAAGAGAGCGCGCGCGAAGGCTACCGGCACTGGGATATGGTGACGCTGGGCTGGAAATATAACATGAGCAATATCGAGGCCGCGCTGCTGCTGCCGCAGTTCGAGCGGGTGAAGGCAAAGCTCGCGCGTCGACACGCTCTCGCCGATCGCTACGACCGGGCATTCACGGGAATGGACGGCATCAAGGTTCCCTGCTCACGACCCGACAGCGTGCATGCGAGGCACGTCTACACCGTCTGGTGCGATGGGTGCGCGCGCGACGACCTGATGACGCATCTGCACGGCGAGCGGATCGGTGCGGTGGTCAATTATCGTCCCATCCACCTGATGTCCTATTTCGCCGAGCGCTATGGCTACCGCCGCGGCGATTTCCCAATTGCGGAATGGATCGGCGAACGGACGATTTCGTTGCCGTTCTATCCGAACATGCCGCTCGACGATGTCGATGTGGTGGTGGAGGCGGTCGGCCGCTTTCTCGGCCAATCGCGCCAGCAACACGGGCTCGCCAGCCACCCGCGTCGCGCATAACGGCGGTGGTCGCGCGCAGCGATGGGTGGCTGATGGCTAGCTTGTGCCTGGAACATTCCCGTGCGGCGTGAGCGGAAGGCGCGAAGCGGGCAAGCGTCGCTCATCCCGCACATGCTCGCGGGTCGAGTGGCATTGCTGCGGCCGCTGCGTGCGAGCGACCGCGCTAGATCGGTGCGCTGGCGCAACGATGCGGAAATCCGCGACAACGTTCTCGGGTATCGCTTTCCGGTCACCGAGGAGATGGAGGCGCACTGGGTCGATGCGGTGCTGAAGGACCAGTCGCGCACGCGCGTCGTTCTCGCCATCGAAGACAAGGCGGATGGAATGTTCGTCGGCTTCGTCTACCTCAACAATATCGACTGGTTTGCGCGCAATGCCGAATTCGGCATCCTGATCGGCGAGCGCAGCCGGCAAGGGCGGGGCTTGGCCAAGGACGCGCTCGCGCTGGTCGCAGCCTATGCATTCGCAACCCTCAACTTGAATCGGCTCTACCTCCGGGTTGTCGCGTTCAACAAGCGGGCGCTGCGGCTCTATCGTTCTTTCGGCTTCGTCGAGGAAGGTGTCCAGCGACAGCACGCGTTCATCCGCGGCCGCTATTACGATGTCGTGCTGATGGGGTTGCTGCGCCGCGAGTTCGAAGGAAGATGTTCGCCGAGCCGCCGTAGACGACCAAGCTGAAGTCCATTCTTGGTCAGCAGCTGGGGCCACTCATCACTCAACAGAAAAGCCAACTCGGCATCGCGCTGGCTGATCAGGCTGTCGATCCGTCTGAGTTCCGAGTCCGAACGTCCGGGGTGGCACATGATCAACATTCGCGACCCAGGGCATTGAAGGAATCGATCAAATAGATCCAGGAGGCTGAGTCGCTCCTTGCTGAAATCGTAGATACCGCTGAAGCCCTCATTGGTGGTGATGCCCGATCGGGCAGCGAGTTTGCGCAAAACAGGGCCGAAGGCGCCGATCACAAGGCATTTGCGGATATCGATGCCACGATGCCAGACCCTTCTGATCATGTCGTGGCTGATCCGGACGTAGGGCGTCTCCGCCGGATAGCGATGCCGTAACGTTTCAACGACCATCTCCCGCACGCCCGGAAGCTGATGGATGTGATGGTGACCGTCGAGATGCGCCGGCGGCGAGCCAAGCTGGTGCTCGAACGCATCGAGTTGGCGAGCAAGCTGCGCTCGGATTTCATCCTGCGGTAGACGCCGGGTCAGTGACAGCCGCAGCACGTGAGAGAGCGGCGGAAAGCGGCCGTGAGGGGCCAGGATCGGCGCCGTCCCGATGGGTTCAAGGTCTGTGATGGTGAAATGAAGTCCGATGTCGGCGGTTCCAGCAAACGGCCGGAGCTCGGCGGCCCGATCCAGCCATGTGGCACGCGCAGTCATGCAGCTCGTGGCACTGATCCGTCGGCGCTCCAGGCACTCAAGAATGCCCGACGAAATTCCAGACGTCATTCCGAAGTCGTCGGCGCAGACAGTGACGTTTGTCATTTAGCTTTCCTTGCCGATCGGCAACGACGAAACGAGCGCACCGAAACTCAACCGCCAGCTCCGAAACACGTAAATCGGCCTATTAATAGCCACGGTGGCCAGCCGCCCGACATGATCACATTTGAAATAGCGCGGTCGATAGCTGTCGGTACGATAGCCGTATGCGAGTTGGACGTAGGAACGATGAAGCCATTGCTGGACTCCGGGCCGCCGCTCCGCAATGGCGTGAAGGAAGTCTGCGGATCCCGACTTGCGAAACACACCGGTAATTTCATCATCCGTGAGCCAGTCGAACAATCCGAGCGAAACGATCAGATCGGCCGAAACGGGCGGCATGTCGGCAATGCTGCTCACCAGGAACCGGACCTTTGGATTGTCGCCATAGCGCGCGCGCGCCGTCTCGATCGCCGATTCGGCAATATCGATGCCGAGATAGCTCGCCGCACCGTATTCGATCAGCTTTCCGGCCATGATGCCGGAACCGCATCCCAGCTCGACCACGTGCTTGTTGGCGAGATACGGCCGCAGCAGTTCCGGCGTGATCGCGACGCGAAAGCGCAATGACATGCTCGATCGGTTCGCGATCCACTCGAGCAGGCCGCGCGGACGATCGGAGCCACCGTACCGTCCCTGTTCCCACGCCAAGAGCTTCGCTTCCCAGAACTGCTTAGGATCGACCGCCATGACGTTGTCCGTCGTGTTCCCGGAAATTTGCCGGCGATTGCAAAATTGCACGATCAACGATCGAAACGCGTCGCGATCCAAGCCGCGATCGCCGCTGGCGACAATGAGCTATCGCGGATAGGTGCAGCAAGATCAAGCGGCCAGCGCCGTGGCGACAGCGCGGGACGCAGCATGAAGCTTTGATCGAACATCCCCTCGACGGCAAAGGTCATGTGCCAGGAGCCCGACCGGTCGCTCCAGGCTTCACCGCAGCGAGGCGTCTTGTAGGGGAGGCTTCCCAGCACGTCGCTCGCGAGCTTTGCCTCGACCGTGGTCCCGGATTCCGGGACGAGCAGCAGCAGGCGAGGGCGCCAGATGGTCTTGATCTCCTGATAATGGCCGTTGAGCGTCGGCGAATCGACGCACCAGCGCAGTCTACCGCGACCCCCGATCTCATCCTGCTCGGTGCTGATCAGCACTTTGATACGGCCGTCCGCCATCGTGCCGAGGAGCAAGTCGCGTGCCGCGGTCCCGAATTGCGCGTGTCCGATGCGGGCGAATCCCTCCGGCTGACCGCGCAGCTGGTCGACCTTTTCGAGAAAGGGATGCAGGCGCACCCGTGAGCGACGATTTCCGGGCGCCAAGGGAAGCTACCGACCGCCGGTAGACGTCGGCATAGGCTTCGAGATCGATCGACCAACCGACCCACCACCAGTAAGTCTTTCTCGCGTAGACCTGCGGCGGCATCCCAAGCCGCCCGGCGAGATCCTTGGCGATCGTCTCCCGCGACCGGTAGTCGATAGCCCATTCGCCTTCCGACCTGCTGATCTTCTCGATGGCGGCGGAATTCGCCGCCCGCACGCCGAGAACCATCAACAGCGGCAAGATCAGCCACGTGCCGAGCCACTGCTTCGCCGGCCCAACCACGTTCATCACGCCGGCAAATCCGAAGCCGGCTAGAATGAACAGGGCGGGAACCATGGCCAGCGTGTGGCGCGTGTTGTAGCCCATCCCGAGAACCGTGAGCTCGAACGCCGGGATACAGAACAGCACGGTTGCCGCGCGCGCGGGCGTGATCCGGCCGGACCTTGCGGACCCTGCCACCGAGCCAAGCCCGACGGCGATGCCCAGGGCGATCATCAGCGTCGTGAGCGTCGACAAGATATTCGACAACGGCCCGCTGATTTCCTGCGACCAGCCGAACACCAGCGGCAGAAGGCCCGCGTTCCCGAACGGTTTGTTCGGATAGAGACCATGAAAGCGGGGTCGCTGCGCGATCTGCGAAATATTGGGGAACCCCTGGACTGTATCGATGACCAGAAACGGAGCGAGCGGAATGAGAAACACGGCTATGGCGAGCGGTTTCGTCCAGCGGTCCCGATCATAGTTGCCGAGAAGGACGAGCACGACGTGGCAGGGCAGGAGCAGGAAATAGCTGAAATGGAGCTGGGTCAATATGCCGAGCAGGAGACCCGAGAAGATCAGCCACCCCCGGCGACCGTCGCCGGCGCCACGCAGCAGGGCGCATGCGTACAAGAAGGCAAAGAACAGGGAAAAGTTCGGATGGATCGGCCAGTAGCTCAATGCGACGATGCGCTCGGATGCTATGAGGGCAAATACCGCGAACAGCGCTCCCGCCGGCCCGCACCAGTCGCGGATTCCCCACCACAGGACCAATGCTGTCCCGAGAAACAGGAGCCGGTTCAGGAGCAGCAGGACTGCAGGATCGTTCCAAAGGGCGACGATGGGAGGGGAACTCGAGCTGGGAGAGGACGTGCCGCGCCTGGAGGAAATCGCGTTCCTCGAAAATGCTCCAGCGAAACGACGATCCCGACCAAATCATATAGGCGAACACGCCGACGCTCAGCATGAGCACGACGAGCTCGGTTGTCGAGACGCGATTGGGGGGGCGGGAGGATTGCCACAATGGAGCGATCAGCTTCGCCGCCGTTGCGGTCAGCCGTCCTCGCCTGCGGGCGGACGGCCCGAGCTTGCGAAAACGCGACGCCACCGCCAGCCATGGCAAGAGGATTACGAGCACGGCCGGCAGCCAGATGGTGATCGATTCGATCGCTGCCGCTGCGGCGAGGGCGGCCCACCGGATGCCGATCGCGGCCGCAAACGCGCTCCGGCCAAGCCCGAGGGCCACGCAGGCGCGCGCGTCCAGCAAGCTCGTCGCCAGGGCAAGCAACAGGATCAGCACACCGGCACCCAGACGGGCGGACCCGGGCTGCCCGGTGTGCACGATCAGGAAAGCGAGCGTTGCGATGTCCCCTCGCGTGATGTCCAGCGTGCGGTATTGGCTCACGGCGCCGGCGCGCTCGAAAGCGAAGGTGATCCGCGGCGGCGGCGAATGCTTGAATTGCAAGGATGCAGGAACCTGTCGCGCAACTTCGTCGAAGCTGATGTACAACTCGTAGTGCGGCTGAATCGTCGGCAGCTCGGTGCCCTCGCTGCCCTGGGCCGGGACCACTTTCAACTTCTCCTCGTCCAGGTCCCTGGCGAGCTCGTACACATTATCGATTCCCTCGATACGGACTGCGATGCGGTAGCCCGATTCGGTGTGTTGAACCTTGGCATCGAAGAAACGGAAGCACAGCCCAGGCGGTACGCACGCGGGCTCGAGGGTATCGACACGAAACATGAACTCGGAAGACCAAAGCGAATCGAGCTTTGCGGAAACAATCGCGACAGCAACGACGAACAACAGCAAAGCGGCGATGAACACGGCCGGCCGCCCGTTGCGCTGCCGCACGGAGCCCTCTTCCGCCACTCTCCCGACGCCTGTCACAGAATTCGTTACACCTGGCCTGAGCGCAATAGAGGCTGGCCCGGGCTCGGATCAATCTTATGCTCCGCAGCCTTCCTCGCGGATCGTCGCGGCCGGTACACCCAGAATCGCATTACCAGAAAATTGAACAAGAAGCAGGACGTGTCAGTGACCAGCTTGGCCCAATAGGGCCCAAGGTCGAGGAAGGTCAGCGCGGAGAACAAGGATAGAGAGAGACCATAACTGGCGGCGAACAACACCACGAACCGCCACGCTTCATGCAGAGCTCGCTTGTGCTGGTAGGATTGAAAGGACCAGTACTTGTTGATCCCGAAGGAGACCAATCCTCCCACGATCCTCGATGTCGCCTGCGCCATGATGGTCCAGCCGACGGTCGCGAACAGAGCGGCAAAAACCACCCAATCCGACGCCGCGGAGAGCGAGGCAACGGTCACATATTTGGCAAACTGGGTCGCGATGTTCACGCGGTCACTCCACTCCTCGAGGCTACCATCGACATGATGAGCTTGGCGGCCTGGGCAGCCCCGTCAGGAATCTCGCCAAGTCTCCGATAGCCCTCATGAAACCGCTCGACCTGCTGCGCGGCGCGTGCCATCGCATTTTCGAGGTCGGCTTCTTGCGCGCTCGCTCCTACTCCGAGGTGCTCGATCGTGCGCGCGTTGATCCATTGCTCGGCGTGGTTCGGGACCGGGATGACCACCAAGGGCTTGCGCATCGAAAAGCTCTCGCTCACGGCGCTGAATCCGCCGTTGACTACCACCATATCGGCCTTTTCGACCAGTGCCCTGTTGTCGATGAGCTTGCCGTGAAAACGAATCCGGCCGCCGCCGTCCCAATTCGGGGGGACCGGCCGCCCCACGACTTCGATATCGAATGGCCAGTCGGTGCGCTTGAACATGACCGGTGAGCCGAACCGGGAGCCTGACAGCATCACCAGCACGCAGCTCACGGGCAAGCGCGCGGCGGCGGGTGAAAAGCCTCGACGAACGATCGGACCCACCCGCCTGACATTTCCGCCGACTTCCGCCAGGGATGAATCGAGGCTAGGACTAATCACCAGATCGGGCACCATTCGATGGAACAGGTAGTCGGGCTCCTCGACGCACCAGAACTGAGCCCGCACCGAGCGCGGCCGATCGGGGAACCGCCGGTACGACTCGTGAACGACATCCGCGTTGTTCAAGGCGACGAATGGGACGCCTGCGCGCTTGAACGGACGGAACGTGTAGACCGAGTCGGCCACTGCGACATTGGGTCGCCAATCCGAGATTATCGATGCGATCTTCCGGGCGTTGCGGTGGAGAATGGCGGCAAAATCCGCGATCGCGGTCAGGGTGCGGGTGATGCTGATGCGTCCGTCCTTGACCCCGTAGTAGAGCGAGTCGACTTGGTGCAGCCGGGCGATGTCGGGAATTGATTGAAAATACCAGAGGCCGTTTCCAGAGGTGACGACTTGGATTTCCGCACCGTGGTCCAGCAGCCGCTCGATGACCGCATGGCACCGGGTGGAGTTGCCCAGACCGAGGCCGTTCACCAGAAAGAGAATTCGTGCAGTGGCCATCACACGTGATGCAGCCGAACGACCAGTGAGAACGGCAGGACCCGAGCCACTGCGTGAACCTGCCAACCCGAGCGAGGCGCATTCGTTTCGAACCACGTCCGATCGAACAGATGAATGCGGATGCCGTGGCTACGGTGAAATCGTCGGTAGAGATGTCCAAGAATATGCGCCTGCGGAGCCAAGATGACGAAGCGGGCGCCGGCCTCGGCGTGATGCGCCGCGTTGGCCAGCACGGCCGCGGGATCGCGAACGAACTCGAGCATACCGGTCGATAGCAGGACAGGGAAGCGCCGGCCGAGGCGCATGGTCTCGGCATCGCCGAGAATCGGCATGATGCGGCCGGCCGGCAAGGCGGCCAACATGGCACCCGAAATATCGACGGCCCAAATCTGGTGGGCACCGCGACGCGTCAATTCACGGGCGTAGAAACCGGCTCCGGCGCCGAGCTCCAACACGTCGAGCCCCGCAACGTCGCCCAGCAGCGACCGAACCGCCGTCAATTCCCGCGACCGTATCCAAGCCCACGGAAAACGTGTCGAGCGCGCTTGGTAATCAGAGGCACGGCCGGAGAAATATTCAGCCACCCGATCGGCCGCCTGCACAGCACCTCTCATTTGCGCTCGGCTCGTTCTTGTCTGGGTCGATCGCCTCGCCGCATGGCGGCTCACCGGCGAGGCCGATCAGCGCGCGATCCTACACCACTCGACAACCATGTCGAGGTAGAGCTTCATCATGAACGGAAGGTCGTCGAGCAGAAAATGTTCATCGGGGCGGTGCGGATTGAAGCCTCGCCCGGGGCCGTAGAGCAGGCAAGGAATGTTTCGCTTGGCGAAGTGGCGCATGTCGGATGTCCCCGTCGACGGACCGATCCGAACTTCGGGAATGCCATTGCGTCTCGCGGCGTCGCATACCAGCGTACGAAGCTCATCGGTGGCGCACGACACCGGCTCGGCTGCGAAACCGTCCCATTCGAAAGACGGAAGATGCGGATGGTTTTTCGCTTGGGCGTACTTCCGACCTTCAGTCTCGAGGAGGGCGCGAATGCTGTCGATCGTGGCCGGCGGTGGAAACGTCACGAAACAGCGGGCGCTCGCCTCGACCGGCACGGAAAAACGCGGCGCATCCGCGTGCAGGCCGTGGACCACGAATTGAAAGGGGCTTGGGAACTCGGTCCAGGGCGGCTGGCGCGTATCATTGAGGCGATGGAAGGAGCCGCGGAGGTGCTGCACCGTGTGCGACAAAAGCTCCGCCGCGTTCACTCCCAGATGCGAGACGCTGACCGAGGCCGGCCGCCCCTTCAGCCCCAACCGGAACTCCATGTTTCCGGCATGCTGATCGATGGCGCGATCGGGGCGCGTTCCGTCGAGAATGACGGCGGCATCGCCGACGTGCCCCGCCTCCAGGCAGGCTAGGCTGCCGTTGCCGGTGATCTCGTCCTCCAGCACGAACTGAAACAGCAAGTCGCCATCGAATCTCAGACGATGCTCGACGATCACTCGCATGAGACCGAGGCAAATTGCGACCCCGGCCT
>WNFC01021556.1_pt1 | contig 16967 bp, 19 predicted proteins | sample 5400541 | NCBI WGS metagenome assembly WNFC01 (sample SAMN13153342, study PRJNA577476) | soil metagenome | isolation source: 120 cm saprolite under Douglas fir tree site 2 hole 2 replicate 1 | place: USA:California | collected 2015-04-18
TCACGCTCGACCGCGGCGCCATGCACCTCAAGGACGAGCTGATGCCGAAATATGCCGAGCTCATCTACAACGGCTTCTGGTTTGCGCCCGAGCGCGAGATGCTGCAGGCCGCGATCGACAGGAGCCAGGAGTTCGTCACCGGCCGCGTCAAGCTCAAGCTCTACAAGGGCGGCGTCGGCGTGGTCGGGCGCGAGAGCAAGTATTCGCTCTACGACCAGGACCTCGTCACCTTCGAGGAAGGCGCGGTCGCCTACGACCACCGCGACGCGGCCGGCTTCATCCGCCTCAACGCACTGCGGCTGCGCACGCTCGGCCAGCGGAAGAAGAAGCTGAAGCTTTAGACCGGACGCGTGCCTCTCGGCTCTTGCGTCCTCTCCCCCGCTTGCGGGGGAGAGACAGAGAGGGGGAAGCCGCAAGCACGGAGCAACTGGCGCCCCCTCCCCAACCCTCCCCCGCAGGCGGGGGAGGGAGCAGGCATGCGCAAGCGGGGAGCGCGCCGTGCACGCCGAACCGTTGTCCTACACCTTTCGCTCGAGCATCATCTGCTTGATCTCGGCGATCGCCTTGGCGGGGTTGAGGCCCTTCGGACAGGCTTTGGTGCAGTTCATGATGGTGTGGCAGCGGTAGAGGCGGAACGGATCCTCGAGATCGTCGAGCCGCTCGCCGGTCGCCTCGTCGCGCGAATCCTTGATCCAGCGATGCGCCTGCAGCAGCACGGCGGGACCGAGATAGCGCTCCTCGTTCCACCAGTAGCTCGGGCACGAGGTCGAGCAGCAGGCGCACAGGATGCACTCGTAGAGCCCGTCGAGCTGCTGGCGATCCTCGTGGCTCTGCCTCCATTCCTTCTCGGGCGCCGGCGTCACGGTCTGCAGCCACGGCTTGATGGAGGCGTGCTGGGCGTAGAAGTTGGTCATGTCGGGCACCAGATCCTTCACCACCGACATGTGCGGCAGCGGATAGATCTTCACCGTGCCGCTGATGTCGTCCATGTGCTGCGTGCAGGCGAGCGTGTTGGTGCCGTCGATGTTCATCGCGCAGGAGCCGCACACACCCTCGCGGCAGGACCGGCGGAAGGTGAGCGTCGGATCGATCTTGTTCTTGATCCAGATCAGCGCATCCAGGACCATCGGGCCGCAGTCGCCGAGATCGACCGTATAGGTGTCGATGCTCGGGTTGTGGCCGTCGTCCGGGCTCCAGCGATAGACGCGGTACTCGCGCGTCTTGGTCGCGCCGGCCGGCCTGTCCCAGGTCTTCCCTTCGGTGATCTTGGAATTTTTCGGGAGCGTGAACTGGACCATGGTGCCTTCCTAGTAAACCCGCGCCTTGGGCTCGATATACGTCACGTCGTTGGTCATGGTGTAGGTGTGAACCGGCCGGTAGTCGATCGTGACCTTCCGGGTCGCGACGTCGAGCCAGGTGAGCGTGTGCTTCATCCAGTTCTTGTCGTCGCGATCGGGGAAATCCTGGCGCGCGTGCGCGCCGCGGCTTTCCTTGCGATTGAGCGCGCCGTCCATCGTCACCACCGCCTGCACGACCAGGTTGTCGAACTCGAGCGTCTCGACGAGGTCGGTGTTCCAGATGAGCGAGCGGTCGAACACCTTCACGTCGCCGACGCCGGACATCACCTCGTGGATGAGCTTCGAGCCTTCCTCCAGCACCTCGCCGGTGCGGAAGACGGCGCAATTGCTCTGCATTACGCCCTGCATCCTGGCGCGCAGCTCCGCGGTGGGCGTCGAGCCCGCGGCATTGCGGAACTTGTCGAGGCGGGACAGCGGCAGATCGGCCGAATCCTTCGGCAGTTCGCGCTGCTTGTCGCCCGGAACGATGATTTCGGCGCAGCGCAGCGCCGCCGCGCGGCCGAACACCACGAGATCGATCAGCGAGTTCGAGCCGAGCCGGTTGGCGCCGTGCACCGACACGCAGCCGGCCTCGCCCAGCGCCATCAGGCCGGGCACCACGTAGTCCTCGTTGCCGTTCTTCTTGGTGAGCACCTCGCCGTGATAATTCGTGGCGATGCCGCCCATGTTGTAGTGCACGGTCGGCAGCACCGGGATCGGCTCGCGCGTGACGTCGACGCCCGCGAAGATGCGCGCCGACTCCGAGATGCCGGGCAGGCGCTCGTGCAGCACCGACGGGTCGAGATGATCGAGGTGCAGGAGGAGGTGATCCTTCTTCGGGCCGACGCCGCGGCCTTCGCGGACCTCGATCGTCATCGCGCGCGATACCACGTCGCGCGAGGCGAGATCCTTGGCGGAGGGCGCGTAGCGCTCCATGAAGCGCTCGCCTTCCGAATTGGTGAGATAGCCGCCCTCGCCGCGCGAGCCCTCCGTGATCAGCACGCCCGCGCCGTAGACGCCGGTCGGGTGGAACTGAACGAACTCCATGTCCTGCAGCGGCAGGCCGGCGCGCAGCACCATGGCGTTGCCGTCTCCGGTGCAGATATGCGCGGACGTGCAGGAGAAATAGGCGCGCCCATAGCCGCCGGTCGCCAGGATCGTCATCTGCGCCCGGAAGCGGTGGATGCTGCCGTCGTCGAGATTGATCGCTACCACGCCGACGCAGCGGCCCTCGTCGTCCATGACGAGATCGATGACGAAGTACTCGATGAAGAATTCGGCCGCATGCTTGAGCGCCGCGCCGTAGAGCGTGTGCAGCATGGCGTGGCCGGTGCGGTCGGCCGCCGCGCAGGTGCGCTGCGCGGTGCCCTTGCCGTAATGCGTGGTCATGCCGCCAAACGGGCGCTGGTAGATCTTGCCTTCCTCGGTGCGCGAGAACGGCACGCCCCAATGCTCGAGCTCGTAGACGGCGGCGGGCGCGTTGCGGCACAGATATTCGATCGCGTCCTGGTCGCCGAGCCAGTCCGACCCCTTCACGGTGTCGTACATGTGCCAGCGCCAGTCGTCCTCGCCCATATTGCCGAGCGCGGCCGAGATGCCACCCTGCGCCGCGACCGTGTGCGAGCGGGTGGGGAAAACCTTTGTGATGCAGGCGGTGCGCAGCCCCGCCTCGCTGCAGCCCACGACGGCGCGCAGCCCGGAGCCGCCCGCGCCCACCACCACCACGTCGTAGGTGTGGTCCTCGATCGGGTAGGCGCGTCCCTTCACTGCCGGGGCGCCGCCGTTTCGGGAACCGTTGCCAGCCATCGCCTCACACTCCGAACGACAGTTTGAGGACCGCGTAGGCGCAAGCGAGCCCGATCGCGATCGAGAAGAAGCTGTTGAGCATCAGCAACGTGAGCTTCTGCTTCTCGTCGTGCACGTAGTCCTCGATGATCACCTGCATGCCGATCTTCATGTGGACGACGTTCGAGAGGATGAAGAGCAGCAGCAGCACGGAGACGAGCGGCGAGGCGAGGATCTGCTTCACCGCCGGATAGCTGCGGCCGGTGAGCGAGATCACCAGGAAGACGCCAGCGATGGTGAGCGGCAGGCTGGCCACGCCGGTGAGCCGCTGCTGCCAAAAATGCTCGGTGCCGGATTTGGCCGAGCCCAATCCACGAACGCGTCCGAGCGGCGTGCGCATGGTCATGTCACGATTCCCTCACCGCAATCCGCCCATCACGAACACCACCCACAACAGCACGGTCAGCCCGATCGAGCCAATAAGCGTGGCGCGCACCAGCCATTCGCGCTCCTCCGGTCCGAAGCCGTAACCGAGATCCCAGATGAAGTGCCGGATGCCGCCGAGCATGTGGTGGATCATCGCCCAGGTGAAGCCGAACAGGATGAGCTGGCCGATCCAGCTGCCCGCGAACGCCTGGAACGTGTTGTAGGCATTCTGCCCGGCCGCGGCCGCGAGCAGCCACCAGGCGAGCAGGAGCGTGCCGGCGTAGAGCGCCATTCCGGTGAGCCGATGCGCGATCGACATCATCATCGACAGCATCGGCCGGTAGATCTGGAGATGCGGCGAGAGCGGCCGCTGAGCGGGGGCCTTGGGCATCTGGTACTCCCACGGGCGGGCTCTTGCGGATCCCTGCCCTGTCGACGCGCTCCCCACGAACGCAGGAAGCGTTCCTAACGAATGCGCGGATGAACCGCAATGCAGGCCGGCCAGGATGGCAGGGAGCCGCAGGACTGGGCCGCACTTGACGCAAGCTTCGTCCAGCACGAAATATCGTGCCGGCGTAGCCCGCACACAATCGGTCTTTTGCGTAGCCTGGCTTCGCCAAATGCGAAGGATGCCATGCGGTTCGACCTCGCCGATCTCAGCCTGTTTCGCCACGTGGTGGAGGCCGGCAGCATCACGCACGGGGCGGAGCGCGCCAATCTGGCGCTCGCCGCGGCCTCGACCCGCATCCGCAACATGGAGGAGGCGCTGGGCGCCCCGCTTCTGGTGCGCGGCCGCCAAGGCGTTTCGCCGACGCCCGCCGGCCGCACGCTGCTCGCCCATGCGCGCGCGATCCTGCGGCAGGCCGAGCGGCTGCGCGAGGACTTGTCCGCTTACGCGGGCGGGCTCGCCGGCCAGGTCAAGGTGCTCTCCAACACCAATGCGCTCACCGAATTCCTCCCCGAGGCGCTGAGCTCTTTCCTCTCGACGCATCCCAACGTGAGCATCGACCTCGAGGAGCGGCTCTCCGACGAGATCGTCGGGCTCATCGCCGAGGGCGTGGGCGACATCGGCATCGTGGCCGGCACCGTGGACGCCGGGGGGCTCACCACCTATCCGTTCCGCAGCGACCGCTTCGTGCTGGTGGTGGCGCGCGAGCACGCGCTGGCGCGGCGCGCAAAGATCGGCTTCGCCGAGGTGCTCGATCACGACTTCGTCGGGCTCGACCGCGCGAGCGCGCTCCAGCGCTTTTTGGCCAGCAAGGCCGAGCGGGTCGGACGGCCGCTGCGGCTGCGCGTGCAGCTGCGCAGCTTCGACGCGGTCTGCCGCCTGGTCGAGCGCAATGTGGGGGTCGGCATCGTGCCCGCCACCACGGCGCGGCGCGCCGCCAAGAGCATGGCGATCAAGGTGATCGATCTCACCGATCCCTGGGCGCTGCGCGACCTCACCATCTGCGTGCGCGATTTCGCGGCGCTGCCGCCGTTCGCGCGGGAGCTGGTGGAGCATTTGCGAAAGGATGCCGGGTAACCGCTGTCATTCCGGGGCGCCGCGAAGCGGCGAACCCGGAATCCATAACCACAAATCTCTCGATGAATAACGGCGGCAGGGCGATGGATTCCGGGCTCGCGAGCGTCGCTCGCGCCCCGGAATGACGAGAGGGCTACCGCGGCACCAGCGCCCAATAGTCCAGATCGAGGATCACGGCCGGGTCGTAATCCTTCTCGCCGCGCGCCGGAAAATCGGCGCAGGGGCGGTCCTTGGTCGCGATGGTGCGCAGCCGCAGCGCGCCGACGTCCTCGCGGCCGGGAAGGTCGGCGCGCGCCAGCACCTGCGACCACGCGAACACCGTCTCGCCGGCGAACAGCGGCGCCACGTGGCGGCCGCCGTTGATGGCGGCGAGGTGGAACGCGTTGGCGAGCCCGTTGAAGGAGAGCGCGCGGGCGAGCGAGATCACGTGGCCGCCGTAGATCAGCCGCCGGCCGAAGCGGCCCTGCGCGGCCTCGAACAGATTGAAGTGGATACGCGCCGTGTTCTGGTAGAGCCGCGTCGCGAGCTGGTGCTCGGCCTCCTCGACCGTCATGCCGTCGACATGGTCGATGCGCTCGCCCGCCTTGTAGTCGCGCAGCCGCAGCGCGCTGCCGGCGAGCGCGCTGTCGTAGCCCGCGACGTTGAGGATCGGACAGGCGCCGCCGAGCGCCGGCGCCTCGACGGCATCGGGCAAGTCGGGCACGTGCTCGCCCGGCGCGGGCGCCGCCTCGTCGCGCTTTCGCACCATCACCCAGCGCACGTAGTCGAGCACGTCCTGGCGGTGCTGGTTGCGCCCGCGCGAGCGCACATAGACGATGCCGGTCTTGCGGTTGGAGTTCTCCTTGAGCCCGATCACCTCGGAGCTCGCGGTCAGCGTGTCGCCCGGATAGACCGGCTTCAAGAAGCGGCAGTCCGCGTAGCCCAGATTGGCGACCGCGTTGAGCGAGATGTCGGGCACCGTCTTGCCGAACACGATGTGGAAGACGAGGAGGTCGTCGACCGGCGCGCGCGGATAGCCGATCGCGCGCGCGAACTCGTCCGACGACTGCACCGCGAAGCGCGGCCCGTAGAGCGCGGTGTAGAGCGAGACATCGCCCGCCGTGACGGTACGCGGCGTCGCGTGCTGGATCACCTGTCCGAGGCGAAAATCTTCGAAGAAGTTGCCGAGGCTGGTCTTGCTCATGCGCGCGATCAACAAATTTCATTGACGGAAAGGCTGGCGGCCCGGCCACGCAAGCTATCATGGTCCATGCCCCCGCGCCCCCCGACTTTCGGCGGTGCGCCAACTTTTCGGGACGTCGCATGCCGCGCCGACTGATCTCCACCGGCTCGCCCTTCGAGAAGACCGCGGGCTACAGCCGCGCCGTCGTCGACGGCGATTTCTGCTTCGTCGCCGGCACCACCGGCTACGACTACGCCACCATGACGATGCCCGACGCGGTCGAGGAGCAGGCGCGCAATTGCTTCCGCACGATTGCCAGGGTCCTGGAGGACGCCGGCTTCGCGCTCGCCGACGTGGTGCGCGCGACCTATTACGTCACGGACCGCGCCGACGCCGACCGCGTGCTGCCAGTCTGCGGCGAGTTTCTGGCCGACATCCGGCCCGCCGCCACGCTCCTTGTGGTCGCGGGTCTCTACAAGCCGGAGATGAAGGTCGAGATCGAGGTTACGGCATTGCGCCGTAGGGTGGGTTGAGGGCGCAGCCCGAAACCCACCAATGTGCGGTGCGGCATCTCGGATGGTGGGGGTTTACTGCGCTCAACCCACCCCACGTACCTGTTCCGTTTCGTCGCGCGCCTGACGGGATTGTGAAGGACGCCCCGGCGGCCATTTGCTACGACTTGGCGTTCCGTCATGTAACGACGTCGCCAGGGATCATGACCACCGAAGCCGTTTCGATGCGCGGCACGTCCGCGATCCATCCGTGGTGGGTGCGCGTCACGCATTGGATCAATGCGATCGCGATGCTGCTGATGATCGGCTCGGGCTGGGAAATCTATAACGCCTCGCCGCTGCCGATCTTTCCGTTCCGCTTTCCGCAAAGCGTCACGCTCGGCGGCTGGCTCGCCGGCGCGCTCACCTGGCATTTCGCGGCAATGTGGCTGCTCGTCATCAACGGCATCGTCTATGTGACGCTCGGCATCGCGACGGGGCACTTTCGCGCAAAGCCGAGGATCTGACGGTCTACAACGCGGTGCAGAAGCTGTTCTATGTCGGCGTGCTGTGCGCCGGCGCGATCGTGGTGCTCTCCGGCCTGTCGATCTGGAAGCCGGTGCAGTTCCAAGAGCTCACCGCGCTGTTCGGCGGCTACGACGCGGCGCGCTACGTGCATTTCCTCGCGATGGCCGCGATCGTCGTCTTTCTGGTCGTGCATGTGGTGCTGGCGCTGATCGTGGCCAAAACCCTGCGCGCCATGATCACGGGCAAATAAGAGGGAAACGCCCCGATGGCCCGCATCCGCAGAATCGTCCCCGGCGTCGACCCAAAGCTCCTGGTGAAGGACGCCGCAAGGCTCCTGCCCGATCCGTCGCGCCGGCTCTTCCTGCGCGGCGCCGCCAGCCTCGGCGCCATCTCGATGCTGACCGGCTGCGACATCGTCGACAGCAACGCGGCCGAAGGCGCGCTCATGGCGATCTCGCGCTTCAATGATCGCGTGCAGGCGCTGCTGTTCAATCCCAACCGGCTCGCGCCGATCTATCCGGCGAGCATGATCACGCGGCCGTTTCCGTTCAATGCCTATTACGAGGAGGACGACGCGCCCGAGGTCGACGGCGAGGCCTACAAGCTCGAGGTCGGCGGGCTCGTCGACGAGAAGAAGTCGTGGACGCTGAAGGAGCTGCACGCCCTGCCGCAGGAGACGCAGATCACCCGCCACGTGTGCGTCGAAGGCTGGAGCGCGATCGGCTCATGGACCGGCACGCGGCTCTCCGATTTCCTCAAGCGCGTCGGCGCCGACACGCGCGCCAAATATGTCTGGTTCCAGTGCGCCGAGGGCTATTCCACCACGATCGACATGCCGACCGCGCTGCATCCGCAGACGCAGATGACGTTCAAGTTCGATGACGCGATCCTGCCGCGCAGTTACGGCTTCCCGATGAAGATCCGCATGCCCACCAAGCTCGGTTTCAAGAACCCGAAGCACGTGATCGGCATGCACGTGACCAACAAGGATCTCGGCGGCTATTGGGAAGACCGCGGCTACAACTGGTTCAGCGGGTTGTAATCATCCAGTCAGGGCCAGCGTGACGGAGTGGCCGGCACCCGCCTGCTCAAAGCTCTCCCTTTCCGGTAGCATCCGCGCTCCAAGCGCCACCCGACTGGGGCGCACAAAGGAGGGCGACATGAAGCAGGATCGGAGAACGTTCCTCAAGACGACCGCGCTCGCCGGCGCGGCGGCGGCCGCAGGCGCGGCGAGCATGACGCCGGCCGCGGCGCAGTCGCGGGCCGCGGCGCAGGCGCGGGCGGCGATACAGAGCGCGATCGAGCCGCCCAAGGGCATGACCTTCGCGACCTTGATGAAGGACGGCGCGCCCCGTCTCGGCGTGCGCACCGAGCGCGGCGTGCTCGACGTCGCCGCCGCCGAAGCGGATTTCCGCGAGAATGCGCCGACCACGATCGACGCGGTGTTCAAAGGCCAGGGCGACGTCGCCGGCATCCGGCGCCTGCTCGACAAGGCCTCGGCGAGCCCCAATGCGGCGCGCTATTTCGTCGCCGCCGACCAGGCGACGTTCGGCCCCTGCGTGACCAATCCGGAAAAGATCGTCTGCATCGGGCTCAACTATCGCAGGCACGCGGCCGAGACCGGCAACCCGGTGCCGAAGGAGCCGATCCTGTTCAACAAGTTCAACACCGCGCTTAACAACCACGGCGGCACCATCGCGGTGAGCGAGGAGGACGCGGTGGCGTTCGACTACGAGGCCGAGCTGGTCATCGTCATCGGCCGCACCGCACGCAATGTGAGCGAGGCCGACGCGCTCAAATACGTGTTCGGCTACGCGACCGGCAACGATTTCACCGCGCGCGACCTGCAGCGCCGCTCGAGCCAGTGGATGCTCGGCAAGACCCTCGACGGCTCTGCGCCGCTCGGACCGTGGCTCGTCACAGCGGACCAGGTGGACGGCGACAATCTCAAGATCGAGTGCCGGGTGAACGGCCAAGTGCGGCAGTCCTCGAACACGAGCGACATGGTGTTCAACTGCAAGCAGCTCGTGAGCTACATCTCGCGCTACTTCACGCTCAAGCCCGGCGACATCATCTTCACCGGCACGCCGGAAGGCGTGATCGCCGGCTATCCGAAGGACAAGCAGGTCTGGCTCAAGGCGGGCGACAAGGTCACCACCACGATCGAGAAGCTCGGCGAGCTGGAATTCAAGCTGACCTGACGATCCATCGTAGGGTGGGCAAAGGCGGCCGAGACGACGAGGGATAGCACGGCGGTCGTCCCGCCGTGCCCACGCTGTCAACGCGGTCCGCGTGGGCACGGCGCTTCGCGCCTTTGCCCACCCTACACTTCACGACACCAGCAGCAGCCCGACACCCGCGACCGTCATCGCGGGTCGTCGCGCCGCACCTCGGTGATGAGACGCGCGCCGCGCTGGAACGTGAGGTACTCCCAGAGCCAGGTGAACGCGACGATGAAGCGCTCGCGCACCTCGACCAGGAAATAGACGTGCACCAGGCCCCAAAAGAGCCAGCCCAGGAATCCCCGGAGCTCCAGGCGGCCGAGCTTCACCACCGCCGCATTGCGGCCGACGGTGGCGAGATCACCCTGGTGGCGATAGCGGAACGGCGGCGGCGAGGGCTCGCCCGCGATGCGCGCCGCGATGAGCCGTCCGACATAGCGGCCCATCTGCTTGGCGGCCGGCGCGACGCCCGGCACCGGGCGGCCCTGCGCGTCAGCCACCGCCGCGGTATCGCCGACCGCAAAGATCTCGGCGTGTCCCGGCACCGATAGATCGGGTCCGACCTTGATGCGGCCGGCGCGGTCGGGCTCGGCGCCGAGCCAGCGCGCGGCCGGTGACGCGACGACGCCGGCGGCCCAGATCACGGTGCCGGCATCGATGCGGCCGCGGTCGGTATCGACGCCGCGCATGTCGCAGCCGGTGACACGCGTGTCCGTCATCACCTCGACGCCCTTGGCGGCGAGTGTCGTGCGCACGTAGTCGGACAGGTTTTCCGGGAAGGTCGGCATCACACGCGGGCCGGCTTCGATCAGCACGATGCGCGCCGTGCGCGGATCGATGTTGCGGAAATCCATCGCCAGCGTCTGGCGCGCCACTTCGGCGATGGCGCCCGCCATCTCGACGCCGGTCGCGCCGGCGCCCACGACCACGAAGGTGAGCAGACGGCGCCGCTCCGCCTCGTCGCTCGTAAGCTCGGCGCGCTCGAACGCGATCAGGATGCGCCGGCGGATGCGCGTTGCGTCCTCGATGCGCTTGAGGCCGGGCGCGGCTTCGGCCCAGTCGTCGTGGCCGAAATAGGAGTGCGTCGCGCCGGTCGCAAGCACCAGATAGTCATACGGGATCTCGACCGGGTCCGCGCCAACGACCCGCCGAGCCGTGTCCACGCCGCGGACATCGGCCATCAGCACGGTCGCGTTCTTCTGGCGGCGAAAGATGTGACGGATCGGCCAGGCCACGTCGGCAGGCGAGAGCGCCGCGGTCGCGACCTGGTAGAGCAGCGGCTGGAAGCAGTGGTGGTTCTGCCGATCGATGATGGTGACGTCCACCGGCGCGCGCGCGAGCGCCTTGGCGGCCTCGATGCCGCCGAACCCGGCGCCCGCGATCACGACCCTGGGACGCTGCTCCGCCATGCGGCCCGCTATTTCGCCTCTTCGACCCGCGTGCTGGTCGCCGGCCCTTCGCCGACGATGAGCAGGACCGCGTCCTCCTCCTTGGCGCCGTCCCAGTGCACCTCCTTGCCGAAATGGGTCACGAACGTGCCCTCGCGCATCGGCACCGTGTTGGCGGGGTCGAACTTGTTGCCGGTGCCGACCCACCAGGTGCCTTTGAGCACTGTGATGAAGCGATCGTTGGGATGGAAGTGGGGCCGGCTGAAATTGTTGCCCGCGAGCCACTTGACCATCACGACGTAAAGGCCGGGCTTGGCGGGATCGCCGACCAGCACGGCGTTGCGGTTGCCGCCGGTGCCTTTCCACTCGATCTGGTCCGGCAGCTTGAAGATCACGGCTTTCTTGTCGAGCTCGACGGCGTGCGCCGTCACGACGCTGAGCGCGAGCGCGGCGAGCGCTGACGTGAGCAAGGCTTTCATGGTGTCTCCCCTGGTGTGAATGCGTAGCCCGCATGGAGCGAAGCGGAATGCGGGGCAAGAGTATCCGGCGGTGCTGACCCCGGATTTCGCTTCGCTCCATCCGGGCTACGATCACTCAAAGCATCGCCGGACGTCGGGCCATAGTCCAGCGGCCTCAAGGCCCATACGCCTTGCCAAGGTCGCCCTCGCGCTTTAGCAATCCGCGCGACTTTCAAGATGCGCATGTGCGAGGCCCTCATGGCGACCTACAAGCTCCTGCTCCTGCCCGGCGACGGCATCGGCCCCGAGGTGATGCCCGAGGTCAAAAAGCTCATCGCGTGGATGAACGCGCACGGGACGGACAAATTCGAGACCGAGGAGGGGCTGGTCGGCGGATCGTGCTACGACGCCCACGGCGTCGCGATCACCGACGCCACCATGGGCAAGGCGCAGGCGGCGGACGCCGTGATCTTCGGCGCGGTCGGCGGGCCGAAATGGGACAAGGTGCCCTACGACGTACGGCCGGAGGCCGGCCTCCTGCGCCTGCGCAAGGACATGGCGCTGTTCGCCAACATCCGCCCCGCGATCTGCTATCCGGCGCTCGCCGAATCCTCGAGCCTCAAGCGCGAGGTGGTCGACGGGCTCGACATCATCATCCTGCGCGAGCTCACCGGCGGCGTCTATTTCGGCGAGCCGAAGACCATCACCGATCTCGGCAACGGCCAGAAGCGCGCCGTCGACACGCAGGTCTACGACACCTACGAGATCGAGCGCATCGCGCGCGTCGCCTTCGAGCTGGCGCGCAAGCGGCGCAACAAGGTGACGTCGATGGAGAAGCGCAACGTGATGAAGACCGGCGTGCTGTGGAACGAGGTGGTCGAGCAGGTGCACGCGCGCGAGTTCAAGGACGTGCAGCTCGAGCATCAGCTCGCCGACGCCGGCGGCATGCAGCTGGTGCGCTGGCCAAAGCAGTTCGACGTGATCGTGACCGACAACCTTTTCGGCGACATGCTGTCCGACGTCGCCGCGATGCTCACCGGCTCGCTCGGCATGCTGCCGTCCGCCTCGCTCGGCGAGATCGATCCCAAGACGAAGAAGCGCAAGGCGCTGTACGAGCCGGTGCACGGCTCGGCGCCCGACATCGCCGGCAAGGGTCTGGCCAATCCGATCGCGATGATCGCGTCATTCGGGATGGCGCTGCGCTACTCCTTCAACATGGGCAAGCAGGCCGACCTGATCGACGCCGCGATCGCGGCCGCGCTCGCCAAGGGGCTGCGCACCGGCGACATCAAGTCGGAGGGCTGCAAGGTCGTCGGCACCGCCGAGATGGGCGACGCGATCGTGGCCGAGATGGAGAAGGCGGCGGCCTAGATCAGAAATTCCGCACGCCCGGCAAATCGAACGGACCGGGCAGCGGCATGCGCGACCAGCTGCCTTTCCAGTCGTTGCGGTCGTAATAGACCTTGTAGTCCGGCGGCACCGCGTAGTCGTGATAATGATAGTCGTACGCGTCGCGCGTCGCCGTGCCCGGATCGAGGAAGCTGCGCGGCCGCACCGTGATGCGGGTGGTGCGCCGGCCGGTCTCGTCGACGACCGTGATGCGCTCGGTCTGGCCCGGCGGATAGTAGCGGCGGGTCTGCGCCTGCGCCGGCAGCGCCAGCGAAACGGCCGTGAGCGCAACCCCGCAAAGAGCCGCAAATGTCGTCGGGCGCATGCGTCCTCGCAAAACTGTGTGTTGTCCGCACTCTAGGCCACAAGAGAACTTGGCAGACGTCCGTCCGTTCCTTGCCGGCCGTTGCAGCGCGGCCACGGAGGCCGCCGGCCCACCTTCTTCCACTACCGGTAAAGAGTCGATCCACGCTGCAAGGCAGCAAATCCAGAGATGCATATGCTTCAAAAGCGCACATTGGCGCATAATTCGTTACCAACGGTGAAAATCAGAAGATAATCTGCTGCCCTCGAAAAAAGCCCGTCAGAGGCCAGGGAGGACGACATGTTCACGCGACGCCGCCTGCTCGAAGGAGCAGGCGCAGGTGCTGCGCTTGGAGCGGGATTCGCCAAGGCCGGCGCGCTCGAACTCCCTGCCGCCTTGCCGGCGGGCGTGCGCGCCTCCGCCGTGCTCGACGCGCTGCCCGGCAAGAAGCCGCTCATCAAGCTCAGCTACCGGCCGCCGAACTACGAGACGCCGCTCGAATATTTCCGCAGCGCGATCACGCCGAACGACGCGTTCTTCGTGCGCTATCACCTCTCCGACATTCCTCGACGCCAAGACCTGGAAGCTCGCGGTGGGCGGTGACGGCGCCAACGGCGAGGTCGCGCTCACGCTCGACGAGCTCAGGGCCATGCCGGCATCGGAAGTCGTCGCCGTCAATCAGTGCTCGGGCAACCGGCGCGGACTTTTTCAACCGCACGTGCCCGGCGTCGAATGGGGCTATGGCGCCATGGGCTGCGCGCGCTGGAAGGGCGCGCGCCTCAAGGACGTGCTCGACAAGGTCGGCGTGAAGAAGGAGGCGATCGAGATCGTGTTCGACGGCGCCGACGGCCCGGCGGTCGACAAGACGCCCGACTTCATCCAGAGCATTCCGGTCTGGAAGGCGATGGAGGACATGACCCTCATCCCCTACGAGATGAACGGCGCGCCGCTGCCGCATTTCAACGGCTTCCCGGCGCGCATCGTGGTGCCGGGCTGGACCGGCGTCTATTGGATGAAGCACCTCACCTCGATCAAGGCGGTCACCAAGCCGGAATCGGGCTTTTGGATGAACCCGGCCTATCGCATCCCGCTCGGGAAATTCCCGATGGTCGCGCGCTTCGTCTCGCAGGAGACCGCGACCAACACGCCAATCACCGAGATGGTGGTGAACTCGCTCATCACCAGTCATGCGGACGGCGCCAGCGTGAAGGCGGGATCGATCGAGGTCGGCGGCATCGCGTGGGATGGCGGCTACGGCATCGCGCAGGTCGACATCTCGACCGACGGCGGCAAGACCTGGGCGCCGGCGACGCTCGGACAGGATCTCGGCCGTTACGCGTTCCGCCCCTTCAGCTTCCGCTTCCGCGTCCCCGCCAGCAAGGGAAAGCTCAGCTTCATGGCGCGGGCGAGCAACAAGATCGGCCAGACGCAGACGTCGGAGCTGATCGCCAATCCGGCGGGCTATCACCACAACGTCATGCACCGCGTGACGCTCACCGTGGCCTGAGGGAGGATACGATGCGCTTCGCTCTCGCCCTCCTCGCCGCGATCGTGTTGACCGTACCCACGGCCGCGGAAGAAAAACCGGTCGCGCTGAAAAAGGCGCCGGGCCTCGAAAAGGTGGAGGCCAATTGCGCCGCCTGCCACAGCCTCGACTACATCCAGATGAACTCGCCATTCTTGAGTCCCGCCACCTGGGATGCCGAGGTGACCAAGATGATCAAGGCGTTCGGTGCGCCCATCAGTGACGCCGACGCGGCCGTGATCGCCGATTATCTGAAGAAGAATTACGGAAGTTGAGTCGTCGGCAAAGCCTCTCCGTCCCCTCCCCCGCCTGCGGGGGAGGGTAGGAGGGGGCGCCGCTTGCGCATGCGCGTGGGACTTCCTCCTCCCCACCCTCCCCGTAAACGGGGGAGGGAGACAGCCGCCGTGCCCCATTCACGCCGTTGATCGCCCGCATCCCTCAAAGTCATAAGCCGGCGCACCTCGATCGGCGTTGAATTGTCAACGTTTCTCGCCTAGAAGCAGGCCGCGCGGCCACCGGGCCGCAACGGATTTTTCGGAGTAACGCCCATGGGTTTCAAGGTCGCGGTCGTCGGGGCCACCGGCAATGTGGGGCGCGAGATGCTCAACATTCTTGCCGAGCGCGCCTTTCCGGCCGACGAGGTAACGGCCATCGCGTCGCGCCGCAGCCAGGGCGTCGAGGTCTCCTACGGCGACAAGACGCTCAAGGTGAAGGCGCTCGAGCACTACGACTTCTCCGCCACCGACATCTGCCTGATGTCGGCGGGCTCCGCGGTGTCGAAGGAATGGTCGCCGAAGATCGTCGCGCAGGGCGCGGTCGTGATCGATAATTCATCGTGCTGGCGCTACGATTCCGACGTCCCGCTGGTGGTGCCGGAGGTCAATGCCGACGCGGTCGCGAGCTTCCGCAAGAAGGGCATCATCGCCAATCCCAACTGCTCGACCGCGCAGCTCGTGGTGGCGCTCAAGCCGCTGCACGACAAGGCGCGCATCAAGCGCGTCGTGGTCGCGACCTATCAGTCGGTCTCCGGCGCCGGCAAGGAGGCGATGGACGAGCTGTTCGACCAGACCAAGGCGGTGTTCACCGTCAGCAACATCGAGACCAAGAAGTTTCCCAAGCGCATCGCGTTCAACCTCATCCCGCAGATCGACACCTTCATGGAGGACGGCTACACCCGCGAAGAGTGGAAGATGATGGCCGAGACCAAGAAGATCCTCGACCCGAAGATCAAGCTCACCGCCACCTGCGTGCGCGTGCCCGTCTTCATCGGCCACTCGGAAGCGGTGAACGTCGAGTTCGAGAACCCGATCACGGTCGAGGAGGCGCACGAGATCCTGCGCAAGGCGCCGGGCTGCATCGTGGTCGACAAGCACGAGCCCGGCGGTTACGTGACGCCTTACGAATGCGCCGGCGAGGACGCGACCTACATCAGCCGCGTGCGCGAGGACGCGACCGTGGAGAACGGCCTCGCATTCTGGTGCGTGTCGGATAATCTGCGCAAAGGCGCCGCGCTCAACGCGGTGCAGATCGCCGAATGCCTGATCAATCGCAAGCTGATCAGCGCCAAACAGAAGGCGGCATGACGCCGCCTTCCCATCAGGAGGGGAATCGTATGCGTCAGTTCGTCGTTTCTCTCGCAGCCCTCATGGCCGCCGTCGCGGCGCAGCCCGCCGCCGCCCAGACCCCGAAACTCGATGATCTTCCGGCCGCGCTAAAGCCGGCCGGAATGTCGGTTTACCTCGAAGTGCCGGCGACCGGCGTGCAGATCTATACCTGCAACAAGAACGACGCCGGCGCGTTCGTGTGGGTCTTCAAGGCACCGGACGCGAAGCTGTTCGACACGCAGAAGAAAGAGATCGGCCACCACTACGCCGGGCCGACGTGGGAAGCGGCCAGCGGCGGCAAGGTGGTCGCCGCCGTGAAGGCGAACGCGCCGTCGCCGACGGCGGGCGCGATCCCCTGGCTCCTCCTCGACATCAAGTCGAGCGAAGGGTCGGGCACGTTCAACCAGGCCAAGAGCATCCTGCGCGTGTCGACCGCCGGCGGCGTCGCGCCGACGAGCGGCTGCGATCAGGCGAACGTCGGCAAGGAGTCGCGCGTGCCCTACACCGCGACGTATTTGTTCTTGAAGTAACGCCCGCTAAAGCATCGTAGCCCGGATGGAGCGAAGCGAAATCCGGGACCGGTGTCCCCGCATTCCGCTTCGCTTCATGCGGGCTACGAGCTTGCCCCTCACGCCCAGATCGCCACCGGCAATCCGAACGCATCGCGCCCGGGTGGATCGGGGAAGGGCCGCGCGCTGCCCAGATGAATGCGTCGCGCGATCAGCGCGCAGGCGAGCGCATCGATGACGTCGTCGGCGCCCGCGCCTTTCAGCGGAGCCGCTGCAAGGACCGCATCCGGCAGGCCGCCCGCGCGCAGCAGGCC
>WNFC01003516.1_pt1 | contig 16963 bp, 16 predicted proteins | sample 5400541 | NCBI WGS metagenome assembly WNFC01 (sample SAMN13153342, study PRJNA577476) | soil metagenome | isolation source: 120 cm saprolite under Douglas fir tree site 2 hole 2 replicate 1 | place: USA:California | collected 2015-04-18
CATTCTCATAGGTATTGCGCGAGTTCCCCTCGAGCACGATCCTCTCCGCCGCGACGCCGAGATCGACCAGGAGATCGCGCGTCGCGGCCGCCTCGGAACGCGCGGCGGGGAACAGCGAGCCGTCACCTCCGCTGATCACCACCCGAGCATCCGGAAAGCGCCGCGCGAGAATGACTGTTTCGGTGATGCGCCCTGCCGCCGCAACGAGCATAACCTGCCCGCGCGACTGGCTGAGCCCCGCATCGACCGAGCCGCCGAGCAGGACAATGCCGTCGACCCGGCCCGGCGCGGCAATCGCAGGAAAGCGATCTTCGAGCGGCGCCGCGAGCCACGACCCGATCGGCAGGGCGGCGATCGACAGGAGACCGATCGTCGCCGCCACGATCAAGCCGAAGCCGCGACGCCGTCCGCTCCATGCCGCCATGGCAACACCGATGACGAGCATGAGCAGCAGCAGATTGCCGGGCGCCACGACGCCCCATAAGAGCTTACTGGCAGCGAAGGTCACGAATCCCCCGACGACTGAACGACCCGGTCCGCGTCTCCTGGTCTGCCGACTCCAACGATCGGTCCTCAATTCTGAGTCATGCCCGGACTCGATCCGCGCTCTCGCAGGAACGCAGTTCCTGCTGCCGCCAACGGTTTCGCAGAAACCGCGAGAGGCATCCACGTCTTTCTTGCCGCGCCGACCGGCTTCAATATGATCGGACCGTGAGCCGGATCCTCATCACGGGTGCGAGCGGCTTTGTGGGCCGTGCCCTCCTTCCCGCGCTGGCCCCGCGCCACCGCCTCGTCGTCGCGCAGCGCCGGCGCGACGAGCAATCGGTAGTCGCCGATGCCGAGCACCGGTTCGTCGGCGAGATCGGCCCGCAGACGGATTGGTCAGCGGCCGTGCGCGAGATCGACGCCGTTGTCCACCTCGCCGCCCATGTTCATGTCGATGACGCGCGTACGGATCCCGCCCTCGCGATGCGCGTCAATTGCGCCGGCACGCTGCGTCTCGCCGAGGCGGCACGGCGCGCGGGGGTCAGCCGCTTCGTCTTTCTCAGCAGCGTCAAGGTCAATGGCGAGGCGAGCGGCGACGTGCCGTTCCGCGAGGACGACCCGCCGCGGCCCGAAGGCGCCTACGCGCAATCGAAATGGGCCGCCGAGCAGGCGCTCGCCGTGCTCGCGGCAGAGGGTGATCGGGGCTCCGCCGCGAACGAGATTGTCATTCTGCGACCGCCGCTCGTCTATGGCCCGGGGGCAAAGGCAAATTTCCGTGCTCTGGTGCGGCTCTGCCTGCTCGGGGTGCCGCTCCCTTTCGGCGCCATCGAGAACCGGCGCAGCCTGGTCTATAGCGGCAACCTCGCCGATGCGATCGGTCGGGTGCTCGATGCCCCGCCGCGGCCGGGCTGCCGGACCTATCTCTTACGCGACGGGGTCGATCTCTCGACCGCCGATCTCGTACGCCGCCTTGCCGCCGGGATCAACCGCAACGCGCGCCTCGTCCCGCTGCCACAAGATTGGCTGCGCGGCCTGCTCGAACTCGTCGGCCGCGGCGCCATGGCCGATCGCCTGGTCGGCTCGCTCACCGTCGACGATGCACGGTTTCGCGCCGAATACGCCTGGCGTCCGCGTTTCACCGTCGATGAGGGTCTGGCGATCACGGCGCGCTGGTTCCGCGACGCCGCGCATCCCTAGCCGGATCGTTTCACGAAGATGAAGGCGGAGAGACAGCCCGACGATTCGGTGGTTTCGATGAAACATCCGGCCACACCGCCGGCCTGGAAGAGTGTGAGCAGGCGGTCGAGGCTGTAATAGTTCATTTGCATCAATGGTTCGTCCCAGGCCCTGCCCTGAACGAGGTTGATCGGGATGTTGAGCAGCGGCACATTCTTGCGCAACGCGCCGACGGCTCTCCTGAAATGCGAGGCACGACGCAGGAACGGCACATGCAGCGCGGCGATGCCGCCAGGCTTGAGGAGCAGCAGCAGGCGGGCGATGATCCGCTCGCCCCGTGCGACAGGAATATGCTGCAGCACGATCTGTGAATGAATGAGCGATAAGCCGCCGCGCAGCCCGCTCAAATTGTCGTCGCTGCGCACGAATTCGACATTCGTCAGTGCTCGCTCGACGCAATTCCTGCGCGCTTCGGCAAGCATCGACGGCGAGACGTCGACCCCAATCACCCGCTGGAATCGTTGCGCCAACGGAATGAGCACGCGTCCAACGCCGCAACCAAAATCGAGCGCCACGTCCCAATCTGGGGGATCACCGAACTGCCGGCAAGCCGTATCGAGCATGCGGCTGGCGCTCCTTTCGCCGCTCGCGAAAAAATCGCGTTTGGCGCTCTCCGTCAGGTTATGCATCCGGTAGTGTTCACCGCTCAGCACGCCGTAATATGGCTCTTCCTGCCCGTATCTCTCCCATGAAGTATCGGGATCATCCCGCAGGAACATTTGTCAGCTTTCTCCGTCGCCGCTCGGCGTCACGGCAAACACTATCTTACATCCGCGGCAGCCGCATCATCGCTAACCTGCGCGACGTCCAGGCGAAGCGGCTGCACATTCCGATGGCGCTCAGCACCATGATGTGAATACTGTCGCCCGTGAAGTCCGATGGCGAGTTAGGGAGGCCCCGGAGTGTTTTTCGGTCCGTTGAGGGACGCGGCGCGATGAGCGGTCTCAACCTGAAGCACGGCCGGATTGCCTATCTCCATGACATAGTCATGGCGGCATTGTCCTTTGCCTTGTCGCTCTATCTGAGAGTTGGCGAGGCGATCTTCAATTACGCCACCGTCCTTGTCTCCGGTACACTCCTGATGGCGGCGGTGGCGGCCGGGGTCTTCTGGTCGCTGCGTCTTTATCGCGGCATCTGGCGCTATGCTTCGGTCAACGATCTGCTCGCCCTCACCAAGGCAGCGACCATCGTCATCCTCATCTTCGTGCCGGCGCTTTTCGTCCTGACGCGCGCCGAGCTGCTGCCGCGCTCGGTTCCGGTGATCAACTGGGTCCTCCTCCTCTTCATGATCGGCGCGCCGCGCTTCCTCTACCGCATCGTCAAGGATCGCCGCTTCGGTCTGTTGCAGCCGAACCACGATCCGCAATCGATCCCGGTCCTGCTCGTCGGCGCCGGCGATGGCGCCGAGCTCTTCATCCGTGCCGCCCATCGCAGCAAGCTGCAGCTCTATCGCGCAGTCGGCATGGTCGCCGAGGGCGACGGCCGCGTCGGCCGCAACATCCATGGCATCGATGTTCTCGGCACTTTCGACGACATCCCCAAGGTGATTGCCGAGCTCGAACGCGCCGGTCAGCGTCCGCAGCGCCTGATCCTGACGCGCGACGACATCGCGGGCGCGACGATTCGCAAGCTCGTCGACACCGCCGATGGGCTCGGCATGACCGTGGGGCGACTCCCCCGTCTCGTCGAGTTCCGCGACGGCGCGACCGAACAGCTCGACATTCGTCCGGTGGCGATCGAGGATCTGCTGGGCCGGCCGCAGACCGTACTCGACCGCGACGCCATGCGCCGGCTGATCGCCGGTCGCCGGATCCTGGTGACCGGCGCGGGCGGCACCATCGGCAGCGAGTTGGTGACGCAGATCTGCGGCCTCGACCCCGCCCAGATCACGCTGCTCGACAGCGGCGAGTTCAATCTTTATCGCATCGATCTCGAGGTCGCGGATTCGCATCCCGGCCTGCGGCGCCGCGCCGTCCTCGCCGATGTACGCGACCGCGTCCACCTCGACCGCATCATGCGCGAGGCGCGGCCGGAGCTGGTCTTCCACGCCGCCGCGCTCAAGCACGTGCCGATGGTCGAGCTCAACCCGTTCGAAGGCGTGCTTACCAACGCCGTCGGCACGCGCAACGTCGCCGATGCCTGCCGCGGCGCCGGCGTCGCCGCGATGGTGCAGATCAGTACAGACAAGGCGGTCAACCCGACCAGCGTAATGGGCGCCAGCAAGCGGATCGCGGAGAGCTATTGTCAGGCGCTCGACCTCGGCGAGCGGCGCGGCACCCGCTTCATCACCGTGCGCTTCGGCAACGTGCTGGGCTCGACCGGCTCGGTGGTGCCGCTCTTCCAACGCCAGCTCGCCGCCGGCGGACCGCTGACGGTGACCCATCCCGAGGTGATGCGTTACTTCATGACCGTGCGCGAGGCGGTCGAGCTGGTCCTGCAAGCTTCCGTGCTGGGCAGCCACGGCGAGGCCGCCGGCAAGCTCTTCGTCCTCGACATGGGCGATCCGGTCCGCATCATCGACCTCGCACGCCAGATGATCCGGCTAGCCGGCAAGCGCCCCAACATCGACATCGAGATCAAGATCACCGGCATGCGTCCGGGCGAGAAGCTGTTCGAGGAAGTCTTCCACGGCGCCGAGCCGCTGTTGCCCACCTCGTGCAAGGGCATCCTCCTCGCCGCTCCGCGCGCCGGCGACGCGGCCGTGCTTGGCGCCGCGATCGACGAGCTCGCCGCCATGTGCGCGCGCGGCGACGAGTTGGCGCTGCAGGGACATCTGCGCCGGCTGGTGCCGGAGTATCAGGCGAGCGGCGAGACGCCGGGGAACGTCGTCAAGCTGGCGCGGCCCGGATTGCGGGGCTAGCCGTGAGCAAGATGCTTCGCGCCTCGATGCGCCGGCGCGGGTATGGCAGGGCCGAGAAGGCGATCGAACTCCGCCTTGGCGACGGCATAGCATTCGCATGCCGTATCCTCCAGGCCCCGCCGGTCGAGGATCGTGACCACGCCACGCCGGTAGCGGATGAGCTTGGCTCGCCGCAGCGCACCCGCCGCCAGCGTGACCCCCGGGCGTCGCACCCCCAGCATCATCGCCAGAAACTCCTGGGTTAGCTGGAATTCATCCGACGGCATGCGGTCGCGCGTCATGAGCAGCCAGCGGCAACAGCGCTGTTCCAGCGAATGGAAGTGGGCGCAAGCGGCCGACTGGGCAACCTGATTGAAGAAGGCATGCGCGTATCGGAGCATGATCGCCCGCAGTGGAGCGCTGTGCTCCATTTTCTCGCGAAAGATCGCCGCCCTCATCCGGACGCCCCGCCCGGGTACCTGCATGTACATGCTGCTGGGGGCCAGATCATCGCCGAGCAGGATGGGTAAGCCGACGATCCCCTCGTTTCCCACCGTGCCGACCTCGGCCGCGAGGCCATCCGCCATCGTGTTCACCAAGGACGCGACCCCGCTCTCGAGGAAGTGGACGAACTCGATGCGCTGGTACGCATCGTAGAGCGGGCGCTTGTACTCGAGCACCACCGGCTCAAGATGCGAGAGGAGGTCCCTTTGGTCCTCTTCTCCGAGGCTGGCCAGCAGCCGGTTCGGCCAAGTGCTCCCATGAGCGACAGTAAGCATGATATCCTCCGATGATCAGCGGCGGCTCGATCCCATGCGCTGACCTTCGACGCGACACCCCGCTCCGTCACATATTGGCTTGCAATAGGGGCTATTCGCGCGCCACCGCCCAAGCCTTGATTCAGTCAACGTAGGAACGAGGGGGCTTGGTCCACAACGAGCAAAGCGAGGAACCGAATTGCTCATTGACTTGGCTCGATGCGAGGTATGGCATCAGACGAGAGTACTCAAACAATCCGAAGTTGAAGCGACGCGGTGCGCGGCGATGGTATTCGCCGAAGCCCGCCAACGCTTTTAGCCCTCACATGCACATGTCGGGAGGATCCTTATGCAACACGCGAAGCAGGGAAAGCAGGCGTCGCAGTTCCCCTTGAGCAACCCCTTCGGCGAGATCTTCGCCCACAATGCCAATCTGTGGTTCGCGACGCATGCCGAATTGCTCGCCAATGTCGATGCGCTCACGCATGCCTGGCTCAACCGCCGCCGCGAGGGTGTCGACTCCATGCGCGAGGCGATTCAGCAGATGACCGAGTGCCGGGATCCGGCGGAGATGCTGAGCATCCAGCAGGACTGGCTGTCGGGCGCGTTCCGCCGGGCGAGCGAGGACGTCGCCATGCTCAATGATCGCATCGCATCGATGACGCAAAAGGCGACCACCGATTTCGAGAAGGCCGCCCGCAAGGTCGCGGAGCCGCTCCACGCCGTCGGCGAGGAGATGCTCAAGGCCGCCGGCGACAAGCCGCACAAGGACCGCGCGGCCGGCTGAGCGAAACGAGAGCGGACGACCTCGTCCGCCGCGCTCCCGCGATCAGGCGGCGGCCGGCATCCCGCGGGAGCGTCTGATCTCGGCTTCTTGCCTCACCCCGCCGCGGCGCGCTGATCCGCCAGCACGTGGGCGATGATCTGAGAGACCCTCTTGCCGGTCGGGATGTGCAGGAACTCGTTCGGCCCATGCGCATTGGAGTGCGGTCCCAAGACTCCGGTGACGACGAACTGGGCCTGGGGAAATTTTTCGCCCAGCATCGCCATGAAAGGAATGCTGCCGCCCTCGCCCATGAAGGCAGCCGGCGCGCCGAAGGCAGACTCCGACGCGCGCGCCAGCGAGCGTTCGAGCCACGGCGACAGGGCGGGCGCGTTCCAGCCGGTCGCGGCCTTGTCGAAAGTGACGGTGACCGACGCGCCATAGGGCGGGTCGGCCGTCAGCGTCTTCTCGACGACTGCGCGCGCCTGGGCGCCCACGAGGGTCGGCGGCAGGCGTAGGCTGAGCCTCGCCGTGGTGTAGGGCAGCAATACGTTGCCGGCATCGGGAAGCGCCGGCAGCCCTTCGATCCCGGTCACCGCGAGCTGCGGGCGCCAGGTGCGGTTGAGCACCAATTCGGTGAGATCGTCGCTCACCGGCGACATGCCGGCGGGAAATGGAAATTTCTCGTGAAGCTCATTGCCGAGCGCGGCGGCTGCACGCTTCGCCTGCGCGACGCGCTCGCTCGGCACCTGCGCATAGAGCTCGGCAGGGCGGATGGCGCCGGTTGCCTCGTCCTCTAGCCGCGACAGCAATTGCCGCAGGATGCGAAAGCTCGACGGCACCACCCCCGAGGCGTCGCCCGAATGAACGCCCTCGGTAAGCACGCGCACGGTGAGCGAGCCGGCGATCATGCCGCGCAGCGAGGTGGTGAGCCAGAGCTGATCGTAGTTGGCGCAGCCGGAATCGAGACAGACGACCAGCGCGGGCGTGCCGATCCGCGCGGCAAGATGATCGACATAGAAGGGCAGATCGTAGCTGCCGCTCTCCTCGCAGGCTTCGATCAGGATGACGCAGCGCGAATGCGCGATGCCCTGGTCGTGCAAGGCGAGGATCGCGCTCAGCGCGCCGAACATCGCATAGCCGTCATCGGCGCCGCCGCGGCCGTAGAGCTTGTCGCCCTTGAGCAACGGCTTCCACGGACCGTAACCCTCGAACCAGCCGACCATCTCCGGCTGCTTGTCGAGATGCCCATAGAGCAGCACCGTGTCCTTGCCGCCGCCCGGCACCTCGATGACGATGAGCGGCGTGCGGCCCGGCAGGCGCACGACCTCGAGCGAGGCGCCCGCGAGACCGGCGAGCTTGCCGCGCGCCCAGCGCTCGAACAGCGCGACGGCGTCGTCCATGTAGCCGTGCGCCGCCCAGTCGGGATCGAAGGACGGCGACTTGTTGGGGATCTTGATGTACTCGACCAGGGTCGGGACGATCTCGTCGTCCCACGCTTGACCGACGAATTTCTCCAGGCGCGATCGATCCATCATGCCGTCATCCTCGCTGCAGCCATGCGGCATGTTCCGTCGGCGCAGGGCGCGCGGTCAATGATGTCGAAGCCGCACGCGGGGGCCTCAGCGCTTCGACGACGAAGGTCTCGACGGCGAAGGCTTGATCGGCACCACGTTCGTCGTGCCGCCCGCCGCCGGAACGTCGTGCAGCAATGCCCGCCTCACCAGATCGGCCAGCGTTTCGAGCCGATAGGGCTTCTGCAGGAGGAGGTCGTCGCCGACATGCTCGAATGCGTCGATATCGGCATAGCCGGTGGCGAAGAGGGCTCGCAGCGCGGGTTGACGCTTGCGCGCCCGGCGAACCAACTCGACGCCGTTCATTCCGGGCATCGCCACGTCAACCAGCAAGAGGTCGATCGGGTCGCCGCGCGCCAGCCGGTCGAGAGCCGCCGGTCCGTTCTCCGCCTCGAGCGTCCGATAGCCCAACTCGTGCAGCGCATTGACCGCGATCTCGCGCACGCCCGCATCGTCGTCGACGACGAGGATCGTCGCCTTGCCGAGGGTCGGGATGTCAGACGCTTGCCCCTCTTGCGCCGAGGCGGGCGTCCCGCTCGCCCGCGGCACGTAGAGGCGGACGGTGGTGCCCTGGCCGACGCGGCTGTCGATATAGACGTTGCCGCCGGACTGCACGGCGAGGCCATGCACCATGCTGAGGCCGAGGCCGCTGCCTTTGCCGATGTCCTTTGTCGTGAAGAATGGCTCGAAGGCCCGGGCGCGAACCTGCTCCGACATCCCGGCGCCGGTGTCCGTCACGGCGATCATCACGTAATCGCCCGGCCGAAGCTCCGCCGGCCGCGCATCCGCCGGCACGTTGGCGGTGCGGATCGTCAGGCGGCCGCCCTCCGTCATCGCGTCGCGTCCGTTGATCGCGAGGTTAAGCAGCGCGAGCTCGATCTGATTGGGATCGATCAGCGCCGGCCACAGGCCGGACTCGAGCACGGTCTCGACGCGGACCGTCGTTCCCATCGTGCGGAACAGCATGTCGCCCGCTTCGCTGACCAGCAGGTTGAGATCGACCGGCTTCGGCGCCAGGCGCTGCTTGCGCGAGAAGGCGAGGAGTTGCGCGGTCAGCTTGGCCCCGCGCTCGGCGGCGCGGATCGCACCGCGCAGCGGCCGCATCGTCGCCTCGTCGTCGATCCGCCGCGTGGCGAGGTCGATATTGCCGAGCACCGCGGTGAGGAGATTGTTGAAGTCGTGCGCGACGCCGCTCGTCAGCTGGCCCAGCGACTCCAGCTTCTGGGTCTGCCGCAAGGCGTCCTCGGCGCGTTCGCGTTCGGCGATCTCCTTCATCAGAAGATTATTGGCCTCGGCGAGGCTCTTGGTTCGCGCCGCCACCAGGCCTTCGAGCTCGGCGCGGCTGCGCGTCAGGGTCACGCGCGCGCCGACGATCTCGCCGATGTCGGTGCAGGTTCCGAACCATTTGGCGATCCGTCCGCCGGCGTCGCGGAGCGGCGTTCCGCGCGCCTTGAACCAGCGATACTCGCCCGCCGCCCCGCGAATGCGCAAATCGAGGTCGTAATCGCCGCGGTCCGCGATCGCGGCTTTCCAGCACTTCGACACGCGCCGCCGATCGTCGGGATGAATCGGCAGATCCGGCCAGCTCAAGCCGAGTTGCTCGCTTTCCGCGATGCCCGTGTAGTCCAGCCACTGCCGGCTGAGATAATCGCAAGTGCCGTCGGGTCGGCACGTCCATACGAGCTGCGGCAGCGAATCGGCGAGCGTGCGGTAGCGCTGCTCGCTCTCCTCCAATGCCTTCAGCGTGTCATGGACCTCGTATTGGCGTCCCCTCGCCCGCAAGGCCGCCTTGACCGCGCTGACCAGCGTGGCGCCGTGGACCGGCCGCTCGAGCAGGGTGATGTTCGCAGTCGTCTTCAGAAAGGCAAATTCCTCGGTACCGTCTTCGCTCGAATTCCGCCGGTCGAGCAGCACGACGAAGGGAAAGTCGGACCACGGTTCCTGCTCGGCGATCCAGCTTGCCAGTCCCGCGATGCTGCCCTCGGCCAGCCCTTCTTCGGTGATGATCGCGGCCGCGACCCTTCGCGCCGCGCCCGCGGCGAGGGCGCCGCACAACTCGTCGAGGTCGGCGCATGCGGCGCTGGCGATTCCGGCGCGGGCGAGCACGCTCTTCGTCAGGGCGGCGTCCCGCCCCGCCGGCGCGAGGATCAGCACGTGGGTGGAGCGCGCCGCGCCGACCGCGCTCATGAGCCGGTCTTGAGCAAAGTCCGCGGCCCGGTATAGTTCGGCACGCCGGTCATGATGCCGATGAACTCGTTAAGCGGCTCGCCGAACTGTACTCCGGAGCCTGGCGCGACCTCGATGAGGTGAATGCGCTGTCGCGCGAAGCCGCCGCCGAGAATACCGTCCAGCGTCGCCAGGCCGGATGAGGATTTATCGTCTGCGTCCACGTCGATACTCCGCGATCTTGCCTGGTTCGGCCACCGCCCATGGCGGGTTGAAAACGCAACCCGCCGCCGCGGCCCCGACTTGGCCGAAGCTGCGGGAACGGACCAACCGGTGATCCCTGCAGGATATTTGCGACGGCACCGCGCCGGTATTGTCCTTTGGGATGGGTCTGCAGCCGCCGCGGCAGTCCGATCGGGTGCCGCGGGATGTAACGCTTCGCAACCGGCCGAAGCATCGGCGAGACGAGCGCGGCTAGAATGCGGAACCGCGACACGAGGAGACCGCGATGATCACCCTCTCCATCCGCTATACGCTCGACGCCAGCAAGCTCGCCGACTTCGCGGCCTATGCGAAGGACCTGCAGTCCGCGATCGAGCGCTGCGGCGGCCAGCTCCAGGGTTACTACCTGCCGACCAAATTGGCCGGCGCAACCAATATTGGGTTGGCGCTGATCGATTTTCCGAGCCTTGCCGCCTATGAGGCGTATCGAGGCAAGCTGCTGACGGATCCCGGCGGGTCGGCATGCCTCCGCCGCGCCGAGCAGGCGGGCTGCATCCTCGTCGAGGATCGCTCATTTCTGCAGCGGGTGACCCCGGACTAGGCTTTTGATCAGCTTCCCCGGCTCGCCGAATCGAGGGGTGCGTTGCGACCGTCGATCAACACCGGAACTTCACCTGATCCGACAGCCTTTAATACCCCGACCGGTGCACCAGCGCGCCGAGCCGCAGGAGTACATGTGGGCCATAGGGAAGACCGGCACCGATACCCAGTCCACTGGCGGCGAGCAGAGCCTGCCAGAGGCCTGCCTTCAATCTCACCCACACCGACCCATCGGCGGTCACCGCCGTGAGGAAGACCGCATTCGCGGCGACCAAGACCGCGGTGAGCAACAAGAGCAGGCCGTAATAATGAACATCGAAATCGAACTCATCCCAGGGACTGAGCGCCGCCGCATCGACAACCAACATCATACCCCTCGTTTGTTTTTCTATCCGTCATTGCAGCGCATCATCGATAATCAACCACGCGGCGCGCGCAGCGGCGGTGGCAAAGCGATGTCAAGCTACGGCCCGCCTATTAAAGAAGCGTTTCACGGATCGACGGCATCGGTTTATCGGCCTCTATCGGGTCGGCCTAGTCGCTAGCATCGGGAAAAGCCGTTATCAGGAGTATGGGGGCGGCCGAGCGCCGGTGCTGCATCATGCCGGCGAATGACAGCCCATGCGGATTGCCCGCAGGCATCGCGACATCGATCAAGAACGCGTCAAAGCTGCGCCCGGAATCCACTTCCGCCAGCGCGTTCATCGTGGTCCCCCGCCGCGACCACGCAATACTCGGAGGCGGTCAGGTGCCGGCTCACTGCGTAGCGGAACGCGTCGTCATCTTCGACGAGGAGAAGAGTGCGCATCTACGATTTGAACCACGAACTGGATCGGCTAGTCCAGCAACCTATGCGTGAGGCCGCAAGCAAACCCCGCCGTCAGAATTACGTCAGCCCGATTCCCGGCCAACCCACTCGCTCTAGCTCGCGCGACGACGCCTCGAATTCTGCGATCAGCGCCGGCGCCGAACTGCCCGCTTGGCCGCCGTGATCGCGGCATGGAGGGTGGCGAGGTCGGGGTGGTGGAGCGCGAGATGAGCCGCGCACAGCGCGACATCCGGATCGCCCCCGGTCATGACGGCGTCTTCGCCGCAGAGATCGCAAATCGGCACCTCGGCCCCGCCAGCGACCCGCAGGCGCGATCGGCCGATGTCGTAAGATGGGACCACTGTTGTCTTGTCGTCGATCATGAGTGGAGTCCCGAGTGCATACGCTCGGCGGTAGCGCGACACAGCATCGCTCCCATTGTCTGTTCGGTTGCTTACCAACGGAGAAATTTAACTTTGTGGACAGCGCTCGCCGGCGCTGGGCATGTCCTTTTCCATCGCCTCGTATCGGAACTCTCCAAGGGGCGGTCGGGAGTTGATCTGCTCTCGTCTCGGCCCTGTTGGCGGGAACACGGATGCAGCGCTCATCGGATACGAAGACTGGTAACCAGCTGCTTGACAGCCTGCCGCCCGAAAGTCTCGAACGCCTTCGGAGGCACCTCGAACCGATCGAGCTCGTCGTCGCCGACGCCGTCGATCCAACCGAGCACGTCTGCTTCCCCGTCACGGGAATGATCTCGGTGGTCGCGACGATGCAAGACGGCGACTCCATCGAGATCGGCATGATCGGCCGGGAGGGAATGTACAGCGTCTCCGCCATCCTCAGTGACGACAGCCCGTTCCAGAACGCCATGGTGCAGCTTCCCGGCCACGGGTTCCGTTTGAGGACGCACCTGCTGCGCCAGGAGATGCAGGCGGACGAGGCGTTGCAGCAGCGGCTGCTGCGCTACATTCAGGCGACGCTGAACGCCGTCGCCCAATCGGCGGCCTGCAACCGGCTGCATCTGCTGGAGCAGCGCTGCGCCCGCTGGCTGCTTGCCTGCCATGACCGTGCCGAGTCCGACCGCTTCCCGATGACGCATGAATTTCTCGCCATGATGCTCGGCGTGCGCCGGCCGGGCGTCACCCTCGCGCTGAATTCGATCCGTGAGAAAGCCTTGATCACTTACAATCACGGCACCATGACGGTCATCGATCGCGAGGGCCTGGAGGCGGCGTCATGCGAATGCCACCGCGTCATCAGGGACGAATTCGCTCGGCTCTAGCTTCTCACCGCCGCGTGCCGCACGGTCGCAGAGACCCTAGTTCGTCATCGCCGGCGCCGCGCCATGGCCATTGAATGCTGCCAATTCGTCTTGTGAGCCGGCAAGCCTTTGCGCAGATGAGCCATCTTGGCATAAACCCCCGCCGCGAACGGATCGCTCAGCGAAAGATGCACCGGGCAAAGAAAGGTCTTTATCGCGCCGTGGGCGCAGAATGCGATTGCTGGCTCTCCGCAGAAGCAGCGAAAAACGGCGGCGTCCTCATGTTCTCGTCGCATCGCCCGGTTCCACATTCCGCGGCTCGCCATTCGCAGCGGTCGACGGCCGGCGCCACCGCATGCGCAGAGGACCGCTCGCTACGCGCTGTCTGTGCCCGGCGATCCAAGACGCCGCCTCTTGCTGGGTAGCGAACCCGGTCACCGTCGTGGGACTCATGTCCGGGATCGTGACTTCGACGGCATAGTCCATCGCCTCGCGCGGGCGGATGCGATATTGGGCCTCGGCATGGGGGTGTCTCGATTTTGCAATGTCCGTCATCTCTGCCAACTACTGCTTCGAAAGGGATAGAAACGGCCAAGTAGCGAAACCAGAATTCCGCGGCCCAGTCCGGCAACTCGTAATTTCGATCAGGTCCATCGGGCGCACCATCCAGCAGGAGGTCTTTGTCCAGTTATCGATTGCGACAGCACTCCCCTGGGCCGCCGCCGTATGACAGCGATTGCGCCTCACCTCATCCGCCCTTGTCTGTACGATCTCTTACCAACGGGCAAATTAAAGCTTGCAGATGATATTGGAAGACGCCATATCCCGACTATTGCACGGAATTTTCTAGGCTCGTGCGACTGAGAGTTGCAGGTGCTCCCGCCCCCGTTTCTGTCGGCGGATCACATGCAAGGCTCGGCGTGCGCGAAGACCGGCAATCTCCTTCTCGACACGCTGCCGCCGGCAACCCTGAGACGGCTCCAGCCCCATCTCGAACCGGTCGAGCTCGTCCTCGCCGAGCCCGTCGACCAAACCGAACATGCCTATTTCCCGGTCTCCGGGATGATCTCGGTCGTTGCGACGCTGCAAGACGGCGACTCCATCGAGATCGGCATGGCCGGCCGAGAGGGGATGCACAGCGTCTCGGCCATCCTCAGCGAAGACAGCCCGTTCCAGAACGCCATGGTGCAACTTCCCGGCCACGCGCTCCGGCTGAGGACGCGCACGCTACGCCAGGAGATGCAGGCGGACGACGCGCTGCAGCGACTACTGCTGCGCTACGTCCAGGCGACCATGGGTGCCCTCGCGCAATCGGCGGCGTGCAATCGGCTTCATCTGCTCGAGCAGCGTTGCGCCCGTTGGCTGCTGGCCTGCCACGACCGCGCCGATACCGCCCGCTTCCCGATGACGCACGAGTTTCTCGCCATGATGCTCGGCGTGCGCCGGCCGGGGGTCACCCTCGCCGCGGGATCGCTCCAGCAGAACGGGCTGATCACCTACAACCACGGTCGGATGACGATTGTCGATCGCCTGGGGCTGGAGGCGACCTCCTGCGAATGCTACAGCGTCATCCAGCAGGCATTCGCCCGCCTGGTGGCTTCCCCCGCGAAACCGCGCGCCTGCCGCTCGCCTATCCCGGTCTAGAAAAACGCGAAGCTGCGCATTTCGATGCTTTCGCGCGGCGGCGCATCGGCTGGGGCGCCCGGGTCGTCGAAGGCGCTGTGCAGCGAGAACCGCGCCCTACCGTCCTTGAGCGCGTCATAGCATTTGATCAGCACCGCCTCGTGCCGTTCCATCCTGGGAAAATAATGCCAGCGGTGGTCGGGATTGTAGAGACCGTGATAGATCTCGCCGGTGCGGTCGCTGTAGACGAGATCGGCTGTCACGAGGTCGCCGGCCGCGATGCTCGCCGCGTCGACAAGTCCTAGCGGCATCATGCGCACCGGGCCGCTGATCGGCCGCCAGACATTGTACTCGGCGAAGCGGCGCTGCAGCCTCGCTCCGGCCTCCACTGGACCGAGGAGATCGCGCACGCGCTGCGGTCCTGATTTCTCGGTATAGTCGTTGTGGACGAGTTGCACCGGCGCACGCAGCCCGCGCGCCACCGCCCGCTCGGCGACGCGGATCGTGTGATCGAAGACGACAACCTTCTCGGCGCCGGTCTCCCGCTTCACGAGCTCCTCGACCTCCCGATAGTAGACGTCCCGCAGCTCGCGCTCGTCGTAGAAGTCGCGCACCGCGGTGTCGTGGCGCCGGAGGACGAAGCCTTGGCGGTCAAGATCGAGCGTCCCGGCGAACGGCCTTGCGTCGCGGACGCGCACGCGAAACTGCCCGTAATGGCCGACCCTGCGCTGCTCGCCGGTCCCCGGCGGCGGGTTGTAGGTCACCGGCTTCACCGCGGTGTCGGCCAGATAGGTCACCTCCGCCGCGACGCCGGTTTCGTCCTCCACCGGCATGACAGGCGGCAGGGGTCTATTCAATGTGACGGCATGTCCGGCGACGATTGCCATGATGGGGTTCCTCGGCAGGAAGGCACTTGCCTGCATTTAGACCGCTCCCAGCCGCCGCGCAAATGAGCATTGCTCATCGGCGGATTAGGAAAATTCACGACCGGTGGCCTTGTCTTTGTAACCGATATGGACTATATTATATCCACTACGGCATGGTAGAAAGCTGAGCTAGTGGGCTGGGAGGTGCACAAAAGAAGGAAAGTCAGTGCACCCGTAAGAGGTGTTTTATGGACGCTCCCGCACCACCATGCTCCTGTTCTTTTCCTGTATTTAACAGGAGCGGCACCGACCCGGAGCGGCGGAAGCCCTGGGAGGGCTGGCGTACCGCCCCTACCGCTCGACCGGGACCCGCCGCCCCTCGCGCAGGCTGTCGAGGACGGCGATCGTCGCCAGGCTGGACTGGACCAGCTCCGCCTCGTCGACCGGCGGCTTGCCCGCGGCCACGCCGGCGATAAACGCGGCGAGCTCGGCCTCGTGGCCCTTGTCCTGGCCGGTGCGTGCGGTCTCGCTCCGTGTCCTTCCCTCCGCCGTCACGCTCATGGTCAAGAAATTGTCGATGGTGACCACGGTGCCGCCGGCGAAGAGCTCGAAGCGCTCCTTGCTGAAGGCGGCGTCGCCGAGCGCGGTGTAGACGATGGTGGCGAGGCTGCCATCGGCGAAATGCAGCGTAGCGGCGAGATCGTCGCAGACGCCGGCCCTGACCGCCCCGGCATCGGCCTGGACGGCGACAATGTCGGCGCCGACGAGGTAGCGCGCGAGATCGACGAAATGACAGAGCTCGCCGAGGATGCGGCCGCCGCCCTCTGCCGCGGCATTGACCCAGCTCTCCGCCGGCAGGGCGCCGGCATTGACGCGAAGCACGAGAAGCTTCGCCCCCGCGCGCTTGGCGAGATGGGCGCGGGCGCGCAGGACCATCGGCGCGAAGCGGCGGTTAAAACCGACCATGAAGAACCCCGGCGCCGTCGCCCGCGCGGCCACGATCTCGGCGATGCCGGCGCGATCGAGCGCCAGCGGTTTCTCGACGAAGACCGATTTTCCCGCCGCCAACGCCCGCACGGTAAGCGCGGCATGGCTGGCATGGCGCGTCGCGATCAACACCGCGTCGATGGCGGGATCGCCGAGCACCGCGTCGATCCCGGTCGCGCAATGGGCGAAGCCGAACTGCTTGCTCGCGTGCTCGGCGCTGAGGCCGCGCTGCGTCACGATGGTGTGCAGCGTGACGTCCCGGCGCTTGGCGAGCGCGGGCAGCAGGACGGCGCGAGCGAAACTGCCGGCGCCGATAACGCCGAGCACGCAGCTTCCGGATGGCGCCGGACGCGCCGCCGGAAACGCGCGCGTCTCCGGCTGCGCGGGCACACGCGCAATGTCGTCGTAGCCGAGGACGACGCCGAGATGCGGTTTCGTGTTGCCGACGACCAGCTCATAGGCCTCCTCGGCGCGCGCGAAGGGAAAGCGATGGCTGATCAGCGCGCCGACGTCGAGGCGGCGCGGCAGGCTCGGGCTCATCAGGCGGACGCATTCGCGCAGGTTTTCGCTCTCGGTCCAGCGCACGAAGCCGACCGGGTATTTGACCCCGCCGCCCTCGAAATCCTCGTCGTAGCGGCCGGGACCATAGGAGCGCGAGACGACGAGCTGGATCTCCTTCTTCATGAACGCGGCGTACGGAAACTCGGTGCCGGTCTTGCCGACGACGCAGAGCCGCGCCCGGTCGCGCGCGATCTCGGCGGCGAGCTCGAG
>WNFC01009751.1_pt1 | contig 16962 bp, 19 predicted proteins | sample 5400541 | NCBI WGS metagenome assembly WNFC01 (sample SAMN13153342, study PRJNA577476) | soil metagenome | isolation source: 120 cm saprolite under Douglas fir tree site 2 hole 2 replicate 1 | place: USA:California | collected 2015-04-18
ATGCGCCCGCCTCGGCCGCGACGAGCGCGCCGGCCGCCCGGTCCCACGGCTGCAGGCCCCGCTCGTAGAAGGCGTCGAGCCTCCCGGCTGCGACCCAGCACAGATCGAGGGCGGCCGAGCCGCCCCGGCGGATGTCGCGGACCCGGGGAAGCACCGCCGTCAGGGCGAAGGCCTGATGGGCGCGCCGGGCGGCCTCGTAGGAGAAGCCGGTGCCGACCAGGGCGGAGTCCAACGCCGGGCCGGACGAGAGGTGCAGGGGGACGCCGCTGCGTGTGGCGCCCCGGCCGGCGACGGCCCGGAACAGCTCGCCCCGGACCGGGTCGAACACCACCCCGACCGCCGCCACGCCGCCCGACAGGACAGCCACCGAGACCGAGTAGGCCGGGTAGTCGTACAGGTAGTTGGTCGTCCCGTCGAGCGGGTCGACGAGCCACGTGACCCCGCTGATGCCGCCGTCCGCCGTCCCCTCCTCGCCCTCGATGGCGTCGCCGGGCCGGGCGGAGCGGATCCGCGACACGATTAGCGACTCGCTGGCCCGGTCCACCTCGGTGACCATGTCCGTGGCCGACGACTTGGTCTGCACGTCCGTGCGGGTCTCGGGCTGGTGGCGGAGCACGAGCGCGCCCGCGTCGGTGGCCAGCCGGGTGGCGAGCTCGGCCAGGGCGTCCAGCTCGACGGCCTTCAGCCCGATGGGGTCCACGGCGCGTGTCTAGGCGAAATCTCGCCGGTAGCGTGGCCCACCCATGGTCGTCCCGGTGGACCTGCGCTCGGACACGGTCACCTTGCCGACCCAGGCGATGCGCCGGGCGATGGCCGAGGCCGAGGTGGGCGACGACGTCTACGGCGAGGACCCTATGGTGAACGCCCTCCAGGAGGCCTTCGCCGAGCGGGTCGGCAAGCCGGCGGCCATCTATGTCCCCAGCGGGACCATGGGCAACCAGCTCGCCCTCCGGCTGCTGGCCCCGCCGGGCAGCTGGGTGGTGGCCGGCGCCCGGCAGCACGTGGTCGTCTACGAGGGCGGGGCGGCCGGGCGCAACGCCGGCGTGCAGTTCCACACGGTTCCCGATCCCGAAGGGGTCTTCTCGGCCGCGGACGTCGGCTGGGCGATCCAAGCGGCGTCGCACCACCACCCCCGCCCGGGGCTGGTGTGTGTCGAGAACACCCACATGCCGGCCGACGGCGCTCCCTGGCCGCTCGAGGTCCTCGACGCGGTGGCCGAGGTCGCGGCCGGCGCCGGGCTGCCGGTGCACATGGATGGGGCCCGGTTGTTCAACGCCGAGGTGGCGACGGGCACGGCGGCGTCGGCGTACGCCGCCCGGGCGACCACGGTGATGTGCTGCTTGTCCAAGGGGCTGTGCGCGCCGGTCGGCTCGCTGCTCGCCGGGCCGCACGACGTCATCGAGGAGGCCCGATCGGAGCGCGCCCGCCTCGGCGGCGGGATGCGGCAGGCCGGCGTGATCGCCGCGGCCGGGCTGGTCGCCCTGCGGACCATGGTGGACCGCCTCGCCGAGGACCACCAGCGGGCCCGCCGCCTCGCGGAAGCGGTCGCCGAACGCTGGCCGGGAGCGGGAGTCGACCCGGACAGGGTGTTGACCAACATCGTGACCTTCCCCCACTCCGACCCGACGGCGCTGATCGTCCACCTGGCGGCGGAGCGGGTCCTGGCCGGCACGATCGCGCCCGGGCGGATGCGCCTCGTCACCCACCACGACGTCGACGACGAAGGCGTCGAGCGGGCGGCCAAGGCGCTGGCGGGCGCCCCGTAGGGCCGGCGCGGCGGCGTGGCTACGCTCGGTTGATGGCCGAGCTGATGGCGGACGTGCCGGGGAGCGCGCTCGCCGTGTTCGCCCACCCGGACGATCCCGAGGTGGCGTGCGGCGGCACGCTGGCTCGATGGTCGGCCGCCGGGGCAGAGGTCAGGGTCGTGATCTGCGGCAGCGGCGACAAGGGCTCGCTCGATCCGGCCACCGATCGGTCGGCGCTGGTGGTCACCAGGGCTGCCGAGGTGGCCAGCGCCGCCGAGCATCTCGGCCTGGCCGGGCACCACCTCCTCGGCCATCCCGACGGGGAGCTCGACGCCGGTCCCGAGCTCCGGGGTGAGCTCGTGGGCCTCATCCGCCGGTTCCGCCCCGAGGTGGTGATCTGCCCGGACCCCACGGCCGTCTTCTTCGGCCAGCACTACGTCAACCACTTCGACCACCGCAACGTCGGGTGGGCGACGCTCGATGCGGTGGCGCCCTGTGCCGGCATGCCGCTGTACTTCCCCGAGGCCGGGCCCCCCCACCAGGTGGCGTGGCTGCTGCTCTCCGGCACGCTCGATCCCGACGTCTGGGTGGACATCACGTCCTCCATCGAGCGCAAGGCGACCGCCGTGGCGTGCCACGCCAGCCAGCTCGCGGGCGGACCGGATGGACCGGATGGACCGGCCGGACCGGCGGGCGAGCAGGCCGTGATCGCCATGGTGCGCCAGCGGGCCGAGGAAGCCGGGCGGGCGGCCGGTGTGCGCTACGCAGAGGGGTACCGGCGGATCCGGGTGGGCTGAGCTAGACACGCCCTCCGGGCGGGCCTTTGGCCCCGGGGCCAGGGCCGGCGGACTCCCGGATCGTGCGCCATTCGCCCATCGCCCGGAGCACCAGGACCGACACGACCGCGACCCCGGCCGAGGCGATGACGCCACCGACGAGCAAACCGACTCCTTTGCCGTTGGTGCATCCCGCCCGGCACTGGACGCCGGCAAACCCGTAGCCGATGAGCCCACCGAAGCCGCCGGCGGCGACGATGGCCACGAACGCCGCCACCCGGGCGCGCACCGACGGGAGGGCGGACAGCGAGTGGTGGTCGGCCGAGCGGCTTCCGCTGGCGGCACCGGGCACGGCAGAGATGCTACGGGCGGAGGCGCCCCCACACGGACGCGCCGAGAGCGTGTCGCGATGAGGCCACAATGAGGTATGCGGCAGTGGGTGGTAGCCGGTGGTCTCATCGAAGCCGGCGGGCGAGTCCTGCTCGTGCAGAACCGGCGCAGGGACGGATCGCTCGACTGGACGACACCGGGTGGGGTCATCGAGGTCCACGAGGGCGAAGGCGTCGTCGACGGCCTGACTCGAGAGGTGGCCGAGGAGACCGGGATCACAGTGACCGAATGGGAGGGTCCTGTGTACCTCGTCGAGGCCGAGGCGCCCGGGCTCGGCTGGCACCTCCGGGTCGAGGTGCATCGGGCGCTGCTCTTCTCCGGCGAGCTGCACGTGGACGATCCCGACCGGATCGTGGTCGACGCCCGGTTCGTGCCCGCCGGGGAGTGCGCCTCACACCTGGTCGGCAACCACGTGTGGGTCCGCGAGCCGCTCGGTGCGTGGCTGACCGAGCGCTGGATCGAGCCGCGGGCCTACAAGTACCGCGTGGACGGTGACCGCAGGATGGGGCTCACCGTGGTCCGGTTGTGACGGCCGGGACCGGGGCCGCGCCCCGGATCATCCTGCACGTCGACATGGATGCGTTCTACGCGTCGGTGGAGGTCCTGGACGATCCCTCCCTCGCGGGGCGGCCCGTCATCGTGGGCGGACCGGGCGCGCGGGGCGTGGTGGCGTCGTGCTCCTACGAGGCCCGGGCCTATGGCGTGCACTCCGCCATGCCCTCGGGGCAGGCTCGCCGGCTGTGCCCGCACGCGGTGTTCCTGGCCGGGCGCTACGACGCCTACGCCGGGGCGTCCCGCCGCCTCCACGCCGTTTTCGCCGAGCTCACCCCGCTCGTCGAGGGCATAGCGCTCGACGAGGCGTTCCTCGACGTCACGGCCGCCCGGCGCCGGCTCGGCGACGGCCCCGGCATGGCCCGCGCGGTGCGGGCGCGGGTGGCGGGCGAGCTGGGTCTGTCGTGCTCGGTCGGGGTGGCGTCGTCGAAGCTGCTGGCCAAGCTGGCGTCCAAGGCGGCCAAGCCCCGCGCCGGGCCCCCGGCCCGGGCGTGGTGGCTGTCGAGCCCGGCCAGGAGCTGGCCTTCCTGCACCCCCTTCCGGTCGGTGCCCTCTGGGGCGTGGGGCCGGCGACGCGCGGCCGGCTCGAGCGCTTCGGCGTGCGCACCGTCGGCGACCTGGCCGGGATCCCGCTGCCCACCCTGACCGGGGCGCTCGGCCAGGCCGTCGGCCGCCAGCTCCACGACCTGGCGTGGGCCCGCGACGTCCGGCCGGTCGAGCCGGGCCGGCCGGTCAAGTCCGTCGGTCACGAGGAGACCTACGGGCGAGATCACCGGGAGGCGGCCCCGCTGGAGCGGGAGATCGTCCGGATGAGCGACTCCGTGGCGTCCCGGCTTCGGGGCGCCGGCCTGGCGGGGCGCACCGTGACGGTGAAGGTCCGCTACGGCGACTTCACGACCATCACCCGGTCGCGCAGCCTCCCGGTCCCGGTCGACACCGGGCCGGAGCTCACCCGGGCCGCCACGGCGCTCCTGGGCGGCGTGGACGTCTCACCGGGGGTTCGCCTCCTCGGCGTCAGCGTGTCCGGCCTCGTCCCGGCGACGGCCCGGCAGCTCAGCCTCGAGCACGCCGGCAGCGCATGGGGAGAGGCGGCTGGCGCAGTCGACGCCGTGCGCGCCCGCTTCGGGGAGGCCGCCGTGGGCCCGGCGAGCCTGGTCGGCCCCGCCGGGCTGCGCGTGAAGCGCCAGGGCGACACCCGGTGGGGCCCGTCGGAGGACACCGGCGGCGGCCGCCCGTGAACGACCCGGCGGGCCGAGACGCGTTGTTGAACGAGCCGGCCTGCGCGAAGATGGCTCTACACCGGGTCTCACCCCCGGCCAGATGTCAAGGGACCAAGCGTGCCGCTTTCTGAGGACGAACAGCGCATCCTTCGGGAGATCGAGCGCACGTTCTACGAGAACGACCCTGCGTTCGCGGGCAAGGTCCGGAGCGAGACGCTGTACCGCCATGCCGGCCGCAACTGCAAGTGGGCGGCTCTCGGCGTCGTCGGCGGCCTCCTCCTGATGCTCTTCACGTTCGCCAGCAACCCGTTCCTCGGCTTCGCCGGCTTCATCGTCATGCTCGTGTGCGCCTTCGTCTTCTGGACCAACCTGCGCCGGATGGGCAGGGCGGGGTGGCAGCAGCTGACCCAGTCGGTGCGGGCCAAGGGCATCTCCGACGCCATCGGCGACACGGGCAAGCGGTTGCGGCAGCGCTTCAAGCGCGAGGAGTGACGAGCGGGGGGTGCGCCCCGGATCAGCCGCTGGGCCCCACCGGCCGGCGCAGGCGGCGCGGCTCCAGGTCCCACAGCAGACGGTCGGTGCTCGACGCGTCCTGCCGCAGTGCCTCCTCCACCAGCCGGGCCGCGGCCTCGGCGCGCTCGGCCGCGTCGGTATCGGCGCCTGACGTCGTGCCGGGACCCGGAGGCCCGTATGCGGCGCGGGACGCGGCCGCGGCCAGCCAGCGCATGGCCGCGCGCCCCTCGGCACCCAGCCCGGCCGACGCCGGCGCCCGCCGGGCGTACTCGCTGATCGTCTCGGCGGGCCGGCGGGGCGCGCCGGCCAGCCCGAGCACCTCGACCGTGTCGTCCCACGACAGCAGGATGCGGGCCTCGTCGCTGTCGGCCGCCCGGCGGCGGAGCCTCCTGCGGTGGGCCAGGGCCAGCAGGATGCCCGCCGCGCCCGTGAGCACCAGCAGGCTCAGGGCGGCCAGCGTGATCAGGACGATCCGCGGGTAATCGGTGTGCCGGCGGGGCCGGACGTCCAGCCCGCCGCCCGACAGGTCTCGCGGCAGCGTCGTGGGCGACGCGACCGGGCGGTTGGCCGGCGCGGTGGTGGCCGTCGGGACCGTGACGGCCACGCCGGGGCTGTCGGGCGAGGCCTGGGCCGGCGCAAGGCCGGTGTAGCCCTGGGCGCCGGGCTGGCCGCGACCCGGAGTGGGCTCGAAGGCGACCCAGCCGTACCGGCCGAGGTACACCTCGGGCCAGGAGTGATAGTCGAGGCCCTTGACGTGGTAGAGCCCGTCGGCCTGCAGCTGGCCAGGTGTGAAGCCCACGGCCAGGCGGGTCGGGAGGCCGGCCATGCGGGCCAGGACGCCGTAGGCGCCGGCGTACTGCTCGCAGAAGCCGCGCCTGGTTCGGAAGAGGAAGTTGTAGAGCGCGGCGTTGTCGTGCCCGGCCGGGACGCTGAGGTCGTAGGTGAAGCCGTTGGCGTGGAAGTAGTCCTGGATGGCCCGCGCCCTCTGGTAGGGCGTGGCGGCGCCCGCCGTGATGCTCCGGGCCAGCTGGCGGATCCGGGGATCGATGGTGGCGGGAAGCTCGAGGTACCTCCGATCGGCGCCGGAGACGTCCGTCACCTGGTCCAGCCGGTCGGACGCCAGGCGTGAGGCGGCCACGGTGGACCGGACCCGGTAATGCTGGTCGTCGGAGGACGTGGCCGCCGTGATGAGGCTGCCCGAGTCCGGGTTGAAGCTCACCTGCTGCGCGCCGGAGACCTCCTGGGGCTCGTAGGCGGCGGGCAGCCAGACCGACGCCAGGGCCGAGACGGCGTAGCTCTGGTCGACCTCGTCGCCTCCGGCGGCCGACGGCTGCACCCCCGGCAGCTGGTGGTGGACCGACCGGTACGACTCGTTGGCCGACTAGATGGTGCCGTCGAAGGCGTCGAGGGAGGTCAGGCGCCAGTACTCCGGCTCCGTGCTCCTGACCGTGAAGAGCTCGATCGCGGACCGCTCCACCAGCCCGTCGCGGATGTCCACCAGCGGGCTCACCACCACTACTCCGCCGGCCCTGCCCGGGCTGGCGGAGTAGTGGTGGTAGCTGTAGACGCCGGGCTGGCGGGCGGTGGGCAGGAGGGGACCGGCGGCCACCGCGATGAGCACGGCTGCCGATCCGATGGCCGCGCCGCCCTGGAGCAGGGCGATCGGGCCGCCCCGGGCCCGGCTCGCGAACCACGCCGAGCCACCGGCGCGCAGGTCGGCCTGATGGAGCAGGACGAACGCGACCAGGGGGACGAGGAACACGGCGGCATACGTCGCCCGGTGACGGTGGGCCCGGTCCAGCGCCGTAGCGAAGACGAACAACCCGAAGGCCGGGATGCACGCCTCGATGGTCGCCTTGATCCGGAAGGCGGCAAAGTCCGCCAGCACGGCCAAGGTGCCGAACGCGACCGTGGTCGCCAGCATGAACCCAGGGAGGGGCCGCGTCGGCGGCGAGATGTTGGGATACGCCGCCCAGGCCTGCCGCAAGATCCTGGCGGCGGTGTGCAGGGTGCCGTCCCACGGCAGCCCGTAGACGGTGGAGGCCGGGACCACGACCCACGCGGCGTACAGCAGGACGCCCGCGGCGGACACGGCGACCGCGGCCGCAGGTGTCAGGTCGGCCCGCCGGGCGATCCAGGCCACGGCATGGGCGGCCACCGCCGCGCCCAGGACGGGGAGTATCCACGAGGTGCCGGTGAACAGCCGCCCCATCCCGACGGCCGCGCCGACGGAGAGGACGGCCAGCGAGGCCGTGGTGGCCAGGGTGCGGGGCGCAGACGCGCCGGTCGTGTTCACGCCCGCCTGCCGGCAGGCCGGGCCATCTCGTCGGACCAGGCGGTCGGGAACGACCGGGCGGCGTCGACGCGCACGAGGCGTGACACAGAGGGGACGCGGCGCGGGGGCTGGTTGGCGGCGGGGGAGCCTGGAGCGTAGGCGGCGCGCTCGAACATGACCAGGGTCACCGAGCCGTACCTGGCTCGGAGGCGGGCGATGGCTTGGAGATCGCCATGGGAGGCGCCCGCGGTGGTGATGGCCACCACGGCCCCGCCCCCGCCGTGGCGGTGCAGGCTGGCGAGGACCGCGGTCATGGTGGCCGCCGAGGTTGACGAGGCGCCGGCGAGCCTCTCGAGGATGGCCTCGACATGGTCGTGGCCGGCGGCGAAGCCGGTATCCGTGCCGGCGGTCGTCACCAGCCGGACCAGGGCCCGCCGCTGCCAGGACGCGGTGACCACGCTCGCCGCGGCCGAGATCACCAGCTCCAGCGACTCGCCGGAATGCACGGGATGGCGCAGGTCGACCACGACGGTGGCCCGGCCCTGCCAGGGCATCTCGTCCTGGCGGATCATCAGATCGCCGGTGTGGGCCGAGCTCGGCCAGTGCACCCGGCGCAGGTCGTCGCCAATCTCGTAGGGCCGCAGGGCGAAGAAGTCCTCACCCATGAGCGTGAGCGGCGACGGGTGGTCCGCGCCCGCGTGGGGGTCATGACCCATGGCCAGGGGCGGTGGCGGGATGGCGTCCACGTGCGGGTAGACGGTCAGCTGGGTCTCCGCGGCTACCACCTGGGCCGAGGTGGCCAGCCCGAAGGGGTCGGTCAGGCGCAGCTCGAGCGGTCCCAGGCCGAAGATGCCGCGCCGGTCGGTGGGTAGCGCGTAGGCCGCCCGGGCCGTCTCGCCGGGAGCGAGGGGGGCGAGCAGGAAGCGGGCGGCGCGGCGGCCGCCGTCGAAGGGATCGTGCGCCTGGAGCACCGGCGAGCGCCGGGCGGCCAGGTTGCGCACGGACAGCTCCACCCGGCTGGGCGAGCCGGCGTGCACCCGCACGGGCCGCAGGCCCCGGGCGGCCTGGAGCCGGTAGCGCGTGAGCCGAACGTACGCCGCGGCGGCGCCGACGAGGGCCAGCGCGCCGACCCCGGCGATGTAAAGCTCCTCGGCGCCGAACAGCCGGCCGGCCAGCACGAGCACCACGAAGCTCATCGCCACGCTCGAGCCCCGCCGGGTCAGCACGCCGCCGTCAGCTCCGGCCGGTCGGCACCGGCACCAGGTTGAGGACCTCGTCGATGACGTCGGCGACGGTGGCTCCGCCCAGCTGGGCCTCCGGCGTCAGCATCAGGCGGTGCTCGAGCACCGGCCGGGCCAGGAACTTCAGGTCGTCGGGGATCACGTACTGGCGGCCCCGGGCCGCGGCGAGGGCCCGGCCGGCGCGCTGAAGGGCCAGGGCGGCCCGGGGTGACATGCCCAGGGCGACGCTCGGGTGGCTGCGGCTGGCGGAGGCCAGGTCCACGATGTAGGCGCGCAGGGCCGGGGCCACATGGGTGTAGCGGGCGACGTCAGCCATGGCGTCGATGTCCTCGGGGTCGGCCACCGCCTGGATCTCGTCGATCACGCTCGCCGTGGCGTGCGCCTCGAGCATGCTGATCTCGGCGTCGCGGTCGGGGTACCCCATGGTGATGCGCATCAGGAACCGGTCGAGCTGGCTCTCCGGTAGCGGGTAGGTGCCCTCGTGGTCGATCGGGTTCTGGGTGGCGATCACCATGAACGGCGAGGGCAGCCGGTAGGTCGTGGCGTCCACGGTGACCTGGCGCTCCTCCATGGACTCGAGCAGGGCGGACTGCGTCTTCGGCGAGGCCCGGTTGATCTCGTCGCCGAGCACGATGTTGGCGAACACGCCGCCGGGGCGGAACTCGAAGGTCTCCGTCGACCGGCTGAACACCGTGACCCCGGTCACGTCCGAGGGGAGCAGGTCGGGGGTGAACTGGATGCGGTTCCAGTCCCCGGAGAGGGACCGGGCCAGCGCCTTGGCCAGGCTCGTCTTGCCGACCCCCGGAACGTCCTCGATCAGGAGATGGCCCTCGGCGACCATGCAGACCAGCGCCAGCCGGACGGCGTCGTCCTTTCCCTGGATCACGAGCTCGACGTTGTCTACGACGGCCTCGAAGCGCTCGGCGAAGTCGAGCTCGCGTGTCGCCATCGATCGCTGCCTGGGCAAGCGTTGCCTCCTGGGACGGTTCGGGCGCAAGGGTACGGGCCGGGTGGTCGGGGAGCCAGCCCCAGCCCCGCCGCCCGTAGCCTGGCCCGGGTGGACCACCACGAATGGCACGAGGAGCTCGCCCTGGCCGTCGACATCGGCGGGACGAAGCTGGCGGCTGGGTTGGTCGACGGCGCGGGCCACCTCTCCGGCGCCGTGCGGGCACCCACCCCCGGGCGCGACGGCGCCGCCATCTGGCGCGTGCTCGACGAGCTGGTCCGTCGCGTAGTGGCCGGCGCGCCCACGCCGCCCCTCGTGTGCGGCGTCGGCTGCGGCGGGCCCATGGAGCTGGGGGGCGAGACCGTCTCGCCGCTCAACATCGCGGCGTGGCGCCGGTTCCCGCTGCGCCCCCGCCTGGGCGCCCTGACCGGCTTGCCGACCTTCGTGGACAACGACGCCAAGGCGCTGGCCCTGGCCGAGGGGTGGGTGGGTGCCGCGGCCGGGCGGCCCGCCTTCCTGGCCATGGTCGTCTCCACGGGCGTGGGCGGCGGCATCGTGCTCGACGGGCGCCTCCTCGACGGGCGGCTCGGCAACGCCGGCCACGTGGGCCATGTGATCGTCGAACCCGATGGCCGGGCCTGCCGGTGCGGGGGCCGCGGGTGCCTGGAGGCCGAGGCGTCCGGCACCGCCATCGAGGCGACGACGGGCCGGCCGGCGGCCGAGGCCGGCTCCGAGGTGCGGGCCCGGGCGGGCCGGCTCGTGGGCCGCGCCGTGGCGTCGGTAGCCAACCTGCTGGACCTGCCCCTCGCGGTGGTGGGAGGCAGCGTGGCCCTGGGCTACGGGCCGGTGTTCTTCGCCGGGGCCCAGGCCGAGATCGACGCCCGCTGCGGGCTCGACTTCTCGCGGGGGACGCGGATCGCCCCGGCGGGGCTGGGCGAGGCCGGCCCCCTGGTCGGGGCCGGCGCGGTTGGCTGGCGCGGCCTTCGGGGACCCGGGTGAAAGGGCAGCCCGGCGAGCCGTGGCGCCGCGCCGCCCTGGGCGTGGTCCCGCACCCCACGCTGTGGGCCGAGGCGGTGGTCGAGGTGTTCGTCCTGGCCCGCCCGGGCTGGTGGCGCCGCTGGCCGCCCCTGCCCACCCCGGCGCCCGGGTACCTTCGGTTCCGGATGGTCACCCAGTACGGCCAGCCGGACCGGCGGCCCGAGGCTCGGGACGTGGTGAGCTACCTGCGTTGGTGCCGGCATATGCGCCTGGTCCGGCAGTGAGCCCCGAGTAGAGTTCCTGCCCATGGCGCTTCCACCCATGGCTCGAGGCCGGCCGCGTCGGCGGCGCTCGCCGGCAGGGCGGTCGGAGGGCTGAGCGGTGGCGCGGGCGCTCGTGCTGAATGCGACCTACGAGGCGTTGTGCGTGGTGTCGACCCGTCGGGCGTTGCTCCTGATCCTGGACGGCAAGGCCGAGCTGGTGTCGGAGGGGGAGGGCCTGTTCAGGTCCGTGCGGCTGTGCCTGCCGGAGCCGTCGATCGTTCGCCTCGAGCACTACGTCAAGGTCCCGTACCAGGCCCGGTTGGCGCTCAACCGGCGGGCCGTCTTCGCCCGGGACGGGCACCGCTGCCAGTACTGCGGCTCGCCCGCGGAGAACATCGACCACGTCGTGCCCCGGAGCAGGGGCGGCTCCCACAGCTGGGACAACGTGGTGGCCGCGTGCCGGCCCTGCAACGCCCGCAAGGAGGACCGGATGCTGCACGAGTCCGGCATGATCCTGCGCCACGTGCCCACCCAGCCCCGCGAGCGCACCTGGATCCTGGCGGCCTCGGGAGCCCTGCGGCCCGACTGGGAGCCGTTCCTCGCGGCGATGCCGGCGGCCCGGCTGGCGTGAGCTGGTCCTTCGAGTCACGCCACGAGCCCGCGGCCGAGCTGCACCGCCGGGACCCGTGGGCCCGGCCCGGCCGATCGGTGACGTGGTGCCAGCCGTCGGGGCCGGCGGTCGTGCTGGGGAGCACCCAGCCCCTCGAGGCAGCCGATGCCGCCGCCTGCCGCCGGCGCGGTGCCGAGGTCGTGCGGCGCAGGACCGGCGGGGGAGCCGTGCTGGTCGAGCCGGCCGCCATCGTGTGGGTCGACCTGGTCATCGGCCGGGACGACCCGTTGTGGAGCGCGGATGTGGGCCGCGCCTTTCTCTGGGTCGGTGCCGCCTTCGCCCGGGCCCTCGGCCGCGTCGGCGTTCGGGGCGTCGTGCACCCTGGCCCGCTGCGGCGCGGTCGGTGGTCGGCGGCGGTGTGCTTCGCCGGGCTGGGCTACGGCGAGGTAACTGTCGGGGGGGCCAAGGTGCTCGGCCTGGCCCAGCGCCGCTCCAGGGACGCCGCCCTCTTCCAGTGCGCCGTCCCCCTGCGCTGGCGCCCGGCCGACCTGGTCGCCCTCCTCGCCGAGCCGCGGCCGGCGGCCGCGGACCTCGAGGGCGCGGCCCTCGGCCTCGGCGAGGTGGCCCCGGCCGTCACCGAGGCCAGCGTCGTCGAGGCCCTGCTGGACGCCCTGCCGGCCTGAGCGGCTCTCAGGGGGCCGAGGCGCCCGCCGGCTGATCGGTCGTGCCGGCCAGCTGGGCCAGGAAGCCGGCCGCGTCGTGGTACGAGACCCGCTCCACGACCAGCCCGTCCACGACGCGGGTGACGTGCACCATGCGCAGGGCGACGGACCGGCCGGTCGGCTCGAACCCACCGATCTCGCCCCGGTGGGTGCCGTCCATCACCTCCTCGGTCACCACCGTGTCGCCGCCGACGACCCACCGGGTCACCCGCAGGCGCAGGTCGGGAAAGGCGTCGAGGGTCGAGGCGTGGATGCGGTCCATCCCGTCCAGGTCGGTCCGGCGACCCGAGGCGGTGACGACGACGGCGTCGGGAGCGAACAGCGCCCTGCTGGCCCGGCCGTCGTGGGCGTTCAGGGAGGCCACGAGGGCCTCCACGACCGAACGCGGGCCCGTGCTCATGGCGACTCCGTCGCGGTGCTCATCCCCTCATCGTCGCGCCGATTGGGGGGCCCGGGGGTGGGCGAGTTGTTGACGGGTGGAAGAGTGGGGCGTAAGGTGGCGACTTGTGGCGCGAAGGGGAGGACCGGGCCGTCACGAGGAGCGATCGGGAGTGAGTCGTGGCGCGTTTCTTCGGGAGGTACGAGCACTCCCTCGACCTGAAAGGGCGGGTGATCCTCCCGGCGCGCTTCCGTCCGCCCTTCGAGCACGGCGGCTTCCTCACGCAGTTCCACGACGGCTGCCTGGCCCTCTGGACTCCCGACGAGTTCGACAAGCAGATGGCCGAGATGCTGGCCAGCTCGGAGGCCGGGCCGTCGGAGCGCAACCTGGCCCGGGTCTGGGCCTCGGGGACCCACGAGGTGGAGGTCGACCGCCAGGGGCGGATGCCGATCCCGAGCTTTCTCCGGGGCTTCGCCGCCCTCGAGGGCGACGTGCTGGTGCACGGGGCCATCGACCGGGTGGAGCTGTGGAGCCCGCAGACATGGGAGCAGCGGGTCAAGCCCATCGAGCGCACGCTGACCGAAGGCACCCGGCCCACAAAAGGCACTGTGCGCACGGAAGGCCCGGAGGACCACTAGGCGGGACCCAGGACAAGGAGGCCAAGCCACCACGACGACGCCACTCCACACCCCAAACCCCCGCCGGGGCCGCCCCGGCTCCTGCGCAGCCCCTCGACCGGCGCGGTGGAAGATCCCTACTCCGCCCGCTTCCATCTCTGCTCGCCGGGGAGACATCCCGGCAGCAACCTGCCTGTCGAGGGGCTGCGGATGAGCCAGGCGTTCGCCCACGAGCCGGTGATGACCGCCGAGATCGTGGCCATCTTCGCGCCGGTCCCGCCCGGGACGGTGCTGGATGCCACCGTCGGCGGCGGCGGGCACGCCGCGGCCCTGCTGGCGGCCCACCCGCAGCTGCGCGTCGTGGGCCTCGACCGTGACCCCGACGCCGCCGCCGCCGCCGCTCAGGCCCTGGCCCCCTGGGCCGGGCGGGTGTCGTTGCACCACGCTCGCTTCGACCGCCTGTCGGAGGTGGCCGCCCGCCTGGGCCTCGCCCGGCTGAGCGGGGCGCTGTTCGATCTCGGCGTCAGCTCGCCACAGCTCGATCGCCCCGAACGGGGCTTTTCCTACCGTAACGACGCACCCCTGGACATGCGCATGGACCCGACCCAGACCCGAACGGCGACCGACGTGGTGAACGGATGGGCCGAGCGCGACCTCGCCTCCCTGTTGCGCGCCAACGGCGAGGGGCGCTTCGGCGGCCGCATCGCCCGAGCCATCGTCGCCCACCGGCCCGTCACGACCACCGTGCAGCTTGCCGCCGTTGTGCGCGATGCCATCCCGGCGGCGACGCGACGCACCGGCGGCCATCCCGCCCGGCGGGCGTTCCAGGCCATCAGGATCGCGGTGAACGACGAGCTCGACGTGCTGCCCGGCGCCCTGGACCAGGCGATCGACCTGCTGGCGCCCGGAGGGCGGATCGCCGTGCTGGCGTACCACTCCGGCGAGGACCGCATCGTGAAGGACCGCTTTCGGACGGCGGAGACCGGAGGCTGCGAATGCCCGCCGGGCCTGCCGTGCGCGTGCGGGGCCGAGCCCAGGGTGGTGCCGGTGTTCCGGGGCGTTCGGCGACCCGGGCCCGAGGAGCTCGGGCGCAACCGGCGGGCCGAGAGCGCCCGGTTGCGCGCCGCCGAGCGGCTGGAGACGGCTCGGTGACCGCGACCACCCGGCCGGCCGTCCGGCCCGACGGGCTCCGGCCCCGTCCGCAACGGGCCCCGCTGCGGGTCGTCGAGCCCGGCGAACCGAGCGTCCGGGCCCGCCGGCGCCGGACCCGCTGGCTGGCTGCCGCCACGGGGGCCTTCGTGTGCTGCGGGCTGTTCGGGGTGGTCGCATTCCACCGGCTCGACAGCCAGGTGGCGGCGCAGCAGTCGCAGTACGACCGGCTCCGGCTCCAGATCGCCACCCTCGAGTCGCCGGCCCGCATCGTGGCGGCGGCCCAGGAGCGCCTCGGGATGGTCCCTCCCCCCAGCGTCCGGTACCTGTCTCCCTCCGCCGGTGCCCCGCCCTCCCCGGCCAAGACGGCGGTGACCCACCCGCCGGCGGTGGCATCCAGCACGACCACCCCCCGCCAGGGCACCTCGTCTCCCCCCACGACCGCTGCGCCCCGGGCCACCTCGTCTCCGTCCACGACCGCCCCCCCCAGGCCCAAGCCGACGACCGCGCCGCCCACGACCGCGCCGCGGCACCCGTGACCCCGCCCACGGCCACCGCGCACGCCCCGGCCCGGCCGCTCCGGCCACGCCGGGCCCCGGTGCCGCGGGCTGCGGGGCAACGGGCCACCCTTTCTCCCCCTGGACCGGGCGCGCCGCGTGTGGCGCCCAGGCCGGGCCGCTCGGGCGCGACCCGGCGGCTGACCGGCATGCTCGTCGTGCTGGCTGTGGCCTTCGCGGCGGTGACGGCCCGCCTGGTGTACATCCAGGGACCGGCCGCAGCCAGGTACGTCGCTCTCGGTGAGAACGAGCGGGTGCGCACGGTCGCGCTGCCCGCCGAGCGGGGGGCGCTGTTCGACCGGGAGGGCCAGGACCTGGCCCTCTCCATCCCGCAGACCACCGTCTGGGCCGACCCGCACCTGGTGACCGACCCGATGGGCGAGGCCGGCAGGCTGGCGCCCGTCCTCGGGGTCCCCGCGCCGGACCTGCAGGCCCTGTTGAGCAAGGACGCCGGGTTCGTCTACCTGGCCCGCAAGGTGACCGACCCGGTGGCGTCGCAGGTCAGGGCGCTCAAGCTCGACGGGATCGCCTACCTCGACGAGCCCGAGCGCTTCCTGCCGGCCGGCAACCTGGCCGCGCCCATCGTCGGTCAGGTCGGGCTCGACAACAACGGCCTGTCCGGGCTCGAGCTCCAGTACGACAAGCAGCTCTCCGGCCAGCCGGGCGAGCTGATCGTCGAGCGCGACCCCAAGGGGCACGACATCCCGGGCGGGCTGCACCGCTTCCAGCCCGCGACCAAGGGCCAGGACCTCATCCTCACCGTCGACCGGTCCCTCGAGTACCAGACGGAGCAGGCCCTGGCGACCGAGATCCAGCACGACAAGGCCAAGGGCGGCATGGCGATCGTGATGGACAGCAAGAGCGGCGAGATCCTGGCCATGGCCAACCTGGTGGCCGGGCCCAACCAGGGCGACCCGCCGCAACCCGCCCCCTCCGACACCGCGCTGACCGCCGTGTACGAGCCGGGCTCGGTCAACAAGGTCGTGACCCTCTCCGGTGCCCTGGAAGAGGGGATCATCCACCCCGACGACCATCTCATGGTGCCGGACAACATGAGAGTCGGCGACTACACCTTCCGCGACAACGAGGCCCACCCCACGGAGAGCATGTCGATCACCGACATCCTCGCCAACTCGTCGAACATCGGGACGATCACCATCGCCCAGAAGCTGGGCAAGGACAAGATCGACCACTATCTGCGGGCCTACGGCTTCGGAAAGCCGACCGGCCTCGGTTACCCCGGTGAGTCGGCGGGTCTGCTCCTCGACCCCGCCAAGTGGTCGGGCAGCTCCATCGGCTCCGTCCCGATCGGCCAGAGCGTGGCCGTCACGGCCATGCAGATGATCGCGGCCTACAACACCATCGCCGACGGCGGCACCTACATCGCCCCGAAGCTGGTGAAAGGCACCGTTGACGCGCACGGGGTCCGCCACGCCACCCCACCGTCGGTCCGCCACCGGGTCATCTCCGCCCGGACGGCGAAGCAGGTCACGGCCATGCTCAACGAGGTGGTCCGGGTCGGGACCGGCACGGCAGCGGCCATCGACGGCTACACCGTCGCCGGCAAGACCGGCACCGCCAGGGTGCCCGAGAACGGCGGCTACAAGGCGGGCGTCTACGTGGCCAGCTTCGCCGGCTTCGTCCCGTCGCAGGACCCCGCCCTGACCGCCATGGTCGTGATCGACGAGCCCCAGACGATGTACGGCGGGACGGCGTCGGCGCCGGTGTTCGCCGCCATCGCCCGCTACGCCCTGCGTGAGTTCCGCATCCCGCCGCCGCCCGCCGTCCCGGTGGCCAACGTCCCGGCCGCGTCTCAGGCGACCGCCGGCGTGGACGAGCCCGTGCCGCCGGCCCCCGCGGCCGTCACCTCGCCGCCGGCCACCGCGCCGCCCACGACGGCGACGCCGAGCACCGGCGCGACGGCCACTACGCTCGGCGGGCCGGCGCCTGCCGGCACCACGCCCTGATGAGCGATACGGACTGCTGAGCCATACGGACTGATGAGCCATACGGACACCTCAGCCGCGCG
>WNFC01004939.1_pt1 | contig 16960 bp, 18 predicted proteins | sample 5400541 | NCBI WGS metagenome assembly WNFC01 (sample SAMN13153342, study PRJNA577476) | soil metagenome | isolation source: 120 cm saprolite under Douglas fir tree site 2 hole 2 replicate 1 | place: USA:California | collected 2015-04-18
TCGAGATCCACGCCCTCGGCAATGCCTTCTACGATCTCGAGCGCTTTGGCCTGCGCTTCGTCGCCTCGCCCCGGCATGCCGACGTGCTGCTCGTCACCGGCCCGGTGACGAAGAACATGCGCGAGGCGCTGGAGCGCACATATTGCGCGACTCCCGATCCCAAATGGGTGGTGGCCGTCGGCGACTGCGCCCGGGACGGCGGCTTGTTCGCCGGCAGCTACGCCTGCGTCGGCGGTGTCGCTTCCGTCGTGCCCGTCGATCTGCATATCGCCGGTTGTCCGCCGCCGCCGGCACAGCTTCTCAAGGGATTGCTGGCGCTCCTGTCGGATGAAGTCGCGCGAAAGTAGCGGGTCCCTTCGGTAGCCGCATCCAGGCGCGCGAGAATGCCGACGCTTTTCTTCCGGCTTGGCGCCGAGACGCGCTATTCTCGGGGCGCGCTCTCTTTCGACGTCGCTAGCGAGGAGTTTTACCCATGTTTCCGAACCATGCCCGTTTCCCGCGCCGTACTGTCGCCGTGCTCGGCGTCGTCGCCGGCGTTGCGCTGACCGATATGGGCGGTGCTCGCGCGCAGAGCGGTACGTTCGGCACCGATCAGCGCTACTGCGACAACAGCGCGCTCGGGCAGGTGCTGAGCACGTCCAAGGGCAACCTCATCGGCAGTGCCGCCGGCGGCGCCGCCGGCGGCCTCATCGGCAACCAGTTCGGCAAGAGCAGCGGTAAGGGCGTAATGACCGTGCTGGGCGTCATCGGCGGCGCGCTGGCCGGCGGCTATGTCGGTCGGTCGATGGATCAGACCGACCAGGGCTGCGTCAGCCAGTCGCTCCAGAACGCCCCGGCCAATCAGCCGGTCGCCTGGCAGAATCCGGGCAGCGGCTCGAGCTACTGGGTGACGCCGACGCGCGACCGCCAAGGGCCGAACGGCCAGAAATGCCGCAACTTCGTCACCGACGCGGTGGTCGACGGCCGCCCGACCAAGACCGAGAGCACGGCCTGCCGCCAGCCCGACGGCAGCTGGATTCCCGTCTCCAGGACGGATCTGCGGCCGATCCGCACCCGCCAGCCCGAGGGCAATGCCTCGCTCTCCACCGACACGGTCCTCAAGGTGCAGCAGCGGCTGCACGAGCTGGGCTTCTATGTCCGCGACAACATCGACGGCCAATGGGGCCCGAACACCGCTACGGCGGTCAGGAATTTCCAGCGCAGCAAGGGCTTGAGTCCGACCGGGCAGATCGACCTGCCGACCCTGACGGCGCTCGATCTGCCGCCCGATGCCGGCTCGTCGCCGCAGCGTAACTGAGCCCGGCCCGGCGCCGGCGACGGGTGCCGCGAAGGTAAGCTGTGCTAGTATTCCGGGCAAGCCGTGTGTTGCCCTGCCGCCGTGGCATCAGGAGATCGGGGATGCTCTCTCGCCAGCAGATCGAGCACTATCGGGAAAGCGGATGGCTGGTCGTCGAGGACATGCTCGACGCGTCGCTGCTCGCGCAGGCGAGGGGCGTCATCGCCGACTTCGTCGCCAAGGCCGCGGGGGTGAGCGCCCATGACGAGGTCTACGACCTCGAGCCGGGGCACCGGCCGGAAGGGCCGCGCGTGCGGCGCATCAAGGCGCCGCACAAGAACCACCCGCTGTTCTGGCAGATCGCCCGGTTGCCGAAGCTCGTGGGCGTTCTCGGTCAGCTGCTCGGGCCGTCCGGCGTCTCGGTCAGCTGCTCGGGCCGTCCGGCGTTCGCCTGCACGGCTCGAAGATCAACCTGAAGGAGCCGCATTACGGCTCGCCGGTCGAGTGGCATCAGGACTGGGCGTTCTATCCGCACAGCAATGACGACGTCCTCGCCGTCGGCGTCATGCTCGACGACATGCTCCCGGAGAACGGGCCGCTGCTGGTGCTGCCGGGCAGCCATCGCGGACCGGTCCATGACCACCACCTCGACGGCTATTTCGTCGGCGCCATGGATCCGACGCGCACCGATCTCGATTTCTCGCAGGCCGTCGCGCTCACGGCCCCGGCTGGTTCCATGAGCTTCCATCACGTCAGGCTCGTGCACGGCTCGGCGCAGAACATTTCGCAGCGGCCGCGGCAGCTGCTGCTCTATGAGTATTCCGCCGCCGACGCCTGGCCGCTGATGGGGATCAAGAGCGTCGACGACTTCAACGCGCGCCTCGTCGCGGGCGCGCCGACGATCGCGCCGCGGCTGACCCAAGTGCCCGTGCGCATGCCGCTGCCGCCCGCGCCGCGCCAGGGCTCCATCTACGAGAACCAGACCCTGGCGAAGAACCGTTATTTCGCGATCGGCGAAGACGCGCGGGTGTAGGCTAGATCGCTAACCGATCGCCGCGCGCCCAAACAGCCCCTCTCCCGCTTGCGGGAGAGGGGCAACCCGTTCGATCGCGCTGCGATCGAACCCCCCGGGGCTGGTCGCGAAGCGACCGGCCGGGTTGCCCCCATCGCATAGCGATGGGAAGGTGAGGGCGAGTCATCGGCGGTGCGACGGAGCAGTGAAGAAGGCCAGCACCCCCTCACCCTCCCGTTGCGGCGCAACGGGTCTCGATAAGCCTACCGGAGCGGCGTGAGCAGCGGAGTCGCGGCGGCCTCAGCCGCGCTGCGGCGCGACGAGGGAAATTCGTTGCCGCGGCGTTGCGGCACCAGGACGGTGCGGCAGGCGAGCAGCAGCTTGCGCGCCTCGCGCGCCCATTTCGACTCGGCGTCGAGGCGGATGTAGCGCTCCAGCACGGGAACGGCGTCGCGGATGCGATCCGCCTGGATGTAGAGGGCGGCCAGATTGTAGAGCGGGTCGGCATAATCCGGCTCGGCGAGCACCGCGCGTTCGAGATGGGCGATCGCCTCCTTGTTGTTGCCGGCGCCCATGGCGAGATGGCCGAGGTTGAAATGCGCTTCGGCAAAGTCGGGCTCGGCGTCGACCGCCGCCAGGTAATGCGCCTTCGCTTCGGCGAGGCGGCCGAGGTCGCGCAGCACATTGCCGATGTTGAAGCGAATGACAGGGTCGCGCGGCGACGCGCTGAGACAGGCATAATAGAGCCGCTCCGCCAGCAGCAGCGCGCCCGAGCTCTCCGCCTCCTCCGCCGCCTCGAACAGCGCGTCCGGATCGGGCGGCGGCTGCACCCAGGCGAAGCGCATCTGTCCGTCGAGCTCCGCCAGCACGTCGCCGATGCGCATCATCAGCTCGCCCGAGGGCGCGATGTCGAGCCGGGTCAGATCGTGCGCGCCGCCGCCGCGCCGCCGGCGCCGCAGCTCGGTCGCGGCGATCAGCACCATCTCGAGCGAGACGCCGCGCCGCCGCAGATTGGCGACATGCTGCGCGACCTTGAGATCGTTGAAGCCGAACTGTCCGCCGGCGGGGGTGAGGACATCGAACAGCGACAGCAGGCGCACATCCTCGCGCGTGAGGCCGGTGAGGCTCAGGAGACGCGTTTCCTCGATGTCCTTTCCCTGGAGCGCCGGCGCCAGCCCGAGCGCGCGCAGGAACGCCTCCTCGCTGAGGCAGCGCTGCGGCTCCATCGCGCGCAGCGCCGCGAAAGCCGGCGAGGCGATGCGGCCGGCCGCCTCGTGCGTGACGACGGCAAAGTCGGTGTGGCGATTGAGACGGCGGTGCAGCTTGGCGCCGCGGCTCGCGAGTTCGCGCTCGACGCGGCTTTTCGGCAGCCGCTCGAAGCGGCCCGCGACGAAGAAGCTGGTGCCCTCGAAGCGCAATCCACCCATGTCAGCCTGCTCGGCGGTTCGCACCCTTCTGCTTGCCGCGCGCCGCCGTCTTCTTTTCCTCGGCGGCGGCGGGCTCGCGCCCGCGCGTCGGCTTGCTCGACGCCGGCGGCTTCATCGTCTCCAGCGACTTCTTGAGCGCCGCCATGAGGTCGATGACCGGCGCCGGCTCCGCCACCTCGGTGGTGACGATCTGCTCGCCCTTGAGCTTCGCCTTGATGAGGTCGGCGAGGGCCGCCTGGTAGCGGTCGGCGAACAGGCGCGGATCGAATTCGCCGCTCTTCTGGTTGACGATCTGCTGCGCCAGGGCGATGGCCGATTCGTCGAGCGGGCCCTCCTCGATGTCCGCGAAATAGGGCTCCTCGGTGCGCACTTCCTCGGCGGCGCGCAGCGTGCGGATCATGATGCCCTTGCCGCGCGGGCTGAGCAGCACCGCGCGCTCGCGCGACGACAGCACCAGCCGGCCGATGCCGGCCTTGCCCTCGCGCTTCATGGCTTCGACGATGACGCGGAAGGTCTCGTTCGCCATCTTGCCGTCGGGCGCCAGCCAATAGGGGCTGTCGAGGTAGAGGGCGTCGATCTTGTCGTCGTCGACGAACTGCGTCACGTCGATGACGCGGTTGCTCTCGACCTGGATCTTGTCGAGATCCTCGTCGGCGACGATGACGTAGCGCCCCTTCTCGAACTCGTAGCCCTTCAACAGCTCCTCGCGCGGCACCGCTTTTCCCGTGGTCGGGTCGGTCGGCACCATGGAGATGCGCGCCATGGAGCCCGGCGCCAGGTTGTTGAAGGAGATCTTCTCGGCGCTGCTCGACGCCGGGTAGAGCCGCACCGGGCAGGAGACGAGGCTTACCCTCAAATACCCTTTCCAACTCGATCTCGGGGCCGCCATGGAGTGTCCTTTCGCGCAGCAGGATAGACCGATGCCGTCCGTCGCGCCACAGCCTTGCGGGCGCTACGGCGGGCGGGCGGTGGCGAGGCTTGCCGCCGGTCCGCGCTTCCTTTACGCAGCCTCGCCTAAAGAATGCATTAAGGTATGGCGATGCGACGCCGGGGAGCTAGCTTTTGATGGGTCTGCGCGAATATCAGCGCAAGCGCGACTTCAGCCGGACCCCCGAGCCGGCCGGATCGGAGCGCCGCAGCCGCAGGCAGAAGAAGCTCGGCTACCTCATCCAGATGCACGCGGCGCGCCGCTTGCATTACGATTTCCGCCTCGAGCTCGACGGCGTCCTCAAGAGCTGGGCGGTGCCGAAGGGGCCGAGCCTCGATCCCCAGGCCAAGCGCCTCGCCGTCCATGTCGAGGACCATCCCATCGAGTATGGCGAATTCGAGGGCGTCATTCCCGCCGGCGAATATGGCGGCGGCACCGTCATGCTGTGGGACCGCGGCTGGTGGGAGCCGATCGGCGATGCCGCCCAGTCCTACGCCAAAGGCCATCTCAAATTCACGCTGCACGGCGCCAAGCTGCATGGCGCCTGGGCGCTGGTCCGCATGAAAGGCCGGCGCGAGGGCGACAAGGGCGACAACTGGCTGCTGATCAAGGAGCGCGACAAGGACGCCGTGCCCGGCAGCGACGACGCCGTCGTCGTGCAGGAGACGTTGAGCGCCAGCACCGGCCGCGACATGGCGGCGATCGCCCAGGAGGCCGATCGCGTGTGGAGCTCGAAGCAGGGCGAGGTCACCAAGGAGCGGGCGAAGCCGAAGCCCAGGAACGCCGGCGCGAAGCAGCGTGAGACGTCGCCGCCCGCCTTCGATCCCTCGCATTTGCCCGGCGCCAAGCGCGCCAAATCGGCGCCGCGACTCGCGCCGCAGCTCGCAAGCGCGGCGGAGGACGCGCCGCGCGGCGACGAGTGGCTGCACGAGATCAAGTTCGACGGCTACCGCATGCTGGCCTATCTGCGCAACGGCAAGGTCGAGCTGCGCAGCCGCAAGGATCTCGACTGGACCGCGAAATTCCCCGAGGTCGCCGCGGCGCTGTCGCGCCTCGACGTGGACGAGGCGGTGCTCGACGGCGAGATCGTCTTTTACAAGGAAGATGGCGTCAGCGATTTCTCGGCGTTGCAGAACGCGCTCGCCGAGCGGAAGACGGCGGATCTCGTCTACATGGCCTTCGATCTCCTGTTCCTCGCCGGCTGGGACTTGACCGGCGTCGCCCTCGAGGCGCGCAAGGCGGCGCTGCGCGCCTTCCTCGCGGCCGATCCGGCGCCGACCATCCGCTACAGCGACCACCAGATCGGCAAGGGGCCCGAGTTCTTTGCCGGCGCCTGCGACGTCAAGCTGGAAGGCATCGTGTCGAAGCGTCGGGACGCGCGGCATCAGGCAGGGCGCAGCTCCGCCTGGGTCAAGGTGAAATGCGGCAAGCGCGAGGATCTCGTCATCGTCGGCTTCACCGATCCCGCCGGCGCGCGCGCCGGGTTCGGCGCGCTGCTGATGGGCTATCACACCGCCAAGGGCGAACTCGTCTATGCCGGCCGCGTCGGCACCGGCTATGCCGACAAGCTGCTTGACGCGCTGCGCCGCCAGCTGACGGCGCTCGAGCAGCGCAAGGCGACGGTGAAGCTGCCGGCCGGGCTCTCGGCGCGCGGCACGCATTGGGTGAAGCCCGAGCTGGTCGCCGAAGTGATTTTCTCCGGCTGGACAGTGGACGGCATCTTGCGCCAGTCGAGCTTCGTCGGCCTGCGCGAGGACAAGTCGCCGGATGAGGTTGTGCTCGATCCGCTGGCGGAATCGCCCTCAGCGACGACGGCGCCGGCGCAGCCGAAAGCGAAGATCGGCCGCGACGGCGCCGCGGTGGTGCAGGGCATCCGCGTCACCCATGCGGCGCGCGAGGTCTATCCCGAGCCTGGCATCACCAAGCTGGCGCTCGCCGAATTCTACGCCGAGATCGCCGAGTTCATGGTGCCGCATGTCGCGCGGCGGCCGCTCAGCCTGTTGCGCTGCCCGGAAGGGGTCGTCGGCCAACGCTTCTTCCAGAAGCACCTGATGCCCGGCACTCCCGCCGCCATCAAGCGCGTTCCGGTGCCGATGAAGGAGGGCATCGAGGACTATCTTATGATCGAGGATGCTCCCGGCCTGGTGGCGCTGGTGCAGATGAGCGTGCTCGAAATCCATCCCTGGGGCTCGACGATCGACAATCTCGAGAAGCCCGACCGCCTCACCTTCGATCTCGATCCCGATGAGGGACTCGGCTGGGACCAGGTGGTCGCCGGCGCCGTCGCGGTGCGCGAGTTGCTGCAAACCCTGGGATTGCGCAGCTTCGTCAAGACCACCGGCGGCAAGGGGCTGCATGTCGTGGTGCCGATCAAGCCGACGCTCGAATGGGACGCGGCCAAGGAGTTCACCCGCCTCGCCGTGTCGATGCTCGTCGACGCCGCGCCCACTCTCTACACCTCGTCGATGGTGAAGAAGGCGCGCCGCGGCCGCATCTTCATCGACTACCTGCGCAACGGCCGCGGCGCCACCGCCGTCGCCGCCTATTCGACGCGCGCCAGGGCTGACGCCACCGTCTCCGTGCCGGTGACCTGGGACGAGGTCGAAGGCGGCCTGCGCTCCGACCGCTTCACCGTCCTGACGCTGCCGGATTATCTGCGCGCGCGCGCCGCCGACCCGTGGGCGGAGCTGGCGACGACGAAGCAGACGATTGCCGCACGCGTGCTGCGAAAGCTGGGCGTTTCCTAAGGGGCGCGTGTCGTATCGGCGGAGCGGAAACGCTCGACAGCCCTGGCCCGCGCCTTTGCCGCCTCGACGTCGCGATCGCGCGGCGGACCGTTGGTGACGAGAGAATTGAGCAGCTCATGCGCCGCTCTCGCCACCTCGTCCACCGCGCGGTTGAAAGCGGGCTCGTTGGTCTTGGACGGCCGAGTGAAGCCGCTCAGCTTGCGGACGAATTGCAGCGAAGAGGCACGGATCTCCTCGTCGGTGGCGGGCGGCTTGAAATTATGCAGTGTCCTGATGTTGCGACACATGGGCGATCCTCGTGACGAGCGTCGGCGACGGTCGCACAGGATGGCCGTCGCAATCAAGCCGCTCGCCGGCGCGGCGCCGCCCCGCGCGAAAGCATGCCGAAAGGCGCTTGACATCGTCCGGGCCGAATGGTACTTAACCGATCGGTTACATATGGACACGCTCTAGGCGCGACGCCGAAGCAAAATCCTCGCGGCCGCCGGCGAATGCGGAGGACCAGATGGCGAAGCAAGTGCTCATCCTCGTCGGCACCAAGAAGGGCGCCTTTATCGTTGACGGCGGCGCCGAGCGTCATTCGTGGCGGCTGCGCGGTCCGTTCTGCGAGACATGGCCGATGAACCATGTCGTCGGCGATCCCGCCAGCGGTACGATCTATGGCGGTGGCGGCAACGCCTGGTTCGGCGCGGCGGTCTGGAAGTCGAGCGACCTGGGCGCAACCTGGACGCATTCGAGCGAGGGGCTGGCATACGCGGCGGGAGAAGAGCCGATCAAGGCGGTGTGGAGCGTGGCGCCGGCCGGGCGGAGCCTCTACGCCGGCGTCGAGCCGGCCGGCCTCTTCCGCAGCGACGATGGCGGCCGCTCGTGGCGGCATATCGCCGGATTGCGCAACCACCCGTCGCGGCCGAAATGGACGCCGGGCGGCGGCGGGCTCATCCTGCATTCGCTCGTCGCCCATCCGAGCGACGCGCGGCAGCTCTGGGTCGCCATCTCCGCGGCCGGCGTGTTCCACACCGCCGATGGCGGCGAGACGTGGGAACCGCGCAACCGCGGCACCAGGGCCGACTTCCTGCCGGCCGGAGAGAACTACCCGGAATACGGCCAATGCGTGCATAGCCTCGTCATGGCGCCCGGGAAGCCCGATCGCCTTTACCAGCAGAACCACTGCGGCATGTATCGCAGCGAGGATGGCGGCCGGCGCTGGGACAGCATCGAGGCGGGCCTGCCGTCGACCTTCGGCTTTCCCGCGGCGGTCCATCCGCGCGACCCGGCGACGCTCTATCTGCTGCCGCTCAACGGCGACACGGCGGGCCGATACGTGCCCGACGCCAAGGCCGCCGTCTGGCGCACCCGCGACGGCGGCGAGAGCTGGGCGGCGCTGCGCCGGGGCCTGCCGCAGGAGAACGCGTTCTTCGGTGTGTTGCGCCAGGCCATGGCCACCGATCGCCTCGCGCCGGCCGGCGTCTATTTCGGCACCAGCACGGGCGCGCTGTTCGCCAGCGCCGACGAGGGCGACAGCTGGAGTTGCGTCGCGCAGCACCTGCCCGCGATCCTCTCGGTGGAGACGCTGGTGGTCGAGGCTTGAGCATCGATATGCCAAACGACAGGTCCTCCCCCTCGGCGCCGGTCGTGGTCACGCTTCCGCTCGCGCTGGTGCGGCTGTTCCCGGGCTGCGTGCGGCGGGTGGAGCTGTCGGCGGCGACGGTCGGCGCGGCGATCGACGCGCTCGACGCGCGCTGGCCGGGAATGCGCGACCGCGTCTGCGAGTCGACGCCGCGCATCCGGCGCCACATCAACGTCTTCGTCGCCGGCAAGCGCGCGAGCCTGGAAACGCGCCTGGCGCCCGGCGCGGAGGTGATGATCATGACGGCGATCAGCGGCGGCTAGGCGGTCGCTCGAAGCGCTTGACAGCATCGGCGCCGTGCTGTACTTAACTGATGGGTTATTTAACCCGATGGTACAAAGCGACATGTCGCCGGACCGCCTCAGCAGCACGTTTTCCGCCCTCGCCGATCCCACCCGGCGGGCGATCCTGGCGCGTCTCGCGACGGGCGAGGCCTCGGTCACCGAGCTGGCCGAGCCCTTCGCGATGAGCATGCCCGCCATCTCCAAGCATCTCAAGGTGCTGGAGCGCGCCGGCCTCATCGCCCGCGGGCGCGAAGCGCAATGGCGGCCGTGCCGGCTCGAGGCCGCTCCGCTCAAGGACGTCGCGCGCTGGGTCGAGCATTATCGCCGCTTCTGGGAACAGAGCTTCGATCGCCTGGACGCCTACCTGCGCGCGTTGAAGGCCAGGGAACACAAGGAGAAGAAGCATGGGCGCAAGCCGCGCAAGACCTGACGTCGCCGCCGATCCTGCCGAGCGGGAGCTGGTCGTCACGCGCGTCTTCGATGCGCCGCGCGACCTCGTGTTCCGCGCGTGGATCGAGCCAGAGCAGGCGGCGCAGTGGTGGGGGCCGGAGGATTTCACGGTGGTGTCGCTCGAGATGGATGTCCGCCCGGGCGGGATGTGGCGCAAATGCATGCGCTCGCCCGAGGGCCGGGACTATTGGCGCCAAGGCGTCTACCGCGAAATCGTCGCGCCGGAGCGGCTCGTCTTCACCTATGTGTCGGATGACCCGCGCGGCAATCCCGGCCACGAGACGCTGGTGACGGTGACCTTCGCCGATCAGGGCGCGACGACGTTGATGACCTTGCGGCAGACCGGATTCGAGTCGATCGGCGCGCGCGACTCCCATCGCGGCGGCTGGACCAGCTGCATCGAGCGTTTCGCCCGATTTGTGACGCCGGCGGCGTGAGATCGAGTACGCGTCAAACTTTGCTGAGGAGATCGTCATGGGCAGAGCCGTCGTTCACTGGGAACTGATGTCGAAGGATCCGGCCAAGGTATCGGACTTCTACGCGAAGATTTTCGACTGGACGATCCGGCACGTTCCCGAACTGAACTATCGCGTCGTCGAAACCGGCGGCGCGGGCGGCATCAATGGCGGCATCCTGAAGCCGGAGCGGGAAGGGCCGTGGCCCGGCAACATGCTCTTCTACATCGACGTCGACGACCTCGCGGCCTATCGCAAGAAGATCGTCGCGGCGGGCGGCCAGATCCACGTCGAGGAGCAGCAGGTGCCCGGCATGGGCTCGTTCTCCCTCTTCACGGATCCCGAGGGACGCATGATGGGCCTGTGGAAGGTGGCGAAGAAAAGTTGAGCGGCGGTATCGGATGAGCGGACCACGGGAGCAGGCGATGAGCAGCGGAGGATTGTCGAAGGCGCGGCTCGGCCGCATGCACGAAATCATGGCCGGCCATGTCGAGCGCGGCGGCGTGCCCGGCCTCGTCGCCCTGGTCGGCCGGCGTGACGAGTTGCATGTCGACGCCATCGGCATGAAGGCGGCGGGCGGCCGCGAGCCGATGCGGCGCGACACGATCTTCCGCATCGCCTCGCTGACCAAGCCGGTGACCGCCGCCGCCGCCATGATCCTCGTCGAGGAAGCGAAGCTGCGGCTCGACGATCCGGTCGACCGCTGGCTGCCGGAACTGGCCGACCGCAAGGTGCTGCGCGCCATCGACGGCCCGCTCGACGACACCGTGCCGGCCAAGCGCGCGATCACGCTGCGCGACCTCTTGACCTTTCGGCTGGGTCACGGCGCCGTCATGGTTTATCCCGAGCGCTACCCGATCCAGCAGGCGATGGCCGAGGCCGGAATCGCCCCGGGGCCGAGCCTGCCGGCGTTTCCCGCCGACGCGCTGATGAAGCGCTACGGCGGTCTGCCGCTGCTGCATCAGCCCGGCGAGAAGTGGCTCTACAACAGCGGCTCCGACATCCTGGGCGTGCTGATCGCGCGCGTCAGCGGCCAGACGCTGGCGGCATTCTTGCGCGAACGCATCTTCGCGCCGCTCGGCATGAAGGACACAGGCTTCAGCGTGCCCGAGGCGAAGCTCGACCGGCTGGCGACCTGCTATCGGACGGATCCGGCGCACGGGCTTGCTGTCTTCGACGAAGCCCGCGGCGGCCGCTTCGCCCGCCCGCCCCTCTTCGAATCCGGCGCCGGCGGGCTGGTCTCGACGGTCGACGATTATCTCGCCTTCGGCCGCATGATGCTGAACCGCGGCAAGCACGGCAGCGAGCGCATCCTCTCGCGCCTTGCGGTCGAGCTGATGACGACCGACCATATCACCGCCGAGCAGAAGGCGGCGTCGCCGTTCTTCCCCGACTTCTGGGACAGCCGCGGCTGGGGCTTCGGCTTGTCCGTCATCATCCGGCGCGACGATCTGGCGGCGGTCCCGGGACGGTTCGGCTGGGACGGCGGCTACGGCACGTCGGCCTATATGGACCCGAAGGAGGACATGGTGGCGATCCTCATGACCCAGCGTCTGTGGGAGTCTCCCCGCGGGCCGGATGTGTGCCGCGATTTCTGGACCTCGGTCTACCAGGCGATCGACGACTGAAGGCCAAGCAACCAGCGAGGAGATATGGCGATGCGGTTCATGATGATCGTCAAGGCGAACAAGGACAGCGAAGCGGGCGTCATGCCCGAGGAGAAGCTCATTGCCGCCATGACGAAGTACAATGAGGAGCTGGCGAAAGCCGGCGCGCTGCTCGACCTCTCGGGACTCCAGCCGAGCGCGAAGGGCGCGCGCATCAAGTTCTCCGGCGGCAAGCGAACCGTGGTCAACGGGCCTTTCGCCGAGGCGAAGGACCTGATCGCCGGCTACTGGCTCATCCAGGTAAAGTCGCGCGAAGAGGCGATCGAATGGGCCAAGCGCGCCCCCGCTCCCCATGGCGAGGGCAAGGAGGGCGAGATCGAGCTGCGCCAGCTGTTCGAGCTGGAGGATTTCGCTCCCAGCGATGCCATCGAACAGGCGCGCAAGCTGGAGAAGAAGCTGCCGAAGAAAAAGTAGTCGAAGACGCGGCCGCCTGAGCCGAGACCGGAACCCCTGAGCCAAGGAGATTTGTGATGCAAGTCCAGCCCTACCTGTTCTTCGACGGCCGCTGCGAGGAGGCGGTCGCGTTCTACCGCAAGGCGCTCGGCGCCGAAGTGACGATGCAGATGCGCTTCAAGGACAGTCCCGAGCCGCACGCGCCGGGCATGATCCCGCCGGGCGCGGAAAACAAGATCATGCACATGGCCCTGCGCATCGGCGATACGACGATATTGGCGTCCGACGGCCGATGCCTGGGGCGGCCGAGCTTCCAGGGCTTCGCGCTGTCGCTCACGGTGGCGAACGAGGCCGAGGCCGAGCGGCTGTTCGGCGCGCTGGCCGAGGGCGGTCAGGTGCAGATGCCGCTGGCCAAGACCTTCTTCTCCCCGCGCTTCGGCATGGTCGCCGACCGCTTCGGCGTGGCCTGGATGGTCTACGTCGCGCCGCCGGTCTGACACGCACGATTCTCCGCTTCGGACCGCGGCCGGCAAGCCATCGGTCGATGAAGCCGGTGTCTCTCCGCACCACGCCGGCGCCGGCTAGACCGTCGCTCGCAAATCCGCTTGCGCCGTGAGCAACGCCTCGGCGGCGCTGCGCGCTTCGCGCACGAGTGCCTGTCTGCGCGCGAGGATCTCTTTGCTGAAGGCGGCGAGTTGCGCGACGCCCTCCGACAGCGCCCGTTCGAGCCTGGCCCTTTCGGTCAGGATTCTCTGCTCGACGGTTGCCTTGTCGATGGCGGAGACGCCTCGCTTGGGATCGAACACGAAGCGCGCCTCCTTCTGCCGGCGCCACACCTTGAGGCGCTTCAGCATGACGGGGCCAATGCCCGGAACCGAGAGGACTCGCTGATCGACGATGTCCGCAGCCGTCGCGAGGCCATAGGATTGCAGCACGGTGATCTTCGCGTCGCCCACGCCTTTGATGTTGGCCCCGTCCAACGGGCAGCGGTCGAGGAACGCCGTCAATTGCGCGCCTTCGCGGTTCGTCTCCAGATCCTGGAGGCGGCGCAGACGCTCGTGCGGGAGCCGGTCATAATCCGCCTTGAGCTTCTCCAGCGCCAGTCGCCGCTGCACAAACTCCTCGTTTCCCGCCTCGATCTTCCATTGGCGCTCGATCGTGGTGCAGCGCTCGCGGGCTTTGAGCGCGGCCTGCTCAAGCTCGGCTTTCCCACGCTTCTTCACCACGGGCGGCATCGCGGCCCAGGACAGGACGATGAGAATCGCCACCGCCAAGGGCCAGAAAGTCGCGTCGGCGATCGTCGACATCGGGCCGACCAACTTCGCCACCGGAATGATGACGACGGTCGTCAGAACGAGCGCGATCGCCATCCGCTTGCGCGGGCGCCGTGCCGGTGTCGCCTGCGGCGAGGCCTTCGCCTTGATCGACTTCAGCGCCGCCGGCGGCGGCAAGGGCGGCGCGGCACCCGGATCGGGAATGGCGCGCATTTCCTGCCACAGCGCGGCGATATCGATGCCGCTGGGTTGCGGCCCGGCTCCGGGCAGGAACACCACCGGGAAGAGCATGAAGCCGCCGGTCGCCTCGATCTCGCACCACGGGCATTTGCCTGCCGCGGCGAGGTATTCATGCGCCGGGTTCGCCGCGCATTTCCGCAAGCCCCGCGCCAGCTCGCCCAGCGCCGCGATCCACTCCTCGGGCTTCGGGCGCGCGCCCTCGCGCGATCCCTCGGGCGAGAACGCCCGCTCGAACAGCAGCGCCAGGTTGCGGGTGACGCCGTTCAGGCTGAGGCTGCCCGGCGGCGGCTTCATCTGCAGCGCGAGAGCCTTGGCGCCGTAGGCGAAGCGATATTCCTTGATCGCGCGCTCGATCGGCATGTCGCCCGCGCCCAGATAGCGCCCGGAAAACGGGTGCCTGGCCATGAACAGGAGCTGGAACACGATCACGGCGAGGCCGAAATTGTCGTGGTTCGGCGTTCGGAGGATGCGCTTGTAGCTGGTGAGGCCCTGGAATTCCGGCGGCTGATGCGTGGACACGCCGACATCGCAGAACCATTGTTGGCCCTTGGCGCTCACCTGGAAGCTGTCGCAATCGATGAGCTTCACGGTCGCGTCCGCGGCCACGACGAGGTTGCCGTGGTTGACGTCGCCGATGACATGTCCGTTCTCATGGATCACCGCGAAGGCGCGCGCGGCGTTGACGGCGGCGTGAATGAGAAAGGCCCACCCCGCCGAGGGAAATTCCTGGAGACGCAGCTTCGGGCTGTAGAGGTTGAACGCCGGCTTGTGGCCGGAGATCCTCGGCATCAGGAATCCCAGGACGGGACCGCCGCGCGATGCCGCGTGGATCGGGCTCGTCGGCCAGGCCGCCAGCTTCAGCAGCCGGTCGGTGCCGAGTTTCGCCATGGCGACGATCTTTGCCGATTTCTCCGCGCCGGGACGGTGGTGGTAGAGCTTTGCCACGATTTCGCTCCGGTCGGCGAGCGCATAGACGCTGCCTTCGCCGCCCCTGCCGAGCTCGGCGCCGAGGCGCAGCGGACGCCCGCTCGCGTCAACCAGCGGAAGCGGATTTGGCTGCTGTAGCATGGGTCGCCGACGGTCTTTCCTGCGGCGCCGGACGGCGCGTGGCCATGATCAAAGTCTTGTCGTCGTCCGTGCGGTCGCAGACCTGCTTGGAGCCGAGATAGTGCGCCAAGGAAGGCGACGTCTCGCTCGCCGCCGGCGGCTTCGTCGCGGCAAGCCAGCGGAACAGCGGGCGAAAGAAGGGCGCGTGAGCGGTCTTGCCCGCGAGGTCGAGCACCAGCCGCTCGATCCCGTCGGTGAATATCGCCAATTCCTCGATCGGACCGTCATGGATCTCGATCTCGAGCGCGCGGGCCGCATCGCGCTGCGTCACGAAATTGGTGGTGTTGGCGAACTCGCCATGCTGCGGCCAGAACACCCAGTCGTACTCGCCGGGACCATGCCGCCCGGAGGGACCGTGCCGCCCGGACACGACGATCGCGCCGTCGCCGATCTGGAAGAAGACGGCACGGTCAGCCGCGATCACCGCGCCCAGCGCCGTGCACGCGAAATCGCCCGAGTGGCTGCCGGCCCGGGCGGCGCGCGCCGCGATCCTGCGGCGCAGCTTCGTCAGCCATGCGAGAACGAAGGCGCGATCGATCGCGGCGATGCCGCGCTGGCGGCAGGCCGCGCCGAAGTCGTGGAGGAACAGCGCGACCGCCAGATGCGCGCCTTCCTCGGAGCGGCGGGCGCTGCCCGCGCCGTCGCTCGCCATCGCCAGAAGAACCGGTCCGCCTCCGCTGGTCTCGACAACGCGGCAGGACCCGGCATCCTGGCAGGGCGAGCCGTTCTTGTCGTGCGATGTCCCGGCGACGGAGGCGTAGGCATAGCGCCACGCCCCGGCCATCACACGGTCGCCCAGCCGTTCGGCGTCACGGGGTTGTTGAGCTGCACGGCGTCGCTCGGCTTGGAGCGCGACACCATCCCGAGGGAGCTGGACAGCCATGAGAAGAGATCGCGGAACCGCACCCCCTTGAGCTTGAGCGGCTCGCGCACGCTGATTTGGCGAAGAATGTCCATCTTCGCGTTCTCGACGCCGACGGCGAAGAACGAGAACGCCTTCTTCTCGTTGTTGTCGCCGGCGCGCACCAGCGTCGCGGCGTTCTTCCATTCGTCGGTCGGGCCGCCGTCGGTGATGAGGAAGATCCACGGGCGGTAGTAGCTGAGGCCGGTCTGCTTGTAGACCTGCTTGCGCGCCTCGAGCATCTTCAAGCCCTCCTCGATCGCCGCACCCATCGGCGTCTCGCCGCCGGCGCGCAGCGTCGGCGGCATCCACAGATCGGGCGTCTGGAACTCGCTCTGCACCTGCACCGGCCCGAAAGTAATAATGCCGACCTCCACGCGCTGGGCCGCCATCGCATCGGCCGTCAGCTCGTCCCTGAACGCGACGAGGCCGGCGTTCAGCTCCGCGATGGGCTGCCCCCGCATCGAGCCGGAGGTGTCCAGCAGCAGCAGGCAGGGGCATCGAGGCTCGGGATTCCCGACGATATCGGGCGTCGGGAACGGCATTTGATCGTCCAACAGATGGTCGTCAGTCATGGCAAACACTCTCCCAGTTTCGGCCGGCGGGCGTGGCTCGACGCAATTCCTCGGTCTTTGCTCTGCGGTCTTTATTGCGATTTTTGTCGGTTTGTTCCGTGTAATCGCGCCAAAGCCCGGAGGATTGCGACAAGGCTCAACACGATTACAGCCGCCGCCCTAAGAATGTGTTGCCGGCGCCCGGGCTTTCGCGATTTCCCTTCGGCGGGCCGAAAAAATGCCATAGGGGTCGAGATCGAAGGGGCGCCGGTAGATATCGTTCATGGTTGCGTCGTAGCACACCACGGTTTTACGAGGTGTTTCGCCCGGCTTACGGATCGCCGGGTGGGAGTCCCTCTCCCTGCCTGCGTCTCGAGCACGCAAGGCACGACTGCCCAACCCCGCACTGGAAGCTCATGTCGAAAGACAGCGCTCGATGCGGGCCGCGAAGTCGTCGGGATCGACCGGCTTGGCGATGACGTCGGTGGCGCCCAGCTGCCGGGCGATCTTGAGGAAGTCGGTGTTGCCGATGCGCCCGCCGCCGGAAACAGCGATCACCTTCGCATCCGGCCGCTCGCGGCGAATCTCAGCGATGGTCTGAATGCCTTCCTGTTCCGG
>WNFC01003517.1_pt1 | contig 16959 bp, 16 predicted proteins | sample 5400541 | NCBI WGS metagenome assembly WNFC01 (sample SAMN13153342, study PRJNA577476) | soil metagenome | isolation source: 120 cm saprolite under Douglas fir tree site 2 hole 2 replicate 1 | place: USA:California | collected 2015-04-18
GTGAAAACCCATCACATCCGTCTGGTCGCCGCCGCACGCTGGGTTGTTCGTTTGCGAGCAGCCCTTCTTTCCCTTCAAGGCTTGCGCGACGAACCCATCCATTTTGCCGAGGTTGATGTCGGCGATCGCGTCTACCTGCCCATGGGGGCCGCCGCCGTTGAGATCGTTCGGGTCGTGGTAGGGCTTGGCGCAACCCCCGCTCGCCGGATCAGGGATGCAGATGTTCTTCGGCAGACCGTTGACGCCGGGGAAGGTCCCGAAGTAGCTGTCGAAGGTCCGGTTCTCCTGCATGATCACGATCACGTGCTTGATCTTGTGGATCCCGCTATCGGTGTTGGCCTGCGGCCCGAGAACGAGGCACGAGCTGAGCAGGCCGGCAACGCCGGCCAGCGAAAACAGGCGAAGGTAAGCCGGAAGGCGCATCACCCGTTAAACGGTCGCCCGGGCCGCGCCTTACGATTAGGACGGAGCGTGAATCTAGCCTAGTAGGCGGGGCGCGCGCTGCTCGAGGTGCCGCCCGAGCCGGAGCCACCGTAGGAGCCGCAGCCGGCGATCCCACCGGCGAGCAGCATCAGGCTGACCACGAACACGACCATGCGTTTCATCGCCCTAGCCTACGGCGGAAGGTTACGCTTGAGAGGAGGGTTGGCCCAGCCGGTATCGCGCGAATCGATCGAAAAGGCACCCCGCACTCGCGGCGCGGACAAGGCCGTCGTCTCCGTCTGTCCCTATTGCGCGGTCGGTTGCAGCCAGCTGATCTACGTCAAGGACAAGCGCATCATCGACATCGAGGGCAACCCGGCCTCGCCCATCAACGAAGGCACCCTTTGCCCGAAGGGTGCATCAACCTATCAATATGTGATCAACCCTAACCGGGTTACCACGGTGCGATATCGTGCGCCCCACTCGGACCATTGGGAAGACCGGCCGCTCGAATGGGCGATGGACCGCATTGCCACCCTCATCAAGCAGACCCGCGACTCCACCTTCGTCGAGCGCACCACAGAGGGCAAGCTTGTCAACCAGACGACCGCCATTGCGACCCTGGGTGGGGCCACGATGGACATCGAAGAGAACTACTTGATCAAGAAGCTTTTTAGCGGCGGCCTGGGCGTGGTCTCGATCGAAAACCAGGCCCGAATATGACATAGCTCCACCGTCCCCGGTCTGGGGACAAGCTTCGGACGGGGCGGGGCGACCACCTTCCAGCAGGATCTCGCCAACGCCGACGCGATCCTGATCATGGGCAGCAACATGGCCGAGAACCATCCGGTCGGCTTTCGCTGGCCGATGAAGGCAAAAGAGAAAGGGGCGACCATCATCCATGTCGATCCCCGCTTCACGCGCACGTCGGCCGCCGCGAACCTCTACGTGCCGATCCGGTCGGGCAGCGACATCGCCTTTCTCGGCGGGCTCATCAACTACGTGCTGACGCACGACAAGTGGTTCAAGGAATACGTGCTCGCCTATACCAATGCGTCGACGATCGTCGGCGACGACTACGTCGATGCCGAAGACAACGGCGGCCTCTTTTCCGGATACGATCCGCAATCCGGCAGCTACGACAACGCCACCTGGGCCTACGCCGGCGCGGCGAAGGACCGGCCGCATCGCGATGAAACCCTGCGGCACCCGAGCTGCGTCTTCCAGATCCTCAAGCGCCACTATGCGCGCTACACGCCCGAGATGGTCGAGCAGGTGTGCGGCTCGCCAGAGGAGCTCTTCATCCAGGTGGCAGAGGTGCTCGCGGCGAACTCCGGGCGCGAGCGGACGAGCGCGATCGCGTATGCGGTGGGCTGGACCCAACAGAGTTACGGCGCACAGATCATCCGGGCCGCTGCCATTCTGCAGCTGCTGCTAGGCAATATCGGTCGCCCGGGCGGCGGCATCATGGCGCTGCGTGGCCACGCATCGATCCAGGGGTCGACGGACGTACCCACGCTGTTCGACCTGCTGCCCGGCTATCTTCCACACCCGGCCGTGGCCAGGGGCGATGACACCCTCGAGCGATACATGCGTGAGTCGGGCGTAAGGGGCGGCTACTGGTCGAACCTGCCGAAATTCATGGTCTCGCTGCTGAAGGCGTGGTACGGGGACGCGGCGACCAAGGCCAACGAGTACGGCTATCAGTGGATTCCCAAGCTGACCGGCGATCACTCCCATATCTCGACCTCGGCCGCGATGGCGGACGGCAAGGTCAAAGGCTTCGTCGTCTTCGGCCAGAATCCCGCGAACGGCAGTCCGCACGCTGGCCTACAGCGCAAGGCGCTCACCCAGCTCGACTGGATGGTCGCGCTCGACCTCTACGAGACCGAGACCGCAGCCTTCTGGTACGCCGCGCCTGAGGGATGGAAGCCGGCCGATATCAAGACCGAGGTCTTTCTCATCCCGACGGCCGGCCCTGGCGAGAAGGAAGGGACCTTCACCAACACCCAGCGGCTCCTGCAGTATCACGACAAAGCCGTCGACCCGCCGGGCGACACCCGATCCGACCTGTGGTTTCTCTATCACCTCGGCCGGCGGCTGAAAGATCTCTACCGCGAGTCGACCAATCCGCGCGACGAGGGATTGCGCAATCTCACCTGGGACTATCTTCCGGAGCGACCCGATCCCGAGTATCGAATCAAGGACGAGCCGTCAGCGGAAAAGGTCCTGATGGAGGTCAACGGCTACACGGTCGCCGACCACAAACAGGTTCCGGACTTCGAGCGCCTGAAGGACGACGGCACGACGGCTTGCGGCGTCTGGATCTACTCCGGCGTCTTCCCCGCTCCGGGACAGAACATGGCGCGCCGCCGAAATCGCACGCCCGGTAACTATGTCGACTCCGAGTGGGGCTTCGCATGGCCGGCGAACCGACGCATCCTCTATAACCGTGCCTCGGCGGACCCGGCCGGCAAGCCCTGGTCGGAACGAAAAAAGTACGTCTGGTGGGACGCCGCCAAGGGGACATGGACCGGGCTCGACGTTCCCGATTTCCCGCTGAAGAAGGCACCCGACACTCCGGCGAAGGACGAAGGCACCGGGATGGACCTGCATTCTGGTTCTGATCCCTTTACGCTCAAGGCCGATGGTCGTGGCTGGCTGTTCGCTCCAAGCGGGCTCAAGGACGGCCCCTTGCCCACGCACTATGAACCGCTCGAATCACTCCTCGCCAATGATCTCTACCCGCGCCAGGACAGCCCGGTTGCCAAGCGGTTTGGTCGCCTGGACAACCCGATCAGTCCACCCGGCGACCCGCAATATCCCTACATCGTGACCACCTATCGTGTGACCGAGCAGTACACCTCTGGGTCGATGTCGCGCTGGAACAGCTGGCTCAGCGAGCTGATGCCCGAGATGTTCGCGGAGATCAGTCCTGAGCTGGCCGCCGAGAAGGGTATCGAAAATCTGGATTGGATCGTCGTGTCGACGCCGCGGAATCAAATCGAATGCAAGGCACTCGTCACCCGCCGCCTGCGTCCCTTCCGTCACAACGGCAACCTGATTCATGAGATCGGTCTCCCCTACCACTGGGGCTACAAAGGGCTGGTCACGGGCGCCATGGCGAATGACCTGGTTGCTTTGTCGGAGGAACCGAACGTCTTCATCCAGGAAGACAAGGCGCTCACCTGCAACCTCCGAAAGGGGCGCCTGTGATGATCGACGGCTACAAGCGGCTGATGAATCTCGAGCATCCGCTGCCGCCGAAGAAGGCGAAGGGCTTCTTTACCGATACCAGCCTCTGCATCGGTTGCAAGGCCTGCGAAGTCGCCTGCAAGCAGTGGAACCAGCTGCCCGCCGACGGATTTGCCATCACCGGAAACAGCTACGACAACACCGGTCACCTGGGCGCGACCACCTGGCGCCACGTGCAATTCATCGAGCAGGCGAAGGCCAACGGCCGGCAGGAGCAGCGCTGGCTGATGATGTCGGACGTCTGCAAGCACTGCGCCAACGCGGCGTGCCTCGAGGCCTGCCCGACCGGCGCGCTGGTGCGCACCGAATTCGACACCGTCTACGTCCAGCAAGACATCTGCAACGGCTGTGGCTTCTGCGTGCCGGCCTGCCCCTTCGGCGTCATCGACCGCGTGCCGAAGGAGAGCACGTTTGAGGTGGGGACGGCCCACAAGTGCACGCTCTGCTACGACCGGCTGAAGGATGACATGGCGCCCGCTTGCGCCAAGGCGTGTCCGACGGCGTCGATCCAGTTCGGCGACGTCGAAGAGTTGCAGCAGCGGGCTCGGCAGCGGCTCGGCGAGCTCAAGGCGCGCGGCGAATCCACCGCCCGCCTCTACGGAATGCCCGAAGGACAGGAGGCAAAAGAGGTCGGTCCACTGCATGCCTTCTTCTTGTTGCTCGACAAACCGCAGGCCTACAACCTGCCCGAAGTCCCGCGCCTTCCGCGCAAAACGATGGCCGAACGCTACGGCTGGAGCGCCGCCGTCGGGATCGGCTTTGCGATGGTGGCGGCCCTCGTCTTCCGCGGCGGCCGCCGATGACCGACCGAAATCCGAATTCCCCGGGCGAAAATCTCCCTCCCCCGCTTGCGGGGGAGGGTCGGGGTGGGGGCACTGGGGGCTATTACGACTACCCGGTGGTGCGCCGTCCCGTGTGGACCTGGGAGGTGCCAGCGTACTTCTGGCTCGGTGGTCTGGGCGCCGGCGCGTTCGTCACGGCGTCGCTCGCGCAAACGTTTGGATCGGCCGACGATCGTCCGATTGCCGCCGATGGTTTCTATGTCGCGGCCGCCGCGCTGGTCCCCTGTGCACCGCTGCTAGTCGCCGACCTTGGCCGTCCGCAGCGTTTCCATCACATGCTGCGCATCTTCAAGCCACTCTCACCCATGAACCTCGGCGCCTGGACCTTGACCGGGTTCACGCCACTGGCGTTCGCCAGGGCCGCGTCCCACGCGGCTGATACAGGGCTGCTTCGCGGTCCGCTTGGCGCCCTGGCACGGCTTCTTCCGCGACGACTGCTCGAACTGACGGGCAGTCTTCTCGGCCTGGTACTCGCCGGCTATAGCGGGGTGCTCCTGGGCGCGACCAATGTCCCGTTGTGGGCGAAGAGCAAGTTGCTGGGCGGCGTGTTCATGGCCTCAGCATTGTCGAGTGGTTCCGCCGCGGTGGCGCTCCAGGCCGCGCGCCGCGGAGCGCCCGAAGAGACGCTGCACCGCCTCGCGGCCATCGAATCGGCCGCATCGCTTGGAGAAATGGCCATCGTTGCTGGCTACCTGGTGCAGTCCGGGAAGACCGCGCGTCCCCTAACGACCGGTCGCTTCGCCGCGCCATTCTGGTTCGGCGCCGTCGGCGCCGGAGGGCTGCTCCTGATCCTGCTTCATGGCGTCGCGCGTCGTGGGCATGGTCGCACGTTGCGATCTGTGTCGACCGCTGCGGCGGTGTGCACCATAATCGGATCGATGGCGCTGCGCTGGAGCATCTTCGAGGCCGGCAAGGACTCGTCGGAAGACCAGTCGGCATCCTTCGACCTATCGCAAGCCTGAGAAAATCTCGCTGGGTGCGACAGCTCGATTTGAATGCCGATGTCGGTGAAGGTGACCCGGAAACCGACGCGGCACTGCTTCAGTTGGTGAGCTCCGCCAACGTTGCGTGCGGAGCTTACGCGGGCGACGAGCAGACGATGCGAGCGACAGTGGCGTTGGCGGTCCGTCACGGCGTTGCGGTCGGTGCTCACCCAGGATTCAATGACCGTGAAGGTTTCGGTCGGCGGCCGCAGCAACTGAACGCGAGCGAAATCCGCGAGCTCCTCTTACCTCAACTGGCCGCGCTCGATGCAATTGCCCGCGCAGAGGGCACGATGCTGCATCACGTCAAGCCGCATGGGGCGCTCTACAACCAGGCGGAGACCGACCCTGCAGTGGCAGTCGCCATCGTTTCTGCCATCCGCGCGTTCGATCCGACCGTGCGGTTGGTGGGTCGCGCCGGCTCGGCGATGGAGCAGGCGGCGCGGGAAGCGAGCCATCCCTTTACGGCCGAAGCCTTTGCCGATCGGCGCTACCGGTCGGATGGCACCCTGTCGGCGCGGTCCGAGCCCGGTGCGCTACTCACCGATCCAGAGGAGGTGGCACGTCAGGTTCGCGGGCTGGTGACTGACGGTGAGGTTTTCGCCAGCGACGGCAGCCGGGTTGCCGTGTCGTTTGGAACCCTGTGCGTACACGGCGACACCCCTGGCGCCGCGACCCTGGCGTTGCTGGTCCGCCAGGAACTGGCGGCGCTTGGGGTCAGCGTTTCCACCCCGCGCTGATCGCCGTCGTGCCCTTGGGCGTCAGCGCGCGGTCGGCGGACTGCGCAAGGGGCTGGAGTCAGCCCTTCTTCATCAGCGGCGGTGAGACTGCGACCGCGAGCGCCGCTGGCTGCGGGGAGGCACGCACTCGGGCGCGCCGCAGACGGGCCGCGATCGCCAGGTTGCCGTCGAGCCCGTCGGTGAGGGTACTGGACACAAGCCGCAGAGGCGTTCACGCCGGCTGCGCAAAAACCGACTTGAATTTAGCTGACCGGCCCGTCGAGCACGCTCGAGGGGGGTGCCGACCTCAGCTGCCAGTGGTGATGGTGGGCGCCGCAGCCGTCTGCGACTGGGGGGTCGGGCTTGGACCGGCCGCCGTCGAGAAGTGCCACAGTTTGTGGCCCGCGACCCCATTGAGCGTGTAGGTCAGCTCGGCACTATAGGTGGTGCCTGCTTGCAGCGGCGTGTTGGCGAGGAAGGCAAAGGAATTCTCGGTTTCGCCTGTCGGTTGGAGCGATATGCCCGGCAGGTCCGTGCCCGACGGATCGCGCAGGTGAAACCCCGTGATCGTGACTTTCGCATTGCGGTCAAACGTGGCGGACACCGGATAACCGATCGGGTAGGCGGCATTGGGGGCCGGATCCGGGATTTCATTGCCGTTGAAGGCGGTCGGCACATTGACCTGGTTATCCGCCGGATAAAGGATGACCCGCCCGGTTGTCGTCTCGCGGTAGGACGTGTCCATCACCTGGACCGTCATGGGCCCGAGGTAGGCGTCGCCGTAGCCGAGCTCCAACAGGTCGGCGCGAAGTAGGGGGAAGCGGTGATAGACGGAATCGATCCAGTCGCTGACCGCAGCCGCCGGATCGGCACGGTGCGTGATGACTTCCGCCATCGACCGCTGCGGGTAACCAAAATGCTGCGCCCGAGTCAGCACGTTATCCCCCACATACCCCTGGCCGCTCGCGTCTTCCTTGTGGATGCCGAGGTCGCGGATGCTGGCGAGCGCGCCGTTGAAGAAGGTGTAGAACGCGTGTGCCAGCGCCGATTGGTGGATGACCATCGAGCTCGCGACCGGACCTAATCCGGCCAGCCGGCGGTACCGGTTGACGGTCGCCAGCGCCAGCCCCTGCCGATCGATCGCCGCCTGATCGAGGTCGACGTAGGTCGCGGCGGGTGCCGCCCCCACGCCGCTGGGGGCGACGGTCGCCTTGGCCGCCGTTGCCGCGGCGGTCTCGTCCTTGTTCAGGTAGCGGAGCACTGAGACCAGGAATGCGCCCGCCTCCTGGTCGGTCGGTTGCGCCGCGATGGCGGCGCGCTCGTCCTTGAGGGCGGTAGTCGGATCCTTGTCCCTGGCGACCGCGATGTCACCCAGCAGCTTGAGATCGAGGGCGCTTCGCGGCTGGAGCTGCAAGGCCGCCTGGTACGCGGTCTTGGCGACGTCGTAGTCCTGGGCGAAGAGCGCGACCTCGCCCAGCTGCTCTCGCAATCCGGCGTCATCGGGTGAGAGTGTGGCGGCTCGTTGCAGGAACTGGGTCGCGCCGGTCAGGTCCTGCCGGGCGATGGAGAATCGCGCCAGCTCGAGCAGCCGCTCCACCCACTTCGGCTGCGCCCCCGCCGCGAGCTTGAGATGGGCGAGCGCCTGCGGATAGTCCTTCTTGTCGCGGTAATAGTTGGCCCAGTTACGCTCGACTTCCGCCTTGTCGTAGTCGGATCCTTTCTTCGCGAGGTCGGCGCCTTTCGCCAATTGGGTCTGGGCGGTGCTGTACTGCCCGACGTCGGCGAGCGCTTCGGCATAGAACGCATGGGCCAGGGTCGAGTCGGGTGCGGCCTTGACCGCGGCGGCCCCGTCCCGCGCCGCCGACTGGATATCGTCGTTCCAATCCTCGACCCGGGTCAGGATGGTCAGCACGAAGCCGTCATGGGGAGCGATCGTCTGGGCCTTCTTGGCTTCGGCGAGCGCTTCCGCCTGTTTGGTCTCGTAGTTGAGGACCAGCGCGTAGGCCGCGTGGTCTTTGGCGTCCTGGGGATGCGCCTTGAGCAGGTCTTGCAGTTGGGTGGTCGCCGCCGCGTATTTATTCTGGAACATGAGGGCGAGCGCGGAGTCAGCGCTCGGCCCCGAGGTCTTCGGTCCGACCGGATCGCAAGCGGCAAGCAGGACAGCAAGAAGAAGGATCGCGCCGCCCCGCCGCCTCACGGGGTCAGTCTATCGGGCGCTTCTTAAAGACTCGTAAGGGTCGAACTGGTGACGATCTGGTGACGCCGGTCCGCTGGAAAGAGGGCTGCGATACGTCTCACTCGCATGACCGAGCGCGCGCGCAAGCTGGACGCGAGCCGGCTCAAGGTGATTTCCGGCGGCAGTCCGACGCCGGCACCGTCCTATCGGCTACTGACCCAGGTGAGCGCTGCACTCAGCAGCTCACTGGATCTCGATCGCACGCTCACGGAGGTCCTCGAGCGCATGAACGCCCTGGTGGCCTTCGATGCCGCCACCATCTTCCTGCTCGACGATTCGCGCACCGAGCTCCATGTCAAGGCCGCCCTCGGGGTACCGGTGGCGCTCAAAGAGGTCAAGAGTTTCAAGGTCGGCGAGGGCGTCGTCGGCTGGGTCGTGCGCCACGGCGCCACGGCGCTGATCCAGGACTCGTCCAAGGACGCACGCTACAAGGTGACCGGTGCGGAGCGCCGGTCCAAGACCGTGCTCGCCGCGCCGCTGCGCGCGCAGGAGAAGCTACTGGGGGCGCTGGTCCTGGTACGCGCCGCCCGCGAGCCCTTCGGCCCCGAGCACCAGAAGCTGGTCGAGGCGATTGCCACCCAGGCCGCGGTGGCCATCGATCATGCCCGGCTATTCGAAACCGAGCGTGCCTCGCGCCGCCGAGCGGAAGCGTTGCTGGCGACCGCGCAGGCGGGCAGTGAGGCCGTTACCACGCCGGAATTGCTGCAGCGGGCCGTTAAACAGGTGGCCTTTGCCATGCGTGCCACTGCCGCCGCCGTCATCCTACCGGACGAGGAAGGCGAGATCATCGAGGCGGCCTTCGATGCCTCGGATCCGCCGGCCTTCGGTCTCGAGTCGCTCCGCAGCCAGCCCGTTGGTGCGCTGCCGTTGATGGCCGCCCTGGGTGAGTCGGTGCGGCCCCTCGTGCTGCTGCGCACGGCTCGGCCACCATTGCTCGACGATGCTTTTTGGTCGCACAGCGAGGCGCAGGCGGTCGCCGCGGTCCCGGTTCGATGGCAGGGACAAATGACCGCCGCCCTGCTAGTGGGTTTTGTCGATGCCGAGCGACTGACCCCGGCCGAGCTCGAGCTCCTCGATGAGATCGGCCGCCAGGTCGCGTTGGGGATGGAGCGGCTTCGTCTCCAGGGGCGCGTCCAGGACCAGCAGAACGAGATGGCCGTGGTCTCCGAGCGCAACCGGATCGCCCGCGACCTGCACGACGGGCTCGTCCAGTATGTCTACGCGCTCGGCCTCCAGCTCGAGCATGCGCGTGACCTGGCGGTCAGCCAGCCCGACGCCGTGCCGCCGGTGCTGAGCGGCTCGATCCAGCAGTTGAATCACGTCCTCTCCGAGATGCGGACGTTCATCTACCAGCTGCGCCCGATCGTCATGAAAGAGAAGGAGATCGGCCAGTGGGTGGCCGACCTCTGCACTCACTTCCAGGAGGCGACCGGTATCCCAGTCAGGGTCGAGATTGGGGCCTCGCCCAGCGAGGAGCTGTCGCCCGAGATTTCGATCGCCCTCTTTCGCATCGTCCAGGAGACGCTCGCCAACGTCTACAAGCACGCGGAAGCAACCCATGCCAGCCTGTCGCTCAACTTTGACGATGAGGCAGCCACCCTTACGATCGAGGATGACGGCAAGGGCTTCGACGTCGACGCCCGGCCGGCGCCCGGGATCGAACACGGTCGGGGGCTTCCGAACATCGAGGAGCGCGTCCACGAGCTCGGTGCCTCGCTGACGCTGGAGAGCGCGCCCGGCGCCGGCACTCGGCTAGAGGCGGTGTTCCCATACCGCCGATGACCACCGGGCCGGTTCGGCTACTGATCGCTGACGATCACGAGATGATCCGGCTTGGGCTTCGCACCATCCTCGAGTCGGATCCCCGGATCCGGGTCGTGGGTGAAGCTGCCTCGCCCCAGGACGCGGTCTACCAGGCCGCGCTGCTGCGCCCCGACGTGGTGCTGCTCGACGTCCGGATGCCAGGTGGCAGCGGGATCGACGCCTGCCGCGAGATCCTCGGGCGCAACCTCGGCAGCAAAGTCATCATGCTGACCTCCTTTGCCGACGAAGATGCCGTGTATGAGTCGATCATGGCCGGCGCTTCGGGTTATCTCCTCAAGGAAATCAACAAGGGAGCGCTGATCGACGCGGTCATCTCCGTGGCGGAGGGTCGCTCGCTGCTGGACCCGGAGGTGACGCGCAAGGTCCTCGAGCGGATCCGGAAGATGGCCGCCAGCTCGGACGAGGTGGTTCGCGCCGCGCTCTCCGACCAGGAAAAGCGCGTGCTGCGACTGGCCGCCCAGGGGAAGACGAACAAGCAGATTGCCGCGGACCTCTTTCTCTCGGACAAGACGGTCAAGCACCACATCTCGAATATCCTCAGCAAGCTGAACCTGAGCTCGCGTGCCCAGGCCGCCGTCTGGGCGACCCAGCACGGCCTCCTCGATGACGGCTTCCCCGAGCGCAAGGCGAGTTAGCGGCCTTTGAGTTCCCTCCCCTCCGGGGGCGGCCTTGAAAGTGCCTCCCCCTCTGGGGGAGGGCAGGGTGGGGGCTCATGCCGGAATCGCCGTGAACTCACGTTTCCCTTACGGAGCCGCTTGCGCCGGGTATCCGCCGTTCGGCCCAAAGCTGGGCTGACTGGCAGATAAGCCGGGGGGCCGGCGCAGGCTACGCTCCCGATGCGTGGTTGTCGCTGTCGTTATGAATCCAGGAGGACTGCATGCTGCTCGTTGACAAGCTCAACAAAGGCAAGCTTCCCGAGAAGCCCCAGGGCGGGGAACCGGGCGTGGTGCCGAGCTTGTCCAGCCTGAACGTCAAGCCTCAGAACATCGCGGCGCGCGTCCCCAATATCGATCGCATCAAGAAGGCCGTCCACGAGCGCCTGATCACCGCGCTCGGCGGCAACTCCGATACCGCGAGCGCCGACATGGTGCAGCGCCGCATCGCCGAGTTGGTCGACGAGTACTGCCAGGAGACCAACCTCAAGCTCACCAAGTACGACCGCGACGAGCTGGCCGAGCTGATCATGCACGACACCCTGGGTCTGGGCCCGCTGGAGTCGCTGCTGGAAGACCCGGAGGTCAGCGAAATCATGGTCAATGGACCGAAGACCATTTTTGCCGAGCGCCGCGGCCGCCTGACGCAGTCGGAGCTGGTCTTCGAGGACGAACGTCAGCTTCGCCGTGTCATCGACCGGATCGTCGCCCGCATCGGTCGCCGGGTCGACGAATCGTCGCCGATGGTCGACGCCCGCCTCCCCGATGGCTCGCGCGTCAACATCGTGATCCCACCGCTGGCGGTGCAGGGCTCGAGCATTACCATCCGAAAGTTCTCGCGCGTCCCCTACAAGGTGTCCGATCTTGTCAACTTCGGCACGATGAACAAAGAAATGGCCGACTTCATCCGGGCCTGTGTGCGCTCGCGCATCTCGATGGTCGTCAGCGGCGGCACCGGCTCGGGCAAGACGACGACGCTAAACGTGCTTTCAAACTTCATCCCCGACACCGAACGCGTCGTCACCGTCGAGGACACGGCTGAGCTCCAATTGCGGCAGCGCAACCTCGTCACCCTCGAGGCACGCAGCGCCAACGTCGAGGGCCGTGGCGCCGTCGCGATCCGCGACCTGGTCGTCAACGCCCTGCGCATGCGCCCCGACCGCATCGTCGTCGGTGAATGCCGCGCGGCTGAAACCCTGGACATGCTCCAGGCCATGAACACGGGCCACGACGGCAGCATGACCACGGTCCACGCCAACAGCCCGAAGGACGCCCTCAACCGGATCGAGACCATGGTCATCATGGGCGGCTCTGACCTGCCCTTCCAGGCGATCCGCGAACAGATCGTCGGCGGCATCACCCTGTTCGTGCAGCAGGCCCGTCTTCGTGACGGGCGTCGCGTCGTCACCCACATCTCCGAGATCACGGGGATCGCCGCCAACGTTATCCAGCTCCAGGACATCTGTGTCTTCGACCAGACCGGCATCGACGAAGAGGGCAACGTCCTCGGCGCCTTCCGCTGGACCGGTGTCATGCCCAAGCTGCTGCCCCGTTTGAAAGCCAATGGTGAGGACTTCCCGATCGAGGTCTTCGGCAAGACCGGGCTGCAAGTGATCGAGGGGCAGTCGGCCGCCGGCGATGCGGCGCGACGCGCCACGGCGGAGTGACGGATGCCAAAGTGGTCTTTCTCTCGACGGCAGCCGCCCGGCGATAAACCGCCGGAGCCCGCCCAGCCAACAGCACCCAAAGCGCCGGCCCCGCGCGTGACCCCGTCGAGCGCCCAAACACCATCGCCACCCACCCGTCGGTCCGCCGACTCGGAGACTTCGGGTCGCTCCCTGGAAGCCCAGCTGCAGGAAGCCGACACCACCCAGGCGCGGCTGCGGCTCGACCTCGCCGAACTGCTCAAGGCGCACCGGCAACAGGGCCGGGTGCTGGACCGGAATCAGAAGGTACTCGAGCAGACCGAGCAAGAACTGAGCCGGAATCGCGCGCGGGCGAGCGGGCTCGAGACTGAGGTTGGCGAACAGCGGCGGCTCGCCGAGGTGCACACCCACCGGTTGCAGGAACTCGAGCAGCTGGTGGCCACGCACGCCACCCTGCAGACCGCCTACGAGACGCTCGATCGCGAGCGGCAGGACCTGACCGCCCGCCTGTCGGACATTTCGCGAAGCCGGGCGACGGCACAGACAGAGCGTGACCGCCTCGCCGCCGAGCTCGCCAGCGCCCACGCCACGATCGCGGCCCGTGACGCCGAAGTTGCCGGCCTCAAGGTGGAGCAGGATACCGTCGAGGCACGCTCCAAGGGGCTGCGCACCGAAACCGAGGCCCTCAAGCGGGCCAGCGACCGGCTTAAGGCCGACCTCAATCGCGCCCTCGAGAATCAAGCCACCCATCATCGCGTCCAACTGGAGTTCGACGCGCTGTCGGCACGATGGGATGTGGCGCGCGCGCAGCTAGCCGAGGCCGAGCAGGCGTTGAAAAGCTCGCAGGCCACCATCAAGGCGGCCCAGCGGCTGTCGTCATCGGTGGAGTGGCGCACCGTCCTCGACGGCGTGCTCGATGCCGCCTCCGAACTGGTGCGTTTCGAGCGCGGGACGCTTGCGCTGGTTGATCACCTTCAGGAAGAGCTCAAGGTCGAGGCGGCGCGCAACAGCCCGATCGCAATCAGCGAGATGTCACGCTTCAAGGTAGGCGAAGGCATCGCCGGCTGGGCATTGTCGCACCGCGAACCCGTGTTGGTTCGCGACAGCCGGTCCGACGCGCGTTTCAAAGCCTCGGACCCAAAGCATCAACCGAGATCCTTCATCGCGGTGCCGCTGCTCGCCGACAAGGAAGGGCTTGGAGTGTTGACGCTCGCGCGCTCCGCCAGTGATCCGTTCACCGAGCATGACCTGCGCAACCTGGCACGGGTTGCAACCGACGCCGCCAACGCCTTGATCAACGCCCGGCTGGTCGACCTGCTCAAGCAGCGGGAGGACCGGCTCACAACCCTCGTCCGCAAGGCTCGCGAGCTTTCGGTTGCGAATGACAGTAAGGAGCTCGTGGAGTTCGTGCTCTCCAGCGCGAAAGAGCTAATTGGTGGCAAGGCGGCATTGCTGGCGCTGCGCAATCCGAAGACCCTGGAGCTGGAAGTTGCGGGCTCGCAGGGGGTGGCGGAAGTGATCATCAGCCAGCGGATCGCCTGGGGTGCGCCTGCCGCCGGGGACGTCATGCGGACGGGGAAGCCCTGGGTCTCGCCGATGCGGGAAATGCTGCCGCCGAACCTGGTTGAAACGGTCGAGCAGGGCGGTCTGACGATGATCGCCTCGGTGCTCTGCGGCTCGATGCGAGAAGTGGACGCCAACGATGACAGGGCGCTGTTGAGCCGTTCCGAGGTCGAGGTGTCCGACGAGGTAAGCGGCGTGCTCAACGTCTATCGCGACAACCTCGATCCGATCGCGGCTGGTGACCTCGAGCAGCTGAAGGCGTTTGCCGAGCAGGCGTCAGTCGCGATCCAGAATGTTCGTCGCTGGGACCGCGTCAAGGAACAACTGCAGGCGACCGCGTCGATGAACACCCGGTTGATGGGGCGCGAACGCTACATCAACCAGCTCTTATTCCGCATTCAACAACTAGAACAAGAGCTCTCCCACTACAAGGCGGCCTGACCTCTAGTACGGCGGCTGCGCTATCCGGTCGGGCGCCGGCGGCGCTTGCCGGCGAGATTGAGCCGGCCGAGGATGAAGGCGTCGAGTACGCGATGCGAGGCGACAACGCCGTCGGCAACGCGACGCGAGCCTTTGCGCCGGTCCGCCTTGAGGTCGATCAGGTACTTCTCCTGCTGAGTCCAGACAAGCTCGATCAGCTTGCTGAAGTTGGTGTCCGCCTCGACCGCGATCCCTTCCTTTTCGATACGCTCCTTGACCGCCAGCGGGAGCGCCTTGGCCTCGGCGAGATTCAGTCGCTCGAGCGCCTCCAACAGGTCATCGAGCCGTCGGAGGTGGTAGCGACGCTCCGCTTCATTGCTGTAGGCGTGGGGTGCTGCGTCCAAGCGGTCCTCCTCGATGGTGGTCTAGACCCTTATAACTCCGGAGCCCGCGATAACTTCGATTCCTCGCTCTTCCAGGGCGGCGATGACCCGATTCATCCCGATCGAGTCGCTCGGCATGTGCCCGGTGATCACGAGGTTCGCGCCCGGGCGTTGGAGTTGCTCGAGCTCGTGTAGATCCCGCTCGTCGATGTGCATGGCCAGGATCGTGTCATATCCGTGCTCATAATACGTGCGATAGACGGCTGCGCCACCATTCGTCCCGGCGGCCATCTGGACGACCCAGAGTCCGACCGGATTTTCCGGCGCTCCCAGCCACAACTCCGGCTGCACCAGCGAGGCCTCCATTTCCGGGATCGTCTTCAGCTCGGCGATCAAGCTGCCGACAGGACTGGCCTTACCGTCGACGACCCGGTTGACGAAGTCGATGAAAAACCGCCGACCGATGATATCGGCCGCGAGGTGGATGTTCATCATCGGCATCTCCAGTTGTTGCGCCGCATCAACCACCCGGTCGTAGTTGCTTGTATGCAGCCCGTGGGCAACCGGCCGCTGGCGGGCCAGCATCATCTCGTGCGCCAGCGGCTCCGGGATCCCAGCGGTGCGCATCTGGGCCTCGTGGCGTTCGATCACCCGCGTGATGCCCAGCCGCGCCTGCGAGCCGATTGGGTGGTGCGCGATGACGCCGTCCACCCCAAGCGCTCTCGCCAGCAGCAGTTCGGCGACGTCGACGTCGATGCCGACAAAGACCCGCCGGACCTCGCCGTCCAGGTACACCTGCGAGTCGGGCGGGGTGTCGGCACAGCCGGCGAGGCCGTTGGCCAGCGCCATGATCTCGGTCAGCCGCACTCCGGCATTATCGCGATTGGCGGCCGCTGGATGGCTTCACCGCCGATCCGAATTAGAATCCGTCCGTGCCGGCGAATGCGGGGGTCGACCGTCGCGGCGGCGGAGAAGGCGGTTTCGCCCCAACCTTCAAGGAGGCGGTCGGTCGTTGGCGGCGCCGTCATCGTCATCCGCCGGCGAATGAGACCTGGTTCGCCGTGCACTACCGGGTGGGCTGGCTGGTCGAGCGTCTCTCATTGCTCGAGAGTATTCACCTGCTTCGCCAGGGCCTGGACGTCCGCTCCCTGTCGGCCGAACGCCCCGCCCGGCGCAAGAAGGGTGACCCGGGCACCGACGAGCTCCACCACGACGACGACGGTGGCCTGGACGTCGAAGACGAGCCCAGCGAGGCGGTGACCTCCAAGGAGACAAGCACGCTGACCGGCGATGGCGGATAATCCGCCCATGCGGCGCCCTAGGCCGCGCTGGCTCGCTGCGCTACTCGGGGGCATCGTCCTGCCGTTCGACCCTGTGCTCGGCATGGTGATGTTGATGGTTGGGCTCTGGCGCCCCAGGCGGAACCCTGCCCCTAAAGTGTTGCCGTGAAGGTCTACCTGGGCCGGGCGGTGAGCGGCGAACTGGGGCCGCGCAGCCTCGAGGCCATTCAGCTCGCGCACCGGGCGCTGAAGGAGTATGGAGCCGCCATCCTCGCCGAGCGAGTAGCGGATCCCGATTACCGGCCTGGATTCGATCGGCCGGAGCTGATTGCCGAGATGATGCACCGCGAGTTGCTGGAGGCGGATGCTGGCTGCATGGAAATGACCGGGCGCAGCACCGGGGTCGGCTTCGAAGCCGGCTGGCTGCTCGGCCGTGGGCGTCCGGTGTTGGCGCTCTATGACGCCGATATGCCGCCCGCCTCGGCGGTGGTGCGCTTTCCACCCTTCGACCACTGCGTGCCCTTCGGCTATCACGACCTGATGGAAGTCGGCGGCGCCGTCACCGACTTCTGCCGCACGATCGCCGCGCACGCCGCCTACCGCGCCGAAGGCTAACTCCGGCTTATTCCTTCCTCCACTCGCGAGGGAGGGCAGGGTGGGGCCTCTAGACTTCTTACGTGAGCTTCCGTGCGTGCGTATTGACCGTGAGCACCAAGGGTGCGCGTGGTGAAC
>WNFC01003521.1_pt1 | contig 16955 bp, 18 predicted proteins | sample 5400541 | NCBI WGS metagenome assembly WNFC01 (sample SAMN13153342, study PRJNA577476) | soil metagenome | isolation source: 120 cm saprolite under Douglas fir tree site 2 hole 2 replicate 1 | place: USA:California | collected 2015-04-18
CGGGGACGATCTCCCGGAAGACTTGGAGCTGCTTGGCGCTCAGCTCCGGGAGATCAAGAAAGACGCCGGTCACGTTACCGCCGGGCCGTGCGAGCGTCTTCGCATATCCCAGCGCGATCGGATCGCTCTCGAGATCGATCGCCACGATGGGGATCGTCTTGCTTCCCTCTACCGCGGCGGCGAGAGCGACCGGCCCCCTCGCGAAGATGACGTCGACCTTGTCCCGGAAGAGGTCGGCCGCGCGCGCGGGGATCCGAGATGGCACGCCGCCAGCGTCCTGCTGCACTATCACGACTTGGCGTTCCGTAAAGCCGACCTGGCCGAGGCCCTGTTTGAACGTCTCGTAGAGGGCCGGAGCGATGGGGTTGCCGCCGAGCATACCGATCCGAGGCTTGTTCGCTGCCGTCTGCGCCTCGACGGCGAGCGGCGCGGCGAGGATGCCGCCAGTGACGATTCCAATGAATGCCCGCCGGTCCACTATTCGATTACCTGATCCGCCCGCAGCAGGAGCGACTGTGGGATCGTCAAGCCGAGGGCCTTGGCGGTCTTGAGGTTGATGACCAGCTCGAACTTGGTGGGCTGCTCGATCGGGAGGTCGGCCGGCTTGGCGCCCTTGAGGATGCGGTCGACGTAGGTCGCGGCGCGCCGGAAGAGATCGGGCACACTGGGCCCGTAGGCCATGAGGCCGCCCGCCCGCGCGTATTCTGCGAAGCCGAACATCGCGGGCAGCTGACCCTTGTTCGAGAGCTCGACGATTGATGCTCTGTGACGGAGAGTCAGCGGGTCGGGCAGCACGATCAATCCGCCGAGCTGCTCCCGCGCCATCACCGCGAACGCGCGGGCGAATTCGTTCGAGTCGCGCACCTCGAACAGCTGGAGCGTCACGCCCAGGGCATCCCCTGCGACCCGGAGCTCCTTCACGTAATGCGTGGACAGCCGTTGCGTTTGGGCGGGATTGTACAGGATCGCGGCGCGGGAGAGCTTCGGAAGCGCTTCCTTGAGAAGCTCCAGCCACTTCCCAGCGAAGCCCTCACCAAACGCGAACGACAATCCAGTGACGTTTCCGCCCGGCCGGGCGAGGTTGCTGACGACGCCACTTCCAACGGGATCGGCGACGCCGACGAACACGATCGGGGTGGTGGTGGTCGTCTTCTTAGCCGCCAGCGCGCCGTCAGTAGACGCGGCAACGATGACCTCCACACCACTGCGAGTCAACTCGGCGACGAGCACCGGAAAGCGTTCGATCCTTCCCTCACCCCAGCGCTCTTCGATGATAATGTCCCGGCCTTCCGCGTACCCGAGTTCGCGCAACCCTTGCCGGAGGGCGTCGGCGAAGTGCCGGTTCACGGTCGGGGCGCCTGGTTCCAAGAATCCTACCCGCGGGATTCTGCTCGCCGGCTGTGCGGTTGCGGCAAGCGGTGTGGCGAGGACCGCAACGCCGAACGTGCCGATGAAAGCTCGCCGGTCCATTATTCGATCACTTGATCGGCGCGCTGCAGCAGCGATGGTGGGATTGTGAGACCCAGCGCCTTCGCGGACGTGAGGTTGATCACCAACTGGAACCGACTGGGCCGCTCGATGGGCAAGTCGCCTACCTTGGCACCCTTGAAGATCCGGTCGACGTAGGTCGCCGCGCGCTTGTACATGTCCGGCAGATCGGGCCCGTAAGCCATCAGCCCCCCGGACCCTACGAACAGGGGGGACAGACTGATCGTCGGCAGGCGGTTCTTCAGAGCCAGGGTGCCGATTTCGGAGCGCTCATAGGCGATAAGCGGCGACGACAGGACGATGACGCCAGGGAGACGCTGACGCGCGTCGCGCTCAAAGGCGTCCTTGGAGTCTCCCAGCCGCTGGATCGGGAGCGACCGCACGGCGACGCCTGCCGCACGCGCGGCCGCTTCAGTGGCGCGAAACTGGACCTGCCCGATCGTGAAGTCCCACAGCGCCGCCACACGAGTGAGCCCCGGCACGGCTTCCTTCAGGAGTTCGACGAGCTTGCCACCTAGCTCAGGGAGGTCGAGAAATAGTCCCGTGAAGTTGCCGCCAGGATGGCTGAGACTCCTCGCCCACCCACTCGCCACAGGATCGCTCTCGAGGTCTATGCCGACGATGGGAATCGTGCTGGTCGCTCGCGTGGCAGCGCGAATCGAATACGGAGACGCGGCCACGATGACGTCGCACTTCAGCGCAACCAGCTCCTCGGCAAGGTGAGGAAGCCGTTCGGGCATTCCCCCGTAGATCCGGGTCTCAACCACTGCGTTGCGTCCGTCGAGGTACCCCGCGTCCCGGAGCGCCTGGATGAATGCCACGGCGTTCTCGTTCCGGGCGCTCTGGAGGGAGCCGATGCTGGGAAGCTTGGCCGGCTGCTGGGCCTCGGCGGCGAGCGGGAGGGTGAGTGTGGCGCCTAGGCCAGTGAGGAAGCTGCGCCGCCACATCACTCGATGACCTGATCCGCCCGTGCCAGCAAGGACGGAGGTATGGTCAGACCGAGCGCCTTGGCGGTCTTGAGGTTGATGACGAGCTCGAACTTGGTCGGCTGCTCGACGGGAAGGTCGCCGGGCTTGGCGCCCTTGAGGATCTTGTCGACGTAGGCAGCGGCGAGACGTTCAATTTCCTCTCTCAGAGGGCCGTATGCCATCAGCCCCCCGGCTCGCGCCATCTCTCCCCATTCGTAGATCGCTGGAATTCGTCGCAGGGCCGCCGCTTCGATGATCGAGCGGTGCTCTCGATAAAAGCGCGGAGAGGACGTGACAAGCACGGCGTCGACCTTCGCTTTGCTTAGCACGGCGAAGGTCGCTCCATAGGCGTTGGCGCCGGGCACATCGCTGATGAGGAGATGAATGCTCCGCGTCTCCTCGACGTGTTGCAGATGCCTGAGGCTCCACCCGCCGCCCGGGTTCAGCACGCCGACCGTCCGCGCGCGCGGCACCGCCTCGAGAAGCAGTTCGAGGCGCTTGGCATCGAGCTCCGCGGCGAACATGTACACGCCGGTGACGTTGCCGCCGGGCCGCGTGAAACTCGTCACGAGGCCGGATTCCAACAGACCTGCTGCCCCCCAAAACCGCATGACGACTGGGATGGTCGCGGTCGCTTGCCTGGCCGCGACAATGGCGGGTGGACTCACGGCAACAATGATGTCGACCTTCGCGCGAACGAGCTCAGCGGCTAGCGCTGGCAGCCGCCGAAGATCGTCATGGGCTGAGCGCACCTCGAATGTCACAGTCTGACCTTCGATGTAACCGAGCTCGCGTAACGCCTCGGTGAAGCTGGCCACTTGGATATCCGCGGGCGTGAGATATCCGATGCGCCATGCCTTCCCTGTCGGCTGCGCCTCGGCAGCCAGCGGCGCGGTGAGGAGGCCGCCGGACGTAGCCAAGAGAAACGCCCGTCGAGTCACCACCGCGTCAGTTCACTGGCAGCGTAAAGGTGAAGGTCGATCCTCGGCCCGGCTCGCTCTTCACCCAGATCCGGCCGCCGTGCAGCTCGATGAACTTCCGCGCGAGGGCCAGCCCGAGGCCGGTGCCTTCCGCCTTCTTGTCCGCCGTGCCGACCTGTCGGAACTCCTCGAACACCGTCTCGAGGTCCTCCGGGGCGATCCCGATGCCGGTGTCGGTCACGGAGACCTCGACCAGCCCATCAGCCGGAGCGGCCCGGACCTCGATCCGGCCCCCCTCGGGCGTGAACTTGATGGCGTTCGACAGGAGGTTCAGAAGGACCTGCTTGACCTTGCGCTCATCCGCGCGGATCGCCGCCACCCGGTCGTCGATGGCGTGATCGAGCCCGATCCCGCGCCGCAGGGCCCGCTCGCGGACCAACGTGAGCGCATTCTGAATCGCTTGGGGCAGGTCGAACTCGCTCAGCTCCAGCTCCATCCGGCCGGCCTCGATCTTGGAGAGGTCCAGGATGTCGTTGATAAGCGAGAGCAGATGGCGCCCGGATTCCAGGATGTCGTGCAGGTACTCGGTCTGCTTCTCGTTGACGGCACCGAACATCCCCTGGGCCAGGACCTCCGAGAAGCCCAGGATGGCATTCAGCGGCGTCCGTAGCTCGTGGGACATGTTGGCCAGGAACTCGGACTTGTGCTGGCTGGCGACCTCCAGCTCCCGGCTCTTGTCGGCGATCTCGCGGAACAGTCGCGCATTCTGGATCGCCAGGGCCGACTGCGTGGCGAACGTGCGGAGCAGCTCGATCGTCTCGACGGGGAACTCGCCCGGGCGCTTCCGGGTCACGCCGAGACAGCCAATCAGCTGCGCCTCTCGGACCATGGGCACGGCCAAGATGGCGCGGACGCCGGACTGGATGAGGGTTTCCCGCAGCCGACCTTCGTAGGCGCCCGGGACGGCAATATCGGGTACCTGGAGAGGTTCCAGGGTGATGGCCGTCCGCCCGAGCACCCCTTCCCCCTTCCGGATCCGCGTGGTCCGCCGGGCTTCCGCCAAGGCGCCGGTGTCGGTCGCCACCCGTTGGACGAACTCCTCCGCGTCGGTGTCGTACTCGAACACCACCCCGCCGTCCAGCCCCGAGAGCTGAACGGCGCGCGAGACGATGGTGTTCAGCACCGTCTCCAGATCAAGCGTGGAACTGACCGCCCGCCCGACCTCGCCGAGGGCGGTGAGGTGGTCGACCGAGCGAGCCAGGGCCGCGGTCCGCGCCTCCAGCTCCTTGAACAGGCGAACATTCTCCACCGCAATGACCGCCTGGTCGGCGAACGTCTTCAGCAGTTCCACTTCCCCGTCCGAGAATCTGCCGGGCTCCCCGCGGGCCACGTTGATGGCGCCCACCGCCTCGCCCTCGCGCAGCATCGGCACCGACACGACGCTTCGGAACCCGACCACGCGCCCGATCTCCAGCACGTGCGCAGATGTCGACGGCTCCTCGATGTCTGGCACGTGGACAACCGCCCGCGTCAAGATAGCCATGCCCGGCGTGGTCTTCATATCCAAGGGCCGGGGATACAGCGAACGGGCAGCGGCGAGTGTTTCCGGCGCCCTCCCGTAATTGGCCGGGTGGTACAGGATCTTGCCGTCGGTCAGAAAGACCGCCGCATTGGGCGCCTTGCATAGCTGAGCGGCACTCCGCACGATCGTGTCGAACACCGGCTGTGCATCAGTCTTGGCATGCGCGATGGTACGCAGGATCTCGCTCGTCGCGGTCTGCTGGTCCAGGGCTTGGGCGAGATCGCGGTTGGTCGTTTGCAGCTCTGTGAACAGGCGCACGTTCTCGATGGCGATGACCGCCTGGTCGGCGAAAGTCCGGAGCAGCTCCACCTGACCCTCGGTGAATGGGCGCGCCTCCCCTCGCCCGACCGTGACGACCCCCAGCGGGGCGTCGTCCCGCAAGAGCGGCACGGCCACAATCGTGCGGTGCCCGAAGCGCCGGGCGAGTTCCCGCCCGACGGGGAACTCCTCTTCCGGCTCGGCGGGGAGGTCCCGGACGTGGACCACGCGCCGGTCCACCACGGCCCGGCCGGCGACCAAGCCCCGCGTGATGGGAATCTCCAGGTCGGCGGGGACCTCCCGCCATAGCGGGCCGATGCCGGCGGCGTGGCGCAAGATGTCCCCGGCGACCAGCATAAGGCGCACGTCGCTGGCGTCGCACAGCCGCGCGGCGCTCCGCACGATCGCCTCGAAGACGGGATCCAGCCCGGTGGGCGAGCGGGCGATTACCCCCAGGATCTCGGCCGTGGCTGTCTGCCGCTCAAGGGCCTCCTTTGTCTCGTTGAACAGGCGAACATTCTCGATCGCGATCACGGCTTGCTCAGCGAAGGTCTTGAGCAGCTCGACCTGCTGGTCGGTGAACGGTAGCGGCTCGAAGCGGCCGATCGTGATTGTGCCGATCGGCGTTCCCGTCCGCATCATTGGGACCGACAGCGTCGCCCGGTTGTCCATACCGGAAGCCCCGACATACTCGGGATCGAGCGTCACGTCGGGGATATGAATTACCGTCCGGTCCAGAATAGCTCGCCCGGCGACCTGTCCGCGGTTAGGCCGTATAGGATAAGTCGCCGCGAGCGATTGGCGACCCTCCGCACGGACGTGTTCATCGGCGACGAGGTGCAACATGTCCCCATCGAAGATGGCGACAACCGAGAAGCCGGCCTCGCACAAGCGCACGCCGCTCTTCGCGATCGCGTCGAACACGGGCTTCTCGTCAGTCGGCGAGCTGCTGATCACCCTCAAGATCTCGCCGGTCGCCGTCTGCTGTTCGAGTGCGGTCGCCAGCTCGTAGTTCCTGGCTTGGAGCTCGGTGAACAGCCGCACGTTCTCGATCGCGATGAGGGCCTGATCGGCGAACGTTTTCAGGAGCTCGATCTGCTCGTCGGTAAAGGCCCCGACCTCCCGTCGCCACGTGTTGATCACGCCCACGAGGCGGCCTCCACGCAGCATCGGCACCGCCAAGATGCTGCGGGCTCCCTCGAGGTGATACGCGGGCACCTCCGCCGGTGAGAACCGCGGATCTTCGAGGACGTCGGGAACGTGGATGACGGTCTGCTCCAGAGCCGTCAGGGCGACTGGGCTCCCGCCCCGGTGCGGGCGAACGCGGGCCGTCTGCAGCCGCTGGGCCATCTCCGGTGACACATTGGTGTGGGCGGCCGCGGTGAGGGCATCGCCGTCCGAGAGCCAGAGGACAGAAAGGCTCGCCTCGCACAAGCGATTGGATCTGTTCAGGATCGTCTCGAAGATCGGCTGCAAGTCGGTAGGCGAGCTCGAGATGACGCGCAGGATCTCGGCCGTCGCGGTCTGCTTCTCCAGAGCCTCCAGCAGCTGACGGTCGCGGATCTGGAGTTGTTCCAGCGCTCCCGCCAGGCGCTTCTCCAGGTCGCGGACTCGAGCGTCTTCGCTCGCGGGCGACTTGCGGGCGGGAGGCCGCTCCACGCTCCCTTTCGCGGGCTTGGCACGCCGGCGCATCAGCGTCTCCTTGGGGTCCGAATCGGGCGGCAATCCACGCTAGGCTAGGGGAAGAGCTTCGCGTCGGCAAGTAGGGTGCAGAGGGCGCAGGCGTGTAGGCGATCGTGGACGCGGAGCCCGCCCCCGATAAAGCAGAGATTGCAATTCATCTTCAAACAAGGGCCAGCTGCGGACCCGGCCCGACTACGGCTCGGGGCCTCTGGTACCCAGACCCGCGACGTGGCAGGCAGTCAGGTCAGGTTGAGACTTTGCCCTGAACCCCTGGAACTCCTTACTTCGGGATGTCCGACTTCCTCCTGGGCTGTCCTGGTCAGCCTCTTTGACCGCGGGTTCGCAAGCCAGGTGCTTCTCCCCGCGGAGTCTCTTAGGCGGCACCCACTAATTTCTAGTTGGAGGCCTTCTCTGCAGCCCTGAGAAGTCAGGACTTTCGGCACACCGCTACCACCCTGCTACCAACCCCAAGTCGGCCACGACGCTACCCTTGGCCACAGGCAGCCAGCTCCTTCGCGGACGGCTCGGACGTCCTCGGACGAAGCTTAGTGGTGACAATCCTGGTGACAACCGTGAACGCCAGCGGACGCAAGTGCGCACCATGCCGACTCATCCGTCGGCGCGGACGCAGGATTCTCCGTCCTGTGCTCCTCCCGGCCCCAGGTTGCTGACCCGCCAGCAAGCTGCCAAGTACCTGAGTCTGTCGTCCGACATTCTCGACCGGCTGACCCAGCAGGGAGAACTACCTCGCGTTCAGCTCCTGCTGGGCAACCGCAGCATCAGGAGGGTGTTGTACGACCGAGCCGACCTCGACCGGCTTGTCGAGCTGAGTCGGATCGTCTGAAGACCGGCACCGGGGGTCCATTTTGGAAGTCACCTACCCCCCACCCCCCAAAAATCGGCTCGATCGCGCCGCGAGGGAAGCGCTTCAGCCACAGGGACCAATTTCCATACCCCCTTGGATTGGGAAGCGTCCGGCGGACAAGTCGCACGCCGATCTCTGAACCCGAGAAGACCATCCGATGCCTTTCGCAAGTGGTCCCATCGCTACAGAACCGGCAGTTGATGGCTCCATCATCAAGCCCGCGTAGCGGGTGTACCGATCTGCACTTAATAGGGCAACAGCTAATGAGCTGACATTGCGCTGACGAGGCCCAAGGCGCTATGCTCGCCGCGACTTCCGCCGGCCCGGACCCCCCTGGACAAAGAGGGCTCGCCATAAAGTTGAGACCGCTGGCCACAGTCCTCGTGCTCGCCGTCCTCGCCGCGTTCATCGTCGCTGTTACCGGCGGCCTTCTTGCCGCGCCGCTCGCCGGCGCGGCGCAACAACAGGCGGGTAAGATGTCCACGGTCGGAGTGGTGTCGCTCGGGACTGATCCCGCCCATTCCGGCCCGTGGCAGCCATTCCTCGATGCGATGCGTGAGCTGGGCTACGTCGAGGGCCGGAACCTCGTCGTCAAGCGGGCTTTCGGCAATGGCCAGGCCGAGCGCCTTGCCAGTTTGGTCGCCGAGCTCGTCAAGGCCAGGGTCGACGTCATCGTGACGACGGGAACCGGAGAGACGCGCGCGGTCCAGCAAGCGACGACCACTATACCTATTGTCATGACCCTCGTAGTGGATCCTGTTGCTGAGGGATTCGTGAAGAGCTTGGCGCAGCCGGGCAAGAATGCAACCGGCGTCACGAGCCTCGTCCCAGGGCTCAGCCAGAAGTACGTCGAGCTCCTGAAAGAGGTGCTGCCGACGGCGACGCGATTCGGCGTCATCACGAGTCCGCGCAATCCGGTGCCCGAGAACCGACGCGAGCTTGAAGCCGCGGTGAAGGCGCTCGGGATGAGCGTAGCGTTTCTCCCGGTCTCGGGGCCTGGGGATTTCGATTCGACGCTTGCTCGGGCAAAGCGAGAGGGTGTCACTGGCATCATTGCCACGGCTGATGCGGTCACGTTCTTGCACCGGCGAGCCCTCGTGGAACTGGCCCTGAAACACCGCGTGCCCGGGATTTACTGGGCCAGGGAGTATGTTGAAGCCGGGGGCCTCATGACCTACGGCGCCAGCCTTGCAGACCTGCGGCGGCGGGCAGCGGGCTACGTGGACAAGATCCTCAAAGGCGCCAAACCCGGCGACCTCCCCATCGAGCAACCCACCAAGTTCGAGTTCGTGATCAACCTCAAGACCGCTAAGGCCCTCGGCCTGACGATCCCCCACTCGCTCCTACTGCGGGCGGATCAGGTGATCGAGTAATGGACCGACGGACGTTCCTCGGTAGCTTGGCCGGCGGCCTCCTCGCCGTACCGCTCGCCGTCGAAGCGCAGCAGGTGGGGCGGGTGCCCCGGATCGGTGTACTTGCACCCGGTAGCCCTCCACTGGAGCAATTCGAAGCACTTCGAGAGGGACTTCGCGACCTTGGGTATACCGAAGGCCAGACGATCATGTTGGAACCCCGGTGGGATGAAGGAAGCACGGCTCGTCACGCTTCACTGGTCGCTGATCTTGTTCGCCTCAAGGTGGACATCATCGTGGCTGGAACCACGCCGACTGCGCTCGCGGCCCAAAAGGCGACCCGGACAATTCCTATCGTGATGGCAGCCATCGCAGATCCGGTGGGGGCAGGGCTTGTAACGAGTCTTGCCCGCCCCGGTGGAAATACCACCGGGATGAGCTTGATTTCCGCCGAGCTCAGTGGGAAGCGAATCGGGATACTCAAGGAAGGGATTCCCTCGGTGTCCCGCGTCGCCGTCCTGTGGAATCCCATGAATCCGAACACCGAGGGCCTGCTCCGCGACACCAAAAGCGCAGCCGAGTCACTTGGCATTCAAGTCCAAGTTCTCGAAGTACGGACCGTAGCTGACGTCGACACGGCATTCCAATCGGCGGCCAAGGGTGGTGCCCAAGCACTCGTCACGGTTCAGGATGTTCTGTTTACTCTTCAGCGGGCCCGGATCGCGGAGATTGCGCGGAAGAGGAGGATTCCGACGATGTCCGGGGAGACAGGTTTCGCTGCGGCAGGCGGGCTCATGAACTATGGGCCGAACATCACCGACTCCTGGCGGCGTTCCGCTGTCTACGTCGACCGAATCCTGAAAGGGGCCCAGCCTGGCGACTTGCCCATCGAGCAACCCACCAAGTTCGAACTCGTCATCAACCTCAAGACCGCGAAGACGCTCGGACTGACCTTTCCCCAGTCCCTTCTGCTCCGGGCGGATCAGGTGATCGAGTGATGGATCGGCGGCTATTCATCTCCGGCGTCACGCTCGGCCTCCTCACCGCGCCGCTCGCCGCTGAGGCGCAGCAGGCCCCGAAGGCACGGGTCGGCGTACTTTCCGTGGGCGCGAACCCGCGCTCGGCCTCGTTCTATGCTGCCTTCGAGCAGCGGCTGCGCGAGCTAGGGCACATCGAGGGGCAGACCTTGACCGTCGACTTCCGCACGCCATCGATGGGGGAGGATCTCTCGCAAGTAGCTGACGCCTTGGTGCGGCAGCGTCCCGACGTGCTCCTGGTGGTGGGGCCGGAGGTGTCGATGAAGGCGGCCACTCGGGCGACCAGGACGATCCCCATTGTGATGGTCGCGCTCAACTACGACCCTATTGCCCTCGGATACGTCAAGAGCCTCCCCCGACCCGGCGGGAACATCACGGGGCTTTTCTCCCGCCTCGTCGATGCGGCAGCGAAGCAGCTCGAACTCCTGCGGGACGCTCTGCCCACGGGCGCCACCGTCGCCGTCCTTTGGGAAGCCCAAGCCACCAACCAGCTGCGCGGCGTGGAGGAGGCGGCGTCATCCCTGGGAGTGAAACTCCAGAAGGTTGAGGTCCGTCCGCCCTACGACTTCGAGGCGGCATTCGCCGCCGTAACACGGAGCCGCGCAGCGGGCGTGCTGATCCTCGGCTCACCCGTGTTCTTCCGTGAGCGCGCGCGGATCGAGGACCTAGCGGTCAGGCACCGGCTGCCTTCGATGGGTCCGGCCTATTCCGACCTGCGCACCACATTTGGGTACGGTCCCAATCTAGCCGACACGCTTCGTCGCGCCGCCGACTACGTGGACAAAATCATCAAGGGAGCGAAGCCCGCCGACCTCCCCATCGAGCAGCCCACGAAGTTTGAGCTGGTCATCAACCTCAAGACCGCCAAGGCCCTCGGGCTGACGATCCCGCAGTCGCTCCTGCAACGGGCGGATGAGGTGATCGAGTGATGGACCGGCGGGGGTTCGTCCTGGCGATGGCCGGCAGTCTCCTCGCCAGGCCGCTCGCCGCCGGGGCGCAGCAGGCCGGGAAGGTGCCACGGGTCGGCGTCCTCTCACCGACCAACCGGCCGCCTCGCGATCCGTTCCGGCACCGAGAGACATTCGAGGCTGCGCTTCGCGAGCTGGGGTGGACCCCCGGCACGAACATCGTCGTCGACTACCGGTACGCCGAGGGCAAGCTCGAGCGCCTCCGAGCGCTCGCGGACGAACTCGCGCGGATCCCCGTGGACGTGATCGTGGCGCGCTCGGGTAGGGCCATCCGCGCGGCACAGGAGGCGACTGCCAGGATCCCGATCGTTATGTCGGCGAGCCTGGATCCGGTGCGCGATGGATTCGTCGAGAGCCTCGCACATCCCATGGGAAACATCACCGGCCTGGCGCTTCAGGCGCAAGACCTCGGCGGAAAGCAGCTCGAGTTGCTGAAGGAACTCATCCCCAACCTGTCAAGGATCGCAGTCCTCCGGAACCCCTCCTCCCCTTACGACGACCCCGCGGGGTTCGAGACGCCCGCCCGCGTGCTTAGGCTGGAGGTGAAGCAGTTCCCGGTGAAGCGCGATGACGAGCTGGCAGCGGCCTTCGACGCGATGAGCCAGGCGCATGTCGGCGGGGTCCTGGTGCGCTACGATCCGCTGATCCTCGAGCGGCATCGCGCCGACATTGTCGCCTTGAGCGCGCAGCACCGGCTGCCGGCCGTATACAGCTACCGCGAGTTCGCGGAATTGGGCGGCCTCATGTTCTACGGCGCGAGCCTCGTGGAGATCCATCGCCGCGCCGCGGCCTACGTGGACAAGATCCTCAAGGGCGCGAAGCCCGGCGACCTTCCCGTCGAGCAGCCGACGAAGTATGACCTCGTCATCAACCTCAAGACCGCGAAAGCCCTCGGTCTAACGATCCCCCAATCGCTCCTGCAGCGGGCGGATCAGGTGATTGAATAGTGAACCGACGAGCGTTCATTGGCGTGATCGCTGGCGGCCTCTTCGCCGCGCCGCTCGCCGCCGAGGGGCAGCAGGTGGCAGGTTTGCCTCGGGTCGGCCATCTGGCGATCGCGGGCCCGACAAGTACCCCCCAACCGCCGCCGGAGAACTGGGACGCCTTCCTCGCCGCACTTCGAGAGGGCGGCTACGTAGAAGGACAAACCGTCGTCTTCGAACACCGAGACGCGAGGAATCGACCGGAGCTGTTTCCCACTGCGGCCGCGGAGTTGGTTCGCGCCAACGTCACCGTCATCTTCGCCAGGGGTGGACACGCGGTTCGGGCCGCCAAGCAGGCGACCAACACGATCCCCATTGTCGCCGTCGATCTCGAAACCGACCCGGTCGTCGCGCACTTCGTGCAGAGCCTCCCACGGCCTGGCGGGAACGTGACGGGGATGTTCCTCGACCTCGCCGACCTGAGCGGGAAGCACATGGAACTTCTCAAGGAGCTGGTTCCCCGGCTCTCTCGCTTGGCTGTCGTCGGCGATCCCGAGATCAATATCTCGCAGTTTCGTGCCACGGAGGTAGCAGGTCGGGTGCTGTCGGTCAAGGTTCAGACCCTTGAGATACGACGCTCCGATGACTTCGCGGAGGCCGTTCGAGTCGCCGCCCGGGATAACCTAGGAGCCCTCCTGGTCCTGTCGTCACCGCTCACCCTGGCGCATCGACAACAAATCGCCGATCTAGCGATGAAGCATCGGCTGCCTGCGATGTTCGTGTACCGATCCCATGTGGACGCCGGGGGCCTGCTGTCGTATGGCCCCAATCTTCCGCGCATGTTCCACCGTTGCGGCGCGTACGTAGCTCGTATCCTGGCGGGCAGCAAGCCCGCCGAGATGCCCGTCGAGCGCCCGGCGGTGTTCGAGCTAGTGATCAACCTCAAGACCGCCAAGGCCCTCGGCCTCACGATCCCGCAGTCGCTCCTGCAGCGGGCGGACCAGGTAATCGAGTGATGGACCGGCGAGCGTTCATTGGAGTGATCACTGGCCTCATCACCGCGCCGCTCGCCGCCAAGGCGCAGCAGGCCGAAAGAGTGTGGCGGATCGGTTACCTCTTGCCAGGTAACGCGTCCTTGAGAGGGGAGGAGGTGTTCGTCCGCAGTCTGCGCGACTTTGGCTACATTGAAGGTCAGAACCTTCGGGTCGAACAGCGGAACGCGGAGGGACAGTACGACCGACTCCCCAATCTAGCGACCGAGCTGGTCAGTCTTCAGGTTGACGTGATCATAGCGCCAGGGACCGCCGCGACGCGCGCAGCCAAACGCGCGACGGCGACGATTCCTATCGTCATGGCGGCCGTGGACGAGCCTGTCCTGCAGGGCTTCGTTGAAAGCCTGGCGCGGCCGGGCGGCAACATAACCGGCCTAACAGTGGTCGTGACTCCTGAGCTATGGAGCAAACGCCTGCAGCTCCTCAGAGAGGTCGCGCCGGGCGTTTCTCGTGTGGCTTATCTTTGGAACCCGCGTTCTTTCCAGGAGAAGACCTCGAACCTCAAGGCAATCCAGGATGCGGCGGCCAAGTTGAAGGTGACGGTTCGGTCCGTAGAGGTCCGCGGGCCAGACGACTTCCCCGCGACGTTCTCCAGCATGACCCGTGAGCACATTGGCGGCATCCTCTTCCATGCGACAACCGACCTTTATGCCCACCGCGGTCAGATCGCCGAGTTAGCGATTGCGCACCGAATCCCCGTAATCGCTAATTTTGGAGAGGTCGCAGCGGCGGGGGCCCTCGTGTCATACGGGCCGAACCTTTTTGACCAGCTACGGCGTGCGGCGGTCTTCGTCGACAAAATCCTCAAGGGGGCCAAGCCCGCCGACCTGCCCATCGAGCAGCCCTCTAAGTTCGAACTAGTCGTCAACCTCAAGACCGCCAAGGCCCTCGGCCTAACGATCCCGCCGTCGCTCCTGCAGCGGGCGGATCAGGTGATCGAGTGATGGAGCGGCGAGCCTTCATTGGAATGATCGCAGGCGGCCTCCTCGCCGCTCCGCTCGCCGCCGACGGGCAACAGCAGCCGAAGACGATCCCACGACTGGGAATGCTATTCACCGGCTCCCCGTCCGTGCCGCCGGGACCGGGGCAGGACGCCTTCATGAAGCAGCTCGGCGAGCTCGGCTGGGTCGAGGGACGCAACCTTGCCGTGGAGCGCCGATGGGCCGACCGACCTGACAGGCTTCCCGACGTCGCCGCTGAGCTGATCCGACTGAATGTCAGCGTCATCCTGGCGCCGGGGCTGCAGGCAGCGCAGGCGGCTAAGAAGTCTACTTCGACGATCCCCGTCGTCATGGTCGCCTTTGCCGACCCCGCTAGTGTGGCCAGCCTCGCGCGCCCGGGCGGCAACATCACGGGGTTAACCGTCGGCCAACCGGAGGTCGTGACCGCGAAGCGGTTGGAGCTCCTCAAAGAGGCGATTCCCCGCCTTTCCCGTGTGGCAGTGCTGTGGGATGTCGGTACGGGTGCCGTGCCTGGCGGCGCCGCGAGCATGCTGGAGGCCGCAGCCTGGTCTCTGCAGTTACAGCTTCAGCACCTGAAGGTGCGCGCCGTCTCTGACTTCGAGGGCGCATTCAAAGCGGCAAAGAAGGACGGTGCCGGAGCCCTCCTCCTCATGGAGACCCCCCTAATGTCCAGGAACGGGGCACTGATCGCGGAGCTCGGCCTGAGAAACCAGCTGCCGGTGATGCCCCTGTATGCGGTAATCGTCGAAGCGGGAGGTCTCATGTCGTACGGGACGAACCTTCCCGATCTGTTCCGGCGCGCCGCGATCTTCGTCGATAAGATCCTCAGAGGCGCAAACCCGGCTGAGGTGCCCGTCGAACAGCCGACGAAGTTCGAGCTGCTCATCAACCTCAAGACCGCCAAGGCCCTCGGCCTGACGATCCCGCCGTCGCTCCTGCAGCGGGCGGATCAGCTGATCGAGTAAGCGATGTGCCTCCCCGGACACCGCGGATCCGCGTGGGCCGAAGGGGAAGTGAGGAGCCAGTAGCCGCCTCGCCGCTGGAAGAATACGAGCCATGATGACCAACATTCTCGTGTTCCACTGCCCGAACGTCGAATGTAGATGGGGTCGCGGCGTGGAGTATACGAACGAGACCGCCGACGAGTCCCTTGAAGCCGCTGCCGCGATGTGCGCATTGGACGGACGGGTGAATTGTCCACTAGCATCGTCGGAGCAGCGGGCCAAGCTGCTAGAGGTCCCGGACCCGCGTGGGCCGAAGGAGAAGTGATCTTGGGCAAGAAACGAAAGAAGAAGGGGCAGAGCAAGCAAACGAAGAAGCCCGTTCAGCCCATACCCCTCACGCCGGACACGGCCGAAGGGCTGAAGGAGCAGTTCCGAAAGTTCAAAGAGAAGTTCGGGCGCCCGCCGGCCCCGGACGACCCGATCTTCTTCGATCCCGCCGCCGATGAGCCCCGTCCAATGATCGATGAGGTGATCGATCAGCACATGCTAGAGGCCATGCACAAAGTCAGTCATCCGGCCATCATTCATGCCTATCAAACGACTGGCCGGTTGGTAACCAAGAAGAACTGGAAGAATTTGACGAAGGCCCAACTGAAGGAGTGGACGGACGCCATTGATGAATGGCATCGCACCCACGCTGAATGATTTTACGCTCGCAGGGGCGAACCGAGGCCCGGCATCGTCTTCAAGCACTCGGCACAGATGAATGCCGGGATACGCATCAAAGCGCCGGGCCAGTCGAACACCTTATCCATCGCCTGGTCTATCTCTGACGTGGTGTAACTTGTGCCAGGCGTATCCCGGACTAGATTGACGAGACACGACGAGCAAAGAAACTTACCCCGATAGTCAACGCGAAGCAGTTTCCCGACTTCGCGACGGACCAACTCGTCGATCATGATGTAGGTCATCGTCTTCCCCGCTTCGTCTTCGACCGCATCCGCGCCGACTTCTTCGCAATGGCGCTCCGCTCCGTCCTGGTCAATCTCTTGCCAGGCACGTGCCTGCCTTCAGCGGCAGGGGCGCGGAGAATCTTTACCGTCTTGGGACTGAGCGCGTGCGTGTATCGCTTCGACACTAGCGGCCGCGCTTCTTCGCCTTCGCCCAGCGCGCGCGAGCTGCACGCCGCGCGGCTGCGGTGCGTTGCTCGGGCGTGAGGGAGGCGTTCAAGATCCTTGCGCCCTTGCCGGCCGCGGCTCTGCCGCCGAGCCTGCCGAGCGATACGGCCGCAGGGTTCTTGCGCCGGCTTGACATGGCGAGATCCTACCATGCTGGCGCATAGTTACGCGGTATTGACATCCGCGTAGCGCTACGCGCATACTTCCAGAGAACAATTCACCCTACAACCTCAAGGAGGACAGCATGAAGAGCGTGAAGGATCTCGCAGCAGTCATCGGGCTCCAGGGCCAGCTTCGCACCGCCGAAGGGCCGCGCGTCGATGTGGGCGTGGGCGACGCGCGCAAGGCGTACCCGCGCATCGACTACCGCATCACGCCTCTCGCGGGCGAGGGCGCGGCGGGGGTCACCAGCCGCCGTGCCGAGCTAGAGAGCAAGGCATGAGCGCGGTGTCCGCACTCCAGACGTTACAACTCCAGCTGCTCGAGCGCTGGTCATCACTCCTGCTACGCACCTTCGCAAGCATGATGGCCGAGCACGCGACGACGGAGCCGGTGCGGTCTGAGTTCATCGCGTTCTACGTGGCGCTCGCGAAACTGCATGGCCACGTGAAGGACCTCCGAGCCGAGAGCGACCAGCCGGCGCATGCCGTTCACACCTAACCCGGAGGGCTACAATGGCGAAACTTCCGAAGGGCATGTACCAGCGAGGCAGCATCTTCTGGACGAAGGTCTACCAGCACGGTAGGCCCATCTACCAGAGCACCGGCACCAGCAA
>WNFC01008178.1_pt1 | contig 16944 bp, 15 predicted proteins | sample 5400541 | NCBI WGS metagenome assembly WNFC01 (sample SAMN13153342, study PRJNA577476) | soil metagenome | isolation source: 120 cm saprolite under Douglas fir tree site 2 hole 2 replicate 1 | place: USA:California | collected 2015-04-18
ACTTGATCGTCGAAGCCGGCACCGGCACCGGCAAAACGCTCGCTTATCTGGTGCCCGCAATCGCGGCGGCGTGCGGCAGCGGCGCGCGCGTGGTCATCTCTACCGGCACCAAGAATCTGCAAGAGCAACTGATCGACAAGGACATTCCATTTCTTCACGACGTTTTGCCGAAACCGTTTCGCGCCGCGGTCATGAAAGGCCGCAACAACTACGCGTGTTTGCATCGCATCAAGGGCGCCGAGAGCATGCCTGTACTAACCGGCCTGGAAGAGAACGATCAGTTTGACGAAGTCGCGCGTTGGGTCCGCGAAACCGAGACCGGCGATCGCGCCGAGCTTTCGACGTTACCGGAAAACCTGCCGTTCTGGCGGCACATCGACGCGCGAGCGGATACTTGTCTGGGTCAGAAGTGTCCCGACTTTGAACCGTGCTTTCTCACGCGCATGCGCTTGCGGGCGATCGACGCCGACATCGTGGTCGTCAACCATCATCTGTTCTTTGCCGATCTCGCTTTGCGCAATGGCGCGTATGGCGCGGTGTTGCCGGATTACGCGGCGGTGATTCTGGACGAAGCTCATCAGATCGAAGACGTGGCGTCGGAATACTTCGGCGCGCAGGTCTCGACTTATCAGATCGATGACCTGCTAACCGACGTGGGATATTTGAAACTCGACGATAGCGAAGTGGAAAGGGAACTGGCGCGGATCAGCGCGCGCATTCAACGGTTCGCCGACGCGTTCTGGATTTCTTTTCGCGAAGGGCGGGGGTTGGAAGGGAGATTTTCGCTGGCGCCGGTAGCTCGGGGCAGTAGCCCGACCGTGAGGGAGGGCTTCGAAGTGGATGAGCCGCAGGCAGGGATGCCTGCGCAGCGCCCGCAAGATGCGGGCGCACCGGCAAACGATGCCTACAACGCGCTCGACAACGCGCTGAATCGGCTGGGGACCACGCTCGACGTTCTGAAAGATCCGCCCGCAGATGCGGAAAGTATCGTGCGGCGCTCGCGACAACTCCGCTTCGATCTCAATTTCATCGTCAAAGGCGACGATAAGAAATTCGTTTACTGGATCGAGCGGCGCGGCCGTGGCGTTTTTCTGCGCGCGTCGCCGATTGATGTTTCCGGCTTGTTGCAAGACAAGCTGTTCGAGAAAGTGCCGACCGTGATCCTGACTTCGGCTACGCTTTCCAGTGCCGGCAACTTCAATTTTATTCGCGAGCGTCTGGGGCTTGATTCTGCCGAAGAGATGATCGCGGAATCAATCTTTGATTTCCAGAATCAGGCCGTGCTTTATCTGCCGCCACAGATGCCCGATCCGCGTTCGCCGCAATGGCCCGGCGCGGCTGCCGCTGAAGTCGTCAAGATCGTCAACGCCACCGAAGGCCGCGCGTTCGTGCTTTCAACCAGCCTTTCGGGAATGAACGACCTTTATGATCGCGTCGCGCCTGAACTTGATTATCCATGCTTTGTGCAGGGCAGCGCGTCGAAAGGCGCGTTGCTAAGAACGTTTCGCACGACTCCGAACGCGGTCCTGTTTGCGACCTCAAGTTTCTGGCAAGGCGTGGACGTGCGCGGCGAGCAACTGTCTTGCGTGATCATCGACAAGCTGCCGTTCGCCGTGCCCAGCGATCCGATCGTCGCCGCGCGACAGCGTCACATCGAAGAGCAAGGCGGCTCGAGCTTTTATGAATACAGCGTGCCGCAGGCGATCATCAGTCTGAAGCAGGGACTTGGGCGTCTGATTCGCAGCACGACCGATCGCGGCGTGCTGGCGGTGCTCGATCCGCGCCTGCGCACGAAGATGTACGGGCAGACATTCTTGCAGAGTCTGCCGCCGTGCCGGATTACGTCGAAGATTGACGATCTGGCGCGTGTGTTTGAGACCGAAGTTTCAAGTCTCAGGTTTCAAGTTTCAGGTTCCTAAAACCGGATGATTATCATCGAGCGGCAAGAGGCGGAGCATTTGAACTTGAAACTTTAGACCTGAAACCTGAAACTAACCCCATGCCCGGACAATTCGAAGTCATGATCGAGCGCAACTTTTCCAGCGCGCATCAACTGCGCGGCTACAAGGGGAAGTGCGAAAACCTGCACGGCCACAATTACAAGATTGAAATCTACGCGCGTGGGCGCGAACTGAACAACATCGGATTGTTAGTTGATTTTGTCGAGCTGAAAGAAGCCGCGGACGATCTGGTCACGTATCTCGACCACAAGAACCTGAACGAGTTAGAGCCTTTTGTCGAGGAACAGAATCCTTCGGCTGAGAATCTCGCCCGGTTTATTCTGGAGCGCCTGGCGGTGCGACTCGACGACGATCGCGTGAAGATTTACAAAGTACGTTGCTTTGAGACGCCGACGAGCGTGGCGACTTATCAGGTTGAGTAGTCCCGGCCTATCGAAAAACCAGCCACAGATAAACACGGATTAGCACAGATAATAAACACAGCCGAAACTTCCTACTTCTTAATCCGTGATATCGGTGTAAATCTGTGGCTGATTTTACGATTCATCACTGAGTTCCCGCAGATACTCTTCGAATAATTCCCGGTTGCGATCGCTCATCGCGCTGATGCGCGCGCCGATCAGGTATCCTTCGGCGTGCTTTTCATAGCGCACCGGTGTGGCTTGAATCTCGATCGACAAGCCGTTAGGCAAATCTAATTCAATAGCCATCGAACCTTCGCGGCCCAGCAGATACTGCTCGTCGATGTTCTGCGCATGGAGCAGGACCGCCAGACCATGCGCGCTAATATTCACCGTGTGACCTGCGCAAGCGCGCAAGTGCTGGATCCCACCCTCGTTGGCTTCAGCTTCGCGCAGCAGCACGCTGAATTCCAAACGGGCATCCAGAGTGGCATTGAGTCGCGGAGACTGGCGGCGGTCTTGCAGATTTGCAGGCACTGTCAGCGTTCCCTTGTTCCCTGGTTCTTCCTGAGCTGATCGTTTCCAACTCGACTTTGTATTTCTAAATCTTACTGTAAGGGTGCGGCCGATAAATGCCAAGCACTTTTTTCGCGGCCTCCTGTTTGGGGCTTCTAATCTCGCCTGGTGGCCAGGAATTGCGGATGCTTCCAATCCCAAACTCGTTCGGGGTGCTCGTCGACATTGACAGGTTTCTGGTTCCAGACCGCCGTCGCGCCGTTCATCGCGCCGCGCGCGTTGATGCCGACGCTTATCAGCAGCAACGTCGCACCAAATGCGATCTCGGTGTTCCATCTTACCGAACGACGCTTGATCTCGTGGTTCTCGTGCCACGCCAGTCTGGCCCTGATTGCCAGAATGCCGAGCAGCGCAAACCACGGCACCAGCCCGGTGGTAAATCTCGGCCCGAAGCAATGCCCCGCCCACCACTGGGCGAAACCTGAAACAACGATTAGATGCGCGACGATGATTGCCAGAGAAAGGATGGCCAGTCGCCGAGAGGGCAGCTCGTTCGCATAACGCACCAACAGGTAGAGCACGAAAATGATTACCGGCACAAAGATCAGGAGGCCTCGCGAAGGGCTGATGAGATTGACGATGTATCGAACGAATAGGGAACGATAAAAGAAAAATATGTACGCGGTTACTGCCATGACAGCGAGGCTGTTCGTAGGACGCACGAAATAGCTCCAGGCGAGTAGAGTAGCCAGCAACATTGGTCGAAGCTGGCGGCGACCGCACTCGTGCGCCAAAAGCAGGTAGACGACGAAACCAACCAGCAGGATTCCCCAGGTGTCCGACCATAATCCTCTTGAGGCCGTGCTCAAAACCTGGGTGCCCAGGGCAACGCTGAATGCAATCAAGGCACTCCAGCTCATTGGAAGCAGCAGGCGGCTGGTAAAAAACACAAGGCAGACAAACGCGGCCATCAGAATTGCAGCGAGGCTGGCCTGGATGATTCTTTCACCGCGCAGATTGTAGGCGCCATCCGAAGTCGACGCAGCAACACCCAGCGCGTTCATCACGGCGACCCAGGGAATCGACAGGATCGAACTACCCGGTGGCAAATAATAGTAGATGTGGCCGTCGACAGGCTCTAACTGATAAATCCCGCCCCAACCACCTGCGTTTTGTTTGCCAAAATCTTCAAAGCGATAGCGGTCAAGCGTGAAAGTGCCGTGGTGCAGCAAGCTTTCGCTGACCAGCATCGAATATTTCGAGTCTGCAATCTGGCGATTGTGAGAAAGAATGAAGATCGAGCAGGTGAGGATGAATATCACTAAACCCGCGAACAGATCAGTCTTAGCTTTCATCTTCATCAACGAAGCGATGATCCCGGAAAACTTTTTATAAGGCCAGCACGGTTATGATCGCCTGACCCGCCAATCCCAGCGCGACGCCGGCAAAGTATCGGCCCAAACCCATGCTGTTCCTTAACCTGATTAGTGAAGTCACGCCCAGTGGAATGAAAATCAACGTGCCGGTAATCACCCCCGCATCATAGCCACGGATGACGATGCAGTTGGTGATGTGCGAGAGCGCGTTCAGCAGGAAGATAGTGGCAAAAATGATCTCCAAGAGCTGCGGAAACCGAAGTCTGATTGACAGGAGAATCCCACCGACCATCAGCAAACAAGCGGCGGCACTCAGGATGAAGAACTGTTTCAGCGAAAGGTTGATGCCGTGGGAAACTCCTACGCCGCGGATCTCTTCGAGGATGTGCAGCGGATAAACCAGCGCGAAGAGCCAGAGCCGGCGGGATCCCGAGGGATTAGACCTGTTCATGTCAGTTGCTTGCTTTATCATATCGGACCGAAATCAAATCTCCTTTACTTGATGGCGGCCATCGCCCATCCAGTTTTCTTGCTGCCATGGCACGCCGGATCGGCGTATCATACCGCCGCCTCGATAGATCAACTAACCACGCAGTTGGAGGAGATCAAGCTGAGCGTGATGGATTTCGGGTTCGTTGAGGAAACCCAATCCTCGTAAGCCGAAATTAGCGTTCTAGATCATCAAGCTGCCGCCGTTAATATCAAACGAAGCCCCGGTGATGTAACCGGCTGACTCTCCGGCCAGAAAACAGATTAGGTCGGCGACTTCTTCGGGTTTGCCGAGCCGCGCGACGGGCCAGGTTTGGCTCACTGCCTCCAGCCGTTCCGGCGTGGCATTGGCGTGCGTGAGTTCGGTATCGAACAGCCCGGGGCAGACGGCGTTCACGGTGATGCCATGCGCGCCCAGTTCTTTGGCGGCCGCGCGCGTCAGACCCAACATCCCCGCTTTCGATGCCGTGTAGTGCGCGCCTGCGAGGGTGCTGACACTGCGCGCGGCCAAAGACGAAACGTTGATGATGCGCCCGTAGCCGTGCTTCTTCATCGACGGAATCACGGCCTGAATGCAGAAGAAAGCTGCGGTCAAATTCGTGTCGATTGTCGCGCGCCATTCCTCTTCAGTTAGCTGCTCAATGCGGGTGGGCGAAGCGATGGCTGCATTGTTGACGAGTACGTCCAGTCGCCCAAAGCGTTCGACGATGCCGGCGATCAGGGCGCGCACAGTTTGCGACTTTCCGATGTCGCCGGGCGCAGGCCACGAGTTGCCGCCCAATTCACGCGCGAGGGTTTCGGCGCGCTCAGGCGTGCGGACGTTGACTGCGACCTGAGCGCCGCGCTCGATAAAGCGCACGGCCGTCGCGCGACCCAAACCGCGCGCGGCTCCGGTAATTAACACGACGCGTTCAGTGAAGTCGTTGGTCATGTCTGTCCAAACGTCGTTGCTGCGATAAGGCCCGGAACGATTTGTTATGCGCGCCAGACGCTTTCGATGACGTCGACAGCTTGGCGCGCTTCTGGGCTGAATTGATCAAATTCCGCCGCAGTCAATAAGCCCTCGTGCTTAATGTTAGCCAGCAACATGAATGCGTTGGAGCGACGCGGATCATTGAAGGCACTAGCTATCGTCTTATCGCGGTCTCGGATTAATGCAAAGACCTTGAGGTAGCTGTCATGATAACCATCGGTGTGCTTTGCCGCAGCTGCCTGCACCTCTTTGAGCACACGTTCGCAAAACCGTTCCAAAGCAATCTTGTGCAGCCGCCGGAACAATTTCCAATCAGATTCTTTGATTTCAGTGGCCATAGAACAAAACCACAAAGCGCATAACGTCAGTTGACCGGGCGCGGCGATTAGCAACAACGTCGTTTCCAAACAATGAAGTTAAAGTACGCGCCATCCGCGCTCCGATCCAACGATTTGTTCGATTTCGCCGAGGGCTAATCGGATTCAGGTGGGTCCAACACCCACGGTATTTTGGTTTGGAATTCAAGTTGGACCACGTGCGCGTCGCCGAAAGATTTAGGCACGAGCGCCACATTGGACGTGAAACCAAATTCGAAGGCGTCGCCAATTGGCTCAAGATCAAAGGTGCCGTGTCCATTTACCATTTCCTTCGCATCTTTTCCACTCTCGATGGAGCCAACGAGGTGGAAGAAACCTCCGTAATGATGGAGGCCGGAATCTTCACGACAATAATGCCAAATCTCCGATTCTTTATGACTGTCGATTCCGAGTTGATTGAAGACCGTCAAAACCTCTGCCGGATAAGCGCGTTCACGAGCAGCCGCGAAGTTTAGACAGTCGGCGCATCCACAGGATTCAGGTGACCCGAGTTCTCGGTTAGAGAAAGCGTTGCGGGTGGCGTCCGGGTCGCTTTGGAGTTTCCATCTGCGAATCGTTAGGGTCTCCATGATTCCGGGAAGAAGAAATCGAACCAACTAAAATATGCGTCACATCGCCGCCATAATACTCCGAGGAGCGGGATTATGCATCGCGATTGGGGAAAGAAAACTGCTCGACCAGGTGAGCGATGGAAAGCGATCCAGGAGCCACACGAAGCGCTCTGTTGGTGGGACTTGGTGTGGTTTCGTGGATCGTTCTTATGTAATCCAAAGGAACACATGAAACGAAGCTCAGGCACGACCCGACCGCTTCCGCGATTTACTATTCACGATTCACGACTTACGATTCATTGATCATGCGGAACACTGCGACTATTAAGCCCTCCCTCACCGCCCCACCCCAGCCGGGCTGCCCGTCTGGGGACCCCGGAGTCGGGCTACTGCCTCGCTCGATAATCATCGGCACCGCGGGTCACATCGATCACGGCAAGACGGCGCTGGTGCGTGCGCTGACCGGCATCGATGCCGATCGTCTGCCGGAAGAAAAGCGGCGCGGAATCACGATCGACATAGGCTTTGCCGACCTGGATCTCGGCGACGTGCGCATCGGGTTTGTCGACGTGCCGGGTCACGAGCGTTTCGTCAAGAACATGCTGGCCGGCGCGCATGGAATCGATGTCGTCGCTCTGGTCATCGCCGCCGACGAAAGCGTGATGCCGCAGACGCGCGAGCATTTCGATATCTGCCGTCTGCTCGGCGTGCGCCAGGGTCTTGTCGTCATTACCAAAAAGGACCTGGTCGAAGAAGACTTGCTGCAACTGGTGCGCGCCGAAGCCGAAGGCCTGGTCGCCGGATCTTTTCTCGAAGACGCGCCTGTCATCACGGTCAGCTCGCGCACCGGCGAGGGAATTGATGAATTGAAGACTGCGCTGCGCGCGGCGGGACAGCAAGCTCCTTCGCGTTCGTCCGACTTTGTTACGCGGCTGCCGATTGATCGAGCGTTTACGATGCGTGGCTTTGGCGCGGTCGTCACGGGCACGCTGATCGCCGGAGAAATCTCGGAAGGTGAAGAGCTGGAATTGTTGCCGGCGGGTGCGCGCGTACGCGTGCGCGGCGTGCAGGTGCACGGCGCTCCGGTAGCCCGGGCATTCGCCGGCCAACGAACGGCGATCAACCTTGGCGGCGTTGAGGCGGCCGAGATCGAACGCGGCATGACGTTGGCTCTCCCGGGCCGTTTGCGGCCCACGCAAATCGTCGACGTACAGGTTCAGATGCTCGCCGATGCGCCGCGCGCTTTGCGTTCAAGACAGAGAGTGCGCGTGCACCTGGGCGCCGCCGAAGTGTTTGCGCGCGTGCGCGTGCTGGCAGAGGGCAGCGAGATCAAGCCAGGCAAGAACGGTTTTGCGCAATTGCGTTTCGAATCGCCGGTAGTTGCTGCGCTCGGTGACCGTTTTATTCTTCGTTCGTACTCGCCGTCGCGCACGATTGGCGGCGGCAGGATTCTGGATGCGTTCGCGATGAAGCATCGGACAAAAGAAGTGACGGCGGTCCGGGCGCGGCTGAAAGTTCTGTCGGGCAGCGATCGGGCAGCGCAGCTTTCATCATTCGTCGAGAACGCGAACGGGCTGCGCCGCGCCGACATCGCCGCGCGCACTGGCTGGCGCGACGAAGTGATCGAAGCGGCGGCGCGTGACGCCTTGGCGGGCGAAGCGATAGTCGACGCGGAAGGCGTGCTGATCAGTCGCGAGCGGGTGGATGAGCTGAAGCGCGCGGTGCTGGAAGCAGTCGCCGCGCATCACAAACGCGAGCCGCTGTCGCGCGGATTCGGAAAAGAGATTCTGCGCGAGCGCCACTTTGCGCATGCCCCCGCGGAAATCTTTCGCGCCGTTCTCAATCAGTTGGAGCAGTCAGGCGCGTTGGTTTCCGAGAAAGAGATCGTGCGGGCGCGGGCGCACACGCGCGACCTTTCGGACGCCGATGCGCAGTTGCGCGAGCGGCTTGAGAAGGCTTACCGAAATGCTGCTCTGTCCGCGCCGAGCATGAGCGAAGCCTTCGCGAGCGCGGGCATCAGCGCCGCGGCCCAGCCCCACGGGCGCAAGATCCTACAGTTGCTGATTGATTCGGGCGTGCTGGTGCGCGTGGCCGGCGAGATGTTCTTTCATCGGAGCGCGCTCGACGATTTGACCAGGAAGCTGCGCGCCCACGCGGCGCGGGGCTCGGACCGCTCGATCGACGTGCCGGCGTTCAAGGAACTCGCCGGCATTTCCCGCAAGTACGCAATTCCGCTGCTTGAGTATCTCGATCGTCAGCGAGTGACACGGCGGGAAGGGGATCGGCGGGTGATTCTGTAAAACAGCGATCAGAAGTCAGAGATCAGAGATCAGAGGTCGGCGTGCTCGACGTTAGAACCAAGCGCTCCGAACTCGAAACTCAATATGGCAGCCCTTTGCATCTGCTCGCCAAAGTTGTAAATTAGCTGCGAGTTCGGTAGAGAGCCAGCAGGAGAAGTCTTTATGCGTGTCGCTATTCTATTGTCATTCAGTTTCATCGTTGTGGTTGGCGTGCTGACGGCTTGTAACTCACAAGAAGCCGTCCTCCCGCAGGCTCCGAGCACCGCGGAGCAGAAAAGCCCGCAGCCGAAAAACCCCGCCGACGAAGCGCGGCGCATCAACGCCGAAGAGTTGCACAAGATCTGGGAAAAGAAGGACGTACTCATCATTGACACGCGCGGCGAGCCGGACTACAAAGCCGGCCACATCCCGGGCGCCATCTCTGTTCCCGCGAACCAGGTCGCGACTAAACTAGAGGAACTCCCGCGCAATAAAATGATCGTGGCCTATTGCACTTGACCGGCCGAACACACGAGCGCCGGTGCGGTGCTCACCCTCAAGTCAAAAGGATTCGATAATGCGGCCGCGTTGCTGGGCGGACTGAATGCCTGGAAGACCGCGGGCTATCCCGTGGAAGGAACGGCGAAGTAAGAAGTAAAAAGGTAAAAGTCAAAAGGAAAAAGGTGAGAGTAGGACCCGGTCTTACTTTTAACTTTTTCCTTTTTACTTTTGCTTTGGTCACGTTTGCGGCACTGGCTGTGCTCTCGAAAAAGCCGGCAGCGCTGTGACGACCCGGCCCGAGGGCACGCACAACACGGGACAAGGCGCGTTGCGCACGACGCGCTCAATTTCAGAACCCAAAGCCGGCGCGCCGCCAAACAATGAAGCGTGGACGCTGGTGCCGATGACGATCAAGTCAGCGTCAGTCTTTTCCGCAAGTCCGACAATCTCGGCGTAAGGCCGGCCTTCGGCGATATGGGTCGTGACGCGCTCGCCGTTTTCGCCGGCAAAAGACTTCATCCGGTCGTCTACTTCTGCGCGCATGCGTGAAAGCGCCGCGCGCGCGCCTTCGGGAAACATCACTGAGATCTGTTCGAAGTAATCGCCGATTACGTAAATCGCGTGCAGCTCGGCCTTTGTGTCGGTCGCCAACTCGCGCGCCAGATTCGTCGCTGCGATCGATGATGGACGAAAGTTCGTCGCGAGCAGAATTCGATTCAGGTTAATTTCGGTGTCGTGACCGCGATGCTCGACAAAGTCGCGCTGCGGCGGCCTGATGGTCAGCACCGGACAGGGCGCTTCCGCGATGATCTCTTCCGCGGTCGATCCCCACAACGCGCGCGCCAACCCGCGCCGGCCGTGCGTTACCACCGTGACCAGATCGATATCGTAATCGCGCACCGCGTTCGCGATCTCGTGCGCGGGCTCGCCGGCGACGATCACGGGTTCGACTTCCAGCCCGTCGAAAAGCGGATCAATGAGCAAGTCCTTGACCTCAGCTCGCAGTTGTTTCAGCCACTGGTTGTCCTGATCTTCCAGCACTCGTTCGGGCAGGGTCATCAGGTTCGCGGGCACGCTGCCGGTTTGGACGCTGAACAGAACGACTCGCCCGCGCCCATCACGCGCGAACGCGGCCGCGTACTTCAGCGCCGAACGCGCGTGCGGGGTGAAGTCGGTCGGGAAAAGAATGTTGCGGAAAGACATAAAGAGATTTCGGATTGCGAAATTCGAATTTCGAAATTGCTGTTCGGTTACTAACCTCCGAATCGGCGGCGCGAGCGTGGGAAAACAGAAATCCGCAATTCGCAATCCGAAATTCGAAATCTTCAGATCACTTTCGTTCCCGCAATGCGATCGAGCTGCACTTGAAAACCGGAGCGCTTCATCACTTCCCGACGTTTGCGGGCAACCAGGGACAGATCCAGCGCGACTCTTTCGCGGACGCGCCGCGCGCGATCGCCAGTAGCAGTTTTGTCGACGATTCGGCGCAAAGCCTCGCTCAATCCGGCCACGTAAGAACTTATGGGCAACTCTTGACGCATCGTTGCCACCGAGTTTGAGTATTCCAGCCCCCCTGATGTCGGATCGAGAAAGGTGTAGTCGTCAGCCAGTTCCAGACGCGCGGCGCGAAACAATGAACTGAAGTCAGAGTTGGCGCCATTCAGAGCGCGCTCGACGCCGCCGATCAGTTCGCCGCTGACCTTCACGACATCATGCCACTCAACCATCTCTTCCGCTTCGGTCGCGACCGGAGGTTTGGTCGATGAAGTGCGCCCGCCGCTTTGTGACTCGTCAATCAGAGGCACAGCACTCGGTGGAGTTACGGACAATTCCCCCGCGCCAGTCGTCGACCCGAGGTCTTCGGTTTTCGCGGGGGCTGAGTCGTCGCGCACCACGACCGCCTCGTCGGCGCCTTCAAAGACGCTGATCGTCCCCGGGGTTTCGCGCGCGCGCAGAACCAGCCGATGCATCGCCGCCTCTTCCAGCACTTCGGTGCCGGCCGCTCGATCCACCTCGCGCACCAGTGGCGTATTCGATCCGGTCAGGAAAACATCGGCGCTATAGTCATCCATCTCGACGTGCACGCGCCCGACGAACGCGCGCTGCGACAGATGACGCAGCAACGCCCACAAGTTGACGAAGCTGGTGTCCAGGTTGTCGTAGAGTACGCGCGACTTTGATTCTGAACTCATGTTTAGTGATCAATCGAACTCGACGCGGAGCATAACAAAGGCAAAGAGCAAAGGGCAAAGCGCGAGAGCTAAGGCAAAGACGAAAGAGAAATAGCGGCGTAGAGAGTACCAACTTTAGTTGGGCTTTCGGCGACATCCAGACCCGACTGAAGTCGGTACTCTGAACACCGTTCATGAACGTACTTCCTCCTTTGCCCGCCCTTCGCTCTTTACGTTTCGGCACTTCCATGCGAAACTCCGCGAAAATGGAAAATGCTGGTCGGTTGGAAACAATAAAAGACGAACGCCCTGCGGGATTGCGACGATCGGTCGGCTTCTACGGACTGATGTTCGTCTCGCTGGGCTCAATCATCGGATCGGGCTGGCTGCTAGGCGCGCTCAACGCGGCGCAAGTGGCCGGGCCGGCGTCGATCTTGTCGTGGGTCCTCGCGGCCTGCATGCTGGCGCTGCTCGCACTAACGTACGCGGAACTGGGCGCCACTTACCCTGTCGCGGGAGGGTCGGCGAGGTTTCCCTACTACTCGCACGGTCCGATCGCCGGCTTCACGGCCGGATGGGCGTCGTGGCTGCAGGCGGTATTCATCGCGCCCATCGAGGTGCTGGCGGCCATCACCTATGTCAACAGTGTTGGCTGGGTGAACATGCACTTCAACATGATTAACAAGGTGGGCGACAGTGCCGGACTCCTCAACGGAACTGGTCTCGCTGTGGCCCTCGTCTTGATGGTGCTGTTCACGGCGATGAATCTCGCCGGTGCCAAGTTCCTATCCGACAGCAACGTGATCGTTGTCATCTGGAAGACCGCCGTGCCCGTTCTCGCCATCGCGGTCGTCGCCTGGCTCCAGTTCAATCCCGCCAACTTCCACGCCGGCGGTGGCTTCATGCCGTTCGGCTTTCATGGCGTCTTCGCTGCCCTGACTGGTGGCGTCGTGTTCGCTTTGCAAGGCTTCGAGCAAGCGGTCCAGCTCGCCGGTGAGGCACGCAATCCGAAACGTGATCTGTCGCGAGCGATTCTCATGGCCATGGCAATCGGCGCGGTGCTCTACGCGCTCCTGCAAGTCGTGATGATCGGCGGGCTCGATCCTGCGAACATCGCGAACAGCTGGTCCAAGCCGCTGGGCACTGACCCGTCCGACTACGGCGCGTGGTATACCCTCGCCCTCGCGGTGGGCGCGGGCTGGCTCGCCAAGGTGCTCATCGTCGACGCCGTCATTTCACCGGCGGGAACTGGCGTCGTGTATGTCGCCACCACGGCGCGCCTCTCCTACGCCCTCGGCGAGGAGCGCGAGATGCCGAGGGCGCTGGCCACGACAAATCGCAAGGGCGTGCCCGTGGTGTCCATTATCGTGGGTTCCGTTATCGGATCACTCGCGTTCGGACCATTTAAAAGCTGGAACGCGCTCGTTAGCGTTGTCACTGGCGCCACCGCGATCATGTATGCCTTCGCTCCGGTGTCACTGGCGTCGCTCCACAAGGTTGATGGTGTCCGGCCACGATCTTACCGAGTGCCCATGCCGGCGCTCTTGCTGCCTGCGGCCTTTTGTTCGGCCAACCTGATCATCTATTGGGGTGGTTTCGAGACCACTTGGAAGCTCGCCTGCGCCATGGCGGTCGGGCTTATTCTGTTTGCCATTGGGGCGTGGCGCTTCGGCACCGGCGCGCAGCGCACGATCCGAAACGCCTTCTGGATCGGGCCGTGGTTCGCAGGTCAGGTGCTGATCGGGTGGCTGGGCCGTTATGGCAATGGCTCCAGAAACCTCCTGCCGGACTGGGTGGACATCGTCGTTGTAATTGTCTTTTCGCTGGCGATCTTTTACTGGGCCGTCAGCCTTACACTTACCAAGGAGGGGACCGCGGCGGCAGTCGCGAAGGACGCACAGCAGATCGCAAACGACACGGGGCGATGACTGCCGGCGGACACCGGTCGCACTCGCTTCTGGTGATCGCAAGGAGTTGATTCTTGGCGTTACTCTGCGGTTACGCTTTGAGGCGTTTCATCTCTTTGACGATTTCGCGGCTCGCATTCAATCCCGGCGCTCCCGTTACGCCACCACCCGGATGCGTGCCCGCGCCGCAGAGATACAATCCCTTAATCGGGGTGCGATACTGCGCCCAGCCAATCAAGGGCCGAAATGCGAAAAGCTGATCCAGCGACATCTCGCCGTGATGAATATGCCCGCCGCTGAGCCCGTAAGTCCGTTCGAGATCGAGCGGCGTGACGACTTGCCGGGCGACGATCGATTCTTTCAGGTTTGGCGCGTAGTCCGACAGAACCTTCACGACTGCCTCGCCAAGCTCTTCCCTTCGCGAATTCCAATCACCGTCTTTCAATTTGTAAGGAGCGAACTGCACGTGAATCGACATCACCTGCGCGCCCTTTGGTGCGAGTAACGGATCGCTGAGCGAGGGAATCGTGATGTCCATGTATGGGCGCGGTGAGAAATCTCCATACTTCGCCGCGTCAAAGGCGCGCTCGAGGTAATCGATGTCCGGGCCGACGTGTATGCGGCTGGACAGCTTCTCGTCAGCATCATCGTCACCCAGTCCCCTGAACTTCGGCAGTGCTGAAAGCGCGAGATTTACTTTCGCAACCGCCCCGTGGGCGCGGAGGTTGCGAATCTTCTGAATGAAGCCCGGATCAAGTTCTGTCGCATCGACCAGCTTTAGAAAAGTTGACTTCGGGTCCGCATTTGAGACGAGACCGTGCCCGGAGATCTCATCGCCAGTCGCCAGCACAACACCCGTCGCATATCCATTCTCAATCTGAATGTTTGCAACTTCTGCGTTAGTACGAATCTCAGCGCCGGCTTCGGTCGCAGCCTTTGCCAGCGCTTGAGTGAGCGCGCCCATGCCGCCTTTAACGAAAGCCGCCGGCGCGAGTGCGTGGCCATCCATCGCAGCTTGAAGCAACAGCGGCGCGGTCGTTCCTGCCGACCATGGCCCGGCAAATGCGCCGAAGACTCCCCTCGCCGCCACGATCGCGCGCAACAATTCATTCTCAAACCATTCCGCAGCGAGATCAGCAACGGCCATCGGTCCATAACGAAGCAGACGATACTCATCCTTCTTGCCAAGGCCGCGAATCTTCCACCCGAGTTTGCCAAGACTCCACAATTCAGATTTGGAAGGAGCATCGATGTTCGGCGGCGTCATCGTGAGCAGGGGTCTCACTTTCCTTGAGTGCGCGGCCAGCTCACCGGCCGTGCGTTTCGCATCTTCATAAATGCAAAGCGGCGGCCCGTCGAAATTCAGCGCCGCAACGCGAACTGGCGAATCAATGAATTGAAGGCCAAGGCGTTGGAGTTGAAGATCGTTGATTACTTGCGGCAAGAGCGGCCCAGCGCTGTGGGCGAGAGACGCGCGAAAGCCAGGATGGAATTCTTCAGTGACGCACGCACCGCCGACGATCGCGCGACGTTCAAGCACGAGCGGTTTGAGTCCCGCCCTCGCGAGATAGAAAGCAGCGACGAGGCCATTGTGGCCGGCGCCGATGATGATGATATTTCTCGTTTGCATCAGAAAAACGGCCACAGATGAACACGGATTACACGGATCAAAACGACTAAGGTCTACGTTGCTTTCTTATCCGTGTCTATCCGTGTGAATCTGTGGTTAATTGTCTTTCAAAATCTCCATCGCCGCATTGCGTCCGCTGGCGCCCATGATTCCGCCGCCCGGATGTGTCGCTGATCCGCACATGTAAAGACTCCTGATCGGCGTGCGATATTGCGCCCAGCCCGGCGCCGGCCGCAAAAAGAAAAGCTGCTCCAGAGTAAGCTCACCCTGGAAAATATTTCCCTCCGACAGGCCGAACTCGCGTTCGAGATCGAGCGGCGTTAAGACCTGTCGATGAAGAATGATGTCTCTGATGTTGGGGGCGTGCTCGGCGATTGTATCGATGACTGTATCGCCAAACTCTTCGCGTTTTTCGTCCCACGAGCCTTCCTTCAAGCTGTAAGGCGCGTACTGCACAAAGCACGACATCACGTGTTTGCCCGGCGGCGCGACTGAAGGATCGGTCAGCGTGGGGATCACCATGTCGATATATGGGCGCCGTGAATAGCGTCCATACTTCGCATCGTCATAGGCTCGCTCCATGTATTCGACGCTGGGCGAGATCGAAATGGCGCCGCGCAGATGCGGTCCGGCTCCTGGCATACATTTGAAATTGGGCAAAGCGTCGAGTGCGAGATTTACTTTGCCGGACGACCCGCGAAACTTATAACGTTGAATGTCTTCGACAAAATCCGTCGGCAAATGCTCGGCGCCAACCATCTTCATAAACGTCAAACGCGGATCGACGCTGGATGAAATTACGTCGGCATAAATCTCGTCTCCGCTGGCCAGCGCGACGCCTTTCGCCTGCCCGTTCTGCAAAATGATCTTCGCGATGGGCGCTTCCGTGCGAATCTCGACGCCGGCTTCGCGCGCCGCGTCAGCAATGGCATTCGAGATCGCGCCCGTTCCGCCTCGCGACAAACCCCACGAACGAAACGCGCCGTCAATCTCGCCCATGTAGTGGTGCAACAAAACGTAGGCCGTGCCGGGCGAACGCACGCCCAGGAACGTGCCGATGATTCCCGACGCGGACATCGTTGCCTTGAGCACGTCGGTCTCGAACCACTGATCGAGAAAATCAACCGCGCTCATCGTCATTAACTGCACCTGGTTGTACTTGTCGTCCGCCGAAAGTTTTTGAAAGCGACGGCCCATCCCGAGCAGATCGAGCAGGCCTTTCGGATTCAGCGACGCGGGATCGGGGGGCGTCATATTCATTACGGGTTTGATGAAGTGGGCCATCTCGATCATCGCCTTGCCATATTCGTCGTAAGCTTCGGCATCCAGCCGGGAATGCCGCGCAATTTCGCGCCGCGTCTTCGCATGATCGTTGACGCGCCACAGGTAGTCGCCGCTGGGCATCGGCGTGAACGTGCCGTCGAGCGGGAGAATCTCAAGGCCATGCCGCGGTAGATCGAGTTCGCGAATTATTTCAGGGCGAAGCAGGGAAACGACGTACGAGCAGACCGAGAACTTGAATCCGGGAAACACTTCTTCCGTCACGCACGCACCACCGAGCACGTGTCGGCGTTCGAGCACGAGTACCCGCTTGCCCGCGCGCGCAAGATAGGCGGCGTTAACCAGACCATTATGGCCACCGCCGATGACGATGACGTCGTAGTTTTGAGTCATGCGTTCAGAGTTCACCCTGTAGTGAACTGCTTGACTGAGACAAAAAGTTAAGTCTACTACTCAACGAGAGCAGGAGGCTTAAGATGGCAGTCAAACGCAGGACCTTCAGCCGTGATTTCAAACTACAAGTGGTGCGCG
>WNFC01011852.1_pt1 | contig 16941 bp, 13 predicted proteins | sample 5400541 | NCBI WGS metagenome assembly WNFC01 (sample SAMN13153342, study PRJNA577476) | soil metagenome | isolation source: 120 cm saprolite under Douglas fir tree site 2 hole 2 replicate 1 | place: USA:California | collected 2015-04-18
AAGCCAGCATGCCGACGCCATAAACCATGAAGTTCATCATCATGGTGTGGTTCGCGTTCTTAGCGCGGCACAGGCCCGTCTCGACGATGGCAAACCCCGCTTGCATAAACATGACCAAGAATCCGGTGACGAGGGTCCAGACAAAGTTGATAGCAATCTTGTTTTGCCCTGCCTGGTTCACCAAATCGCCGATGGAGAGCCCTTTCTTGCTATCGCTCACGGTGACATCACTGGCGTTGCCGGTGAGCGAACCATCCGGATCACCCTTGGCATGCGCGTCCGCAGTGGGCATAGGCACATTCGCCACGTCTGCGTCGGTGATAGGCTTCGGAGCTGGCGTCGCTGGAGCAGCTGCGGCAGGAACGGCTGCCGGGGCGGCAGCGGGCGCCTGGGCAAAACCCACCGGCGCCAGGCACAGCGCCGCAAGCAGGAACGTCAGCAATCTCTTCGTCGTCGTATTCATCCTCGCCTCACCCCTTCTTCCAGATTGCGTTCTTCAGATAGGCCTTGTTAAGCACACCGATGATTCCGAACAAGCTCACCGCCAAACCCAGAAGGACGACCACCAGCCGGGCGCCGACGGAATTCAGAGCTAGACTGAGGATGCTGATTATAAACCCAAGCAGAGTTACAAGAATTCCGATAAGAATCATGTCTCGTTATCCTCAATTCTCCGCGTTTTCCAGCGGCTTACACTTTCGAAAGGTTGCCACCGAGATCCCCAAGAGCACCGCCGTCACCAGGAAGAGCAAAATGCTCCCCCCTCTATAGATGGCACCGGAAAGCGTTGTGAACCCCAGCAAAAAGGTACTTACTCCTACGGCCTGTGTGGCATTTGCTGCCATCGAAAACCTCCCTATCTAATGTTCGATCCAGTCTTCTTCAACAACTTCGTCTCGAAAAAAACCTATCGCTTGGGCCCGAAGAAAGCCAGAAGGCCTAGCGAGAGGGTATCTTGGTTTTTGTGGACCCCGAGATCCAGCCCGCGGTCAAAGAATGGCTGGTTCGACCAGTCGCGCCGGTATTCTGCCCGGCCGAACAAGCCCTCAACCATCTTGTACTCACCAGTAATCGTAAACTCCTTCATATCTTGCGGAGGCCCTCCAATCGCAAGGCCGTCGCGGTCCTTGAACCACTCAATGCGAGGCGTGAACGCCCATTTGCTTGTGGCTTGCAAGTGCACAGCGGCGGCGATGCCATACCATTTGCCAGTATCTTTTCCAGTCACTGTCAGGGCGCCGGTGGGCATTTTGTTCTGGGCGTAATCAAAGTTAATGTAGGCGTTCACCTTGCCTGGAGGGGTCAGAAGCAGAGTAGTGTCGAAGAGGTTCCGCCAGCCACTGTTTGTACCGGCATTCTCAGGGCCAGCGTAGTAGTTAGTGAACCAAGAGAATTTCTTCATCACGAGCGCCCCGGTCAGGCCAATCGTCTTGCCACTGTTGTTATCCTCGACGTTATTCCAGCCATTGACGACCTGGAAGCCGCCGGTAAAGTGCTTGCCAACGGGGAACGACGTACGGATGCCGAAGTGGTAGTACGGAATCGCCCAAGCGAATAGAAGTGAGTGCGAATAGTTCCAGTTGGTGTCCGTTTCTATGACTTCAGCACCAGCACTGGTGACGAATTTCCCGAAATCTACGTCGAAGCCTTTGCCCTCGGGGGGCCTCAAGCTTACATAGGCTTGCCGGATATTGCGGAAGATTGAGGGCTGCTGCTCGCTTCCGGCGATAATGTCGAAAGCGCGACCAAAGCCCAAGTCGAGTTCAAAACCTACGGGATCCGCGGTGTGCGATAGGTTGAACTCCGCCATGTCCAGGCTAAGCTGGTTGGCCTTCACGTTGAAGTTGTAGAGTTGATTGGTCATGCTCGCCGGATGGTTGGCGTTATAAGTGTAGTAAGCAGAAACGCGGCCGCTGAAATCGATGGGCCCCGCCGACCATGTCGGAGGCGCCGGCTCCGACGCTGCCGCGGGGACTTGAGCTGGGGGCGCTGCCGGGGCAGGTTCCTGAGCAGCCGGCGCGATTGTGGCCGCCGGCGGGCTCGCGGGCGGTTGTGCGGAAGCTGTGCGCCCCTCAAGATCGGCGAGACGCTTTTCCAGTTGTTCGATACGATCGAGCAGGATTCGTTCGCGCAGGTCATCCGTCGTCCTCGCGACTTGCGTGCCCGCAGTGCTTTGCTGGTTGGTATTTGTCTGCCGTCCGAAAACGGGTACCGCCACTGCCGAGAAAAGCAAAACAAGGAAACAATGCTTCGAGGAAATGCACACGTTGTCTTCTCCTTGGGTCTTCCTTGGATACCCCGGGACCCTTGCTGCTTTGGACAAATGCGAAAGACGACACCGACTGCTCGTTTCTTGGGGGCCGACTGTAGCGATGACTTATTGGAAAAGCCAACAGAAAATTTATATTGAATAGATGCAAAATTTGTGTTGGCCTGTCCCGCACTCCCGTGCATTATTGTTGGCCTGCGCGTATCGCCCGCACTCGGGCGCTCTTGCGCCATCCCGGGGAAATCCAGTCTTTCATTGAAGGGGGAAATGCATGAAGAAACTCGAAGCAATCATCCAGCCTTCACGGTTCGAATCCGTGAAAGATGCGCTGCTTGAGATGGGCGTGGGAGGCTTGACGGTGACGGAAGTACGCGGGCACGGGCGGCAGAAGGGCCATACTGCGGTCTACCGCGGGCGGGAGTATACCGTGGACCTTCTGCCAAAGATCAAGCTGGAGACGGTGCTGCCGGATGCCCTGGCGGATCGCGCCGTAGAAACAATCTTGAAGACGGCCAAGACAGGGCAGATTGGCGACGGTAAGATATTCCTATCGAGGGTTGAGGAAGCGATCCGGATTCGCAACGAGGAGCGCGGTGAAAACGCGCTTTAGTCTTTCACTTTTGGCCGCCGGGCGGCCGGCTGACTGACCGCGGGGCGATCAACGTGACGAGCGCTGCACGCCCCGGTCTCAATCCGGGCATCCCAGCCGCAAAGAACATGCAAGGTTTCCCAACGCCCCTATCCGTGCTCGGCCCGCAGGCCGACGCCGAACGGCAACGCATCCGGCAGCAATTTGAGACGGGTGCCAGTGCACGAGAAACGCTGCGCGCGCAGTGCGAACTGGCGGACCGCAACGTCCAGCAAATTTTTGGCGAAGTCCTGCGCGTCCACAACCGCGAGCCGCAGGGGCTTTGCCTGCTGGCGCTGGGCGGGTACGGACGGCGCATGCTGTTTCCCTACTCCGATCTCGACATTCTATTCTTGCTGGGAAACGAGAGAGTAGAGCAGGAATCGCGTGCGCTCATCTCCGAATTTTCGCGAACATTGTGGGACATCGGATTTCGCGTTAGCTCGGCGGGGCGCACCCTGGAAGAGTGCAAGCGGATCGAAGGGGACAATGCGGAGTTCCACCTGGCCTTGCTGGATCGCCGGTTCCTGGCGGGCGATGCCGCGCTCTTCGAGAAGTTGGACACGAAAGTGCTGCCCGCGTCGGAGAAGCAGGCGCGGCCGTTCCTGCTGGCGCAAATTCACAGGCTGACCCGGGAACGCTTGACGCGTTACGGAAATACGATTTTTCACCTCGAACCCAACGTGAAAGAGTCGCCGGGCGGCATGCGGGATTTTCAGGCCACCGTCTGGCTGCGGCAGATCGTCGAGGAAAAAAAAGGGATTCGAAGCATCAGCGCCGCGGAAGAAGAGCTTTCGGCCGCGGCCGTCGATTTTCTCAGCGCCATCCGATGTTTTCTGCACTACAGCAACGGCCGGAACGATAACACGCTCACCTATGAGCTGCAAGCGGCGGCAGCGGAACGTGCGTTGGGTGTGGGCGACGGAGTGGCGCGAACTCCTTCGGAATGGATGCGCCAGTATTTCCGGCACGCCCGCACGCTGAACCGGCAACTCTTGCGCTATCTCGAGCAGAAAGCTCCCGTGCCGTTAACGCTGCGGCAGCGCCTGTTCAATGCGGCGCGCACCGCCAAGCTCGAGCAGGGCGATGGCAGAGTTTTCACCGTGCGTGACGGTCTGCTCGAGGTGCTTGACCAGCCGGTGCTTTCGGACCGCGCGGTCACCTATTCGCTCTTTGCGGAAGCAGCTCGCACGGGCACTCCGCTGAGCCGCGAGGCGGAGCGCAGCATCGGTTATATCCTGACGCATCCGGAACTCCCTCCGAAGAACACGGAGATTTCCTGGGCCACGCTGCGCGAGATTCTGGGCTCCGATTATCCGGGAGTGGCTCTGCGGCCGATGCAACGGCTGGGGCTGCTGACGGAAGTCCTGCCGGAATTCGGATTGATCGATTCGCTGGTGGTGCGCGATTTCTATCATCGCTACACGGTGGACGAACATACGTTACGCACCATCGAGCACCTGCAGGAATTGGCGGAGCCTCCGGATGAGCGAGGGGCCCATTTCGCGGCGCTCTGGAAGACCGCCGAGCGGCGGGATTTGCTGATCCTGTCGCTGTTGCTGCATGACGTAGGCAAAGGAATGCCGGTGGAGAATCACGTCACCGGCAGCCTCGCGGCGCTCGATAGCGCCGCGAAGCGGTTGAATCTTTCGCCGGAAGAAAAAGAAGAAGTCCACTTCCTCATCGAACGCCACCTGGACATGTCCGCCACCGTGCAGCGGAGAGACATCTTTGATCCTGCGACCGTTTCAGCTTTTGCGCAGTCCGTCGCAACCCAGGAAAGGCTGCAAAGATTGTGCCTGCTGACCTATGCGGACATTCACTCCGTCAATCCGGAAGCGCTGACGCCGTGGAAGGCGGAAATGCTGTGGCAGCTCTTCGTGGCCACTTCGAACCACTTCAGCCGCACCCTGGATCGCGACCGCTTGCATGCGCCGGACGAAATCCCGATGGTCGAGCGCGTGAAGGCGCATGCGGGCGGGGCCACCCTCGAAGAGATCGAGCGGTTCCTCGAAGGATTCCCGCGGCGGTATCTCGCGGTGCATTCAGCGGCGGAGATTGCGGCGCACTTTGCGCTCTACCGGAAGCTGGGCACGGATCCCGTGCAGACGGAACTCCTCGCCACGCGCCATGGGTTCTCCTTGACGCTGCTCACGGCGGACCGCCCGGCGCTCTTCGCGACGATTTCGGGCGTGCTGGCCGGCTGGGGCATGAACATCAACAAGGCGGATGCCTTCGCGAATGCCGCCGGCATCGTATTGGACACCTTCCACTTCGCGGATCTGCACCGTACCCTGGAGCTGAACCCCGGCGAAGCCGAACGCTTCCGCATAAGCCTCGCAGACGTCGTGAACGGAAAGGCGCCACTGGAGCCGCTCCTGAAGAGCCGCGTGAGCGCGAGCCGCGGGCGCGTACCGAAAGTTACCGTCGAAACGCGCATCAACTTCGACGATGCGTCATCGGCGCACAGCACACTGCTCGAAATCGTTACGCAGGACCATCCGGGATTACTCTACGAGATCGGTTCGGCGCTGGCGCGCCTGGGGTGCAACATCGAAGTCGCATTGATCGACACGGAAGGCCACAAGGCCATCGATGTGTTCTACCTTACCGCGCAAGGCAAGAAACTCACCACCCAAAAGCAGGAGCTCCTCCGCGAAGTGCTTCAGGGAACCCTGGTTTAGCCCTTCTCTGTGAATTAAATCTCGCTCCTGCAGGAGATGCTGTGACGGAAAAACACGAATGGAATGGACCGCCAACTTGGACGAATTGCGGCAGCCTTGAAACTGAGAAATGGTGGACGTGGCCGGGATCGAACCGGCGACCCCCTGCTTGCAAAGCAGGTGCTCTCCCAGCTGAGCTACACGCCCACAGTGGGAACTTCTTCTAATTCTAAAGCATTTCCAGCCGTTCCGAAATCCCTTCCCTCGCATTTTCGTCACAGGACCAGCACTGCGCTTTTTCAAGGGTCAGGGACCCGATTAAAGGAACGCCGGTGGTCCTCTTACGGGCTGAATAGATAGGCGCGAACCCGCGAACGAAAGGCGAGTGTGCCCATACAGATTCTCTCAATCAGGAGTTCACCGCGCCGTGAGTTAGAACCGCAAATTCCAAATCTGCTCAATCGTTATAGTTCCGCGGTAATATCGGACAGGCGTGTGACATGCGATCTTTCCGAGCAGCCAGTCTGATACGTTTCCTCTGCGCGGCTGCGTGCTGGGTCCTGCTTGCGCTGCAGTCCGAGGCATCTAATCCTAACAAGCCCCTCACCGAGTACACGCATACGGTCTGGACGCACAAAGACGGACTTCCATCCGCATTCATCTACTCGATCGCGCAGACTCAGGACGGCTATCTTTGGCTGGCCACAACGGACGGACTTGTCCGGTTTGACGGCGTGCGGTTTGTCCACTGGCGTCCCAAGACTGGCTATAAAGCACTTCTGGGCGTTGTGCGGACTCTGTGCGCGGTGCGGGATGGAAGTCTCTGGGTCGGGACTGCTTCTGGCTTGGTCGGTCACATTCGTGGGGATGACTTAACAACCTCTTCCGCTGGGGCCCAAGTAGAGGCAATGCTAGAGGATCGTGATGGCACGCTTTGGGCAACGACGGAGGATCACGTACTACGATTCCGCGCAGCAACGCAAGAACAGATTGCTACTGCAATCTCACTACCTGGGCCTTTCTTGTCCGGACCGCTCCAGGATAAAAGTGGTTCTATATGGTTCAGCACGGATAACGGCGTCCTCCGTCTTAACCCACGCGATCCGCAGGTTGGGTTCGTGAAAATAACCAAAGGCAAGTTCTGGCTGAGTGAAGACACACGCGGAACCATTTGGCTTACCGGTCCTGACGGGTCTACGCGACCGGTCATTGAAGGGCAGATGTTCAGCGGGGCTGGCACGATAAAGTCTCTCGACGTCCACACGGTACTGCGCGACAGTGAAGGAAACACATGGATCGGAACTCTCGGACAGGGACTAGCCCGGCTTCGTGCGGATTCGGATGACGTGCAGAAGATGGAGAGGTTTTCGCAACTCGACGCGCTGTCGGCCGAATTTGTGTGGTGTTTGCTGGAGGACCGGGAACACAACATCTGGGTTGGAACGCAAAACGGCCTGAACCGTTTTCGCGACGAAAAGATCACCACGTTGACCCGGCGTGAAGGATTGGCGAGCGACAGTGTCGGCGCACTCGCTGCTGGGCGGGACGGAGCTATCTGGGCTTCGACATCAATCGGGATCAATCGAATTGATGGTGAGCACCGCGATCTGTACCTCAACGGCGCCACTACCATGGGATTGTCGATGGAGGGGGGAAATACACTGTGGGCTGGAACAAGTCGCGGAGTGGTGCGCATGGAAAACGGGAAGTGGCAGTACCTTCCGATGCCGACGGGGCTTCACCTGCAAGACGTCACAGCAATTACAGGGGACCATGAAAAGGGCGTCTGGCTATTTGATGCTCGCAAAGGGCTCTACCGCTGGGCCAACGGCCGTATCACCGATTTTTCGAACGAGCCTTTGTTGAAGGGGAAATCGATTTTCGCCGCACGTGAAGACGGCAGAGGAAAAGTGTGGTTTGGACTTGACCAAGGAGGCGTCGTTGTTTTCGATGCAGGCCAGTTTCACGCTTACTCGGAACGCGAAGGCTTGGCAGGTGGGTTCGTAGATGCTGTACATGTCGATGACGAAGGCACCGTCTGGCTCGGAGCGGAACGAGGGCTGAGCCGCCTCGAAGGCCAGAGATTTGTTACCTGGAACAGTGCAAACGGCCTTCCAGGAGACCGCGTGCTGTGGATTCTTTCGGAGACCGGAGGGCGAATCTGTCTGGGTTACAGCACCGGAGTCGCATGCGTCAGCCGGTCCGAACTCGACCGGGCGGCGCGAGATGTGTCACACCTCGTGGCTTATAGCTTTCTCGACGATGGTGACGGCCTGAAGGGCAACCCGGACCGCGGCTGGCAATCGCCGGCCGTTCGAGCAAGTGATGGCAAGCTCTGGTTCAGGACTTCGGAAGGAGTAGCGATCATTGATCCGCAAGACCTGACGAGAAATCTGGTTGTGCCACCGGTTCACGTCGAACGCTTGGTTGCTGACGGCGCGGCGGTTGACGCCACGCAGCCGGTGCGATTGCGGCCGCTTACTAGAGATATCGAAATTGATTACACGGCTCTCAGCCTTGCAGAGCCGCGGAAGGTTCGCTTTCGCTACAAGCTTGAAGGCTTTGATTCCGACTGGCGGGACGCTGGTACGCGACGCCAGGCGTTTTATACGAATCTGCGTCCTCACCCCTATCGTTTCCGGGTGCTGGCTTGCAACAACGATGGCGTTTGGAATGAGTCTGGCGCCACTCTGGATTTCGATCTTCTTCCAGCGTTTTATCAAACGCAGTCGTTCCTTCTGCTGTGCGCCTTGGTTCTGATCATTCTCATCTGGGGCGCTTATCGTCTGCGAGTGTGGCAAGTGACGACGCAGTTGCGAGAGCGCTTTGAAGAGCGTCTAAAGGAACGAACCCGGATCGCTCAGGACCTGCACGATAGCCTGATTCAAGACGTTATGGGCATCAGTTTGCAAATCGAGGTTACCGACGAGCTCCTGCCGCCCGATTTCGCAGCCAAGCCATCGCTGGCGCGCGCGGTGAGTCTGTGCAAATCGGCATTGGATGCAGGGCGCCGCGCGCTGAATGACTTGCGTACCGCTTCGTTGAGTGCTGCTGATCTCGTCAAATCCTTCTCGCTCCTGGCAAAGGAATTTACGAGAGACGCTGGAACTGAGATGGATGTCATCGTCGAGGGGCGCGAGCGCCCATTGAACGCGGTGACCGGCAATGACGTGTTGCAAGTTGGCCGCCAGGCAATCACAAACGCGCTTCAGCACGCCGACGCCCGCAAGATTCACGTTCTATTGAGCTATGGCGAGAAATACTTGCGGATTCGGGTTCAGGATAATGGTAGCGGCATAAACGAGGAGACCCCAAATTTACGGCGTCCGGGGCACTACGGAATGGCAGGAATGCAGGAGCGCGCTGAGCGCCTAGGCGGCAGTATTTCCATCCGAAGCCGCGTAGGCGAAGGTACGGAAGTTGATTTGACTGTTCCAGCGCATCTCCTTTACCAGGATAATGTGCGCCGATCCGGTTGGCGCCTCGGAGAGAGGTGGCATAACGTAACTGGAAGACTGGGGCTTCGAAAGCCAAAGCCGGGTAAAGGACCGCAGAGCACGCCCACGAAAAGCGGTTCCGAAACAGGTGAACCGGACGAGACAAATTCATGAAGGACGCCGGAAAGATTCGAGTGTTATGCGTGGACGACCATCCCGTGGTCCGGGACGGGATAGCGGCAATTATTAACCTTCAGCCCGACATGCAGTTAGTCGGGGCTGCGGCAACCGGGAGCGAAGCGCTCGAACAATTTTTCGAGTTGCACCCAGACGTAGCTCTCGTGGATCTGCAGTTGCCCGACATGAGCGGATTCGATTTAATCACGAGAATCAAAATCAAGTCGAAGAACGCCCGCATCATCGTCCTGAGTTCCCACGAAGGTGACGTCGACATACAACGCGCGCTTGAAGTAGGAGCGCAAGGATATGTTGTGAAGGGACTCGTTCGCGAGGAATTACTGGAAACCATTCGCAGCGTTCACGCGGGAAAGAGGCGGCTTCCTGCTGCGGTTGCCCAAAAGCTGGCCGAGCACATGGCTGACGAGCCGATCAGCCCGCGCGAACTCGAGGTGTTGTCGCTCATGGCAACGGGAAAGCGAAACAAAGAAATCGCCGGCGAGCTCTCGATCGCGGAAGACACCGTAAAGATGCGATCGCACTCCGTCGAGGCATCATCCACCTCTAACCTCCTTACGAGTACGCGTTCATACACCCGAAATGGCTATCGGCTTTACGCTCGCTTTCGCGTTTTAGCGCCGCTGCGAGACGCGTAACTTTGCTTTAGACGCGAGTTCTTCGAAAGGATTTGCGCCGCAGGAGGCAGAGGTGGACAGGCTTTACTCAAGGTTTCCCGCTGGCAGCGTCGGATTGGCTCTGCTTCTCTTGAGGCTTGTCGATGGACTCGGACTAGTTGGAGAAGGGATACACCTCTTCACCCCCGCAGGAACCTCCTCGGAACCCACGAGTGTGCTGCTTCTCGGCCTGGTGCTTGTGGCCAGCGCGATCCTGTTGATCCTCGGTCTGCGGACATCCTTGGCAGGCAGCGCTGCCGCCATTTGCACAGCCGGAGCGGCCCTGTACGGAAGCCATCACTTAAAACTGTTAGGGAGCGCGATGGATGCGTGGCTATTCCTATTCGCTCTTGTGTTTTTCCTATCGAGCTCGCTCGCTTTGCTAGGTCCAGGCGGCTATTCGCTGGATGCGCGGCTCTCCGGCTGGCGAATGATCAAGCTGTCATCCGGGCAATCGACCTCAAAGGATGCAGATTGACATGCAAGCGTATGAACAAGTTTGCTGCCGGCCTCGGGAGCTCGCTTCGGTGATGAGCAACCGAAGAGAAGGACCATATGTGGATCGTTAGAGTTGCGCTATCGCGCCCATATACATTCGTCGTGCTGGCGTTGGTGCTGCTTCTCATCAGCCCGGTAATTCTTTTGCGCACCCCCGTGGATATCTTTCCGAATATCAATATCCCGGTGATCAGCGTGATCTGGAACTATAGCGGTCTTGCACCTTCTGAAATGGGTACCCGCATTACGTCCATCTTCGAGCGTTCTCTATCAACGAGCGTCAACAACATCGAGCACATGGAGTCGCAGTCACTGAACGGAGTGGCCGTAGTCAAAGTGTTCCTCCAGCCATCGGCAAATATCGACGGCGCGCTTTCAGGAGTGATCGCGGAAGCGCAGGTTGGGCTGAAGCAGCTCCCGCCCGGCATCACACCTCCGCTCGTCATCAGCTACAACGCCTCTTCCGTGCCCATCTTGCAGTTGGGTCTGAGCGGGCAAGGTCTCTCCGAGCAGCAACTGAACGACTTGGGCTTGAACTTCATTCGCCCGCAGCTCGCCACGATTCAAGGAGCCTCGGTCCCGATTCCTTACGGCGGGAAAGTGCGGCAGATCATGGTGGACATCGACTCGCAGAAGCTCCTCTCCAAGGGCCTCTCGCCGATGGATGTCGTTAACGCCGTGAATACGCAGAACGTTGTCCTGCCCTCTGGGACCGCAAAAATTGGCAGCACGGAATACAACGTCGGCCTCAATGGGAATCCGCTAACAGTAGAGGAACTAAACGATCTCCCCGTAAGGGTCGTCGATGGGGGCACCGTCTACGTTCGGGACGTCGCCAATGTGCGTGACGGCTACGCCGTACAAACCAACGTAGTCCGCCAAGATGGGCAACGCGGTGTCCTGCTCACCGTCCAGAAAGCCGGGAATTCTTCCACCCTGGCCATCGTGTCCAATATTCGCGCAGCATTGCCGAAGATCAAGGCCACGCTTCCGTCGCAGCTGAATATACGGCCCCTCTTCGATCAGTCGTTATTTGTGCGCGCCTCGCTACAAGGTGTACTGCGCGAAGGCGCGATTGCCGCTGCGCTGACCTCGCTGATGATCCTCATGTTCCTGGGCAGTTGGCGGAGCACCTTGATCATCGCGATTTCAATCCCGCTTTCCATTTTGACGTCGCTGCTGATTCTGAGTGCGCTTGGAGAAACCATCAACATCATGACCCTGAGCGGTCTGGCGCTGGCGGTCGGAATTCTAGTCGATGATGCAACGGTTACAATCGAGAATATCGAGCGGCAATTCAGCCAAGGCAAGGACCTCCACCAGGGCATCCTGGATGGAGCACAGCAGATCGCGGTTCCGGCGCTCGTTTCGACCCTCAGCATCAGCATCGTGTTCGTACCGATGTTTTTCCTGACGGGTGTGGCCCGCTATCTCTTCGTACCTTTAGCCGAAGCCGTCGTATTCGCTCTGCTGGCTTCCTATTTCTTCTCGCGAACCCTCATTCCCACGCTCGTAATGTATTTGCTGCGCTCCGAAGTGGAAAAACGCCAAAACCCTGAGCCGGAGAAGCGGCCCGGCTTTTTCGCGCGGATTCACCTTCGTTTCGAGCACGGCTTCGAGACTCTGCGGGAAAAGTATTCGAACTTGCTGAGTCTGTGCTTGGAGCACCGGCGCGCCTTTGCCGTCTGCTTTCTCATTTTTTGCCTGGCGAGTCTCGCTCTCGTTCCGCTACTCGGCCAAGACTTCTTCCCGTTAGTCGACGCGGGCCAGATCCGTCTGCATATCCGCGCAAAGACCGGCACCCGAATCGAAACTACTGCTGCCCTCAGCGATCAGATTGAAGGCGTAATCCGCCGGCAGATACCATCCTCGGAACTCGCCGGCATACTCGATAACATTGGCCTGCCGACCAGTGGAATCAATCTTTCCTACAGCAACAGCGGCACAATCGGCACCGCCGACGCGGAAATCCTGATATCGCTCCAGGCCAAGCATCATCCGACGGCACAGTATGTCGAGCGTTTGCGCGAACAGCTTCCCAAGGCTTTCCCGGGAACATCGTTCTTCTTCGAGCCTGCGGACATCGTCAGCCAGATTCTCAATTTCGGTCTCCCTTCCCCCATCGATATTCAGATCGTGGGTCCGGATCTTACGAACAATTTCGCCGTCGCGACAAAAATAGCGAACCAGATTCGTTCCGTGCGCGGCGCGGTGGATGTCCATATACAACAAGCGTTGGATCAGCCGAGGTTGCAATACTCAGTGGACCGCACCAGAACGCAGCAGGCAGGACTCACCGAACGCGACGTGGCGAACAACCTTCTCGTGTCGCTGAGCTCCAGCTTCCAAACAACTCCCAATTTTTGGCTGAATTCGAAAAACGGCGTCGTCTACAGCATGGCGGTTCAGACGCCGCAGCGCAACATCGACTCCATCGACGCGCTGGGGAGCATTCCCGTCAACGCCGGAAATCAAACGGCTCCACAGCTTTTTGAAAACTTGGCCTCGATGAAACGCATGGATGAGCCTGCGGTGGTCAGCCATTACAACGTTCTTCCGGTCGTGGATATCTTTGCGAGCACGCAAGGGCGCGATATGGGAGCAGTGGGAGCGGACATCGCACAGATCACGGCCGCGGCTCAGAAGCAGTTGCCTGCTGGCAGCACTCTGGTAACCCGCGGACAGCTTGCCACCATGCACTCTTCCTTCGTCGGACTCCTCGGCGGGCTCGCCTTTGCGATCGTGCTCGTCTACCTGCTCATCGTGGTGAATTTCCAGTCATGGACGGAAGCTTTCATCATCATCACCGCTCTGCCCGGTGCGCTTGCGGGCATTTGCTGGATGCTTTTCTTAACTCGCACGACCTTAAACGTGCCTTCGCTGATGGGCGCGATCATGAGCATCGGCGTTGCGACGGCCAACAGCGTTCTGGTAATTACGTTTGCCAACGAACGTCTCGCCGATACCAAGGATGCTTTCCGCTCAGCCCTTGAGGCCGGCTCCACCCGGCTGCGGCCGGTGATGATGACCGCTCTCGCGATGATCATCGGCATGGTGCCCATGGCGCTCGGGCTCGGCGAGGGAGGCGAGCAGAATGCGCCCCTCGGGCGCGCGGTAATTGGCGGGTTGCTCTTCGCCACAATCGCGACGCTCTTCTTTGTTCCAATCGTTTTCGCCATGGTGCGCGGTCAGAAAAAATCTCAAGACTTGGTTCCAGAGAATGCCTGAGGACTTTATGACTAAACAATTTGAAACTTCCGTGACGCTAGACCATGGACCTTCGGGCACAGACCAGCAGAAGCAAGCTTCACGTGCGAAAGGGAAACGGCTGCTGTGGTTTTTGGTGATTCCCGCTTTGCTGGCGTGTTCTGCCGTTGTCACCGCCTATGCACGCCGCATGAGCAACGAGAGCCTGGCCGCAACCACCAAGACCCTTGCGCTGCAAAACGTCAACGTCCTTCATGCGGAACTCGGCAGCCCTGTTACCGACTTGACAGTTCCCGGCACCGTTCAGGCCTTTTCCGAATCCCCGGTATACGCGCGAATCAACGGCTACCTCCGCGTTTGGAATACTGATATCGGAGCACACGTCCGCAAAGGACAACTCCTCGCGGTAATTGAAGCGCCGGAGGTCGATCAGGAGTTGAGCCACGCTCGCGCGATGCTGGTCCAGGCGCGGGCGAATCTCCTGCTTGCCACGGTGACCTCTGCGCGCTACCGCGAGCTGATCAAATCAAATTCAGTTTCGCAGCAGGAAGTCGACAACAACAACCAGAACCTCGACTCGCAAACCGCAAACGTGCAAGCCGCCTCCGCGGAAGTGGGCAGGCTCGAGCAGATGCAGGGATTCGAGAAAATCTACGCGCCCTTCGACGGAGTGATCACCGCTCGAAAAACAGAAGTGGGTGACCTCATCAACGCGGGCAACAGCGGTCTGGGTGCAGAGCTTTTCCGCATCTCCAACATCACCACGATGCGCGTCTACGTGAATGTGCCTGAGGTGTACAGCGAGCCCATTGCTCCAGGCGTGCGAGCCTCAATGGAGCTTGTTTCTCTTTCCAACCGCCAGTTTACCGGCACTGTCGCGCGAACCAGCCACGCCATCGGCATGAACTCGCGGACGCTGCTTACGGAAGTCGATGTGCCCAACCCTAAAGGGGAACTGTTCCCCGGCGCTTATGCCCAGGTCCACTTCCATCTTTCGCTGAAGGCCGTGCCGTTAGTGCTCCCAGGAAACACCATTCTCTTCCAAGCCCAGGGTCCGCAAGTGGGCGTGGTGAACAGCCAAAATCGCGTCGAACTCCGAAAGGTCACTCTGGGCCGCGACTTCGGAAACAGAGTCGAAATCCTCGGCGGAATAAGCCAGCCGGACGCGGTGATCGCCAATCCGCCCGACTATCTTGTCGATGGAATGCCGGTGACAGTGCAGGCCGCACAGGGTAACGGAAAGTAGGAGTGAACATGCGTCTCACCAGATTCGTCCCGATGACTTTATCCTTGACGCGCGTTCGAATCTCCGCCGCGCGATCGAGTGCCGTAGCCATCGGCCTTGTCATGGTGATGTCACTTTCGGGTTGCGCTGTCGGTCCGAAGTACCAGCGCCCTTCGGCCCCTGTGCCAGCGCAATTCAAAGAATCCATTGCGCCGGCAACACAAGGGGCCGCGACGCCTCCGATCGCCTACAACAATTGGTGGCTCGTCTTCAACGATCCCACTCTCAATCAGCTCGAAAGCGATGCCGACTCTGCCAATCAGGACATCCGCGTTGCTGTGGCCAGAGTCGATCAGGCAGAAGCCGCGGCGAGGTACGCGCGTTCCTTCTTGTCTCCCACGATCAGTCTCGGCACGAGCCTGTCCCGAACTCGCGAAGCGCAGAACCGGCCCAACAACGGCAACACCAAAGGCCGGGCGGCCACCTACAACGACTTCCAGTTGCCCCTTTTCTTCAGCTACGAAATCGATGCTTGGGGCCGCGTACGGCGTTCCTTGGAGTCCGCTCGTGATGTACACCAGGCCACAGAAGCGGATCTCCGCTTTGTGCGCTTATCGGTCGAGACCGCTGTGGCCATGGACTATTACAGTTTGCGCGAGAACGATGCCGAACGGGCCGTTCTCGATTCCACGATTGAGCAATTCCAGCAGGCCCTCGACGTGACGACCAATCGTTTCCACGAAGGCATTAATAGCGAGCTTGAGGTAAAGCAAGCAAAGACTCTTTTAGACCAGACCAAAGCCCAGGCCCAAGCATTGGACGTCCAGCGCGCGCAACTCGAGCATGCCATCGCCGTTCTCGATGGGCGCACCGCGTCCGACTTCTCCCTGCCAAAGGCGCCGTTTAGTGGCCTGCCGCCTTCCATACCGCCGGGCCTTCCCTCTGACCTCCTTGCGCGGCGTCCCGATATCGCCGAAGCCGATCCCGAAGCCGATCGCTATGTCGCGGCTGCCACCGCGCAGATCGGGGTTGCAAGAACCGCGTATTTGCCCCAGCTATCTCTGACCGGGTTCCTCGGCTTCGAGAGCACCGCGACCGGCAGCCTTTTCAGTTGGCAAAACAGCATAGCGTCGTTGGGAGCAGCGGCCTTGACGCCTTTGTTTAATGGCGGGCGAGTTCGTGCTGGCGTGGACCAAGCAAGGGCGGCATACCAGGGATCGCTCGCACAATACTCAAAAACTGTCCTCATCGCGTATCAAGAAGTCGAGGATCAGCTCGCGGCTCTCCGAATCCTGTCCGGTGAGGCGCAGTCGGAAACCGATGCCGTGGACGACGCCAAGCGGGCAGAAGAAATCGCCATGAACAGATACAAGGCGGGTCTTGTCGGATATCTCGATGTCGTCTTCGCGCAAACCACGCTTTTGTCCAGCGAACGCGTGGCCACGCAGATCAGCGGGCAACGCATGGTTGCCACCGTTGTTCTTGTAAAAGCTCTGGGCGGCGGGTGGCTGGGAGTGTCAGCTCCGCCGCCGCTTGATCCCAATCAGCAAACCGGAGAAACAGCAACAAATCCAACAAAATAAAAAGGAGGAAGTATGAAGTTTCTATCAAAAACCGCAACATCAGTCGGACTAATGCTAGTTTTAGCGACCGTTTCATTCGCTCAACAAGTTAAAACCGACTACGACCACAGTGCAAACTTTGGCCAATACAAGACCTACTCTTGGGAAAAGGTCCAAACGAAAGACCCTCTCTTGGTCGACCGGATCAAGGATGCGGTAAATAGCGCGCTTGCCGCTAAAGGCTGGACGCTGGTTCCATCGGGGGGTGACGTCGAGGTCGATGCCATTGAGACCACTCAGAATCAACAAACCCTGGAGACGTTTTATAACGGGTTCGGGGGAGGTCGCCGTTGGGGCGGATTTGGCGACGCAACGACGACAACCGAGACCTACAAAGTGGGGACACTGGTGCTCGATCTCTTCGATGCAAAAACAGAGAAATTGATCTGGCGAAGCTCATCAAGCGATACGCTCTCCGATAACGCGGACAAGAACACAAAGAACCTCGACAAAGGGGTGAACAAAATGTTCCAGCATTTTCCTCCCGCCCCGTCGAACAAACACTAAGGGGAGCGAGATGAATCGCTATCTTACCTTTTCA
>WNFC01010027.1_pt1 | contig 16938 bp, 14 predicted proteins | sample 5400541 | NCBI WGS metagenome assembly WNFC01 (sample SAMN13153342, study PRJNA577476) | soil metagenome | isolation source: 120 cm saprolite under Douglas fir tree site 2 hole 2 replicate 1 | place: USA:California | collected 2015-04-18
CGTCCGCTCGCGTGGGAGGCGGTGACGATCGCGCGGCATCGACCGCCGCGTCGAGGCTCCAGTAGCGCGACAGGCGGAGTCCAGCCGCGTCCACGTGGACGACATGGCCGGCCGGCAGCGCTCGCACGTCCCTGACGGTCGTGAGCGGTGCGGGCACGCTGCCGAGCTCGAGAAAGCGGCCGAGGGCTTCGGGGCTTGACTCGTCCGGAACGAGACCGCTCGCGACGATAGCGCGAACTTCCGAGGCGAAGACGACTCTCGTCCGGTCCTCGTAGCAGTACAGCGGCTTGATGCCGAAGCGGTCGCGGCCGAGAAGCAGCCGCGGTCTCGGCGCGGACTCGAAGAGCGCGAAGGCGAACATGCCACGCAGGCGCTCCGTCACCCCGTCGCCCCACTCGTCCCAGCCACGGAGGAGCACCTCCGTGTCCGTGGCCGAGCGAAACGCGACGGTCCCGGCCAGCTCGGCGCGAAGCTGGCGGTAGTTGTAGATCTCCCCGTTCTGGACGATCCACCGGCGGCCGTCGCCGCTGCCCATGGGCATGCGCCCGTGCTCCGAAGGGTCGATGATGGATAGCCGGCGCGACCCCAGCACAGCCGCGGGCGCGCCGGGCACGGCCGCATACGCGCTGACGTGAGCGGGATCGAATCGATCGAGCAGCCGGCGGCACTCGAAGTCCGCGAACGCCGCGTCGGGCACGAGAATTCCCCAATCGTCGGGGCCGCGGTGAATCTGGGCATCGAGCATCCGCAGCACCGCGCCGACGTCCTCGGCGATGACCGAGCCCGTGAGTCTGAAGATGCCGGCGATGCCGCACATGTAGGATGAGCCCCCTCGCAGCGAATGCGCTTCAGGGCAAGCGGCCGAGGTCCGTTTCACCGGGAGTCTTCTAGTCTACGGAAGGCCGCGCTCCCGGACCTCCCGTTAATTAGGGTAGGGCACGCTCCGACGGCCACCCGGTGCCGCAAACTGACCACTCGCAGCCGTAGGGCGGCACACGAGCCTGTGGAAATCAGCCAGCGGCATGGCCGTCAGCGCCGGGACCCGTGCAGCTGAATACTCATCATTGAACGAGTGGTTGCACCTCTCCCCTGGTGGTCCCCCCTCTCTTCGGGGTTCCGAGAAGGATATCCTTTTACTTTCAATAGAATGCTGGTTCACTGGATCGCTGAATCTCCCCTTCTCGGTGGCGGACCCAGCCGGAGACCCGGTTATTCTGATTGCTCTCCAGTAACCGAAGGCTTGTCCGAAGAGACCGTCTCCTGTGGCATATGAACTGCAACCTTCAAGCCACGGGCCCCCACAGATGCGAAATCCCATGATCAAAGCCGTGACGATAGACCTCTGGGGCACGCTCCTGATCGATAGTCCCTCGGCCGACGAGCGGTACCGGCGCGAGCGCATCGTGCGCATCGCCGAGACGCTCTACGATCGCGGCATCCACGTGCCGATGGCGGAGCTTGCGCGCGGATACGAGGAATCGCGACGTCAGCTGGTGCGGGTGTGGCGCGAGATGCGCGACGTTCCTGTCGAGCGGCACGCGACTTTGCTTCTCCAGGCCGTGGACGCAGCGCTGCCGGGCCGGCTCGATCCGCCAGGACTGGCCGAGGTGACGTGGGCCTACGCGAGCCCCGCCCTCGACGCCCCGCCTCCGGTCGACCCGGGCGCGGCGGCCGCCCTGGAAGCCCTGGTCGAGCGCGGAATCTCCGTCTGCCTCGTCTCCAACACGCTGCGCACCCCTGGCGCCGTCCTGCGGCGCATCCTTGGCAAAGCCGGACTCGACCATGCTTTCGCGGGAATGGTGTTCTCGGACGAGTGCGGCTTGCGCAAGCCGAACCCCGACATCTTTCGTTGCGCGCTGAGGCTGCTGGGAGTATCGGCCCAGGACGCGGTGCACGTGGGGGACGATGCGAGGCTTGACGTCGAAGGCGCGCACTTGGCCAACATGCGGGCGATCCAGGTGGGCGATGGCCGGCACCCCGACCGAGGCCTCCCGTTCACCAGCAGCGCGGACGCCTGCATCGATGGCCTGAGCGAGCTGCCGGCAGCGGTGGAGCGGCTCGAAACGCTGGCGAGTCCCTCGATGACGGCGCAGACATTTTCAGCGCAGGTTGCCGGACATCGGTAATCTCGGGGTGCCCATGGCCAAGGCCGACAATCGGTGCCGCGTCGCCGCGCTCTTCCTGGCGCTCGTCGTGTTGTGGACGCCCGGGATGGCCCCAGCGCAGCCCGCGCCCCCGAACCAGGTCCTGATCGACGCCGTGACGAGCAATCCAGCCAACGCCCCGCGCTTGGCAGCGCAGGAGGTGGTGGCCGGCGGTCCCGACAGCGCGCCGCCGATAGTCAGGGACGTGGTCGGCGCGCTTCCGCCGGACCAGCGACTGTCGCTGGCGCCTCGCGTCGTGTCGGCCGCCATCGCGGCTTTGCCCGCGCCGCAGCGGGCCCCGCAGGCTCCCGCCATCGCCTGCGCGGCGATCGGAGCGGTGCCGGCGGATGAGCAGGCCGCGGTGGTGGTGCCCATCGTGGCCGCAGCCGCCGCCATGGCGCCGACGGCCAGCCCCCGGATCGTGGCCTGCGCGACCGATGCCGTCCCGGCCTCCGCCGCGGCGATCATCGCCGCCGCAGGGCTGGCATCAGTCCAACCGGAGGTGCTCTCGACGCCGACTGCGCCCCAACCGAGCACGTCCATCGGGCGCGACATTCTCCTTCAAGCGCAACCGCGGCAGTCAGTGATCTGCGCGAGTCCTCCCTGCCCATAGGACACGGGCCACCACCCCTGGGCCGATGCGACCGGGCACCCCACCGGGCAGGCGGATCGTCATGGCCCCTGATGATGAGGCGATACGGTAACGATGGAGATTCGACGACGCCGAAGCTGGTTGGGCCGCGCGGCCCGGCGCCGGAGTCTACGCGTGGCGGCCGCGGTCCTGGCCTGCATGGGCGCCTTCCTGCCCTGGCAGGCACGGGCGCTGACCTTCGAGGAGCAGATCCAGGGCCTGACCGTCACCCCATTCCTGTCCGAGAGGGTCGAATACGAGAGCAACATCTTCCAGACGCCGAACCGGACCCGGGGCGACATGATCTTCAGGACCATCCCGGGTTTCCTGGCGGACCTGACGCGGGGCCCGTTCTCATTGAGCGCCGGATACCGCGCCGAGATCATCAACTACCTCACGCTGAGCGATCAGAACGCGGTGAACCAGTCCGGCGTGATCCAGCTCAAGGTCGACATGCCGAGGCTCAAGCTCCAGCTGCGGGACGACTTCACAGAGTCGACCGACCCGCCCGGCAGCGAGCTCACGGGCCCTATCAAGAGCCAGACCAACGTGCTCTCCCCGGCGGCGGAATACCGGCTGACGGAGCGCTTCTCGATCGGCGTGAGCTATGCGTGGACGCACATCACCTTTCCCGCGACGAGCGCGTCGGCGGGCTCTCCCAACGAACAGCAGAACCAGGCAGTCCAGCAGCTCGACGAGAACGACCAGCTGGCCGGCGCGACCGTCTGGTGGAAGTTCCTGCCCAAGTCGGACATCGGCCTGAGCCTCCAGTACGGCACCCAGCGATTCAGCAACGACTCGAGCCGCAACACGCAGCGCGAGATCGTCGGGCTCGTCCTGCGGGGCGACCTGACGGCGAAGCTCTCGTCGACGTTCAAGATCGCCATCGAGCACCAGGAGGCGTCGAGCGGCGGCCCGGCCTTCACGGGCGTCGTGACGGGTGGGGGCTGGGTCTTCCAGGCGACCGAGCGCACCCAGCTCACCCTCAACACGGACCGGAGCCCGCAGGTGTCCGTTTTCCAGAGCGCGCAGTACTACATCAGCAGCTCGGCGTGGCTCGGCGTGCGGCATGAGTTTCCGTCGCGGAAGCTCGCAGCGTGGCTGCGCGTCGGCGTGGGCGAAGACAGCTACAACACCAAGCAGCCCACGGCCAACGGCGTCACGACCAAGTACCGGCTGGACACCGTGCTCGGGACGGCCGTCGGCGTCGACTATGCCATCCAGCCGTGGCTGCGCACGGGCATCGACTACACGTTCAAGCAGCGGACGTCGAACTTCAACCAGTTCAATTATGATGACAACAGGATTTCGGGTAGGATAACGGTGCAGTTCTAGATGGCTACCATCAAAGCTCTGCTACCGGCCCTGCTGCTCGCGGCCCTGGTGCTCGCATGGGGTCCGGCTGTCCCCGCGTCGGCCCAGGAGTACGTTATCGGGGCGCGCGACGTCCTCAAGATCACCGTCTGGGGCCAGGACGATCTCTCGAAGGAGTACCCGGTCGACCCCGACGGCTACGTGTCCTTCCCGCTCATCGGGCGCGTGAAAGCCACCGGTCTCACGCCCACGGTCTTCGCGGGAGAGCTGCGCACCCGGCTCGAGAAGGACTACCTGGTCAATCCGCAGGTGCTCGTGTCCGTCAGGGAGTACCTCTCGCAGAAGGTGCATGTCAGCGGCGAGGCCGACAAGCCCGGCGTGTACTACCTCTCCGGGCCGACCACGGTCCGCGACATCCTCTCGCGCGCGGGGGGCCTGTCCAAAGCGGCCGGAAGCCAGGTCGTCCTCGTGAAGGCGGAGAGCCTGCGCGAGGCGGCCGGCAAGAACCCGGACGCCGGCACGCTCCGCCTCAACGTCGCGCGGGTGCTCGCGGGCGATCCCGCTGAGAACGTCCCGGTCGGCGACGGCGACACGCTCGTTGTGCCGAAGGGCAACACCTTCTTCGTTTTCGGTGAGGTCAAGAAGCCGGGCGCGTACCAGCTCGAGAAGGACACCAACGTGCTCGAGGGCATCACGCTCGCCGGCGGGTTCACGGACAAGGCAGCGCCGGGGCGCGTCCGCGTGATCCGCAGCACGGGCGGCGGCCAGCAGACCATCAGCGTGGACATGAACGACGTCATCAAGCGGGGCCAGCGGGAGAAGGCGATCCCGCTCCTCGAGAACGACGTCGTGGTGGTGCCGGAAAGTTTTTTTTAGTCGTGGAGCCCAAGGTGAAGGGGTTTGTCCCGAGATAGCATGATGAGCGACGACACTCGCCAACTCAACGCAGAGATCCACCTCAAGGACTATCTCCGCCTGCTCCTCAAGCACCGGTGGCTGATCCTGGCCGTGTTCATCGTGACGACGGTCACCGGCACGATCTGGACCTTCCTCCAGACCCCGATCTACCAGGCCTCCGCCACGGTGCTCATCGAGCCGGAGCTGCCCAAGATCCTCAACATGCAGGAAGTGACCTCGCCCGGTCTCGGCACGCTCGAGTACTACCGCACCCAGTACGCACTCATGATGAGCCGACCCGTGCTGGAGAACGCGATCGCAGCCCTCAAGCGGAACAACCGCACCGGCGCCCTCGCGGCGCTCGGGGAAGGCACGGATCCCCACGTCAAGCACGTCGGGACGCTATCGATCGAGCCGGTCCGCAGCACGCAGCTGGTGCTCGTCCAGTTCCAGCATCCCGATCCTGCGATCGCGGCCGAGGTCGCCACCGCGGTCGCGCAGGCCTACGTCAAGTACAACCTCGACGTGAAGCTCAAGGGCACGCGCGACGCGCTGACCTGGCTCAACGAGCAGATGTCCGGCCTGCGGGGCAAGGTCGAGGATTCATCGACGGCGCTGCAGAACTATCGGGTGAAGTCGGGCATCCTGGGGATCCAGGAGCAGCGGGCCCTGACGGCGCAGAAGGCCCAGGAGGTCAACCGCGCCCACCTCGAGGCGCAGGCTCAGCGCCTGTCGATCGAAGCCAAGCTCGGGGCGCTCAACCGCATCGTCGCCGAGCAGGCCAGTGCCGAGAGCCTCTCGACGTCGATCGACGACCCGCTCATCCGCAAGCTGAAGACCGAGATGGCCGACCTGCAGGGGCAGCGCTCGAAGCTGCTGCAGACCTACAAAGAGCGGCACCCCGAGGTGCTCAAGGTGGACGCCCAGATCCAGCAGCTCTCGCAGCGCATGGACACCGATATCAAGAAGGCGCTCCGGGCGCTCGACACCGAGTACAAGGTTGCCAAGGCTCGCGAGGACTCGCTCCTGGGCGTGGTCAACCGCCTCCGCGGCGAAGGGCAGCAGCTCAACGAGAAGGAGATTCAGTACGGAACGCTCCAGCGCGAGCAGGAGTCGAACCAGCAGCTCTACGAGGCCGTGCTCAAGCGGGTGAAGGAGACGGGCGTGCAGGGCGGGCTCGACAGCAACAACGCGCGGGTCGTCCAGGGAGCGGTCCCGCCAGGCTCTCCGATTCGACCGCGCAAGCAGCTCGCGCTCCTGATGAGCCTCCTGGTCGGGCTCGGCCTCGGCATCGCGGCGGCCGTGTCGGTCGAGTACTTCGACACGAGCGTCAAGTCGCCCGACGACATCGAGCGCGCGCTCGGCCTGCCGGTCATCGCGATCGTCCCGCACTTCGAGGTCCCGCGCTGATGGCAGGAAAACCCCAGCCCTCCGCGAGGAAACACTCGCTGCCGGGCATGCTCATCGCCGACTCGGCGCCCAAGTCGGCCGCGGCGGAGGCCTACCGGACGCTGCGCACCAACATCCAGTTCGCGGGCCTCGACCGTCCCTGCCGGACCATCGTCATCACCTCCGCGACGCCCGCGGAAGGCAAGACAACGACCGCCGCCAACTTCGGCGTGGTGTGCGCCCAGGCCGGCTCGCGCGTCTGCCTCGTGGACGCCGACCTGCGCAAGCCGTCGCTCCACCGCGTCTTCCGCATGGACAACCAGCGCGGGCTCACGACGGCCCTCCTCGAGGGCAAGACGCTGGCAGACGTCGCCGTGACGACCATCGTCCCCGGACTGTCCGTAGTCGTGAGCGGCCCCCTGCCGCCCAACCACGCCGAGCTCTCGGCATCCAAGCGGATGCACGACCTGCTCGAGGCGGCCGCGCGCGACTTCGATCTCGTCATCTGCGACACGCCGCCCGTGCTCTCCGTCTCGGACGCGGTGGCGCTGTGCGCACGGTGCGACGGGGTCATCCTGGTGGTCCGCGCGGGCGGAGTCTCGAGCGCCGTCGTCCGCCGGGCCGCGGAGCAGATCGACGCCGTCAAGGGGCGCATCCTGGGCGTGGTGCTCAACCGCGTGGACATAAGCCGTCACGGGTACTACGCCGAGTACCACCGCTACTACAGGGCCTACGGCGACGACGACAAGAAGTGACGGCACGGCGGCACGGCTCGCGCTCGCCGGTCTCCTTCTCCTCTATGCGTCGCTGCTCTGGCCCGCCGTCTCTGGCGGCGCGCACGCGGGCTGGCCGCTCGCCGCGACACAGCTCCTGATTCTTCTGGGTCTGCTCGCGTGGACGCTCTCCATGGCCGCGCGGGGACGTCTCGAATGGCGGCGGACTGCGCTCGATCTTCCGCTGGGTCTCCTGCTCCTCCTCGTCCTGCTCCAGCTCGCGGTGGGCAACGCGCCGTTGCGCGAGTGGGCGCTCGGGCCGCCTGTGGCCGGACCCTCGGAGCTGCCCGCTCGCTTCCTCGCTCTTGGCACCGTGGCGCCTGCCCAAACCGCCCGGTCGCTCCTGCTCTTTCTGGCGTACACGGGCGTCTACGCCCTCACCGTCAATCTCGTCAGGCGGCGGCGTGATCTCGACCGACTGGTGCGCGTCCTGCTGGTCACCGGCGGCGTCCTCGCATTCCTCTCAGTCCTGGACTATCTCTCGCGCGAAGCGTCGATCTTCCGGTGGCGCCAGGGTTCCACCGGCCCACGGCTCACCGGCCCCTTCGTGAACCCGGATCACTGGGCGGCGTGGCTCGTGATGCTGATCTGCCTCGGTGTGGGCTACCTGGCGGCACGGAGCGCTTCCCGCACTGGCGGCCGCGAAGCCATGCTGCGCCGCTACCTACCGGCGGCGGGAGTGGCGATCATGAGCCTCGCCACCATCCTCACGCTCTCGCGCGGCGCGCTCCTGGCTGCGTTCGGGGCCGGCCTGCTGCTCCTGTTCGGGCTCGCCCGCGTTCGCAGCGTGCGCTGGTCGCTCACGGTGTCGGCCACCCTTGCCGTGGCGATCCTCGGCTACCTGCTCTGGATCGGCGTCGACCCGCTGCTCTCCCGGGTCGGCGCCCCCGACCGCTTTGGGCGCTCTGCCCAGTGGCTGAGCAGCCTGCCGATGCTCACCGCGTTCCCCGTGCTGGGTGTCGGACTCGGCGCCTACAAGGACATCTACTTCCGTTTCCAGCCGGCCGTCCTCCTGCCCGGCCAGGTCTACTTTCCCTATGCCCACAGCGATCTGCTCCAGCTCGCCATCGAAACCGGGCCGGCGGGCGTCGCGCTCTTCCTCTGGGCCGTCTGGCGCGTCGGGCGCGACCTCGTGGGCTCCCATCTCCTGGGACGCGGCCGGTGTCCAGTTGGCCCCGTAGGCTCCGATGCGCCCGCGCGCCGTCGCGACCCCTTCAGCGTCGGCATCCTGCTGGGATCGCTGGCAGCCGTCGCGGCTCTCCTCGCGCACAGCGCCGTGGACTTCAGCGCGCGCATCCCGGCCGACGGCGTGCTGGCCGCAGCCTGCCTCGGCATGGCGACTGTCGCCGCCCACACGCGCTTCGGGATCTCCGGCGCCCGCTTGCTCGCCGATAGCCGCGCGGGCGCGCTCGGAGCGGGCATCCTGCCGCGCGCGGCCGTGGCAGCGGCGGCGTGCGTCCTCGCCGCCGCGCTCGTACCCGTTGTCGTCGACCCGGCCACGGCTCGGCCGGCAGCCACCGCGGTCGAAGACCTCCGGCGCGCGATCGCCTCGACGCCATCCGACCCCTATCTGCACGAGCGCATGGCCTGGGCCCTCGAGCTGCAGGCGTCCGCCGATCCGGTCCAGGGCGAGCGACGCCGGAGGGCCGCGCTGGCCCACATGGAGCGCGCCGTCGCGCTCCAGCCGGACAACCCTTTGCTTCGCCGCGGCCTGGCCGAGCTGGCCCTGACCGGGCCGCAGCCGCGGATCGCGCTCGCCATCGAGGCGGGCCGCGGGGCCGTCCTACTGGATCCTTCGCTCGTGGGCGGTCTTGTCGACCGACTGGCGCCGCTGGAGCTCACGAACGAGCAATGGAAAGCGCTCGCTCCGTCCTCGCCCGTCGATCGCGCGGAGCTCGCGAGCCGCCTCGAGTCCCGCGGGCTGCTCCAGGAATCGCGCGCCCTCTACGAGGCAGCGCTCGAGCACGCCGAGGCCGGCGAGGAGCCCACCGGCGGGGATCTCATCGTCCGCTGGAGGCTCTCTCGCCTCCTGCTCGGCATCCATCGCCCGGCCGAGGCGCTGGCCCAGGTTGATGCGGCGCTCGCCAAATCGCCAGGGAACCCGGAGCTTTTGCTCATGCGCGCGCGAGCGCTCGCCGCTCTCAATGCCCCGGACTCGCTCGACGCCTACCGAGCCGCGCTCGCGAGCGCGAAGGGCCGGAGCGGGCCGGCGTTTCCCACGCCGTCGCCGCGACTGCAGGCCCTGGCCGCCGGGGAGCTCGGCCGCGCCGCCCAGATCTCGAAAGCCCGCTACCGTCGCGCGCTGGCCCAGAGACTGACCGACGAGTCGCGTTGGGAAGCGGCGTTAGCTGAGTGGGAGCGGGCACGGGCGGAGACGCCGCTGGACGCCCAGGGAGAGTTCTCGAGAGGACGCACGCTCGACGCCACGGGCGACCACCCCGGTGCCCTCGAGGCTTTTCGCAGGGCTGTCGCGCTCGACCCGACGCGCACGGCCTTTCGCGCGCGCCTCGCCGCTCGTCTGTGGGAAAATGACCAGTATATGCAGGCCATCTCCGAGTGGCAGACGATCGCCAGCCAGGAGCCCGGCAATCTCGACGCCCACCTGATGCTGGCCCGCGCATATCTCAAGGTCGGCGATCGTGTCCGCGCCGTGGGCGAGTACGACCGCGTCTTGACCCTGGCGCCTGGACAGGTCGAGGCCAGGGAGTTCGTGGCCAAGGGCAAAGCCAAGCCATGAGCGTCCTCCTGGATCGGCTCGTCGCCGCCATCCCGGACAACCCGGAGCGCTTCGACGCGCTCTGCGTGGCCGTCACGGACTGGCCGGCTCTCGTCGAGTCCTCTGCGCGAGATGGCGTGCTCGGGATACTCCGGCGGGAGCTTGGCCGGCGCGAGATCCCGCTGCCGGCGGACGCGCACGCATTGATGGAACGGCTGCACGCATCTCAGGCGCTCTGGCAGGCCAACGTCATCCGCGCTCTCGACACGGCGCTCGACGCTCTCGAAGCCGGCGGAATCCGGGCGGTGGTGCTCAAAGGACCGGCGCTCGTCGAACGCTTCTATCCCGACCCGTCCCTCCGCTTCTCGTCGGACCTCGACATTCTCGTGGCCAACGCCGACACCGACCGCGCCGTGGCGGCGCTCGAGCCGCTCGGGTACGCCGTCGAGACCGGCGTGTCGGCGCGCTACGCCCGGCGCCATCACCACCACCTCCACTTCGCCGGGCGGCCGCCCGTGATCGAGCTCCACTTCCGCGCCTACGCAGGCTTCGGCGTGACGATGGCCGCCGAGGATCTGCTCGACCGGGCGCGCGCCCACCGGACGGCCGGAGGCGCGCGCTGCCTGGTCCTGGCGCCCCGTGCATGCCGCGGGGCACTGCTTCGACCGGCTGCTCTGGCTCTACGACCTCAAGCTGCTCGTCGCGCACGAGCCGGACATCGACTGGGACACGGTCGCAACGCGCGCCCGTCGCATCGGCGTGATGGCGGCCTTCGCGCTCGCCTGCGACATGCTGCAGCGGCGCCTCGGCGTGGCCATCCCGCCGGCAGCGACCGCGCACGCTCCGGCGCGGCTTGGCCGCCGAATCGTCGCGAGGTTCGTGGACGGCCGCATCGCCCCACCTGCGCCCGGTCCGCTGGTGACGCTGCGCCAGCTCCTCACGATGGCGGCGCTCTGCGATACAGTCTCCGCCAGCGCCCGGTTCATGGGGCACCACGTGGCTCGCCTGGCGCGACGCCGTGCCCAGCGCTGGCTGCCGACGCTGGTCCCGACAGAATGGGAGGCCTAGACGTGACACGCATCTCCCTTGACGCCAAGATCTCGCCGAGTCCCGACGTCGTCGGCCGAGTGGTCGGCGGGGAGCTCGTGCTCCTGGATCTCGAGAGCGCCACGTACTTCGGGCTCAACGAGGTCGGGAGCCGCATGTGGACTCTGATGGGTGAGCTCGGCTCGCTCCGGCCGGTCTGTGACGCAGTCTCGCGCGAGTACGACGTCTCGCGGGCGCAGCTCGAGCGCGACCTGCTTGCCCTCGTGCGCGAACTGCACGACAAGGGGCTGCTCCACGTAACCGGCGGGAATCGCTAACATGACGCGTGGTCTGCTCGTCCGCCTGTACCGGCTCACGCGGCACGAGCGCCAGCTTCTGGCCGCGGCCTGGGTGGGCCTCGTGGTGGCACGGCTCGGATTAGCGGTGCTGCCCTTTCGGACTCTCCGCGGGTGGGCAGAACGCGAACGGTGGCCGATGTCGCAAGACGGGGTGCCCGACCCGGAGCGCGCCGCGGCCCTGGTCGAGGCGGCCGCGCGGTACCACCTTCTGGGCACCACCTGTCTCACGCGCGCGCTCGTGCTGTGCACGCTCTTGAGGCGCCGCGGCCACGATGCGCGGCTCGTCGTGGGGTGCGCGCGGCCCGAGGAACGCTTCGAGGCGCACGCGTGGATCGACTGTGCAGGAACCCCCCTCACGGCGGGAGCGCAGATCGGCCGATTCACGCCCCTGCTCCGAGTCGGAGATGCCACCGAACTCGGCTCCGACACCTCTCGCGGCCACGCCACGGCAGCTTGCTCGAGCACCGCGTCCATGGAAGGGAGGAACACGAGATGAGCGAGAAGAAGAACGCCGAGCCGAAGCCCGAGCGGAAGGTCTATATCACCCCCGAGCTGGTGGAGTACGGCAGTATCGCCAAGCTGACCCAGGGCGCCAGCGGACCGGTCGGTGACGGCCAGGGTATGAACATGCAGCCCTGCCTCTGAGCACGCATGGGCGCTCTCGCCGGTCTCCTCACGGTCGACGGCGGTCGCCCGGATGCGGGCACGCTCGACCGGATGATGGCCTCCCTCGCCCACAGGGGGCCGGACGGCGCGGGGGTGTGGATCTCCGGTCCCATCGCCCTGGGGCATCAGATGATGCGGACGACGCCGGAGTCGCTCGACGAGAGTCAACCCTGGCGCGCGGTCGGGCTCGCGGTGACAATGGACGGTCGCCTCGACAACCGAGACGAGCTCCGAGCGGCGCTGGCTGCCAGGGGGCGTCCGCCGCTTGCCGCGCATGATGCGGAGCTCGTGCTGCGCGCCTACGAATGCTGGGGCGAAGGCTTTGCTAGGGAGCTCATCGGCGACTTCGCGATCGTCGTCTGGGACGAGCGCCGCCGCCGGCTCTGCTGCGCCCGCGACGCTCTCGGTATCAGGCCCTTCTTCTATCAGTGGGATGGTCGCACGTTCCGGTGGGGCACCGAGCCCCACGCCATCCTCCAGGACGCGTCGGTTCGTCGCATCGCCAACGAGAGCATGGTTGCCGAGCTGCTCTCCGGCTGCCAGGTCAGCCGCGACGAGACGCTCTGGCGGGGGATCCTCCGCCTCCCGCCGGGCCACACCCTGACGCTCGACGGCAGCGAATGCCGCCTCACGCGCTACTGGCCGCCCGAGAGGATCTCGCTGGCAAGCGGGGCGAGCGACGCCGAGTACGCCGAGCGGCTTGGCGCGCTGCTCGAAGCGAGCGTTCGGGCTCGGCTGCGCTCGACCGGGCCCGTCGCGGCCCAGCTCTCGGGCGGCATCGACTCCTCCGCCGTCGTGGCGCTCGGCCAGCGTCTCGTCCAGTCGGGCGCCGTGCCTGCGCGGTCGCTCGAAGCCTTTGCGCAGACGTACCCGCACAGTCCGGACGACGAGGGCCCCTTCGCCGAGGCCGTGGCCGAGCGGTGCGGCGTCAAGCTCCACCTTCTTCCGCCGGCGATGCCGGAGCCCCGCTACGGCGAGGCGCAAGTGTCGCGCTGGCTCGACTTCCCCGAGTATCCGAACAGCGCCACAGTCGTCGGATCGATCAGCCGCGCCGCCGCCGGCGCGGGCTGCCGGGTCATGCTCACCGGCGTCTGGGGCAACTCCTTCCTCGAAGGCTCGGCCGAGCACGCGGCAGATCTCCTTCGGGCGGGTCGCGTCCTCGATGCCATCGGGCGGACGCGCGCCGACGCCGCGCTCTTCGGCGGGCATCCCGGCTCGATCCTCTTTTGGAGCGGCGTTGTCCCGCTCGTGCCGAGACGCAGTCGCGGCAGGCTCGGCGCCCTTCTGCACAGACCGCCGATTGCGGACCATGTGCCGAAGGCTTTCGCCCGGCGGGTGGCGCTGCGGGACCGTCTGCGCCGGCCCGCGTGGACGCCCGCATTTCAGACGCTCGCCCAGCATGCCGCATACATGTCGGGACTGAGCGCCTGGAACGTCTGGAACGCCGAGCTCACGGAGCGCGGTGCCGGATGGCACGGAATCGAGGAACGTCATCCCTTCGCGGACCGGCGGCTGGTCGAGTTCTGCCTCGCCCTACCCGAGGCCCAGAGGCGCCGCGGCGGGACGTTCAAGTTCGTCCTTCGCCAGGCCATGCGTGGCCTGGTGCCCGAGGGAGCGCGCATCCGCCAGAGTCAGCCCGACTATTGCTTTCTCTTCATGGATGCGCTGGCCGCGGCCGGAGGGGAACGGGCCTTCGAGCGTCTCGCCGTGGGGGAGCGCGGCTGGGTGGATGAGCGCCGCGCGCGAGCCCTGTACCGGCGGGCCGCGGCGCTCTTCTCCCGCGGCCATGCGTCCTACTCGGCTCTGGTCTGGCCGCTCTGGACCATCTGGGGCATCGAGCTCTGGATCCGCGCCGCCGAAGGTGGGGAACCATGTCGCTGATCCTCGACGAGCACCGCGAGTATCTCTCCGATTCCCACCGGCTGGCCGCCTTCGAGCGCGCCATCGCGGCAACGGTCAGATCGGGCGACGTCGTCATCGATCTCGGCGCGGGCACGGGCATCCTCGGCCTCCTCGCGTGCCGGGCGGGCGCCGCGCGCGTGTACGTGATCGACCAGGGCGGGATCATCGAGCTCGCGCGGAACTTTTACCGGGTGAACGGCTTCGCCGATCGGGTCGTCTGCGTCAAGGAGATCTCGACCCGGGTGAGCCTGCCCGAACGAGCCGACGTCGTCGTCGCCGACCAGATCGGGCGCTTCGGCTTCGAGGCGGGCGTGTGGGAATATTTCACCGACGCCCGGGCACGGCTCCTCAAGCCGGGAGCTTCGAGCATCCCCTCAGCCATCGAGCTGTGGACGGTGCCGGTGGAGGCGCCGTCGCTCTGGAAGCAGGTGGACTTCTGGCGGGAAGAGCGGCCCGCCGGCTTCGACGTCTCCCCTGGGCGGCTCATGGCGATGAACACGGGCTACCCGGCTGCCCTCGCGCCCGAGCAGCTGCTCGCCGAGGCCGTGAAGCTGGTGACGCTGGACCTTCGAGACGCGCAGCCAGGGTCCGTGACTGGAGAAACGACGACGACGATCGACCGGGCGGGCCACCTCCACGGCCTCGGCGGATGGTTCCGGGCCGAGCTGGCGCCTGGCATCTTCATGTCCAATGCGCCCGTGGACCCGGCGCGCATCGCGCGGCGCAATGTCTTCCTGCCGCTCGAGCGGCCGGTCCTCGTGGACCCCGGTGACCTCATCCGTGTGACCGTGCGCGTCCGGCCGGCTGATGTCCAGCTCCGGTGGAGCGTGACAGTCGAGGCGAAGACCGGCGCGGTGAAAGCCGCATGCTCCCAGTCGACGGCCGCCGGCATGCTCATCGCGCGCGAGGATCTCGAGCGCACCCGACCCGACTACGTGCCGCGCCTGACCTCTTGGGGCGAGGGACGGCGCACGCTGCTCGAGCTCTGCGACGGCAAGCGGTCGCTCGCCGAGATTGAGTCGGAGCTCTGCCGCAGGCACCCGGGGCTCTTCCCTTCACCCGCCGCCGTCTCGGGCTTCGTCGCCGAAGTCGTGACCCGCTACGCGTGATGGCACTGCACCGGATGTCGGGGAGGACGCTGGCGTCTGACGTGCCGCTACCGGAGCTGCCGCGCGCGCGTGGAGCGTCCGCCGAGATCCGCTTCGGCCTCCTTCCACCGGGCCGTCCCTTCACCCCACCGCGCAGCTGGCTGCACCGGTGGCGCCGCGCGGACGGGCGAGCATGGATCTCGCTCGGCAGCGCCCGGCGGGGATATCTCCTGCGTTTCGCGAACGTCGCAGACTTCCTGCTCTCCCGCGACGGCGCGCGCATCCTCGGCCGCCCCCGTCCGCGTGTATCCCCTGCCACCATCCGCCACCTGCTGCTGGATCATGTCCTCCCAATGGTCCTCTCGCACCGCGGGTGCTTGGTGATTCACGCGAGCGCCGTCCGGATCCGGCGCGGCGGCGTCGCATTCGTCGGGAAGGCAGGCTCGGGCAAGTCCACGCTCAGCGCCAGTCTGACCCGGGTCGGGCGGCCTCTGCTGGCCGATGACTGCCTCGTCATCGAGGAGCGGCGCGGTCGGACGATGGCCGTGCCGAGCTATCCCGGGCTCAGGCTGTGGCCCGATATGGTCCGGGCGCTCTGGACTGATGGCACTCAAGGAGGGCCGGTCGCGGAGTACTCGAACAAGCGCCGCCTCGGGCCGCGTGGTCTGGGTGCCGCCTCGCAGGGCCCGGCGCGGCTCCGCGCGCTCTATTTGCTCGCCCCTCCCGCGGCGCGCGGTGACATCCGCATCACCCGCGTCGCTCCCCGCGCGGCGGTGGGCCAGCTCCTCGCCCATACGCACCGGCTCGACATTACCGACCGTGCTCGCCTCGTAATGGAACTCGAAGCCTTGAGCCGGCTCGTCCGACGGGTACCCGTGTTCGAGCTCTCGTACCCGAGACGCCTCCACCGCTTGGCGGCCGTCCGCGGCGCTGTGCTGCGCCACGCCGGAGCAGTGACCTAGTCCATGCCGGTCTACCCCACTCGCGGCTCGGCGTCTATGAGAGGTGCCCGCGCCAGTACCGCTTCCAGTATGTCGACAAGGTGCCCGTGCCCGAGGTCCGGTCGGTGCCGAGACGCTCGCGTTGATCGACACCATCCAGGCGGACACGACCTTCGAGACGGTGACGGGTCCACACTGTAACCGCTGCGCCTACCGCGCGATCTGTCCGGCCTGGAGCGCTTCGCCAGATTCGCCGGCGAAGACGCTCGACTAGGCGGGCTCCAGCAGTCGGGCGGCGGCGTCTTCGCCGGAGCGGACACAGTCGGCGATGCCGACGCCGCGGTAGGCGCCGCCGGCCAGGGCGAGCCCTGGGTGGGCCCGGAGGCATCCCTCGATGGCATCGACGCGCGCCAGGTGTCCCACGTGGTACTGCGGCATGGATTTCGGGTATCGGCTCACCCGGGAGAAGAGCGGCGGCGCCTGGATGCCGAGCAGCTCTGCCAGCTCCGCCCGCGCCACGCGCGTCAGCGTCTCGTCGTCGCCCTCGAGGATGGCCTCGTTCAGCGTGCCCCCCATGAAGACCCGCAGGAGGGCGAAGCCCTCAGGCGCGCGGCCCGGGTACTTCACGCTCGAGAAGGTCCCCGCGATGATGGGACGGCGCTCGACCTGCGGCACGACGAAGCCGAAGCCGTCGAGCGGGTGCGGGATGTCGGCGCGCCGCCACCCGAGCGTCACGGTCGCCGAGGAGGCATACGCGATGCCGTCGAGCAGGAGCGCCAGCGACGGGTCGGTGTAGCGGAGCATGCGCCCCGCGTGGTAGGACTCCGTGGCGATGATGACGGCGTCCGCCGCGACGGCCGCCCCATCGGCCAGGCCCAGGCGCCAGCCGGCGCCCTCGCGCGTGACGCTCGTGACGCGCGCCTTGAGACGGGCGGTTTCAGGCGGCAGTCGCGCGGTGAGCGCGCGCGTGAATTCCTCCATCCCGTCGGCGAAGGTGACGAACAGCGACCAGCGCGCGCCGCTCGTCCCAGCCGATTCCGCTGGCGCGCGTCGCGACGCGCGCCAGAGCCCGAGGATGAGGCTGCGGTCCCG
>WNFC01009960.1_pt1 | contig 16936 bp, 19 predicted proteins | sample 5400541 | NCBI WGS metagenome assembly WNFC01 (sample SAMN13153342, study PRJNA577476) | soil metagenome | isolation source: 120 cm saprolite under Douglas fir tree site 2 hole 2 replicate 1 | place: USA:California | collected 2015-04-18
TTCGCTCGTTGGCTCAATGCAGCTTTTCCGGCTCGCCGGAGAACCAGCGCTGCAACCCGTGAAGGAGGTTGGATGGCGCGGCGGCGAGCTAATGCGGACGCGTACTTCGCTGGCCGAACTCTCGATCGTCTGCGCAGCCAATCAACATATCGGCAGAGCTGGAAGCAGCGCGATGATGTTGGCGTCGGCGATTAGCGAGATGGTGACGAAGTGGCCCGAAGGCAAGTCTTCGATCTATTTTAATCATCGGCTGGTGCATAACCCCGTCGGGATTAGGACCGAGGTCTTAGAGATGCTAAACCCGCGGAAGCAAGTGGGCGCGAGCGATTCGGCGGCGATGGCACTCTCGCTGGAACATCTTTCGCTCGTCGTTGACAAGCTGAAGCAGAGCGCCGGCGGCGCCGGCACGCTTAGCACCGCATACACCAAGGCAGCGGGTAACGTGAGTGACGCAGCCGCCAGGTGGCATCGGAGCGCCAATCAGTACGACACCTTAGCGAGTCCGTTGAGTGCGATTGCCGGCAAGCGCGTCCAAATCCTACCGAGGCCGAAGGATCGGCAAGATGGCGCGCTGCGCATCATGTACGCCTTCGACTGCATCAAATCGTTCGGCACATCAGGCCGAACCGCCAAGGGTTTGGGATTCTCCATAACGAAGCCAATGGGAATGCGGCTCGCGAGTTGGACGCCGACGGTGGCCAGGTGGACTACCATCGGCCCTGGGGAGCCGCTCGGCGTGATTGGGGTCGGGATTTACAAACATTGGCACGCCATTAAGAAGTCTTTGGTCGAGATGCCGGACTGGATGAAAACGGTGGACCGGCAGACAATCAGGTCGCTCGGCATGTTTGCCAACATCGAGTGGCCCATGAAAGCGGCCGAAGGACTGCCGTACAAAATTGGCGCGTATTTCCATTCGCGGCCCGCATACGGTCTGTTGGGCGACGCAATACTCAACTTCAAGCCCGGTGCGGTGCTCGCCCAACGGATTAAGCCTGCCCCAGTGGTGAATGCGGTAAGTCGGACTCCTACTGCGATGGCCGCACCCGCACCGGCAGCGTCAGGCGGCGTTGCACCGATTAGCATCAATTATGCGCCGGTGATTAACGGTGCGGGACTCGACGAGCATCAGATACTGCGCGTGCTGGAACGGCATGCCTACGAGTTATACCGAATCATAGGGCGCCAACAGGAGCGGCGCGAAAGACTAGCTTTCAGATGAGGCTCCGGCGAGGCCACGGGATCCTCTCCCGGCTGCTCGGACAACCCGGGAGATGGAACGTGTTGCCGTGGCGCGATAACTTACCCTCATGACCGACGGAAAATCTGTCAGACTGACGCCCGACCTCTACAGTTACCTGGTCAAGCACGGCGGCAACCACGATGCGCTGCTGGCGGAACTCGCAGATGAAACCGCGCGGCGGATGGGCGGGGCCGCAATGATGCAAATCTCCCCGGAGCAGGGGACCTTCATAACGATCCTGGCGCGCGCGATGGGTGCCCGCCATGCAGTCGAACTCGGCACGTTCACCGGTTACAGCGCGACATGTATCGCGCGCGCACTGCCGTCTGACGGTACCCTGTTGTGCTGCGACGTCAGCGCGGAATGGACCGCAATCGCGCAGCGCTATTGGGAGAAAGCTGGACTGTCGCACAAGATCACGCTCAAGCTGGCGCCGGCGCTGGACACGCTGCGCGCACTCCCCGCGAATGAGATTTTCGATTTTGCGTTTATCGATGCCGATAAAAGCAACTATCGAAGTTACTATGACCAAATTCTCCAGCGCCTGCGGCCCAACGGCTTGATGCTAATTGATAACGTGCTGTGGAACGGCGAGGTGCTCAATCAACGTAATCAGACCGCGGATACACGCGCGATCCGCGAGCTGAATGATTTCCTGCCGAGCGATAATCGCGTCGACATGGTGATGCTGCCGATTGCCGACGGCATCACGATTTGCCGGAAAAAATGAGAGACGTTTGTGGCGGGTCGAGCCATCCCCCGGCCCGGCTTTTTCATCGCCTGGGTTGAAATGATAGTGCCATTGTCGAGTGACTCGCGCGCGATTGCAGGGTCGGGGCCCCGTGAAAAAGGGCCAAAGCGATCTGCGGCAAACACAATTCTTGATTTCGAGACTCACCACCCCGATGACAGTTGAGGTCACAGCTTAAGCCTTAGTTGCGTGATGCAACCCGTTTGCAATACGCTCCGGGCATGAAGCGGAAGACCTTCGCGCGAATGAATTGCTCGATCGCGCGGGCGCTGGAGTTGGTGGGGGAATGGTGGACGATGTTGATCTTGCGCGAGGCATTCCTGGGCACGCGGCGCTTTCGTGACTTCCAGTCCAATCTTGGCATCGCGCGCAACATCCTTTCCGCCCGCCTCAAGAAACTGGTAACGCGGGGGCTCCTGCAGCGCAGCGCTGCCCCACAAGGCGGGCGGCGGCTTGAATATCGGCTGACCGAAAAAGGACGGGCCTTCTTTCCCGTGCTGATGGCGCTCATGCAGTGGGGTGATCGGTACGTGGCGAATGTCGCCGGAGCGCCAGTAAGCGTGGTCGATCGCGCGACCGGCCAGGAAATTGCCGAAATCCGGGTAATGAGTCACGATGGCCGGTCCCTGAGTCCAGCCGATGTCAGCATCATCCCCGGCCCCGGCGCGGGAACCTCGACCAGAGCGCGCTTCGCTTCCCGTGCAGAAGGGGAGCCTGAATGAACGATATTCTCAATCTGCGGCGTCCGCCCCTCTCGACGCGATCTAACGTGACGCGGCAGCAATAGGCTTTTCGATGGCCGCAGAAGCGAGGACGCTGCCGGCTTGTGCCGATACGCCCGCACTCTGGCGCCGATCACTACCAATGTGTGACTGCGTTCCTTTCCTGTTCGTCCCTCACCCGCGCTGGCTTCGCCTGCGCGACCTCTCCCGATTGGGAGAGGCATTACGAGAGAGAAGGCGTCGGAGTTTGCTGACGGCGGTGCGGTGTCAGCGGGACTAATCATCGGTGCCCGGGCAGCCGAGCGCGCTATCGATTCACTTGTGGGCGAATTTATTTTCGCAATTGTTGCCGAAGGTGAATGAGTACAGCGATAGTCCCGGCGACGCGGTGGACAGCGCCATCAGATGTTCGCCGAACTCCGGATTGTTGACTACGTAGTACATCCGTTTGCCGCCGAGCGTGATAAGCGAGCGGCCGTTCGTGTCGGCATGGACATCCACGCCCCATGTATCACGCGGCAACGGCTTGCCGTCCTGCGTCACAAACAATGGCTTCGGTGAACCATCATCGGAGCCCGCAACCAGATACACCGCCTTGGCCTGATAATGGAGTTCAACCGCGTCCTTGGGCTGCGCTGACGAGCGCATATGGCGGACGAACTCGTCACCGGCTTTCCAATCGCCGTCCAAGGCAAAATCGTCGATTGGTACCGCCGCAGGGGCGATGTAATGGACTTCCTGAGTTTCGTCCTCACCGCCCGGATTAGCTAGATTCGCCGAGCGCGCGAAGCCGAGATAGGTCTCGGGCGTGGCGCGGCGGCATACCGAGGCCTTCATATCGGCGTTCGCGTCAGCCGGAATCGCGTAGCGAGGAGCGGAGAAATCCAACCCCGGCCTCGCTTCCTTCAGTAGTTGACGGATTGCAAGTTCGGTCTCGCCGTAGTCGCCCTCGCCGAGATGCATATAGGCGATGCGGCCGTCCTTATCGATCAGAAAATCGGCCGGCCAGGCGGCATTATGAAAGGCGTTCCAGATTGCCTCATCGTTGTCGAGCACCACCGGGAAGGAAAAACCAAAGCGCTTGACCGCGCTCGCGACGTTCGCCGGATTTTTTGCGAAGGCAAACTCAGGCGTATGGATGCCGATAATTATCAAGCCGGCGGGCGCGTAAAGCTCGTTCCACCGCCGCAAATAGGGAAACGTCCGGATGCAGTTGATGCACGTATATTCCCAGAAATCGACCAGGACGACCATTCCGTGCAATTGTGCCAAGCTCAACGGCGGCGAATTGAGCCAGCCCTTTGCCTGGAAAACCGGGGCCGGGGTTCGCGGCGACAGTTCACCAGCATAAGCAGTTTCATGCGCCGAGAGGACTGCCAAAAGAACTAAGCAAGCTGTTGAAAAAGTCTTCACAGCCTGCGTCCCCCTCTGTAGTCCCCCCCGCAAGCGGGAGAGAACTAAAGGAAGGAAGCCAGCTTTCACGCAGGGTGCTGAGACCGATCTTCGAGCACATGCCATTGGTAACCTCTTCTCAACACGCTGCTATTAATGGCGGGAGGCGAATTGCAGGAGAGCGATGCGGGGCTGCGCGTTTAGCCATATCGAGATTGGATTTAAAGCCCGTTGGGCTGCCTTGGCAATAATTAAAAGCCTGGTCCAGCGTCCAAAATGGGTAGCTTGACTGTTCGGACCGCCGTACCTATGTTGAGTTTATAAAGCGAGGCGAAAAGTTCAGATGGCAAATGATAAGGTAACCCACGTCACTGACTCCAACTTCGAACTTGAGGTTATGAAATCCGCAACGCCAGTGCTGGTTGATTTCTGGGCGCCATGGTGTGGCCCCTGCCGGGCGATCGCGCCGATTGTGGAGGAGCTCGCGGATGACTATGCCGGACGGCTCAAGGTCGTGAAAGTCAACGTCGATGACAATCCGATGACACCGGCACGCTTTGGTGTGCGCGGAATTCCCAACTTGATAATTGTCAAAAACGGACAGGTCGCAGAGCAGATCATCGGTGCGGTGCCGAAACAGCATCTGGTGCGCGCTGTGGATACCGCGATCGCGTAGTGTCAAAATCAGGACGGCCTGCAGGCTGCGCTTGGTGACCGGCGGGCCGCCTGTCACCTGCAGTCGAGCCAACCCGTCCGCCACAGTTGTGATTGTTCAGCCCCGCTACCGGGTCGAGTCAGGCGCGGTAGCGGGGCTGCTGCGTTTGGCCTTCCAGGAGCGCGCGAGTTGGTCGCGCTTATCCTGAAAGGCTTGCTTCATCTGCGGTGGAACATATCCAAGTAATCTCTGATCGTACGAAAGGATTTCGGGCGCCAGCTTGGAGTTTTGCAACAACGGATAATTTGCCGGTAGCAGCGTAGTCAGGAGGAATACATTCAAGCCGGCGAAAATCACCCCGAGCACCGCGCCAAAGGCAGCGCCGGCGAGCCGGTCGAGCAGGTTCAGATGGACGAGTGCTGCAAGCGCAATGATTCGCTGCCCCACTATCTCGACCGCCAGGAATACCAATAGGAAAACCGCTACGTAGCCGATGATGTCGCTAGTGACCGGTGACGTACCAAGGCGGGACTGTGCGAACCTACCTACCTGACCGTGCCACACCGACGCTCCATAGATTCCCATTATGAACGACAGGATCGACGTCAGCATCCGCAGCACGCCGTGCGAGAGCCCGTGCAACACGCTCAAGCCGATAATTATGATAAGCGCGTAATCCAGCCAGTTCATTCCTGCTGCCATATCTGGGAATATTACCGCGCCTTAGCCGCCAACGCACCGTATCGCAAAAAGAACCACAAGCTGGCCACCGGCGGTTAGGCACGCGGCGGGTAAGCGACGGGCGGGACATCAGCGATAATTGGAAGGCCCGGTTGGACAAGGTGTTGCAGCAGCATTGTCGAGTTCGTCCTTATTTGCGGACCTCGCAGACTCGTTTGCTCACCGCGGCCTACGCTAGTGATAGTTGTCGCTCATCTCATCCGCCGGTTACTAGTTGGCTGTAACATTGAAATCGGTATCGCTGGAAATCCCTCCCCCTGACCAGGGAAGAGGAGAGCCTGCCCTGAGGAGCGGCAGCGACGAATGGGTTAGGTGGGGGTCGTCCGGCTTCGTTTCGATACGACCAAGCCCCAGCGGTAGGCGATAGACGGGCAGAAAGACGCTTAACAGCAGGAAGATGGCTAAGCGTACGTGGGCCCGGTGACCACCAATAGTTGCTGGGCGCTGGTACTCAGCGATATGTATGTGCGCAAGGACGTTCGGAGGTACAGCGTTTTTTTGGCACGGATTTCCGCTTGATGGGTTTGCCCAGGGCCCTCCCACTCTGGCAAGTCGCGGCAGTTCGTGAGCTTACCTTTCCGTCTTAGCGCCACGCCGATGCAGCGGCCCTCACGCTTGCAGGTTGGGAAAGGCCTCGGAGGCATGATTTGCCATCCTTGGCTGCAGACGGAGGCCGCGAATCTGTTCGTTGAACAGTCGCGCGTAAGCGCCGCGGCGACGCAGCAGCTCGGTATGTGTGCCGGTTTCGACCAGGCTGCCGTAGTCAAGTACGATGATCAGATCGGCGGTGATGGCACTGCGCAGACGATGAGCTATAAGGAAGACCGTGCGCCCTTCCATCAGACGTTCCATCGCCTCGTGAATCAGGTTCTCCGACTCAGAATCCACCGCCGAGGTCGCCTCGTCGAGGATGACAATCTTGGATTGCTTGAGAAACGCGCGCGCCAGGGCGACCCGCTGGCGTTGTCCGCCCGAGATCTTGACCCCACGCTCGCCAATTATAGTATCCAGACCGCCGGGTAGGCTTTCGACGAATTCGCGGAGGTTGGCCAATTCAAGCGCCTCCCAAAGCATCCCGGCAGCAGCGTCCGGGCGCGCATACAGCAGGTTTTTGCGAACACTCGCGCTAAACAACAACGCGTCTTGCGTGACCAGGCTGACACTCTCGCGCAGCGATTTAACGGTGAAGTGCCTGACGTCCCGGCCGTCGATCAACAGGCGTCCGCCAGTGACATCATAGAAGCGCGGAATCAGGCTGGCCATGGTGCTCTTACCGGCGCCCGAACGTCCAACCAGCGCCACCCTGAAATTGCCCGGTATCTCCACATCAAGGCCCTTGAGAACTTCAGGACCGCGCCTGCCGTCGGCCGCCGGATAAGCAAATGACACGTTATCGAATTGGACTACCCCGCGCCGAACTGCGAATGGGCGGCTAAGCGGATGGTCCATGATCTCGGGCTTGAGATCGAGGAAACCGAAGATCCTTTCGATGGCGGCCAATGAGGCCGACACCACCACTGAAAGCTGCGCGAAACGCTCCAACGGCAGGTAGAGAAAGCCGAGATAAGAGAAGAACGCCACCAGTGTGCCCAAGGTCATCGTGCCGTGCAGAATCATCAGCGCGCCCGCCCAGATGACGATGGTGGGAGCGCTGCGCGTCAGCAACTGGATCAGCATCTCCTGCGCCGCGGCCAGCCGGATTTTATCGATAGTGCGCTCATATAGATACTGGTTGCGTTCTCTGAACTGCCGCACTTCGTCTTCTTCACGGCCGAATGATTTGATCGTAGTGGCGCCGACGATGCGCTCGTGGACCTCGCCGTGGATTTCCTCCACTGCCTCCTGCATGCGGTGGCTGACGCCCTTGATCCTGGGTGAGAAGTAGCGCATGAAGGTTACCCACACCGGCGCGATGCACACGGCGACCGCCGCCAAATGCCAATCCAGAACGAACAGGGTGACGATTACGAGCCCGAGCGAGATGCCGTCCATCCAGACATCGATCAGCGCTGAATTCACCAGTTCCTGCGCCTGAGTAACGTCGTTTAGAATTCGCGAGACAATCGCGCCGGAGGGATGGCGGTCGAAGAAAGAATGGTGAAGCTGCTGCAGATGCGAAAACAGTTTGCACTGCAAACCAAAGATCAGACGATTGCCGGCGACTCCTGCCCAGTAGTTGCGATAGTAACTTGCGACAGACTGGAGCGCGTAGAGCACCAGGAGAGTAATGCTCAGCACCGCCAGTTTGCTCTGCGGCATTATACTCAACCCGGCCAAATGGCATAGCCGAATGCACCAGTGGTCGATTATCAGATTGATAGTGTCGCTTTTGGGCCGCGAGGCAACCAGAACGTCAACTACATATTTGAACGCAAGCGGAAACACCAGCGGCAAGGTGAATTTCCCAATTCCCATTAACGCTGCGCCGATCACGAGCTTGAGTTGAGGCCTGATCAGGGCAAGAAACCTAAGCAGCGGCGAAGTAGAATGATTTGCCTGTTTTAGGGCCATAAACTTCAGGGTCAACGACTCCCCTCCATGTCGCATGCGGGGTTATTTAGTGGACGGTTTGGGCGCCTACGAGAGCCGCCGTTTCAATTGTGCGACTTACCGCAAATCGCGAAGAAGCACTGGGTCGCGCCCTGCCGCTGAAAAAAGTTGCGCGATCGCATTATTCGGGGGAAGTTGGGGAAGCAGAGGCAACCAACGTGCCTTTCACCTGTATTACGCTAAACAGCGTTAACTTCGATTTCGCTCAGTGATTCCTAAGCTTGATACACGAATTGGTGAACTCGCTCACCCCTTATGGTAAAGCGCCGAGCATAGCAGTTGCTGTTCTCTAGCAGGGTGCGGAAAAACCAATTTCTTTATGAAACATCGTTCCGCACCCTGCGATAAAACAGGCTTCCTTCCTTTTTTATTCGCACCTCGCGGACTCGTTAGCTCGCTCCGCCTTTCGGCTCTGCTAGTGTTTAGTTCTCCCCCTCTGGGGGAGATTACAGAGAGGGAAAGCAGGCTGCGGAAGGCCTTTTTCCGCAGCCTGCTAGTGGCCGTAACGAATTGGAACCACATCTGGCTGAGACGCTCGCGAGTAGCCCTCGACGAACATAGTGGCGCGCCGCTTTGCAATTCCTGGGGCTCTTCAGGAGCCTGTGAATGTCCCAGACCTGTGGGAAAACCGCCGCACAACCGCAATCGTGGCGGCGATTGTTATCCTGCTCGTATACCAGGGCTACAGTCTATCGGTGGTGGGCGCTGCGTCTCCGTGGATTGCGAAGAGCTTCTCACTCGACCAGGTGCATCTCGCACAACTCTTCGCCTGGATGTCAGTCTCGGCCTTTGGTTCGCTTATTCTGGCCCGGCTTGCGGACCGCGTCGGCCGGCGGCAAATCATCCTGGTATGTCTCTCGCTGGCACCGTTATTCTCGCTTGGGGCTGCGTTGTCGCCAAAGCCACAGCTCTTTGCGGTATTTCAAATTCTAATTTCGGCATTGCTCGGCGGCTCGGTCTCTTCTGCGATCGTGTTGCTGGCCGAGGAACTGCCCGTCAAGCGGCGTGCACGCGGACAAGCTTTTGCCGCCATGGCCAGCGCTATCGGCGGTGTGTTGAGCTACGTCGTGATTCCATTCCTGCTGCAGTGGGGATTTTCGTGGCGATGGTTACTCGCTCCCAGCGTGGCCGGCATCGGCCTCGTCGTACCGGTCGCTCGCATGGTGCCGATCAGCCCGCGGTGGGCGCGTGCGGCGTCACTCGGCGAGATTTCACGCAGCCATTTCTACGATATTTTACATCCGCTCTACCGAACTCGCGCGTTGACTCTGTTAGCGTGTGCGGCGCTCGACACAATGGCGGGTACGGCGGTCAATAGCTGGCTTTATTTCGAGGCGGTCTCGATAATCGGCCTTTCGCCGAGAAAGGCCAGCAGCCTGGTAGTTGCCGGGATGGGAATCGGCATGGTCGGCTTTCCGGTCGGTGCCTGGACTTCGGAGCATTACGGCCGCGTTCCCACTGTGGTGTATTGGGGCGGAGCTGCCTGGCTTGGCGCTTTAGCCTTCTATTGGGGTCCGCCGCAGGGTCTGACATGGCCGATGACGTGGCTACTGGCATCCTATTGCTGGTTCAAGATGGCCTCTGGTGTGATGACGGTGGGGGCGAATTCGGCCGCCACTGAGCTATTTCCGACGGCGCTTCGCACCACGATGATCGGATGGCAGACGATAACGGCGGCGGTCTTTTCAATGGTCACGCAAATCTTGATCGCTGCCCTGATTGGCCCGCTCGGGGGCCTGACGAAGGTGGTACGCTACTTCGCACTGCTCGGAATCCCAAGTGCAGTTATCTTCGGGTTGTTTATCGATGAGACCCGCGGCTTGTCGCTCGAAGTTGCCGCCAGGGAAGAAGCGTGGAGCGAGGCCCAGCAGATGAAGCAGCGCCGCGCAATGAATCGTGCGTAAGGCTCCAACTGCTGCGACCGCGGTCCAGGCCAGGCTGGCAGCTGCCAAACGCGCGCTTTGGTTTCCATGCCTGGCAGCTCTGTTCTCACTCGTCGCCCTATGCCCGAGCGCTAGCGCCGCGCATCGTCGAAGGCATCATCTGCACCCACCCACTCCGGCGCCGTCACCGGCGCCACCGGCCAGGCCCACTCCCTCGCTGCCAGTCGCCCTGATAGTTGGGGGGACAGGGATGATTAAGGTGCCGACCGGGGAAAGCCCCGCGGTTCTGGCGACGGCAGAGATTTATGCGCCCGGCACGAACCTCTCTACGCCCATCAATTCAATGACCACCGATCGCAGCCACCATTGCGCAGTGCCGTTGACCAATGGCGACGTCTTGATCGTCGGAGGGGTCAATGCAGTCTTCGTTCCTTTGCTTTCGGGGCCAACGATACCGTGGATTTTGCCTTCAACCGACGTCTTCGATCGGATAGGCGGCCATTTCACGGCGGGGGCCACTATGACCGCGGCTCGCGATAGCCCCTCGGCGATCGTGCTCAACGGCGGCAAGATTCTAATCGTCGGAGGCGGGACGAGCTCTGCCGAGCTGTATGATCCGAACGCCGGCAAATTCACGACAACCGGACCGATGGCGGTAGAACGCTATGGGCAGACCGCGACTTTGCTTACCAGTGGCAAGGTCCTGGTCGCCGGCGGCGGTTCCAGTCAAGCGGAACTGTATGATCCGGAGACGGGTAAGTTCAGTCCGACTGGCAAGATGGATCAGAACCGGATTTATCACACAGCCACTCTGCTGCTTGACGGCCGCGTACTGATAGCGGGTGGCAGTCCATACGCCCGAAGCTCTGCCACCGACACCGCCGAGCTCTACGATCCATTGAGCGGCATCTTCGAGCCGGGGCCGAAAATGCAGCAAAGCCGCGCCGGACACACGGCCACGTTGCTTACCAACGGTCAGATCTTAATAACCGGCGGCCATGATGATAATACCGCCGAGCTCTACGATCCGGTGGCAGAGCAGTTTAACGGGACCGGCAACATGAGCGTTAGCCGTTTTGGCCACTCGGCCACCCGCTGGCCTGATGGCCGCGTGTTAATTGCAGGAGGATGGGACAAGAACTATCAACCTCTCGCCACCACTGAAACCTATGACCCTAAAACCGGCGAATTCACCCCAGGAGGCAAGATGACCGGGGCGAGGGCAGACCATACCGCAACCTTGATTTGGGTGCGATCGCCGATTAGCTGGGGCAAGCCGACTCCGTCCGCAACGCCCGCGTCCAGCCCAAGACCCGCAGCGAGCCCAAAACCACTCCCGCAACAACGCAATCTAAAGTCCGCTGGCGCGCTTCGTTGATCGTCCATGGTCCATGGCCTCTTATGATCGGTCTTCTTTCTAGTGTACTCTTGATGATCAGGAGGGCGGCACAATGGGCGGCTTTCTGCTTGGGGTACTCGTCGGAATCGGTTTAACCCTCGCGTTCGTGATTTACGACGAGGGTGAATATTTCCTGCGGCTCCACAAGGGTGTCAAGCGCACCATCGCGCGCTACAAGCAACCAACAAGCTAACTTCGCCGATAATCCATAAAGCAGTAGCAGGCTGCGGAAAAAGGCCTTCCGCATCCTGCTTTCGCTCTCTGTAATCTCCCTCCAGGAGGGCGAGAACTAAAACACTAGCGGAGCCGAAAGGCGGAGGCGAGCTAACGAGGTCCGCGAGGTGCGAATCAAAACACTAGCGGAGCCGAAAGGCGGAGCGAGCTAACGAGTCCGCGAGGTGCGAATCAAAAAGGAAGGAGGCGTGCGTATAGCACCAGGCGGAGCAATGCGGGGCCGGTGAGCCCAGGCCGGGCCACGCCGGCCGAAGCCCTGAGCGAAGTCGAAGGGAAAGGAGTCCCCGACGTGCGTGTAAAACGATGAATCGGGTGGCGAATCGCTGGGACCAGCATCTGGCAACTGGCAGCAGGGTATCAGCCTGCCTTTCGCCGGTGCTTATTCTTGCGGCATTGTGCTGTGTGCTTGAAGCTTATGCTGAGGATCTAAAGTCGGCCTCTGCTCATTTCGCTGACCAGTCTTTCACAATGCTTGATCGATTAAGCAAACAGGGCGGCGACAATCCAAACCCGCTGCTCGGTGCCTTCGCCAGCTTCTCCGGCGATGCTGACAGTCTGCGGCAGTCGCTGGCGCGCAGTGACCTGCGATCCGCGAGAGCCAATATAGCTTCGCTCCAGGCGGACCGTAACTCTGTTGATCAGGCCCTGAAGCAGCATCCGAATGCCATTACGGTCAACGAATGGGACGCGCTCAGGCAGCAGGTCGATCGGCTGGCAGGCGCAATTCCGGGGTGTCGCGAACCTTCGGACTGCGGTCCGCCGCCGGCTACCGCGAGTGGATCCGGCTCGGCGCCATCTACCGGCATCGGCAGCGCGCGCGACTCCCCTCGAATCGTGATAGCTTCGCGCGAACCTGGAGAGGGAATTGTTCGGCTGAAGGGTTATTTTGAAGGCACTGCGCTCAAGTCGGCCGGAATCTATGAGGGCGCCAGGCGCCTCAGAGCCTTCAAAGTCAATGGGGTAAGCGGCCGCCAACGGGTTGAATTTGATCTGCGGCTTGAGAATCCTTCTGCGGCAACCGTTCTCCGCGTCACCGATGCTGATGATCGCATTGCCGAAGCAGCCGCAATCGACCCGAGTTTGCAACCGCCGCCGTTGCCGCGGGCTCCGGACATTTCCGCCGACGCGGCGGCCTCGACCGCGTCCACCGATGAGGGCGAGGCGCTGCGAAAGTGGGGTGACGATGCCGGCACCGCGGAAATCCCCAGTCATGGCCCGCTGATGCCGTCGCCGTCCAAGCGCCATATGCTGGGCAGCAATCTCGGTAACGTGCGGATTAATATTCTCGGCGTGACGCAGAGCGGCAACCTACCACCAACTTACGAAGTTGTCGGGCAGATTGCGGGACGTGGAATCACTCGGGCTGGCATTTACCTCGATGGCAGGCTGCTTCAGCCGATTCCGATAACTGACAGCGCGAACTATACCAGTTTCGACCAACGGGTCGTGGCGCAGAGCGGTTCAATGACAATCCGCGCGTATAGTGTTGGCAGTCAGTTCGTCGAGCAGTCGGTGGACCTCTTCGATGCGGAGGACGCTTCGGAGCTTTCGGATGCCGGAGATGGTGCGTTGGTCGCGGCCACACCGATGTCTGCGACTGGTATTGCAGTCCAGATAACCGGAGTTCGTCCAGTAGCAGGGAACCTTTACCTGGTCAGCGGAATCATCTCGGGACCTAACGTCGTGTCTGCGGGTCTCTACCAAAACGGCATGCTCGCGCAGAATATCAGTCTCAGTAGTGGACTGGCCGGAGCGCTCGGCGCATTGCTGCCCGGCAGTCCCCACTCGATCAACTTCAACGCCCGTTTTAACCCCTATGTCGGACCGGCAACCATAAGGGCATTCGACATCAGTGGCGCGTACACCGAACAACCGGTTGCCGTCGCGGGCATCTCGCCCTATGGCCCATCCTTATGAACTATCCTTACGGCGGTGCTGGAAGCCCTCCATACGCAGGAGGATTCCCCGCCGACCCATACCGGAACAGTCCAGGTTTCGCTCGCCGGGTCCGCTGATTGATTAGTAAAACTGTGCATGGCTGAATGCGAATAGTTAAGTTAGAGTAGATGCTCTTATGTCACGCCCGATCCGGATGCGGGCGGAAAAACTCAGTTTGAGAGTTGATCCAACATGCTGATCCAGGCGACGCAACTTCGGCCCGGGATGGTCCTTGATTACAACCGCGCTCTTTGGCGCGTGATGACTATCAGTCATCTAACCCCGGGAAACTGGCGCGGAATGGTTCAGACCAAGCTACGCAATATCAAGACCGGCAGTCAGACTGAAAACCGGTTCCGCTCCGAAGATCGGGTCGAGCGCGTAATCCTCGACCAGGTCCAGATGGAATTCCTTTACCGGGAAGGCGACCAATTCTACTTTATGAATACCGAGACCTTTGATCAGACCACGCTGCCCGCGGAGATGGTTGAAGAGGTCGAAGGATTTCTCACGCCCAATACTCAGGTTGAGGTTGAGTTCTTCGACAGCACCCCGCTCAACGTCGCGGTGCCCAAGACGGTAAATCTCAAGGTGGTGAAAACGGACCCGGGAATGAAGAGCGCGGCGGTAACGAATACGTTGAAACCCGCCACCACCGAGACCGGACTCGTCATCCAGGTGCCGCATTTCGTTGCGGAGGGCGACATCATCACAATCAATACCGAAACCCACGAATATCTCTCGCGATCGAAGTAGGGCGAGGCTTTCCTTGGCCATCATCTCTCCGGCGGAATCAAAAAGTGCAATCGCGCCGAACTTACCTGCCGACCTGACCCGTGAAGAGAGACGTTATGAGGCGCACGCCTCGAGCACCCCGTCCGCGCCTCCCGTGGGCCAGTGATGGGGCCGGCTTGCCAGCCGTTCAAAACGATGGCCCGCAAAGGCTGTCCCACTCCAGGAATGTTGCACGTGCCCCACGCAACGGCCTCGCGCGACCATTTCGCCTCGGCCCGAACCTTTACCTCGCGCAGACTCAACCAGGCTTCGAAGGCGTCGCTTGGGAAGAAATAGCGGCGAGCTTCAATGATGCTTCCGAAGCCCGGCGATTCGGGCGGAATGCCGCCGTACGCGAACTTGCCCGCCGCAATGTGCCGGACCGCGCCGGCATCACAATCTTTACCGCTCCTCGCCCCGAGCCGCTCGGTTTGCTCCGCGCGAGCGAAGACGTTTTCGCCGTAGTGGCCTATCGTTATGGTCTCGCCGCTGACCCAGCCGCGCTCGAACGCATTGCCGCCATCGCCCGAGAAGCGCCTTACGTCGAGCAGGCACTGTCCACCCGCACGCGGCTGATGCCAGGCACACGCTCCGGCCGCCGTCTCCGCTACCGCGTGATCGCGCGAATGGCGGGTGAGCACGAATTTCGGCGGGTGGATTTGGCACGCGCTATCTCGCGTGGCGTGGCTGAACGCGGCGACCATAGCTGGCGCTCCTCACCTGATGAAGCGGACGTTGAGTTCTGGGCCACGCTGCTGTCTGACGAGCTTATTCTGGCAATTCGTCTGAGCGACGAGCGCATGCGGCATTCTGACTACAAGGTCGCCCACCTCCCTGGTTCACTGAGGCCCTCGGTCGCGGCAGTGCTCGCGTTACTTTCAAGTCCGGCACCGGAGGACGTCGTGCTCGACCCATTGTGTGGTGCGGGAACCTTACTGATCGAACGCGCCCATCTCGGACGCTACCGATTGCTAATCGGTTGCGACCGTGATGCCAGGGCGCTTTCGGCAGCGCGGGAAAACGTGGGACCGAGTTATAAGCCGCTCGAACTCCATCCGTGGGACGCGACGGCAGTACCGCTGCCGGATCACAGCGTCGGCAAGATCATCACCAATCTCCCTTGGGGTATTCGTCATGGCTCACACGAGGAGAATCGGCGGCTCTATCCGCGTGTCCTTCAGGAATTTAATCGCCTGGTGCAGCCCGGGGGGAAGATCGTGATTCTAACGAGCGAAACGCGCCTAGTGTCTGACCTCAGTACGCGCGGACTTTTCCGCCCGGACAAAATCCTGCGAGTATCGATTCTCGGCGCCGGCGCCGCGGTATATGTTTCAAGCGCGCCGAGCTAAAAGCGAGCAGCCAGACAAGGCCATAAAGCAAATAACCAACATCGAGCCTTAAATTCCGTCCACCGCTTGACTATTTTGCTGCTTACATTGGCCTTTGCGGTTGCCGCAACGCTCATCGCGGGCAATGTCGCCAGCACTCGAGGGCGGCGCCGCGCGGCTGAAGACGCCGCGCGGACCCTCGTGAGACGACCCACGCCTATAGGCCCTATGTTACAGGGCAATCACGAACAAGAAAGCGAACCGATGAGGGGGACAGTCTTGGTTGCTGACGGGGCACATCCTACCGACCGAATGTAGAAACTCCGGCTACGGGTGACATCGTCACCGTTTCTGGAGTTTCTACATTGTGCCGGCGATTCTGGGACTCTCCCCCTCTCAGGGATTGTCGATTTTCTCGTTCGGCGGCGTTTCCCGTCTGTCATCCCGAGCGCAGCTCGCATTTTTTCGCGAGCGGAGTCGAGGGATCAACGCGGAGCGATTTCTTTTTTCCCGCGCGTTTTCAGACAAATCGCTTCGCGGCGATCCCTCCGCGCGTTCGCTTCGGCTTGCGCCTCGCTCACTTGGTCGGGACAAACAAAGGGGCGCGAGAAAATCGACAGTCTCTCTCAGGGGGAGAACGGGCGCCGCTGCGGCGCCCAAGAGAGGGTCCGTTTTCAGCGCGCCTTCTGAGGCGGGCGACTATGATCTCTGACGGGAAAGTCCACGTGATCGCGGCCGCCGGCTTCGTGCCGAGTCCACTGACGAGGAGCGCAAGCTCTGGCAACATCTCAGAACCAAGCGCTTCGCGGGATTCAAATTTTGTCGGCAGCACCGGCTAGGTGCTTACTTCGCTGACTTCTGCTGCATCGAGCAGCACCTGATTATCGAACTCGACGGCAGTCAGCATGGCGAGCAGCAGCAAGGGCAGAGAGATGCCGTGAGAACGGCTTATCTCAACGAGCAGGGTTATCGAGTGCTGCGGTTCTGGAATGAGCAGGTAAACACCGAGATGGAGGACGTGCTACAAGCTATCTACGTGGCATTGATCGATTTATGATCGCGCGCCTCAGAAAGCGCGCTAAAACACTAGGCGGAGCCCAGCGCAGCCGGTGAGCCGAAGCCCTGAGCGAAGTCGAAGGGTCAGGAGTCTGCGACGTGGGTATTTGATAAGGACCCTCTCTCGGCGCCTGAGTCACCCTCACCTCGCCTCTCCCGCAACAGAGCGGGAGAGGGACAGCCAGCGCGCCGGTCTCCCCGTGACAAGAGGGGGAGACGCACCAGAACCGCGGACCACATCATTCGCGCCGAATATAGAAACTCCAGAAA
>WNFC01003531.1_pt1 | contig 16933 bp, 14 predicted proteins | sample 5400541 | NCBI WGS metagenome assembly WNFC01 (sample SAMN13153342, study PRJNA577476) | soil metagenome | isolation source: 120 cm saprolite under Douglas fir tree site 2 hole 2 replicate 1 | place: USA:California | collected 2015-04-18
TTGCCCTCGTAAGTCTCGGTCGTGTAGAGGTTGCCTTTCGAGTCGGTGGCGATGCTGTGCACGCCGAAGAACTGGCCCGGCTGGCGGCCGTCGTCGCCGAAGTTGGTCAGCTCCTCGAACACCTGCAGGCGGTTGCTGCGCGGGCGGCGCATTCGGGTTGAACGGCCCGAGGTTGCTGTCGTCGGGTTTGTTGCCGTAGGCGCCCCAGCAGCGCTTCATCCTGCCCGTGTCGGCGTCGAGCGCGGCGACGCGCTTGTTCTGGTAGCCGTCGGCGACGAACGCCTCGTTGGTCGCATCGGAAATGCCGTGCTTGCGACACAGATCCAGCATCTTCGCACCGGCCTCGGGTTGTTTCAGAACGGCAAATGATCTGCTCTTCGGTAAAGCGCTTCTTCGTCACGTCCGCCTCTCCCTTTCAGGGCGGACTCTACCTCAGACCCGTGCTATTTCAGGGGAGCACATCACACGAATTTGAGTTGCCGGCTTTAGGGTCACGGGCGTACCTTCCGTGCAATAAGAGCCGACGGGATGTGATGAGGATTGCCTCTCTTGCTGGGTTTCTGCTCATGGTGATCGCTGTGGCTGGCCTCGTCTTCACGTACGCGCTCTTTTCGCCCTCGCCCGTCGTCGTCGCGGTCCAGGTGGCCGCCGTGGCGCTCATGGCTTGGGCGCGCCTAACTCTCGGTCGGCGGAGCTTCCATCCGGTCGCAGACGTTACCGGCGGTGGCCTCGTCACGACAGGTCCCTATCGCTTCATTCGGCACCCGATCTACGCGGCGGCGTGCGTATTCTGCTGGGCGGGAGTCCTCGCCAATAGTGCAGTCGTGCCACTTGCTGCCGGCGTGCTGCTGCTGGTCGGGACGGTCATCCGGATCTTCGCAGAGGAACGGCTGCTCGTTGACCGTTACCCGGGGTATCGAAATTATGCAAAGGGCACGAAGCGGATGGTGCCATATTTGTTTTAGGGCCTCCTTTTTGTCTTCGGCGCAGAGATGACGTACTTCTTATAGGCGGCAGTCCCGTGCGAATCGTCTTCTGCGGCCATAGGTCCTGGTCGTTCTGTGAGGCATCACCAAGTTCCACTCGCCTCACCGCCCTCCCACAGTGCACCGCCTACGATGGTTACCAGCGTGAGGTACTGAACGAGGTTCTGGTTGCTGCGCTTCCAGATCCCGCTTTCATCGAATCCAATAGGGTGATCGACGCCGAGCGGCCCGCCCCCGGCTTGCGCCAGGGGCATGGTCGCGATCGCGATGAAAGCGACGAACAGAATCCGCAACGCGGGGCAGCGTTTATTTGTCCTTGATGAACCCGTACTTTACCAGCCGCAGGTCTCCGTCCCTCACGAGACCGATTCCCTGAGCGTAGTACTTGTACTCAATCGCGGTCTTGTCGATTGCCGAGCCTTCCTTCACTTTCAGGCACCCGGAGAACGTACCCGCCGGGGTCTTGCAGGTCTCGGTGAGACTGACGATCTCGGCCCGGTCCATGGCAACGCCGGGCGCGATTTCCTGGTAGTACTTCATTTTCAGTTTCGGCGTTCCCGGCATCATCAGACCGGCTCGGTTGCCGTTCACGCCCGCGAGCCACGAGCCCTCGGTCTTCACCACCTTGTCGTTCTCGTAGAAGTTCACGTCCTCGCCGAAATAGAAGACGTCCTTCGTTTGCTCGCACATTGCGAAGTAATTTCTCGCGATCTCGAACAATTTTCCATCCTTCCATTCCTTCTCCTCGACGACACGGGTAGCGACCCCGTCGACTGTCTTGGTCTCGTCTAGGACGGTGATCTGGAGCTTCGTGCCGCCGCCTTCCAGCACCAACTGAAAGCCCGGCTCCAGGACGAAGTACTGATTGCGGCCCGCCGTCAGCAGCTTGCAGCTCGAGATCTCGAACTTCTCCTGCCACGGCGCGCGCTTTGCCGCGCCCTGGCCGCACGCCGCCGAAAACGAGAGAATCGCCGCGACAACAAGTATCGATTGCAATGTTCGCCTAACCATTGGATTGCCTCCTCCGTATCAGACCTGAATCTACCACCACAGCTTGGCAACGAGGGCGATGGACTTGTCGGCAGGACGCAGCCTCGGGTTTTCTTCGGTGCCCGCATGGGTCACAAAGGCTCCGTTACAGGATAGTCTGGTAAATGGAAAAAAATAGCGGTCGTAGTTGTAAGAAAATCCCGCCGGCTCAGGAGATTGACACCTGTCGCCCAGGGGCGTAGCGTCGCCAATGTAGGCGGCGGTGCTGCAGTGGCGATTTGGGGGACCGGCGGTTGGGTAAGGCGGGAATGTTGCGAGTCTGGTCAGCGTTGGTCGGAGTGTTCGCGTTGTTGCTGCTCGCGAGCGCGGGGCACGCGCAGACGCCTGGACCTACCGCAATCAACGGCTCGCTGCCCGACGGGCTGTTGGAGAGGGAGTCGTTCGAAGCGCCCCTCAGCGTGACAAGAGGGACGCCTCCCATCACATGGAGCATCGTGGCCGGATCCCTGCCCGACGGCGTCGTTCTCCACTCCAGAACCGGGCTCCTGCACGGTACGCCCGCGATGCGCGGCGAGTACCGCTTCACCGTCCAGGCGCGAGATGCCAACGGCGCGACAATCACGCGCACCTTCGAGTTGTCGATCGGCTACAAGCCCACTTCAGAGGGCCGAGGCAAGCGTTAGCCACCGCTCGGCTCCCCAGAAAGAACCCACCGCGGCAGACGTTTCCTGATGCGCCCGGCTCCCGCTTATATTCGATGCCCCGGAGCCGAATTTGAACCGGCACGGCCGGTCTGATCGGCTAAAAGCGGAACAGCACGCCGATCTCCGGCGCAAAACTGGGCGCGTTTTTAGTGAGACCAAAGCCGCTGTTCATCTTCAACACCACGTCTTTGCTCAACGAGTATTGCGCTTCGCTGGTTCCAAACGAAAAGCCCTTGGTCAGAACGACGCCCGGCGAAAATTCCCAATCTTGCGTGCCGAGCAGCTTCTTGTCTTTCTGCAAGGGAAAAACGCTCTTGAAGAAGAAAGTGACTTCCGTCCGCGCTTCGGTCTCTTTCTGAAACCGCCAGCGAATGTTGGTTTCGGTGTCGCCGAGCCCGGATTCCCGGATGCGACCCGGCACGTTCCGAGCGCGCTGGGCTGGTATTCGAAATTCTTTTCGCGCTGCTACGGCGGCGCGCCACATTCGTGCCGATATCGGAAGACGGGCGTTCGCACCTCTCGGGCACGATGTGATCGTCTATTTGTCCTTGATGAAACCGTACTTGACCAGCCGCAACTCCTGGCCTACCACGAGCCCGATCCCCGGAGCGTAATACTTGTACTCTGTCGCGGCGAGCTCGATGGCTGAGCTTTCCTTTACTTTCATGCATTTGGTGAACGTTCCCGCAGCTGTCTTGCATGTGTCGGTCAGGCTGATGATCGCCGCGCGGTCCATCGCCACGCCGGGCGCAATTTCTTGGTAGTACTTCATGTTCAGCGTCGGCGTTCCGGGCATCATCAGGCCGGCCTTGTTGCCCTTGCCGGCAAGCCACGAGCCGTCGTGCTTGATGACCCTGCCGTTTTCGTAGAAATCCACCTCCTCGCCGAAGTAGAAGACGTCTTTCGTTTTCTCGCACATTGCGAAGTAATTCTTCGCGATCTCGTACAATTTCCCGTCTTTCCACTCCTTTTCCTCGACGACCCGGGTGTTCACTCCATCGACCATCTTGGTTTCATTGAGAACGGTGATGTGGAGCTTTACGTCGCCGCCTTCCAGGACGAGCTGGAAGCCCGGCTCCAGGATGAAGTATTCGCTGCGACCCGTGGTCAGCATATTGCAACTTGAGATATCGAACTTCTCCTGCCACTCCGAGCTCGCTGCCGTAGCCACCTTGCATGCCGTGGGAAACGCCAGCATCGTCGAGGCGAAAAGTATGGTTTGTAATGTTCGTGCAATCACGGAATGCCCTCCTTCGTATCAAGCAAGATTCATATTGGTCGGCGCTCGTCGCTCGCTGGCCATGGTGCGAACTCTAAAAAAAGCGATACTCGATGATGAAGATGGCGGAAGTGGCCTTGTCGGGATTGCGGAGGACGATCTGCTCGTCCGTACCGCTGTTCGTCACGAAGGCTTTTCCGGGATGGAACCATCCCAGCCTCAAGTCCATCGTGAGCCGCCGCACCCCCAGCAAGTTGCGAAACCCGAGCACGAGATCCCATTCGGTCCCGAGATCGTTACTCAACGCGGAGTCCACCTGGTTCGGCTCGGCCGTGATTGAGGAGCGCAAAGGTCCGTGCTGCCTGTGAAGCCGGTATTTGTGCCAGACGAGGTCGAACGAGACCTGCGGATCCGGCTTAATGCCGAAGCCCACCGTGAGAATCTTGATGTTGCTCAGGTCCGGATCGAACGTCTCGCCGAAAACAAAGAATTGGGGGATACCTGCGAATCTTCTCTCATTCGACCCCAGATTCGTTGGGTGGAACGTGTGGTTCACGCTGCCGTTCGGATCATCCTCGCCGGTCCCCATCGCCCAGCCCAAGGTGAAGTTCGGGTTGAGCGGGATCCCGAAGAACCGACGCGTCACGCCGAAATCATATTGGCGAGCCCGGATCGGTTTCGAAAGCTGATCCTTGCCGCGCTGCAAGGCGATGTCGGCCCAGTAGTTCACCTCCGCGGATGGCGTGCCAAAGGCGCGCATACCCATCGTAATAGGGGTTCCTTCCACCCCTGTTTTATCATGGCGGACGATCCCGTAGGCGGCCAGTTTTAGGTCGTCGGTTACGCGGTAATCCGCGTAGCTATAGAAGGTGTCGATGCGATCCTTATCTTGGCGGCTGTGCCGCGCTAGATCCCAGTCCCAGCGGACCAACCTTCCGAAAAGCACGCGTCCCGTAAACCTGTCCTGCCTGATGAAGGCGCTGACGGAATCCATCGAGCCGTCGAGCAGCGAACGCCGCTCGTCCTCGAAACCTTTGCGCCCGATGGAAATTTCGAAAGGAGCGGTGAATTCCTTGATGGTAAAGTTAGCCTGGTCGATAAGAAAAGAGCTGTGTCTCGGTGGCTGGAATTCCACCGTTCCGTTCGGCAGCGTGAGCGGGTTCTGTTCGCGGATGACCTGGTCCTTTTCGAACTGTAGCTCCACGGTTGTTTCGAGCCAGGCGTTTGGTCGATAGGTGAAGATGCCGCTCATGCTGGGCAGCCAGGTGTAGGATTTGTCCGGGAAGCGGTTATCGAGATTGGCGTGATTGCGGTAGGCAAATTCCGGGTCAACGCCGATGAAATACTGGTAAGTCAATTGCTTTGAAAGATTCAGCACCGGAGCTTCCCCCTCTTTCGCAGGCGCAGGCAACTCGAATTGCGCCGTCTGAAGGGGGCGTGGGCGTCCCCGCCGATCTGTCGCCGTATCGATATCGCCCTCAGCAGCAACGGCCGGCAGCCCCGAACCCAACGCGAGGGCGAGTGCGGTTGTCCTCACCACGCCGGCTGCCGGGGTTCGGAGCGTCCGGTTCGCCGGCCGCGCCGACCCCGTGTTCGTAGTTGCGACGGCGTCGCTCCTCATATGTCGGCGAGGCCGAGGTCGTGCTGGCGTTCCGCTCCCGATCCGATGACCAGATAGAGGGCCGGTATCACGAACAACGTGAACAAGGTCGAGGCGACCAAGCCGCCGATGATGACGATTGCCGTCGGCTGCACGATCTCGAGACCGGGGATGCGCCCGAAAACGACGATCGGCAGCAAGGCGACGGTGATCGCTGTGGAGCTCGCCAGGATGGGTGTCAGGCGTTCCCGTACCCCGCGGAAAACGAGATCGAGGCCAAACGGCACGCCTTCCTGTCCCTCGAGGCGCTGATAACAGTTGATCAACAAGACGCCGTTCCGGGCGGCGATACCGAGCACCGCAAGAAACCCGATGATGGAGCCGAGCGAAATCACTCCGCCCCCCGCCAACGCCCCCAGCACCCCGCCGGCGACGGCCGCCGGGATGGCGAGGAAAGCGATGAGCGCCAGGCGCCAGCTTCGAAAGCTAGCCTGGAGCAGAAGGAAAATCCCGATCAAGGCAGCGGCGGCTACGCCCAGCATGTGCTGCTCGGCCTTTTGCCGCTCGGCGTATTCACCCAAAAGCTCGGGGTGATGTTCGAGCGGAAACTGGATCTTCTCGAGCTTGTCCTCGACTTCGTCAACCACCGAGCCCGGATCGCGCCCGGCCACGTTGGCCACCACGTCGACGTAGGGCGCGATGGCCTCATGCCTGATGACCATCGGGGTCGACACCATGCTCACGTCGGCAATATCGCCCAAGCGCGCGTGAGTGCGATCCGACTTTCCGATCCAAAGATCGGCAAGATTGGTCAAGCTCCGCCGCGCTTCGGGTGCGCCGTGGACCACCACCTCGTAGATCTTCTGGTCCTTGAAGAGAAAGCCGACGACCAGGCCGGAGAACACGGTCGCCGTAGCGCGCCGCACGTCGCCGGGTTTGACGTTGGCGCGACCGGCGGCATCCAGGTTCACCTTGACCTGCACCGTGGGCTCGTCCACCTGGCCCTCGGCGTGCAGATCGACGATCCCGGCGATGCCGGAAAGCGCCTGTCTGACTTCCTCCGCCTTCTGATTCAGGACGTCGCGCTTCTGCCCGTAGATGCGCACGACGATCGCCTTGCTCGCGCCAGTCAGCACTTCACCGATCTTGTCGCGCAAGTAGAATTGCACGCTGTGATCGACGCCCGGGTATCCGGCTACCGTTTCCCGGATCGCGGCGATCGTCTTGTCGTAGTCGGCTTTGGGATCGATGCCGACCCAGATTTGGCTCGAATTGATGCCCACGACCTGATCACCCGTCACCGCGCGCCCCACGTGGGCGCCGACCGAGCGCACCCCGGGCAGCGATCGCAACTCGCTGCTGACCCGGGAGGTGATCCGATAGGTCTCGGCATGCGACGTGCCGGGCACGGTGGACCAATTCACCAGCACGTTGCTCTCCTTGAAGGAAGGAAGTAGCGACTGCCCGAGCAAAGGCAATACACCGAGCCCGGCCGCCACCACGACGCCGAGGGCAATGAACAGCTTGCGCGGCGCACTGATGATGCGCCGGAGAACCGCGTCGTATTTGTCAACAAGCCAGACGGCGACGGGTGACTCACGATCCGCACGCGACGCTTCGCCCCGCAGCAGCAGGCCCAACGCCGGCGTTACGGTCAAACCAACGATCATCGACGCCACCACCGCCAACACGTAGGACCAGGCCAGCGGTTCGAAGAACGCACCCGACACCCCGCCCATGAAGAAGATGGGCGTGACGGCGAGTATGACGATCAGAGTGGCGTACATGGCGGCGCTTCGCGTCTGCAGCGTCGTCTCATAGATGATGGTCGCAATGGATGCGCCGCCCTGTTTTCGCTCGCGCAGCCGTCGCAGAAGCGTTTCCACGTCGACGACCGCGTCATCGATGACCACGGCCAGCGCGACGACCAGACCCGCCAGAATCATGGTGTTGATCGTCGCGCCGGTCAGGTGCAGGGCGATCACGCCGGCCAGCAACGAAACCGGTATCGACACGACGCTGACCAGCGCGCTGCGCCAATCGAATAGGAATGCGCCGATCACCAGAATCACGAGGAGGGCGCCGATGACGATCGCCAGCGTCAGATTGGAGATCGAATCCTCGACATACGTCGCCAGGCGAAAGACGTTGGCGTCGATCCGGACGCCGGGAAGACCGCGACTCAACTCGGCCAGCGCCTGGTCGACCGCGCGCGTGACGTCCAAGGTGTTGGCGGCCGGAAACTTCTCGATGACGAGCATGAGGCCGTTGCCGTCCTTGACGACGGCGTCACCGATCAGCGGGGCGTGCCCAAAGGTTTGCTCGGTGACCTCGCCCAGGGACATCAACTTGCCGGTCATCAGCAGGTGGAGCGGCGACACGGCCACCTTCGCCATGTCCTCCGGCGACTCGATCGGCATGGAGTGTTGAACCCCGAGCCTCTGATTGCGGTTGTCGATCCAGCCGCCCGTCCCGGGCGCCGATCCCTTCAGAAAAGATAGGGGCGACACCCACAGCGCGTCTCCGGCCGCGGCGATGATGTCTTCCTGCATTACGCGGGCTTCGTGCAAGCGATTGGGATCGATCTGGATGTGTAATTGCCGCAAGCGCTGGCCCCAGATCGCCACGTTGGCCACGCCGGGAACGCCCAGCAACCTCGGCTTGATCGTCCAGCGGGCAAGCAGCGACAGTACCGTCGGCTCGACCTTGTCCGACGAAATTCCGATCATCATGAAGCGGCTGGTCGCCGACAGGGGTTGCAGGATAACCGGGGGTTGTGCGACGTTCGGCAGGGTATACGCCAAGGTCAGGCGCTCCTGGATCATCTGCCGGGCTTTCATGAGGTCGGTTCCGCGATCAAAAGTGAGCAAGATCGACGAAAGGCCGCTCACCGACTCCGAACGGATCGATTTGAGCCACGGCACGCCGCTCAGCAACTCCTCGAGATTGAGGGTGATCAGGCTTTCCACCTCCGCGGCGGACAGCCCGAGGGCCTCCGTCTGAACATGCACGACCGGAGGCGCGAATTCGGGGAAGACGTCGACGGGCATGTTTTTGACCTGGGTGGTCCCGAACACCACCAAGGCCGCGGCGAAGCCCAACACCAGGAAGCGGAATTGCAAGCTCGAGCCAATGATCCAGCGAAACATATTTTTAACCCCCCCTCCGTGCCTCGATGATTATCCCTACCGCGCCGTTATTTCTTGAAGATCTCCGCGCCGTAAAGCAGCGCCGCACCGACGGTGACCACCGGGGTGCCGACGGGCGGACCCTCGGACAGAACCGCCAGATCGCCTGTCACGCGTTCGACGCCGATGCGCTGGCGTTCGAATGTCAAAGGCTTCCCGTTGACGTAGACCCAGGGAGCGCCTTTCCCGTCGTAGTACACCGCGCCGTAGGGCACGACCTTCTGTTTTTCGTCGCTGCCCGCGAGCTGCAGCTCGACGCGCATGCGGCTGTTCACCGTCAGGCCGTGATCCTTGCCGGGCACCACGTAGTACAGCGATAACATCGAGCGCTTCATGTCTTCAAGCGGCTCTATTCCGGTCGGCAGTGCCAGCACGTCTTTTGCCAGCTTGTCACGCGTTGCCAGAGGCAGGAGGCGCGCCGGCGCGTCCTTCGCCAGCCTGTCCCACTCCCCCGGAGACAGCGTCACGTGCACCCAGACGCCGCCGGCGGCGGGCGGTATCGCCAGGGTCGCGACCAGCTTCGGCGCCGCTGCCTGCCCAAAACCTCCAAACCCGCCGCCCCCAGCCGCCACCTGTCCGAAGCTTCCAAATCCGCCGCCGTCAGGCCTCTGCGACGGCAGTTTTTCCATCGGGGGGATGATCACGCCGCTGATCATCTGCTTGCGGACGACCGCCTCTTCGCCTACCTTGCCTGTCTCTATGCCCAGTCGTTCGGCTGCCTTCGCGCTCAGAATCACGCGAGGAATGGGACTCCCGGGGACCTTCTCCAGCGTGACCTCAGGGCTCTTGCCGGCAGGCCCTGAACCCCCGGGAGCCGCGGCACGCGAGGGCGCGGGCGCCAGCGAGAGCATCGCCGCCGCCGCCAAAGCGACCAAGCCAACAAGAAACGCTTCCATGCGATCCGCCCTCACAGCAACCCTAGATTCGACTTTCATTCGAGCCTCCTCTCTCTAACCGATCACTTCTCACAGCGCAGGGACTATGCCGTCCTTGCCGACGAAAATGAAGACCGCCGCATAGTTGCCGTCCGGACCCTTCTGCGCGCCGGCGAACACGTGCGCACCTGCCTTCAACAGACGCTTGTCTCCGAGCGACATCTTCTGGACCGGAATGTCTCGGAGCACTTCCACGTCCGTTTCCTCTTCCTCGGTGGGGCCGTACTTGATCGAGAGGACCCGGTCTTCCATGTCGTCGACCCAGCCGTGTGTCATCACGCTGTTGCGCGTCAGGTCCCACTTCGTGAACCCCACTGCAAGGCCGCGCAGTTGCTCGTCGAAGATCCGCAGCTCGTACCCCTTGTGCAACCAGCTCAGCGATTGGCGGCGGATCGGGCTGTAAATGTCGTCGCCTAATTGCTCGGAGACGGAACCGACGTAGGTTCCGAATGTCACGTCGGCAAAAGTTCCCCGGGTCAGGCTGAAAACAGTCGTGTTGATCGATAGCCCGAGACGCAGCGACCTGCCGTCGCGGGTCTTCACGACCATCGAGGAAGCATCGACGCTGGTGATCAGACCGCGGATACGCTCCGGTGGTCCCCCTTGCTCGCGCGCGCGTGAGGGCGCGCCGATAGGTTGCCGCGATCTGGCCGCGGGAGCGGCGTCTGGTGCGGGTACCGCGTCTGGTGCGGGTGCGGGCGTGGCGACAGGCGCGGGGGTCTCTTGTGCGGGCGAAGGCGTGGCGGCAGGTGCAGGCGCCGCTTCTTGTGCAGGTGTGTCCCTACGCTCTGGCGGCGTGTCTTGTGCGCGTGCCGGGGTGCCGAGCGCCAGAACGATGACCGAAGCGATCACCAGGTAGTCGCAGAGCGTCCGAAGCACAGTTAGCCTTTGCCCGGCTCCTTAAGCCGATGCCCCCTGAACCGACACAGGATCGACCGTTTTGCCGGAACCGGCCCCAAACCTGAGGTACAGAATCGGCGCGATAAACAGAGTCAGCAAGGTCGACGTGACTAGGCCGCCCAGAATGACCACCGCCATCGGATGCTCGATCTCGTGACCGGGAATGCTGCCGGGAACAATCAGCGGCAGCAGCGCCAATCCGGTGCACAGGGTGGTCATCAGGATGGGCGACAGCCGCTCGCTCGCCCCGCGCAACACGAGACCGAGACCGAAGGGTTCACCTTCCACTTGTTCGAGATGGCGATAGTGCTGAAGCAGCAGGATGCCGTTCCGCGCGGCGATGCCGAGCACGGTGATCATTCCAACCAGGGAACCGAGCGAAATGACGCGGTCTGCCGCGAAAACCGCCAGCACGCCGCCGACCAGCGCCGCAGGAAGGGCGAGATAGATCAGGCTCGCCAGCCGCCAGTTGCGCAGGGACACGTGGAGCATGATGAAGATCGCGATCGCGAAGGCAATCGAGTAGTTGAGCAGATTTTTCTTCGCGGCCTGGCGCTCCTTGTATTCTCCCAATAGCTGCGGGTAGTAGCCGATCGGGAAGTTGATTTTCTCGAGCCGGGTCGCGACTTCGTCGGCCACCGCGCCGAGATCGCGCCCTTTGACGTTGCCGTGAACGTCGATTCGGCGAGAGTTGTTTTCGCGCCTGATCTTGTTCGGGGTCGGCTCGACGCTGATGTCCGCCACCTCTGCCAGCCGTACGCGCCCGCCGTAGGGCGTGTCGATCAGAAACTCGCGAATGTCGTTCACATTGTTGCGCGCTGAGGGCGCCGTCCACACGAAGACGTCGTATACCTTGCCGCCTTTGTGAATGTCAGTGACTTCTATGCCGCTCATTAGAACGTTCACCACTCGGCGGATGTCCCCCGGCTTGATCCCGTAGCGCGCGGCGGCTTCTAGTTTCGCCCTGACGACTATTTGCGGAACCCCGATCTGTTGCTCGGCATGCAAATCGATCAAGCCGGGTATGTCCTTCAGGGCCTGTTCCACCTCCTCCGCCCTTTGACGCAGGCCGGGGAGATCGGGCCCGAATATGCGCACGACGATGGACTCGCCTGCTCCGCTCAGGACCTCCTTGATCCTCTCTTTCAGATAGGTCTGCACGTCGCGATAAAGCCCGGGATAGCCGGCGACCGCGGCCTCGACGCTCGCGCGCGTCTTGTCGTAGTCGACCTTGGAATCGACGCTGATCCAGTTCTCGGTGAAATTGATGCCGTAGGGTTCGTCTCCGCCGACGGCGCGTCCGATATGGGCGCCGAAGTTGCGCACCCCCGGGATGGCGCGGATCTCGCGGCTGGCAGCCTGCGTGATCCTGAACGCTTCCGGATGCGACGTCCCCTCGGCGGAGACCCAGTGCATCAGGAAGTCCCTTTCCTTGAAATCTGGGAGCAGCGCCGCCCCGAGGAACGGCCAGACCCCGAGGCCGGCAACGACAATGACCAGGGCAGCGGCGAATGTCGCGCGCGGTGTCCGGATGACTCGTGACAGACCCGCGCCGTAGATCCGCTTGAGCCACGGGACCAGCGGGGACTCCCGGTGCTCGACGGCGGCGCGGTTGAGCAGAATGAGGCACAGGGCCGGCGTCACCGTCAATGCCACCACCAAGGAGGCCAGCATCGCGAGGATGAAGGCGAGAGCGAGCGGTTCGAAGAACGCCCCCGCCAGCCCGCCCATGAAGAACACCGGCATCACCGCCAACACGATGATCAGCGTCGCGTGCCAGATTGCGGGGCGCAGCTCGAGCGAGGCTTCGAGGATGACGCGCGCCGTCGATTTGTCGCTGCCCGCCAGGTGATGCTGGCGCAGCCGCCGCAGGATGTTCTCGACATAGATGATCGCGTCGTCCACGACCGAACCGAGAGCGACGACGAATCCCGCGAGGACCATGGTATTGATCGTGGCGCCCATCAAATAGAGAACCACCCCAGCAGCCAGCAGGGACAGCGGGATCGCTGTGACGCTGATCAAGGCCACCCGCCATTCGAAGAGGAAGGCGCCGAGGATGACGATCACCAGGACGGAGCCGACAATCAGCGCCAGTGTCAGATTGTGCAACGATATCTCGATGAAGGTCGCCGGCCTGAAGATCGTGGAGTCGATCTTGACGCCGGGCAAACCGGGCCGCATTGCGTCCAGCGCCTTCTCGATTCCCCGCGTCACATCGAGTGTATTGGCCCACGGCAGCTTCTCGACGATCATCATCAGGCCGCGCTCGTCATTGATGACCGCATCGCCGACCATCGGCCATGTATCCCATACCACGTTGCCGACGTCGCGCAACCGCGGCGGGTCGGGGCGCTTGGTTTTCAGGGCGATCGGCACCTCGGCCAGCTGTTCGATCGAAAGAACGGGTGACTCGGTATGGATGACCAGCCTCTGGTTGGGGGTATCGATCAACCCGTCGACACGGGCCTTCCCCCCGGAGCTGTACAACAGCATGCCGACGTCCAGGGCGTCCGAGGTGGTCTCCATGACCTCGTCGAGCGTGACGTTGTGGGCGCGCATCAGGTTCGGATCGACCTGCACCTGCAGCGACTTGATCCGGTCGCCCCAGATGGGGATGTTGGCCACGCCGGGGACGGACATGAGACGAAACTTGATCGTCCAGTAGGCGATCATGGAAAGGTCCATCTGATCGTAGACTTTCGATGAGAGGCCGATCTTCATGACCCGGCTGGTCGACGACAGGGGTTGGAGCATCACCGGCATGCCGGATGACCTCGGCAGCTCGGCGATCGCCAGCTTCAGACGCTCGTGCACGCGCTGCCGCGCTTCCATGAGATCGGCGCCCATCTTGAAAAGCAGCACGACTTGCGACAGTCCCACCACCGAGGAGGAGCGGACGTATTCGACGCCCGGGACTCCCCGCAGCTGACCCTCCATCGGAATCGTGATCAGCTCTTCCACCTCGGTGGCGGTCATTCCCGGACCTTCGGTCTGGATTTCCACCTTGGGCGGCGCGAACTCGGGGAATACGTCGACCGGCATCTTGCGGAGCTGCTGCGTGCCGAAGACCAGCAACGCAGCGGCGATGCCCAGCACCAGGAAACGGAATTTCAGGCTTGCGCCAATGATCCAGCGGAACACAGACCTTCTCCCCCTCTCGTCGGAAGGCCAGCGAAATCAGCGCTAAGTGAAACCGAAACTGCTTGTATTTGCAATCGGGCGCCGGAGGGATTACTACAGCGCGAAGTCCTGACGCGATTCGCGAATTCTCTCTAACTAAATTCGCTAACGCTTCTATTCATCAAAGAAACATCTGGACAAATAGATAAGAGCCCAATTTCTTTGCTTACGCCCCTGTCAGCTTCCACGCACAAATCTTTTGCGCATTCGTTACGGCTCAAGGTCGTGGCGGAAGGCGTGGATTCGGAGGAACAGGCAAACACTCTGCGCTTGCTCCGCCGCGATCAGATGCAGTCTTTTGCCCGAGCAACGCTCGCAAAAATCATGAACGCGAGACCGCCCATGCCCGGTACGTCCTGATCCCGACGGTCTGTGAGCTGACTGGTTGCACGGAGAAAGCGGTGCGCCGGGGAGCACCATGCCCCTGGCTGCTCGAGCGCTGGGAGCGCTTGAGCAAATTCCCCTGGCCCACGCTCGACGCCGCAACACTCGCCAGCGCAATACGCTCGCTCATCGCGCTGCTGATCCTGATGGGTTTGGCGTGGATCGTTTCTGAAGCGATCTGGCGGAGCAGGCGTCCGCAATAATCGCCGAGCTCGCTTGCTCACACAAAATCACACGAATTAGTCCAAATAATGCGTGGACGAGGCGTGCAGAGGGGAAGAAGCTCCATTCGACGGAGTGGCAAGACTAATCTAGCACTTGGGGGATCGATGTCAAAGCTTACCTGTACCCATAGACTCGCGCTGCTGCTCGGGCTGCTGGTCCTCTTTCCGGTTGGGGTGTGGGCGCAGGCACCGCAGGCCTACATCACCAATCTCAGCGACAACACGGTCTCGGTGATCGACACGGCCAGTAACACCGTGACGGCGACGGTGCCGGTGGGAAATTTCCCAAACGGAGTGGCGGTGACGCCCGACGGTGCCCACGTCTATGTGGCGAACGTTTTCGGCAACACGGTCTCGGTGATCGAGACGGCCACCAACACCGTGACCGCGACCGTGAAGGTGGGGCTGATCCCCTGGGGCGTGGCGGTGACGCCCGACGGAGCCCACGTCTATGTGGCGAACTTCAGCGACAACGCGGTCTCGGTGATCGCCACGGCAAGCAATACCGTGACGGCGACGGTGAAGGTTGGCGTCAACCCAACCGGAGTTGCGGTGACGCCCGACGGGGCCCACGTCTATGCGGGGAACCAGGGCGACGGCACGGTCTCGGTGATCGACACCGCCAGCAACACCGTGACCGCGACCGTGACGTTGGGGGGCAACCCGGACGGCATTGCGGTGACCCCTGACGGAGCCCAGGTCTATGTGGGGAATTTTTCCAGCAACACGGTCTCGGTGATCGCCACGGCCAGCAACACCGTGACGGCGACGGTGTCGGTGGGGCCGTCTCCACAGGGAGTGGCGGTGACGCCCGACGGGGCACACGTCTATGTGGCGAACCAGGGCGACGGCACGGTCTCGGTGATCGCCACGGCCAGCAATACCGTGACGGCGACGGTGCCGGTGGGGAGCCCAGTGGGAGTGGCGGTGACGCCCGACGGCGCCCACGTCTACGTGGCGAACCAGAACGACAACAGTGTCGCGGTGATCGCCACGGCCAGCAACACCGTGACGGCGACGGTGCCGGTGGGGAAGGCGCCCCGTGCCTTCGGCAAGTTCATCAGCTCCTCGGGCGACACGACTCCGCCGGTGACGAGGCTGGTCGCGCAGCCGGGAACGCTGAAGCACCGGAAGTTGATGACCGCAAACGCGACGCTGACCGTTTCGCCGGGCGGCCTGACGATCCAGACACAATGCTTCAACTCTCACGGTCTCAACGTCGTTCTGTCGGCGACCGACGACCTCTCCGGTGTCGCGCAGATCAACTACGGGTCTGCACACTTCGTGTTGGGACAGCAGCCGCCGAATCCTGCGCTGAACCAGAGCATCGCGTCGGCAAGCGGAACGATCCCGTTCCTGACCACGGGAGTCTTCGTGCTCAACTACGGCGCGGTGGACCGCGCAGGGAATCAGGAAGCGACGAAGAGCGCGCTGGTGATGGTGAATTCGTTCGAGGGGTTCGCGTGCGCGACACAACCGTTCGCATTGGCAGCGCTTCCGCGTTCCGCAACGGTGACCGTGAGCGGCACGCTGACCAACGGCTCGAAGACCAGGCCGTTCAGGTTCAAGTTCAGGTACGGACCGCGCTCAGCAGGGCGCGACGGCGATGACGACGACAACGACGCCCACGATGATTGATCACCCGCGTGGAGCGACGCGGATGTCGTTGTAGAGCCGCTTCACACTCTCGACTTCTCAAGCCCAGGGGGCGCTCCTCGCGGGGCCGATTACCTTCTCGCCGGATCGCGAAGGTTCGCGGTTGCGCGGCTCAACCAAGATCGGAGCGCTGTGGGCGCCCGATCCAACCATCATGAAGATAGCGTCCCCACCGGGGTTCGAACCCCCGGTTACGTACTCCATTAGGATTTCGGCGCAGGGTGGATGTTGTCCACCCAATGCACTTCTTCTGGCTTTTCAACCACCGGAATATCCAGATTCACGACTACAGGCTCCTGACCGCTGCGGCATAGGACGCAGGAGAGCGGCTCGGTGTCGCTCGCGTTGATTTCCTGATGCGGGACGAAGGGCGGGACGTAGATGAAGTCGCCGGGGCCGGCCTCGGCGACGAACTCGAGCTTGTCGCCCCAGCGCATGCGCGCCTTGCCGCTCACCACGTAGATCACGCTCTCGACCGGGCCGTGATGATGGGCGCCGGTCTTGGCCTTGGGGTGGATGACGACGGTGCCGGCCCAGAGTTTCTCGGCGCCGGCGCGGGCGTGGGTGATGGCGGCGGCGCGGTTCATGCCCGGGGTCTGCGGGGTGTTGATGTCGAGCTCGTTGGAATGGACGACGCGCACGCCGTCATATTTCCACTTGGGCTTGGGATCGCTCATCGCGAGCCTCCGGATCTGCGCGCCTCGAGGAGCGGCGGGCTCACGCCGTCGAGGCCTGCGAGGCCGAGCACGACGAGGAGCGCGTTCTGCGGGCCGAGCCAGGCGTCGGTCGGCTTGTAGGATTCGTTGAGCGAATGCATGGCCTGATGGTCGCCGCCATGGCTGATGGTCACAGCGGGAATGCCGAGGGACATGGCGAGGTTGGAATCAGTACTAGCCGAATCCAGGGTCGCTTGCTGGCCGAGCGCGCGGAGCGAGCGGCGCGCGGCGTGGACGATCTTCGAGTC